>Ga0081539_10005732_pt1 | contig 12420 bp, 7 predicted proteins | sample TabmetS4T2R2_FD_71023 | JGI IMG/M metagenome (GOLD analysis project Ga0081539, IMG submission 71023) | Tabebuia heterophylla rhizosphere microbial communities from the University of Puerto Rico - S4T2R2 | ecosystem: Host-associated > Plants > Roots > Rhizosphere ...
CGTTAGCTGCGCCACTGACGAGTAAACCCGCCAACGGCTAGCATCCATCGTTTACGGCGTGGACTACCAGGGTATCTAATCCTGTTTGCTCCCCACGCTTTCGCACCTCAGCGTCAGTACCGGACCAGTGAGCCGCCTTCGCCACTGGTGTTCCTCCGAATATCTACGAATTTCACCTCTACACTCGGAATTCCACTCACCTCTTCCGGACTCGAGACTACCAGTATCAAAGGCAGTTCCGGGGTTGAGCCCCGGGATTTCACCCCTGACTTAATAGTCCGCCTACGTGCGCTTTACGCCCAGTAATTCCGAACAACGCTAGCCCCCTTCGTATTACCGCGGCTGCTGGCACGAAGTTAGCCGGGGCTTCTTCTCCGGTTACCGTCATTATCTTCACCGGTGAAAGAGCTTTACAACCCTAGGGCCTTCATCACTCACGCGGCATGGCTGGATCAGGCTTTCGCCCATTGTCCAATATTCCCCACTGCTGCCTCCCGTAGGAGTCTGGGCCGTGTCTCAGTCCCAGTGTGGCTGATCATCCTCTCAGACCAGCTATGGATCGTCGCCTTGGTAGGCCATTACCCCACCAACTAGCTAATCCAACGCGGGCTCATCCAACTCCGATAAATCTTTCTCCCGAAGGACGTATGCGGTATTAATTCCAGTTTCCCGGAGCTATTCCGCAGAGCTGGGTAGATTCCCACGCGTTACTCACCCGTCTGCCGCTCCCCTTGCGGGGCGCTCGACTTGCATGTGTTAAGCCTGCCGCCAGCGTTCGTTCTGAGCCAGGATCAAACTCTCAAGTTGAGAAGACTTTGATTTGGCTTTTTGGTCACGCATGAATCGACGAGAACATTCACACCGCATCGTTTGCACGATGCAGGTAACTTTCTCTCGAAACGTGAACCGCCAAAGTCTCGTTCGAACATCACATCCCTGGCGGGATGCGTGCTCAGCAGGACTCTGCCGCCCACGTTTCTCTTTCTTCAATATTCAGTTGTCAAAGATCCGACGCCGCAGACGCGATGTCGTGGGCCGTGCTGCTGTTGGCTTCGGCCCGATAGAGTGTCGCTCACGCGGCTCTCTGGATTTCATCCAACTCAGGGGCTTTTTAGAAGCGAACTTCTTTGTCGCCAGCGGCGCGCCGCCCTCGTTGGTGAGGCGTATATAGTCGGGGGCCGCTTTCGGTGTCAACACCGCTGCAGAAGTTTTTTTGAAATTTTTGCGACGGTGTTTTCGACCCTAGATTTGGGGCTCGAATATGGTGTCAGCCTGCCGCAAGGTCAATGGTTTAACCCTATGTCGACCGTGCCACAAAGGAGCCCTATTGCGGCCCCATTGCCGGCCAACAACGACAGGCTCTTCCTGCGGGGATATGCGCGTCGGCGCATGGCAGGCGGAAACCTGGAGAGGGCATTTCCTGCGAATGGCGTCCGCCCTTCGTTGACTTCGCCCACCACGGCAGGCAATTGTCGCGGCAACAAAGATTTAGAACCGGGGACGGGGCTGGAAGTCGCCTTTCTGAATGGATGAGACCGAGTCAACCATAGCCGAGCTCGGCAATGAGCCGCCGCTTTCGGCCGACGGCCGTAGCGGCCCGCCCGACAGGCGGGAGATTTCGGCGCGCTGGCTTTCCGGAACGTTCCTGACGGGTGTGACCTCGAGCATTCTCATGGGCGTTGCCCTGCTTGCAGCCCTCGACGGGCGTGAAAAGCTCGCGACGCCTCCCGAGATCATGAAGCTCACTGCGACCGCCGACGACGGCGAATCGGGCGAGGATGCAAAAACCACGAGGCTCTCCCCGCCGCACCAGGTCGCCCGCGCCAAGGACCGCAGGCGTATGGAGGTTCCGACCATTACGCGGGTTGGCGACCACGATATCGTCCGCACCATGCCCTTCGTGCAGATCAAGATGGCGCTCGCCGCCGGACACAAGACCAATCGCAAATATCCGCCCTTCGATCCCTTCGCCGTCGCTTCCGAGGACGGTGAGCCGCAACAGGTCGATCAGCAGGCCGCGACGAACATCACCTTCGACGCCAAGGGCGAGACGGACTTGAGCCTGAAGACCCTCGACTTCCCGCTCGACAAGGTAGCCTTCGACCGGACCAGCGCGCTTTCGGCCGAAGAGGTCGAAGAAGTGGTCCGTGCCGCCGCGGGCGACCTCACGGACGGCGCGGTCCAGGTCGCCGCACTTCATTATGTCGACCCGCAGCGCTTCGGTGCGTCGGATGCCGAGCAGGCGCTTGCCTCTTACGGCGTGAAGATTGTCCAGGAGAACGTTTCGGTTGCCTCGCGCGCTCTGGCCGACCAGGACAGCGCTGCCTACGCGGAGGACATCATTCCGTTCACGGAAGACCGCAATATCAAGGACGCTTTCGCTCAATCCGGTTACGAGGGCGATGACGCGGTCGGCATGGCCGAGGCCATTGGCAAGCTGTTGAACACTGAGGCGCTGAAGGCCGGCACCGTGCTGCGCGTCGGCTTGCTCGTCCACGGCGACGAGCCGAAGGTGGTGCGCGCCAGCGTCTATGACCGCACGACACACATACTGACCATCGCGCTCGACGATCGCGACCAGCTCGTCCCGGCGGAAGAGCCGGAGCCCAATCCCGAAATCGCCAGCGCTTTCGACGACACCCCGCCTCCGGTGCGCACGCGCGGCGATCTTCCGACCGTCTATGACGGAATCTATCAGGCTGCCTATTCCTACGGCATGTCGTCCGCGATGACGAAGAAGCTCATCCGCCTGCTCGCTTCCGACGTCGATTTCCAGTCCCGCCTCAACCCGACCGACCGTCTCGAAGTGTTCTTCTCGCAGCCAGACGGCGACGACCAGATGTCGGAGGATTCCGAGCTGCTGTATGTCTCGGCCACGTTCGGTGGCGCGACCCGCAACTTCTATCGCTTCCGTATGGACGACGGCAGCGTCGACTATTTCGATGAGGAGGGCCGGAGCGCCAAGCAGTTCCTGCTGCGCACGCCGGTTCCGACCGGCCAGTTCCGGTCCGGCTTCGGCGCGCGGCGGCATCCGATCCTCGGTTATGTCAGGATGCACACAGGCGTCGACTGGTCGGCTCCCGTCGGCACGCCGATCCTTGCAGCCGGTAACGGCGTCATCGACAAGGCCGGATGGGAGGGCGGTTACGGCCGCCAGACTATCATTCGTCACGCCAACGGTTACGAAACCTCATACAATCACCAGAGCGCGATTGCGAACTGGGTGAAAGCCGGCGCCAAGGTGCGGCAGGGCCAGGTAATCGGCTATGTCGGCGCGAGCGGCCTCGCCACTGGCGCCCATCTCCATTACGAATTGATCGTCAACGGCACGAAGGTTGATCCGATGCGCGTGCGCCTGCCAAATGGCAAGGTGCTCAAGGGTGAGGATCTGGAACTCTTCAAGGACGAGCGCGCCCGCATCGACCGGCTTCTGAGGCAGAACGATGATTCGTCGCTGAACGTGGCAAGCGTCAGGCTGACGAACTGATTCGTACCGCCTGCCCGGCTTTCATCTCTTAATTGAGCGCCCAGAGGTAAGCGATCGTCGCCGCAATCCCGAGCATCGTCCGCACCGCGTGCATGCGGCCCCACCTTTCGATCGAGGATCGTGATTCGACACCAGCCGATTCGAGCGGTGTTGCCTTGAGCCGGTTGTTCGTCGGAGCAATCACCATCAACGTGTAGGGCCAATTGGCGAGGATCAGCGCCGCGCCGACGATAAATCGCCAGTCGCCGGTCCACCACCACGCCGCAAACCCGAGAACGCCGGAAACGACAGCGAGCGATGCCTGCATCGCAAAGCCCCTGTCATAGCTTGGCTTCCACTCCCCGAGCAGCGCGCGATCATCCAAGCCAAGGCGCGCAGGCTGCTCGGCGAAGTTGACGTAGAACGCCGCGCCCGCAAATACGGCCGCAATTGTCAGCGCCAGATGTCCGACCAACATTCCCTTCCTCCGCGGAAAATCACACTTCGACATCCCGATCGGCAAATTGACAAGGCAGCGATGCCTGTGCAGCCGCGACCGACCTTCAGGTTCCCAAGGTTAACGTCCTGTCCAAGGGATTCGATCCTCGGGATGTAGCCGCGGCCACAAATCTGGTCGGGACGCTGCGGCGACGTTGGATGGCGAATGACGAGATTTGCTTCGGTCGAGTGAGACAGCGAGACGCTTGTCGCCCCCATCCGAGGAGGTAATCAGGTCATCAGCTTTTCATCCCGACGCTTCACTATGGTGTGTGGTCGCGTTGGGGCCTGCAATTCCATCGCAAGGACATCGACGGCCTGCGGCCGCCCGGGCTGCTTTGACATCGGCGAACTGCTCAGTCACGCCCGTCGGGCCGCGACGCGATCATAAGCCTCGGCCAGTCGAGCCGCATAGCGTTCCGGGGAAAAAGCTTCGACTCGGCTGCGACCCTTTGCGATCAGGCTCGCCGCCAGCTCCGTGTCCGTCGCCAATCTGATGAGGCCGTTCTTGATGTCGCGCACGTCATAAGGGTCGACGAGCAGAGCCGCGTCACCAGCAATTTCGGCGGTTGCGCCGATATTGCTGGTCAGGACCGGGGTGCCGCACGTCATCGCTTCGACGATCGGCAGCCCGAAACCTTCGTAGAGCGAAGGGAAGGCGACCAGGCGCGCGCCGCGGATAAGATTTACGAGTTGCGCGAAGGAGACATAGTTGACGCGACGAATGCGCTTGCGCGGACGCTCCCCCCGAGCGGTGCTGCTGCGCGTGCGCCTACGGGAGCGGTCTTCACCTGCCGTACCGCTGGAGGCTTCGCTTTGCAGCAGGGCCAGTTCACTTTCCTGCAGCCAGCCATCCTTTCCGACAATGAGCAACGGAATGTCGATGTTCGAGGCGAGAAACGCCTCGATCAGACGGCCGACGTTCTTCTTCGGCTCGATGGCTCCGTAAAACAGGATGTAGCCCTTATAGGCGACATCGTGCAGGCCCCGAAGTTCCTCTTCGAGCACGGTTTGATCGATGCCGAGAAAATGCACAGGAATGTCCACGGATTGGTAGGTGTTGATGACCTTGTCGTCGGTTACATCGAAAAGACTGGTGATGTCGTTTCTGGATGTCTCCGAAACGGTCAGAATCGCGTCCGCTTCCCGGCAAATCCGGTCGATCATGCGATAGAAGGTGCGCTTGCGATCAAGCGTGGTGAAGGGCAGCCGCAACGGCACGAGGTCGTGCAGCGTATAGACGTTGGATGCTCCCTGAAGGCGAAGCGGCATCGGGCTGGTCCAGTGCGCGATATCGCTCGAAAACACGTTGGTGACCCGGGTAAAGCCGTTCGAAAGCCGGTAGGGAAATCCGTAGGCGACATGGGCATTGTAGAAGAGGTCGGTGGCGTTCCACAGCCGGTCCGCAATCGGCAGGCGCGAACCGAACTGTCGGGCGACGACGGTTCCTCTGAGCGGAATCTCGAAGGGTCGCACCGGTCTCAAATTGGAGGTCACGGCCCGCAAGTCTCGCTTCAGCAGGTTGAGCCACGACGCCTTCTCTCGTTGGACGTCGAAGAAGCCGATTTCGCGCAACACTGTTTGCCGGTGAGTCGACAGCGGCTCGCCGTAGAGCACGTCGACGGAATGCCCCGCCTGCTTGGCTATGGAACAGACGTTGCGGGTATAGGTAGCGATGCCCGTTCCAGCCTGGAGGGAGAGGTTGCGGCCGTCGACCAGTATGCGCATCACGCGCTCGCTGAGGGCGCTGGGTGCATTGGCAACAGCCAGCAAAGGCTGGATGGTCTTATTCTCACCAGGACTGGCTTCCTTGCTAAACCATGGCGGGCCAGCAGTTCACGCGACGGACATCGGTTCGGGGCTCTCATGTGGTTGGTTGACGTCTCTCGCTTGATTGAAAGTATGAATTCAGCGACCGCGACCGGCATCGAGCGCGTGGAAATGGCCTACGCAAAGCATTTTCTCCAGCGCGCGGAATCGGACGACGTCCGGTTCACAGTCACGCTGCCAAGTCTGACCGCGATATTCGATTCACAGCAGATAGCCCCCCTGCTTCAGAACATAGCCTGCCGATGGTTCAACGACGGAACGGACGTCCGGTCCGATCCTGTCTACGCGCGACTCAGCGCGCTTCTCTCTCAGAAACCAGGCGGACGAGCAAGACAAGCATTCCGCATCGGCAACCCGGAAGGACAAATGCCGCGTGCCAGAAATGTGCTCAGCCAGGCGCTGTTGCGGGCACGACTGGTGGCGAACCGGCTATCGGGAAAGCACATTACGGAATTTCGGAGAAACGGCGCTCGTTTCGTCCATGTCTCCCAGTTTCGCCTCAACCGGACCCGGCGTTTTCGATGGCTGAAGGAAGCGCGAATCAACAGCCTGTTTTTCCTGCACGACCTGATTCCTGTCACGCATCCGGAATATTGCCGGCCCGGCGAAGACGAGCGTCATGCGCAGCGCGTAACAACGATGCTCGATCACGCCTCCATCATCATCGCCAACTCGAACTTCACAAAAAAGTCGCTGGAACATTTCTGCGGGCTGCAACGGCGTCCCATGCCGCGCTGCGAAGTGGTCGGCCTGGGGATCGATCCAATCTTTCTCGCCCCGCCGAGGGCTAAGGACGCGACAGCCGCCGTGCCGTATTTCGTCACGGTTGGAACGATCGAGCCGCGCAAGAACCTCGCTTTCCTGCTTCACGTTTGGGACCGCTGGATACGCTCGACCGATGAGCCTCGCGCCCGGCTGGTGATCGTGGGACGACGCGGCTGGGAAAACGAAAACGTTCTCGATCTGCTCGAACGCAGTCCCGGATTGTCGTCCACCGTTATCGAAGTGAATTCGCTGAGCGACGGCGGACTGGCTCAGTTGCTGAGGAATGCCGCCGCCCTACTTGCCCCGTCACTGGTCGAAGGCTTCGGGCTGCCGATCATCGAAGCAATGGCCCTGGGAGTCCCGGTGGTTGCCTCGGACATCGAAGCTTTTCGTGAGGTCGGAGACGATCTCATAGATTTTGCAGACCCCATCGACGGGAAGGAGTGGATGCGGTTGCTGGATGAATTCTCATCGAGCGATTCGCAGCATCGCCGCCGTCGCGTCGCAGGGCTTGCGGAATTCCGGCCGATTTCCTGGTCGGCTCACACGCAGCGTGCCGAGCAAATCTGGCTGCAGGGGTCAGTTCTGACATGAGCTGATGCGGCGCACGGTCGCGCAAGGCGGCGGCGCCCACATGATCAGTCGACGAACTCCACGGTCACACCAGGCTTCACCAGCTTGGCGAGCTCATTGGCGTCCCAGTTGGTCAGCCGCACGCAGCCATGGCTCTCCGTCTTGCCGATCTTGGACGGCTCGGGCGTGCCGTGAATACCGTAAGTCGGCTTGTCGAGCGCGATCCAGATCGAGCCGACCGGCCCGTTCGGGCCCGGCGGGATGGTCATGATCCTGTCGTTGTCGCCCTGCTTGAAGTTGAGGTTCGGGTTGTAGGTGTACTCGGGATCGAAGGCGACGCGCGAAACGGCATGCGTGCCCGTCGGCGAAGGCGTATCGGCGGAGCCGATCGTCGCCGGGTAGGCGGCTACAAGTTTGCCGGCTTCGTCATAGGCGCGCACCTGCTTCCTGCCCTTGTCGGCGACGATGCGCGCGACGGACGCAGCGAGATCGGCCCCGGTATTGACGACCTTGATCTTCGTCCCCGCCCGCCCGAAATTAGCGCCGGGATTGAGCGCCTTGAGATAAGCCTCATCCATGTGGAAGCGCTCGGCGAGCATCTCGGACACGGAGGTGTAGCTCAGCTTGTCGAGCTTGGCCTTGGCGCCATAGTCCTCGGGAACCGAGGCGACGTAGGGGCCCGCCGCATCTTCCGGCGTAATCGTGTAGGTCGTGAACGCATCACCGCCGCTGGCGGCCAGATCGGCCTTGATCTTTGCCGTGTCGGTCGAATGCAGGTTCTCGCCCGTAATGTCGCGATAGGCAGCGAGCGCCTTGTCGACATTGCCGCCGAAATGTCCGTCGATCACGCCGGGCGAAGCGCCCTTGCGGTCGAGCAGCACCTGCAGCGCGGCGACATCGTCGCGCGCGCCGAAGGTGACGGACGGTTGCTTGGCCCCATCCTGCGGTTCCGGCGAATCCGTGCCCAAGCCGCCCTCGTCGGACGGGGCTGCCTGGAAAGGCTCCGTCGAGCCGCCGACCGAAGCCTGCTGTTCGTCGAGCCGCTCGCGTTCGATCCTTTCGCGCTCGGCCGTCCGCGGATCGGGCTGGTCCGGATAGGCTTCCGGCGCTTCGGGGAAAGCCTCTTCCGGCGCGTCCGGATAGGCATATTGCGGCGCCTCTCCGCCATATTCGTCGCCCGGCTCTTCGTTGAGCGGCCGCCCCCGGTAATAGGGCCGCGGCTTGTAGGGGATGTCGTCGTTCGTATCGTAGATTTCGTCACCGGGATCGCGACCGAGCTCGCGCTCGCGCAAGGCGCGCCGATACGCTTCACGATTGCGGTAAGCGCGCGGCCGCTCGACGCCCAGCACCTCGCCGGTGAAAGAATCGACGATCACCCGCCGACCATACTGGTCGATGTAGATTTCGACATTGCCATACTGCGCAAGCTGTAGCGGAAATAGCTCGGGCGATGCTGGCCCTTTGCCTGCCTCGCGCGGCAGGCCGCTCTCAGGGCCGGTCGAAGCCGTCGCATCGACAACGGAAAGGCCGACCAGCAAAGCCGGCACGATGAACAGATTGCGGACCAGGTTCGTCACAATACCCTCCGAACAATATCGCCGCCCCGTCCCAGGAGCGGCGTGAAACCGTGTGCATGCCCGCCACATGCAGTTTCGACACTCGAACATGAACCGGGCATGAAAATGGCCGCTCCGTGACCTGCGCTTGCTCGAAAAATAACGAAGCGAGAGCTGTTTGGTTTCCGGCAATCACGCTGTCAGAAGGCCGAGCTGTGCACGAACCTTCTTCGACAGGTTGAGGCTCACAAGCCTGTGGCTTTCGCGCAGATAGTCGCAGAGCGCTTCGTCATCCATGCTCTCGTCGGTCTGGCGCTGGATCCACTTCATCCCACGCGAAGCGAGGTAGGGCGCCGGCCGACAGCCCGGCCGCTCCTGTAAAATCTCGTAGGCGATGTCGGAACATTTGAAGGTGACGGCGAACCCCGCGCCATCGTCGGAACCGGCGATGGCGAACACCTTGGCGCCCACCTTCCAGACATGGTGATCGCCCCACTGCACGACGTGCTTGGTAGCAGGCAGCGAGGCGCAGAACGTGTTGTATTCGTCGAGTGTCATGGCGTCCCGTTGTACTACGGTGACAAGCGCGGCGTCAGGAGGTGTCGCGCCGCTGCATCTCTCTGTCTTTCCGCAATTCCGGACGGAAAACCGCTTCGCACTTTTCCTGGAATTGCTCCAGCGCCCAGAATGCGAAGCTGTGGAGATCGGTGAGAACCTCGTGGACTTCGTGCATTGGCCGGCGACGACTGCCGGGCGGACGGCCGGGACGCAACGGCCAGACGCGACGAGGCCATTCGGCGCGGTTTTGCGTGTTTTGCGCGCCTGCGGTGACGTGATTCTGCTTTTGCGTGCCTGCGGCGACCGCCCCCACGCGCCAGCGGGCGAAACGCCTGGCATGCGCCGGCAAATCGTCCAGTGCACGGCCGACCGCCTGGAGACGCAAGACGAGACGCGTCGCGTCGATCGGGTCGCCGGGCAGTGGCGGACGGCGGTCCGGGCCGCGATGCGGCTCCGCGATGCCGGGCGCCGAGATGCGCGGCACGCCGGCGGTCACTGCACGCCGGGGCTTGGGCCAGCTTGGCAATGGATCGAGCAGCGGCAGCGCGAGTGTGCGTGTAGCAGAGCGCGGCGAGGCAAGGCCCGGCAGCATCGCCCCGAGCCGGACGCCGACGGGCAGAACGATGCCGGTGCCTTTGCCGTTGCGGACCAAGATCGAGCCGGGTTTGGGCTTGGCCTTGCGCGGACGCGGCGCGGGGAGGACGAGGTCGCGCGCGGCGACGATGACCAGCCGCCGCGCCGCCGCTTCGGCCGGACGCAGCAGGGCAAGGATCGCGCGGTGGAGATGACGGGGAAGGGTCGGGGCTGGGGAAAGTTTATTTTTTTCCGCCAGCGCCAAACCTTGAGACTGCGCGCCATCCTGCGGAAAGAAAGTAAACTGTCCCCGGGTACCCACTCCGGCCATGGCGACGAGCGCGGCGAGGATGCGCCTCAGCGCTTCCCGGTTCCGCTCGATTGCTACATTCCAGTCCATCGCCGCTTCCTTCAAACAAAGGCAACGGATTTTCGCTTGGGCGGCCAAGGGGTGGACAGATTTTTCCGAAAAAGTTTTAAGCGATTGATTTATTTAAGTTAAAGTACCCGGCCGTATAGTCGATCTGCTTCGGGGCAGTTGCCGTTCGATCAAACCTCCCCTTCGAGCGACATTTCCAGAAGCGCTATTTCGTCACCGGTCAGGTCGAATGCCGCGTAAACCAGCCGGTCGATCTCGCGTTCCGCTGTTTCGATTTCGGCGGTCAGCCGCTTCACCTGTGCGCTTGCCTCGGCGTGCAGCGCCTCCCACTCCGCCCGCTCCTTGACCGGAATTTCCGTTTTCAGCGCCCGTTTCACCTCGGCACGAAACTCGGAAAAGGAAAGCTCGTGGAAATCTTCGAGCTTGCGAGAGAGTCTCGTGCCGGGCACGGCGAGGTCGGTCAGGAGGCGGTGGTGGAAATGTCTGGAGGTTATCAGCCTTTCGCCTCCACCACGAGTCGCCTGCCCGGCCAGATCGCTCACGTCTGACCCGCTTGTCGCAACCCATTCAGGAAGCGGCGTCGTTTCCACGAAATCCGACCTCAGACGAAGATAGCCGCCTCGTGCGATATTTGTAATTGCTGACCAGAAAAACCAGGCTACCTTGGAATTCAAATAAGCCAGAAGAGCGGGGTCTTGCGCGGGCAAAAAATAGCAAGTGTTGGCTAGGTAGTACCCGTCAGCATCGCCGGTGAAAGGATTTGAATTGCAGATATCCTGATATGCGATCTTCACGCCTTCGAAGGCGTTTTGATACGCCAGTTGGGCCTGCTGCAGTTCCCACCATTCCTGTTGGGTCGCGCGCGCCTCCAGTCTGTCCTTGAACGGCAGCAGCCAGTCGCGGATAGCCGGGTAGCGCTCAATGTCCACCTTGCCTTTCGGTGTGTTGATGAGCCACAGCCCCTCCGGTTCGACGCGCCAGCGCTTGATGTTCTCGCCCTTGAGGAAAGGTTTCAGCAATTCGGCCGATCTCGGGTCCGCCGCCACCAGCCGGTCGCGTGTCGGCGTGTCGATGACGAAGGCTTCGTTGAGGCCGGTCTTAATGCCATAGAGCGGCGCGCCGTAAACCTCGCCGAGGGTCTTCCTGCCGTTCACAATCTTGTCGCGCAACCGCGCCAGGGCATCGTCCTCGAACTGCCAGGAACCGCCGGTCAGCCTGGTGCGCGGCATAGGCCGCGCCTTTTCCTCGAACTCCTTGCCGATGTCAGTTGGTGGGATCCCACCGATGTTGAGGAAGGACAGCGTGCCAGAAGACAACCCTATCGTCTCTTTTTTCTTCGCCGTCAGGATCGCCGGATAGGTGGTTACGCCCTCGAATACCTGCGTGTCGCCGAAATCGATCACCGCCTCGATGTCGGTGTATTCGGAAAGCAGCAGCCTCAGCCTCTCGCCATAGCCCGCGCGAAAGAAGCTGGAGGTGGAAATGAAGCCCAGCCGGCCGCCGGACTTGAGCAGCGCCACGCCCTTCTCGAAAAAGTAGGCGGAGAGGTCGGTACGCTCGTCGGCCACGGTGAAATGCTTTGCCAGCCACGGCTTGACCGGCTTTAAAAACTCCATCCGCACATAGGGCGGGTTGCCTATGACGATGTCGAAGCCGCCTCTCGCAAAGACGTCCGCAAACGCTGCCGTCCAGTCGAACGGCTTTTCTGTCGCTGCGGAATCGTCGATCAGGCTGTTTCCGGCGCGAATCGTCTGGTCGAGCCTCGCCAGCCGGTGCTGGCGGCGCGCGGCCTTCAGCCATAGAGCCAGCCGGGCGATCTCGGCCGATTCGACGCTGAGGTCGACGCCGTGCAGGTTCCTCGACAGGATTTCGTCGTAAACGTCGAAATCGGTCTCGACGCCGAGATCATCGAGGCGCTGCGTCACACGCCGGTATTCGGCCGCCAGCGCGTCGAAGGCGGCCACAAGGAAGGCTCCCGAGCCGCAAGCCGGGTCGACGACAGTAAGGCCTCGCAGTTCTTCGAGATAGCCGCTCCAGACCGCGCGTTCCTGTTCCTCGCTCCAGGCGTAGTCGCCCGCCTCGTCCGGGCCGTCCAGCCCGGCATGAGCCTTCAGCAGGGCCAGAAACTTCTCGCTCAGCGTCATCGCAATCGTGTGCTCGACCAAAAACCGGGTGATGTGGTCGGGCGTGTAGACGACGCCTTCACGCTTGCGTCTTGAAAC
>Ga0081539_10005733_pt1 | contig 12419 bp, 15 predicted proteins | sample TabmetS4T2R2_FD_71023 | JGI IMG/M metagenome (GOLD analysis project Ga0081539, IMG submission 71023) | Tabebuia heterophylla rhizosphere microbial communities from the University of Puerto Rico - S4T2R2 | ecosystem: Host-associated > Plants > Roots > Rhizosphere ...
GCGGCCCGCCTTCCGTCAGGACCCTGGGGGGGCCGCGGTCGCGCACCCGCGCGAGCGCGCCCGCCGGGTCGACGTCGTCCGAGTCGCCGACGTCCACGATCTCGCGCGGAGCGGCGCCCCGTTCCGCGATCGTCCGAGCCCCTTTCGAGGTCGTCACGACGACTGCCTCCGAGAGCGCGGGGTGGTCGGTGGGCACCTCGCCACTGGCCGTGACGACGACGAGCGTCGGAACGGGCTCGGCGGAGCCCGACCGCATCGTTTCGAACAGCGTTCTTCCCGGCGGGAACGCCTTCTCCGCCGTCCACGGGCCGCCGTGCTCGCGGAGCGTCCCGGTCCCGACGACGACGACGTCGGCGGCGGCGCGCAGGAGCGCCATCACGAGGCGGTCCTGCGATGCGCCGCCGCTGATCGTCGCCGACGACATGCGGATCCCCTCGATCGCGGTCACGCCGTCGATCGAGGCCACGAAGTTCGCGTACACGACGTCCTCGGCCAGCCGGAGCGGTCCGCCGTAGGCGGCCTCGAGCTCGTCCGACAGGGCGAGGGTCGGGCCCTCCGCGGAGTCGACGACGGCGTCGATCCGGACGCCGAGGTCAGACACCGGCGCCCTGAGCGACCGACAGGAACTCGCGCCGCATCTCGGGGTCGTGCTCGTAGTTGCCGCGCCAGAACGACGTCGATGTCCTGGATCGCTCCTCCCGCACGCCGCGCATCTGCGTGCACAGATGCGCGGCCTGGAGATGCACGGCGACCCCGTGGGGCTGCATCATCTCGTTCAGGTGGTCGGCGATCTGCTGGCCGAGCCGCTCCTGCACCGTGAAGCGACGCGCGTTCACGCGGACGAGCCGCGTCAGCTTGGAGATCCCGATGATCTGCTCGTGGGCCACGTACCCGACGTGCGCGACCCCGTAGAACGGGAAGGCATGGTGCTCGCAGAGCGCGAAGAACGGGATCGGTCCCTCGATCACCTGGCTGATCGAGCAGTCCGGGCCTCCGCGACACTCGGTCGGGAACGCCGTGAGGAGCTTCGGATCGCCCTCGTACCCGATCGTCGCCTCGAACATCGCGCGCACGAACCGGCGCGGCGTGTTGCGGGTCCCCTCGGTGTCGAGGTCCATGCCGAAGGCCTCGAACATCTCGGCCATCGCGACCTCGAACCGCTGCCACTGATCGTCGGTGACCTCGCGGGACCGGGCCCGTTCCCACGACGTGGTCTCCTCGGGGTCGCCGAGCGACCACCGACCTCGTCCGTCCGGCTCGGCGTCCGTCGCCGTCGGTTCGCGGGCTTCCCGCTGTTGCGCGTCCATCGCTCTCCTTCCGGTGGCGCATCGCCTGCGCCGCTGCCGTCCTCAGTCACCGTACCCGCGGGCGGAGGAAGCACCACCTCGGAGAAGCTCGACGCCTGCGCCGCGAGGGAGGACGATCGACACGTGGACCCGGAACCGGCTCCCGCGCAGCGGCCGAGCTCCGCCGGCTCTCTCATCCTCCTCCTCGGTCTCCTCGACTTCGTCGTGAGCTCGTTCCTCCCGTTCGCGTCGATCGACACGATGACGACGCGGGAGTTCTCGTTCTTCCAGATGGCCACGTCGGCGCGCGACACGGGGGTGGCAACGGTCGGCGCGTACCTGTACCTGTTCGCCGGCGTGGGGGTGCTCGCGGCGCTCGCCGTGATCGCACACCGGGGAGGTGCGACGTGGACGGTTGGGGCGCTCGCCGGCGGCACGGCGGTCTGGTCGGTCACGTGGGTGGGGATCCTGCTCGGCGTCTTGGGGTTGGCCACGCCGATCCGTCTCGCCTACTGGATGCTCCTCGTGAGCATCGCGGTGGTCGTCGCCGGCGCGATCCTCGTGTGGATCGCCGACCGCAGGATGCGATCCCGTCCGTTCCCGGCTTGACGAACGGCGCGCTTCGACTGATCCGTCGGGCTGACTGATCGGTCGCGGGATCTACCGAGAGCGCGTGGCGCCGTCCGACGGACGTTCCTCCGACGAGCCGTCCCGTCGCGAAACCCGGAAGAGCGCGACGGGCTCCGGGAGGCCCTTGAGCTCGGCGTCGCCGACGGCCTCGAACGCGAACCGGCCGTCGGCGATCCCTTCGACGACGGCGAGGCTGGCCAACACCTCGCCGGGGCTCGCCGCGTCAGCGATCCGCGACGCGAGGTTGACGGTCTGACCGAAGACGTCGAGGTCCCGTTCGATCACCGGGCCGGCGTGAACGCCGGCGTGCGGTGAACCCGCGCCTTCGCCGCTCATCGTGTCGACCAGCTCGACGGCGGCGTCCACGCCGACGGTCGGGTCGGGCAGGCGCAGCATCGCGCCGTCACCGAGCAGCTTGATCAGTCGTCCGCCGAGACGGCGGGCCTCGGCGTCGGCATGCCGTTGCAGGGATGTCGCGGCCCGCGCGGCCGTCTCATCGCCGCGCTCCTGCGTCATCCGGGTGTATCCGGAGAGGTCGACGAACACGATCGCCGGCGGGGCGGTCGGCTCGGGCGCGGGCGCCAGGTCCCTCGATGCCAGGAACTCCTCGAGGCCCGCGACGATGCCGTTCACGCTCCGGTGTTGGAGGTACCGGGCGCTCAACCAGGTGAACATCGTCGGCGCCAAGCTCGTGAGCCTGGTGAACGCCAGCCGGACCTCGTCGGGGAACTCCTCGATCTCGTGCCGGAGGAGCCGTTCGCGCGCGGGCTGCGCCGCCTGCTCATCGATCAACTCGGACCAGCCCATCGTGGCGGCCTGGACGCTCTGCGCCATCAGCCGGGCGGCGCGCAGCACCGAGTCGTCGTCCGGCGCCACGTGGAGACCCTCGAGGAACCGCTCGAACAGATCCTCCTCGTCGGCGTGGATCGGCTTGGACGGATCCGGCTCCGGAAGCCCAAGGACCTCGTAGACGGCCGGCAGCAGCCGACCGCGTGCCCCGAGCGAGGCCTGGAACGCCTCGAAGGTGCGTTCCGATCGCGGACCGGGCTCGTACGGCACGTACTCGTCGAGTCGGTGGAACGACAGGAGCCGCTCGGTCGTCGCGTGCTCGATCGTCGCGGCGGCGATGCCGTGCTCCAGGAGCGCCGACACCATGCGCACGGCGAGGACCGCACCGTACGTGAACCGGTCGCCATCGACCGGCGAGATCAGCCCGATGCGAGCGATCCACTCGACCTGGTCCTCGGGCGCCTCGGCCTCCGCGGCGACATCCGCGACCGAGTACGTCCTCGCCATCGAGGCATCGTAGCGACGGCTCCTCGGAACGCTGTCGCCGACCCGGCGGCTACCGCGGGTTCGGACGGTCCAGGTAGGTGTGGCGCCCCACCGAACAGAGCCACTGGGAGCTCTCGCCCTCGGGCGCCACCACCACGAATCGCGTGATCGCGCGCTGGTCGCCCTCGTCGTTCGTGTACAGCACGTCGATCAGGAACGAGCGACGAGACTGGATCGCCGATCGGACGCCGGCGTACATCGGGTCGTCCGGGTCGCGGATCGCCGCCTGCCAGAAACCCACGTCGTTGGCGGAGATGAAGAGATCTCGGCTCTGGTTGCGGAACCGATCGAGGTCGTCGAGCGGCGACTGCTGCTCGATCGTCTCGGGGAGGTCGATCGCCCACGCCTGGAGGACCGCCACCCCGGAGCCCGCGTTCCGCAGGGACATCGCCAGGTAGATCCGGTCGTCGGCGATCTCGATCGAGGCGCGCCCGCCGCGGACGACGGCCCGGTGGTCGTCGGCCCACCCGATCTTGATGTCCGGGTCGATCAGGCGGGAGCCGCTCAGGAGCGGCCGCATCCCGAGCTGGAGGGAGCGCTCGGCCACCCGGGCGGCGCGGTTCGCCGACCGAACGGAGACGAAGGTGGCGATCGCCAGTGCCAGCGTTCCCCCCGCCGTCGCGAGCGAGGAGATCGTCGCCCAGTCGGCCACGACCCCAGGGTAGGCGAACGCTACGTGCGAGGTTCCCGCGCCCGGTCGCGGATCCGGTCGATCCCGTCCAGCAGCAGATCGAGCGCGAACTCGAACTCGAACTGGTCGTCGCACCCGGGTCCGACGACCGACGCCTCGTCGTGCGTGATCGCGCGGTAGAGCCGGAGGATGTTGGGGAACGCCTCGCCCATCGCTTCCCACATCTCCGACTCCAGTTCGGCATCGGAGTCGGTCGTGTCGTTGAAGAGCTCCTGCGAGAACCCCATCAGGCGGCTCCCCATCGCGTGCATCACGTGGTGGGTCTCGTCGATCGAGAACCCACCCTCGAGGAACATCCCGATCATCGAGTCCATGTAGGCGAGGACCGTGGGCGTGGGTTCGGTGCGTGACTCCATCACCCGCGACGCCCAGGGGTGACGGAGCAGGGCGCGCCGGGCCGAGAGGATCCGCTCCCGGACGGCGACCTTCCATCCGGCGTCGCGACGGGGCGGGTCGATCTCGGCGACGACGACGTCGATCATCCCGTCGAGGAGCTCGTCCTTGTTGGCCACGTGCTTGTAGAGGGCCATCGGGACGACCCCTAGTCCGCGAGCGAGCTTCCGCATGCTGAGCGACTCGACGCCTTCCTGGTCCGCGAGGACGACGGCCGCCTCGAGCACGCGCTCGCGGCTCAGCGGTTCCCGCGGGGTCGCCTCGGTCTCGATCTTCGCGGCCATCCCGTGTTCCTCCCGTTCTCCGCAACCCCGGGCCACCGGTCGGGTTGACAAGTGTACGACGTACACCTACGCTGCGCATCCAGGTGTACGGCGTACACCGGTGGCGAGCCGGAGAACCGGGATCGGGAGGAGGAGACGATGAAGGCGATCGTGCAGGACGGGTACGGCAGCCCGGACGTGTTGGAGCTCCGGGACGTCGACGAGCCGAGCCCGGGCGACGGCGAGGTGCTCGTGCGGGTGCACGCGGCCGGGTGCGGTCCCGACGTGTGGCACCTGATGACCGGGACGCCGTACTTCGCGCGACTGATGCCCGACTTCCAGAAGATGTGGCAGCCGGTGCGCGGCCGCGACGTCGCCGGCGAGGTCGAGGCCGTCGGAGCGGGGGTCGACGGGCTGCACCCGGGCGATCCCGTGATGGGGATCGCCGAGGGCACGTTCGCCGAGCTCGCAGTCGGCCGGGCCGAGAAACTCGTGCGGAAGCCCGATCGGATCGACTTCGAGCAGGCCGCCGCCGCTCCGATCTCCGGACTGACCGCGCTGCAGGCGATCCGTGACGTCGCCGACGTGCAGCCCGGCCAGCGGGTGCTGGTGATCGGCGCGGGCGGGGGCGTCGGCAGCCTCACGGTCCAGGTCGCGAAGGCGTTCGGCGCCGAGGTCACGGGGGTCGGCAGCACCGCGAAGCTCGACGCGATCCGCTCGCTGGGCGCGGACGACGCGCTCGACTACACGCGCGAGGACTTCGCGGACGGTCGCCGCCGGTGGGACGCGATCGTCGATACCGCCGGGCGCCGGCCCCTGCGTGTCCTCCGCCGCGCGCTCACGCCCACCGGGACCCTGGCGATCGTCGGCGGCGAGGGCGGCGGCAAGGTGACGGGGGGTTTCTTCCGGCAGATCCTCCGAGGCCCGATCCTGTCGATCGTCTCGGGCCAGCGGCTGCGCCCGGTGATGTCGAAGGAGGACCCGGCCGACCTCCGGACGCTGGCCGGGATGATCGAGGCCGGCGCCGTCACGCCGTTGGTGGGACGGACGTACCCGCTCGTCGACGCGGCGGAGGCGGTCCGCGAGCTGGAGAAGGGTCACGCGCTCGGGAAGATCGTCGTCACGGTGTGAGGGAACGAGGCGATGGCGGCGTGCGGATCCACGTGCCGGTCGCCTCCGTTCGCTTCGAAGACCGCGCCGGAGCGAGGGGGGTAAGCTCCGGCGCAGCGTTCCACCAGAGAGGAACCGCCGTGTCCGCGACGGATCAGCCCCCGGCACCTCCCGGACCGCCGGCGTCCTCGGACGTCCTCCTCCGACCGTCGTACAAGCGTCTGCTCCTCGGCGGCGTCGTGGGCGCGGTCGCCTGCAGCGCCGTGGCGGCGCTGATCGCGCTCCAACTGGCGAAGCCCGACGTCCCCGCGACGCCGACGGCCGGTGGATCGGTGGCGCCCGGAGCGGAGCTCGCCGCGGTCGAGGATCTCGAGGCGGATCAGCCACGATGGACGTCCGATCCCCGATCGTGGCGGATCGTGGTGTCGTGGCAGGCTGTCGACGCCGCCGTCGCCTACCTCGTCTCGCGCGACGGCCGCCGTCTCGATCGGATCGACGGCACCGAGTTGGTCGACGACTCGGTGACCCCCGCGGGGCACTATCGGTACGAGGTGGTCGCGCTCGGCGCCGACGGGACCCGATCCGCTCCGGCTCGCACGGCGATCCGGACGGATCCCTTGCCCAAGGACGCGGCTCGCGTCCAGGGTCGTTGGCTCCTCACGATCAAGATCCGGTCGAGCAACATCGGTGCGGGCGGCGGCAGGCTCGTGGCGACGCTGTCGCCGGACTGCGCGCGCGGTCCGTGCGACGTCGACTGGGCGTTCACCGACGTGGCCAACACCGGGACGGCGGAGCGGCGCGGCGCTTCCTACATCGGCACCGGGCACGGCAGCTTCCTGACGCGCGGGTGCCACAGCGAGACGATCTCGTCGGCGGTGACGATCTCGTTCCGGGTCGAACGGGCGCGCACCGTCGGCGACGCGTGGCGCGCCACGTTGATCTCTGGCACGATCACCGAGTCGGTCCCGTCGTTCTCGAACTGCCTCTCCGCGAGGAACGTGTGGACGTTCACGGGGGCGTCGCAAGGATGATGGAGTCGGCCGAGGCCTCGATCCGTCCGAAGCCGAGCCGGACGGCGTTGGCGTTCGTGGTCGCCGCCGATCTGGCGATCGGCGGCGCCGTGGGGTTCGCGGTGTACTTCGCGAAGCGCGAGTTCGGGCCGCCGACGCCTCCACGGAACGTGGAGGCGTCGGCCACCCTATGCGTGCCGGACGACTGCGCCGAGCTCGCCGCGGCGACCACGCTCACCTGGCAACCGCCCGCGGCCGGCAGCGAGGTGACCACGTACGTGGTTCGCCGCGACGGCGAGGAGATCGGGCGGACCGCCGCCTCGGAGCGCACGTTCACGGATGACGACGTCGTGATCGACGGACGCTACGGCTACGACGTCACCGCGATCGGGCTCGAGGGCCGGGGGCGACCCTCACCGCTGGTCGACGTCCGCGTACCGATCCCGCCGATCGAGCAGGCCCATTTCGTCGGGGACTATTCGGTGGAGCTCGTGTTCAAGCGCATCGGCCTCCTGAGCCGGTTCGAGGGCGTGCAGAGCCCGGCGGTCGGCGATCGGACGACCCAGGACTGGGATCTGCTGTCGTCGTGTTCCCCGCTGGCGGGCGCGTGCGACGTCGCGCTCTTCGGCTACGAGCTCGCGCGGGACGGGCGGGACTACGAGGGCGAGCTCCCGTCCGAGGCGTTCTGCGGCTCGGAGCACCTGACCTCCAAGCGGACCGTCATGATCCGGCTCACGAAGGCTCGCGTGATCGGTCGGGTGCTGGTGGTCACGGCGTTCGCCGGCTCGAGCGTCGTCGACTTCCGTTGCGGAGGGAACGACGTCCACGCCGTGGCGGCGATCTCCGGCTCGCGGGTGTGACGGCGAGGCCCGCCGGCCTCGCTCAGCAACGCCAACTCGTAACGCCGGCTCTAGACCCGAACGGACGTCGCGACGTCGCCGATGATCCCGGCCAGCTCCCTCGGCCGTGACCACATCGGCCAGTGGCTCGTCGGTAGATCCACCCAGGTGACGTCGCGCAGTTCGGCGAGGCCGGCGAGCCAGGGGTAGCCCTCCTTCGCCGCCTCGCGGTACTGCTCCGAGGTGAAGCCGGTGCAGATCATCGTGCTGGGGATGTCGCGACGGGCCTCGTCGGTGAGCTCGATCGCATCGCGGAGCACGCCTCCCGGCTCCGGGACCGCCCGCTCCCGGAAGGTCCGGAGCTGCTCCTCGCTCAATCCGTCGAGGTTCTCCTCCGCGGAGAGCTCCTCCCAGTTCAGCGGCTTCTCCGGGCCCTCGAAGGCGGGATCGAGCGGGGGGATGCCCGGCGCCGAATCCACGTAGACCATGGCCGCGATCGCCTCGGGGACGCGATCGCTGGCCGCGTACCCCGAGAACCCCGTGCCGCTGTGCACGGCGAGCACCGCGGGGGCCGGCGCCTCCCGCACGGCGTGCGCGATGGCCTCGACGTGGTCGGAGAGGCCGATCGCCGACCGGTCGGCGTCGGCGGACTCCAGTCCCGGGAGGGTCAGCGCCGTGACGTGATGGCCCGTCGCGCGGAGCTCCCCGGCGACCTCGTCCCACGCCCAGGCCCCGAGCCAGAACCCGGGGACCAGGACGATCGGAGCGGCCGGCATGCTCGGGACCCTAGGGCGCGGCGACGACATCGTCATCCGCGCGAGGATGCCCCGGTCGCGGGCTCCTCGGGTGGTCGCGAGCGACATCGGGGAGGATGTCGAGGATCGGTCGCCGGCTCCGACCGTGAGGTGGAGCGACCGACCGAGGCGCGGAGGGGAGACGCGGATGAAGTACCTGATCGCGATGTTCGGGGACCAGGCCACGATGGTCGAGACCAAGTCGACGGAGTGGATCAAGGACATGATCCGCTTCATGGAAGACCTCGACCGGGAGCTCGAGGGGTCCGGCGAGAAGGTCGAGAGCGTCGGGCTCGTCGATCCGACGATGGCGAAGACCGTTCGCCTCCAGCACGGCGCCGTGGTCCCGACCGACGGGCCGTTCGCGGAGGCCAAGGAGTCGCTCGCCGGCTATTACCTCGTGGATGTCGAGGACGAGTCGCGCGCGTTGGAGATCGCCTCGAAGATCGTCGAGCACATCCACGAGCCGATCGAGGTCCGCCAGGTGGCGGACGCGCCGCCCCAGGAGTACACGAGCTGAGAGGAGCGGAACGATGACGCAGAAGGTCACCACCTTCCTGTGGTACGACGATCAGGCCGAGGACGCGGCGGGCCGCTACGTGGGGCTGTTCAACGAGCGTCCCGGTGGTCCGAAGGAGGAGTCCAAGGTCACGTTCGTCTCGCGCTACGGCGAAGCGGGGCCGGGCGAGGCGGGCACGGCGATGACCGTGAACTTCGAGCTGGAGGGCCAGGGGTTCGTCGCCCTGAACGGCGGGCCGGAGTTCGGGTTCACCGAGGCGATCTCGCTGTTCGTCCACTGCGACTCCCAGGAGGAGGTCGACCACTTCTGGAACGGGCTGCTCGCCGACGGCGGCGAGGAGAGCCAGTGCGGGTGGCTGAAGGACCGCTACGGCCTGTCGTGGCAGATCATCCCGGACCGCCTGACGGAGCTGCTCGGCGACCCCGACCCCGGCCGCTCCCAGCGCGCGATGCGGGCGATGTTGCAGATGCAGAAGATCGAGATCGCCGAGCTGGAGCGTGCCGCCGACGCGGTCTGACCCTCCGGCCTCCCGATCCGGGGCTCGGTCGATCGAGGACCTGCTGCGCGAGCTCGCGCCGCAGGTCCTCGGCGCGTTGACGCGGCGTCACGGGCAGTTCGACGCGTGCGAGGACGCCGTGCAGGAGGCGCTGATGGCGGCCTCCTCGCGGTGGCCCTCCCGGGGCGTGCCCGAGGACCCTCGCTCGTGGCTGATCGCGGTGGCCAGGCGCCGGCTCGTGGACGCGTGGCGGAGCGAGAGCGCCCGCCGCCGTCGCGAGGAGTCGGAGACCGTCCTGGCGTCCGTCGACGCCCGGCCCGTGCAGCGGGACGACACGCTCACGTTGCTCTTCCTCTGCTGCCACCCGTCGCTGTCGGCGCCGTCGCAGCTGGCGCTCACCTTGCGCGCCGTCGGCGGCCTGACGACCAGGGAGATCGCCGGAGCGTTCCTCGTCCCCGAAGCCACGATCGCCCAACGGATCAGCCGGGCGAAGCAGACGATCAAGGGGAGCGGCCTGGGCTTCGAGGATCCTCCCGACGCCGAGCGCGCCGAGCGTCTCCGGGTCGTGCTCCACGTCCTCTACCTGATCTTCAACGAGGGATACACGGCGAGCGCCGGGGAGTCGCTCCGACGGGCCGACCTCACGGCCGAGGCGATCCGGCTCACCCGGATGCTCTTCGAGCTGGTTCCGGAGGAGGGGGAGGTGGCCGGGCTGCTGGCGCTGATGCTCCTCACGGACGCCCGGCGAGCGGCACGGGCCGATCCTGACGGATCGATCGTGCCGCTCGCCGCCCAGCGACGTGAGCTCTGGGACGCGGCGCTGATCGAGGAGGGCGTCGCGCTGCTGAACCGGACGCTCGGCGCCGGTCCGGTCGGTCCGTATCAGCTCCAGGCGGCGATCGCCGCGATCCACGACGAGGCGCCGAGCGCCGACGAGACCGACTGGCGCGAGATCCTCGCGCTGTACGAGGTGCTCGAGGAGGTATCGCCCGGGCCGATCGTGACGCTGAACAAGGCGGTCGCCCTCGCCACCGTCGATGGACCGCGCGCCGGTCTCGCGCTGCTCGGGACCCTCGACGCGGACGGACGACTGGCGCACTCGCACCGCCTGGAGGCGGTGCGAGCGCACCTCCTCGAGCAGGCCGGCGAGCCCGCGGCCGCCCGGGAGGCGTACCTCCGGGCGGCCCGGATGACGGCGAGCGTGCCGGAGCAGCGGTACCTCACGCTGCGAGCGTCCGGCCTCGCCTGATCCCCGTCACGACTCGATCGGACGCGGGACCCGGGCGTCGGCGTCGATCCTGCGGGGAGTTCGGCTAACGGGACGCGGCGTCGGCGAAGAGTTGCGCGATCGTCGCACGCGCCGGCTCGGAGTCGGCCGTCACGAGGAACACCCAGAGCGATCCGGGATCGCCCCATGCCGCGAACGATTGGGGACCGCTCGTCCACGCGATCCACACGATCGGCGCCCTCGCGTCGAGCGACCTCCCTTCGACCTGAGCGGACGGGTCGCGCGTCACGGTTCGGAGGAACGCGAGCGACCCGGGCTTGCCCGGGAACGCCCGGACACGCGACCAGGGGAAGGCGACGATCGTCCCCCGGCCGTCATCCGTGCGCAGGATCACGGGGTCGAACCGCTCAAGGACGGCCTCGTACTTCACGGGGCCCGCGATGTCCTCGGGGAGTGCCTCGAGCACCGCGCGGACGGCCTGCGTGTCGCCGGGGAGCGTGACCGCATCGAGACCCCAGGGAGGCTCCGTCGACGGGTCCGGGGAAGCGGTGACGGGAGACGGCGACGGCGTGGCACTCGTCGCCGACGACCCCGTGGAGCTCGGGGTCGAGCTCCCACCCCCACCCGAGCAGCCCGCCACCAACGCCGCGACGGACACGATCACGATCAACCCCCGAGCCACGCCGAGGCATATCTTCACCGATCCGCTCGCGATCGACGCCAGGCGATCACGACCGCGATCAGCGCCAGCACGCCGGGTCCGGTATGGACCAGGAGCACGCCGGCCAGGCTCGGTCCACCCCAATCGCTCGCGTACGACGACGGATCCGAGGAGTCGATCGTGACGAGCTGGACGATCGCGCGGACGATCAGGAACGCCGCGAGGACCAGGCCGACGATCGCCGCGAGCTTCCGCATGAGGCCATCTTCGCGTAGGTCTACGGATGGGCGGGCCCTGTGCCCCGCACCGAGGCCGAGGGGTCGGGGGCAAGCTCCAGCCGACGCAGCAGCACGAAGCGCCACGGCCACCGCCAGGGATCGGAGCGGGCGAGCCGGAGCGACGTGCCCGACGCTCGCTCCGCCGGATCGGACATGTGCCCGTGCAGCGGCACCGGACCGCGACGGAAGTCCCAGATCAGCGCCCGGCCGTCGGGCCGGAGCACGCGGGCGATCTCGTTCAGCCCGGCCGCCGGATCCTCCCAGTGGTGCATCGACAGCGTGCTCACGACCACGTCGAACGAGTCGTCGGGGAACGCGAGGGACGCCACGTCGCCGACGGCGAAGGAGGGGCCTCGGCCGCCGCCGTTGGCGGAGCGAGCGGCGTTGGCCCTGGCTCGCTCCACCATCGCGGGATCCAGGTCCACGCCGGTGACGTCGAAGCCGCGCTCCGCCAGCAGGATCGAGAGCCTGCCCGGGCCGCAGCCGACCTCGAGGGCGCGGGCGCCGTTCGGGACCGCGGCTCCCACGTCCGTGGCGATCGATCGGAACATCGGCGCCAGGAGACGGCTCATCGCGTCGTACCTCGCCGCATCGCCCACCACGATCCCGCCGGGCACGCTCCGCCCCGTCGCCCGGCGCACGTGACGGACGATGCCGAACGCGAGCACCGCGGCGATCGCTCCCACGACGACCGCGGCGATCCGACCCCACGCCGACATCACGCCACGTCCCGGCGGGTCGTCGCGATCGCGCCGAGCGCGCTCGACGCGATCGCGTATCCCATCAGCACGGCGGGGGCGGTCGCCGGGGGGGGGAGCCGACCCCGCGCCCCTCCCGCGGACGCCGCTGCCGCCCCGCCCCGGGGGGGCCGGGCCCCCCCCCCGC
>Ga0081539_10005734_pt1 | contig 12418 bp, 6 predicted proteins | sample TabmetS4T2R2_FD_71023 | JGI IMG/M metagenome (GOLD analysis project Ga0081539, IMG submission 71023) | Tabebuia heterophylla rhizosphere microbial communities from the University of Puerto Rico - S4T2R2 | ecosystem: Host-associated > Plants > Roots > Rhizosphere ...
ACCATCCGACGTAGGAGTTTTCAACGACGGCAGCGGCGAGCGCGAGCGGATTATTCTCGCCCATGCTCTCGGCCCCGCGCTCAGGCGGCAACAGCATGTATCGTCCGCCCGTGAGACGGGTCAGCCAGCCCTTGCGTAGCAGGTTGCGAATCACCTTGCGCCCCGTCTGCTCAGACTGCAGCAAGGCAATGATGTCGCTGGCCTCGACCACATCCCGTCCTTGCTCCCGGAAGGAGAGCACGACGCGGGCCTCTGCCGGTCCGAGCGTCCGAAGAGTAGATTTCATGGCCTTCTGCCTTCCTCAGGGCCAATATGATATATAGATTACTCTACAACGCGGCTCCGGACAAGCCATTTGATCTGTCTATATTCCGGATTTGCCCTAACAGGGCCAATCACACGTAAAGAAGCATCATAGTCAGGTTTCCAGGGGGCAAAGATCGTTCCCCTATTGTTCTCACGCTTCTTCGCGCCTAACCTCCCGACATTTGAATTACGCTAGGCCAATGCTTCTTACCCGCGGCAGGCGGACGCAATGATGAAACTTTTCGGCTATCTGCCGGAGACACTTTTTCAACCGCTAGCCGGTCCAAAGAAGCACGTCTACGCCCGATTGCTGCTCCGTCTCTATGAGCGCGTCTTTGCCGCGCGGGTGCTCGAGACCCCCTCGAAGGACGAAATCCTTCGACATATTGCGAGTGCCCTCGCGGAAGCCGGTGTGTCGAATTTGGACGAACTAGAGGAGGATGGTCTCCAATCCGAACCCAGTCCGTACGCTCACTACGTCGCTTACAATCGGCTGAAGAGCACGGGCTGGCTCGTCGAGGAGCAGGAAAAGTGGGATGTGCTCGTCGACATGCATCCCGACGCTTTCATGGTGATTGGTGCGATCTCCGATTTCGCCAATAGCCGTGTTCGGGTTGCCGGCGCTGTCGTCGAGGTGAAGAGCAACCTTGAGTATGCGGCGCGAGAGCCGGACACGATGGCGCAAGGCCTCGCGAATGCCTGCGACACGGCCGTGCGTTTTGCACGCAGCATGCGCCGAATTCTGGTCGGCATGCGTGACGTTGAAGAACGCATTCTGGGTAATCCTGATGCGGCATCGATCTTACGCACGTTCTTTCGCGACTTCGTCGCTGGTCTTCTGATCGCGGATTACAAGCAACTCAAGACCTCCAACAATCCCTATCGTTACCGCCGTCAGATCAGCACGCTTGCGGCCGAGCTGCTCCACGACCCGGCTTGGCGCGGCAAGCTGGCGCGCGCCTATATCGATCAAGGCGTTGTTGCGACAGGAACGTCCTTAGCGGTCGCGGAAGAACGAGTCGTCAGCGAACTGGAAAAAATCCGCCAAGTCTTCGATGACGTTGGCCCCTTCATGGACCGGATCGAAGATTTCCGCGACAGGCTCGAACGCCGGGTCCGGACCACCGTGCATTACATGGATGTGATGGGTGAAGGCTCAGCGGAGCGGCTGGCGCGCATCATTGAAAAACTCGCAGCGCTGGGCGCCTTGGATGTCGAACTGCGCCTGCGCGCTCCCGATGTCGGCTTTCCGATCTCGGAGAAGGCGCTCTATACGCCACCACCGCCGCGCTCGACCCCCGAGAAGACACGGTTTCGTCTGCCTAGCCGCGATCCATATCTGAAGGCCTATGTCGCCGCGACAACGGCCTTCGATCGTATGGTTCGCGTCACGCCCGCCAAGATGATCAGCTTCATTGAAGCCAAGCTCGGAGACAGGCCTGCCCTGCACTCTTCCGAGATAACGGTCGAGTCGATTGAAGAGTTTCTGGCATTTCGATCGTTGCCGGGACTTATCAGCACAGCATCACAAGCGGAAATCGGTTCGTACCGTATTGTTCGTGAAAAAGAACGCACCGCCAACGAATGGATTGATCTCCAGGCTTTCCGCGTTGAACGGCGAGAGGTCAGGGCAAGCTGATGCTCAAGGATCTGGAGAAACTTGTCGACGAGTGCGACTCCGGCGGGGGCGACGGTGAGCATCTGGAGATCGAGCTGCGTCAGGCAGCGCAGAATCTTTGGCGCGCGCAATTCCTCTACCGGAACGACTTCGGCTCCAAGGGTAGTTACGATCTGATCATTCAGCACAGAGCGTATTTCGAAAACCTGTTTGGCGCGCTGGGCTATCGCATTGTGGGCGGCCGGTCGAACGACCTTCTGCTCGGCTTGCTTGCCACCGACCTGCCTGCCCGACAGACCATGAAGCTCGATGAAAGCCTGTTGCTCCTTGTACTGCGTCTTTACTACGAGGAAGCCTTCAAGAGATATGAGATCAACGACGACGGCGAAATCGAGGTCGATGGCGAGACGATCTTGCAGGTCTACGAAGATCGTACGCGGCGTCCAAGGCCACCTGTTACACGGCTACACGACATCCTTGCCGGCTTCCGTCAACGTGGCTTGATCCGGATCGAAGACCAAGTCGATAGCCGCACTTTCAAGCTCTATCTCCGACCTGCCCTGCCGATGGTCGTCGGCGAAGACACGCTGCAATCGCTTGATGAGTTCGTGGCCAAATCGACGGCGGCAAGCAACGACGTTGGAGGCGACGCCGAACCGGCGGAGAGCCCATGATCGAGCTGCGCCGCATCATCCTTGTCGACTGGTATCTATTTCGCGCCGAACAGATCGATTTCGCTGGAATGACGGCGCTGATCGGACCGAATGGCGCGGGCAAATCCGCGATCATCGACGCCGCGCAGACTGTCCTGACCGGCGCCAACATGATGAGCATCCGGTTCAACCCCAGCGCCCAGAGCGCATCGAAGAGCAAACGCTCCATCCGCGATTATTGCCTCGGCGTGGTCTCCTTGGACGAGCGCGGAGAGCGCTCGCAGCCGACACGGGAAGCGGCCTACACTTACGCCGTGCTCGGATTTGTCGACGTTGAGACCGGCGATGTCGTCAATCTGGGCGTCGCATTTTCTGCGAGCGCCGCACGCGGCGAGGAAAGATGCGAAGCCCGGTTCATGGTCCGTGGCGGTCTCATGAGCCAGGACGACCTCTTGGAACCGGTCGGCGATGACGATGTCGAGCCGCGTCACTGGCACGCTGTGCGCACGTCACTACGCGCGCGGGGTGCCGAAGTCATCGATGATTTTGGTTCGGCCAGTGATTTTGTCGAAGAAAGCCTGCGCGCGCTCTCGCCACCCGGCTACCCGCTGGACCCTCGCCGTTTCATCAAGGCGTTCCGCAACGCCCTGTTATTGCGGCCTGTTGAGAATCCGACTGACTTCGTCCGCAACTACGTGCTGGATGTCCCGACAATCAAGGTCGATCGGCTTCGCCGCAGCATCGAGCTTTATCGGTTTCTCACCGGCAAGATCGACGCGCTGAAGGCGCAGACCGCCAGTCTCGCGCAAATTCAGCGCATCATTGGCCGGGTTCTCGAAAACGAACGCATCATTCATATCAGCGAATGGCAGGTCGCGCGGCTGCTTTGGGAGAAGTTCCGCCGTGAAATCCGTGACCTTCAAGTCCGGCTGAATCGGCTCCGGCATGAGGCACAACAGAAAGAAGCTGAAGCTGTCAAAGCTGGAGCTCACCTGTCGCGGCTTGAAGTGGAACACTCGCAGCTTGAGTTGACAATCAAATCAAGCGAGAGCGAGCAACTGGCGCTGATGTATGAATCGGACAAGAACCTGGCCATCGCGGAGCGGGAAAACGCACTCAATCCGATCAAGTTCGTCGAGCAACTTGTTCAGCGTGTTGATACGCTGGCGGAACGCCGTGTTATCGCCGGTTGGGATGACAACCTGCACGGTCTGCTGAGCGCCGTCACGCTGGCGCACAGGCCGGTCGACCTCGCCAAATGGAACATCGAACTTGAAGATGGGTGGGAGCAGAAAGCCTCGCAACTTGATGCAGCGCTTGGCGCCGTGTTGGTGGAGAAACTCGCTGACGTCCAGAAGCGCGCGGGTGACAATCTCTTTGCTGCGCAAAAGGAGGTGCGCGATATCCAGGATCGGATCGAGCTGATTGATCGCAATCTACAGCGACTCGCATCTGGCCAAAGCACGATCGAACGAGGAACCGAGGCCCTCCAGCTCGCTCTCAAGGAGAAGGGCATCGATGGGATTCCGCTGTGCGACCTTGTCGAGGTCCGGGATCAAAAGTGGCGCGTAGCGGTCGAGGCCGCCCTCGGCCGCTCCCGCGAAGCGTTGATTGTCGAACCCGATTGTGCGGTGCGCGCACTCGATGTTTACCGGCGCGGAAGCGAGGATGCATTCCCGCATGCGGAGATTGTGAACACGACGAAGACCGCGCAAACGCGTCCTCCTGAGAAGGGATCGCTCGCGACGGTCCTCACGACCGACAATCCTCACGCGCGCGCATTCCTGAATTTCCGGCTCGGCCGTCTGATGATGGTTGAGACGATGGAGAAGATGGTCGCTTCGGAAAACGCGATCACGCCTGACCGCATGATGCAGTCGGGACGGACGGCAAAACGTCTGTCCCACCCGGGCATTCTCAAGCTCGGCCGCGCGACCCATGAAGATACGCGTCGACTTCTGCAGGAAGAGCGAGCCGGTTTGTTCGGGCGCCTCGGCGAAAAGGCGGCAACCGCCCGGCGCCTTCAGGAGGATAGCGGCTTCATCAATGACGTGGCGCGGGGATTTGAGGATCTGCGGGCGAAAGCGATCTCTTGCGTTGGTATTGGCAAGACCCTTGCTGAGTTCGATCGAAAGATTGCCAGCCTGGCCAACAGCGTCATGGAGGCGCGGCGCAGCGGCGATCCGAAGTTGAAGCAGAAGCTGGAGAGCCTGAAGATCGACCTTGGGACGGCGCGCAAGGGGAAGCTGGATGCAGACAAAGCATGGCAGCAAGCCCACGGCGCAGAAAATCGTCTTATCGGTGACTACGACAAGGTGATCCGAGACGATTATGACCGCTTCAGGAATCAGCGTCGCGCCCGCGCGAGATTTCTTACGGGATACGATGGAGAGGCAGCCAAATTTGAGCCCACCGCACGTAAGATTGGACTTGATGTCCTTTCCGACGAGATCGAGGGCCGAAATGCGGACGTCGAGCGCCGCAAAAACGACCGCCGGCCGAGCCTTCAGCGCGAGCTCGACTCGGCGCTCTTCAAGCACTGTCAGCACTTCACGGTCAGTCTGCCGTTCAGCGATGAAGATGCCAAGGCCGATGTCATCGGCAACTGGGCGGCGGGCGAGCGTCAACGCCTGGAATCCCACGAACTGGTCAAATATGAGGAGCAATGCAGAAACGCGGCCGGCGAGATGACGAACGCATTCCGCGACGACCTTCTGCACCGTCTTCATGACGCGTTCGAGGGTATCCGCGAAACGCTGACTGAGCTGAACCGGCATCTCAAGGACCGACAATTTCATGGACGTGACTACTACGTCTTCCGCTCCAGCCACGATCCGGCACATGCCGATATGATCGAACTGGTCAAGGAGTCCCGCCGCCCTGACTTCCAGTTGCCCTTGTTCTCACAGGAGAAGCCCGTCGAACGCGAAACGCCGGTTCTGCGTGCCGTGCGTCGCATCGAGCAGATCTTGGCTGACCCACAAGCCAAGACCGACGAAATCGAAGATCCGCGCAAGTATTTCAATTTCGAACTCTATATCCAGGATGAGGCCGGCAAGGTGCGCTCATCCCTAAGTAGTCGGGCGGGGACCGGGTCCGGCGGCGAAGGACAATTGCCGTTCTATATCGCGATCGGCGCTTCTCTCGCCGCGACGTATCAAAATCGCCGGACCGGGCAGTCTGGTCTCGCCCTCGCGGTCTTCGATGAAGCATTTAACCGGCTCGACACAAAGGCCATTGGCGCGTGTTCTGATTTCATGCGCTCGCTTGGGCTTCAGGTCATCGTGGCGACGCCCGACGAAAAGCGTCATATCTTCATGGAAGTCGCCGACACGATCGTGAACGTGAATCGCTCCGGCAACGCGGTTCTGGTGGACAGCGAATATCTCACCGAGAAAACGCGGCAGGCGCTTACCGAAATCGACCCGTACCGTAAGGGATTCGATGCATTCAAAGCAGAGATGATAGCAGCGTCGATTCCGCCTGAGGCAGCCGCACAACGGCGGGAGGCGGCCGAGTGACACGCCAGGATGATCTCGCGATTCCATTTCTGGAGCGGCTTCTGGCACTTTCGGAACGGTCCCCGGATCGCACCCGCCCGGCCTCGGCCGCACCCGACTACGACAGCTTGACGCGGGCTGAGGCGATCACACGTTTCCAGGCGCAGCTCGCCGCCGCAGAGCGCGGTGGAGCTGTCATCCTCCGGTACGGCAAGCGCGAACGGAAGCACCTCATCGAGCGCGTGACCGTCAAAGATGCGGTCATACTCGCAAGGCACCTGGGTCGCAAACCGTCGTCCGTGACTGCGGGCGATATGCGGCGCGGCCTTGCGACGATCGTCGACAACGGTGAAGCCTGGCTCGTGCAAATCCTCGACGAGATGGAAGAACGCTGGTCGCGCGGCGAACAAGCTTATCGCCTTGGTTCAACCGATTTAGACGCCGCTCGCGAGTTCCTCACGTTGTTGCGGGCTATTTCGAACGGCGAAGCGCGAGGGCTTGATGCGCGGACATTCTCCTTGCGCATCACCGGCGATACGAAGGCGTTAGACAGGCACTCGGGGCGGCTCCTGAGCGTTCTGGCCCGCCGTTTCAACAAAACATCCGCCGATATCATTTGGGCGCATATAGGGCTTGATCGCTATCCTCATCCGGTCCATCTGCACGGTCCTATTGTGGCTGAAAGCCCTGACGGCATTCTGGTCGATGGACGTGGCAAGCCCTTCGCATCGATTCACCCAGAGATGCTTCCGTTCTTGAGAATTTCCGGGGTCCCCTCATACATCCTGACGATAGAGAACTACGCGAGCTTCAATCGCCATGTCCGTGAACTCGAAGACGGCGGCCTCGTTTTTTACACGGGCGGATTTGCCTCTGCCGGCGTCATTTCACTCCTAACGTGGGTTCTCAATAATCTCGACGACGCCATTCCGTTTTTTCATTGGGGAGATGTCGATCCCGGTGGGCTGCGCATCTTTCGTTATCTCGAGGAGATATTGCCGCGATCTCCTCGACCTCATTTGATGACCCGGATCCTTGCGGAGACGAACGGCAAGGTAGCAGCAGCTGATACTTCACTCTCATCGATCGGCCAATCGTCAAGTGCCATCGCCGAACTTGCGCAGTGGCTCGCTCGTGGCGATACGATCCGGCACCTCGAACAAGAAGCACTCAATCCTGTCGCCCCGCTTGACAGCGCCGATACGATCTCCGGCGAGGTTCGATGATCCGTCGAACGGTCATCGTCGAAGGCCCCTTGGCTTTCCGCATGCGCCGGATCGAGGCCGCGCGGCGCGGCGAGGCTGGCTTGCAGATTCTAACGCTGCCGCAGCTCGCCGCCCGTCTCGCCGGCGGCTTCATTCGACCGGCTCGATCCCAGGACCTCGACCCCGCTATTCGCGTCGCTCTCGAGGGGGGCGGATTCGCGGAGTTGGAACGCGTCCGTCGACTTCCCGGCACCACGCGCTCGATCGCCTGGACGCTCGCCAAGGTCTGGCAGGCTGACCTCGCGCTTGAGTATCTCGCCGAACGCAGTGCACGGCTTGCCGATCTCGCCGAGATCGAGCGTCGCGTTCGCGCCAACCTGGCAGTCAGCGTGCTGACGCCGCGCGATCTGCGCGATGCCGCGTTTAAGGGCGTCGCCCACGCGCCCGCGACGCTTGGATTCCTCGAAATCGATCGTCTCACGGCCATCGCCCCGGTCTGGCGTCCGCTGGTTGCGACGCTCGCCAAGACCATTCCACTCACCTGGCGTAATCCCGGTGCCGCCGACGTGAGCTGGTTTCCCGGGCAGGTCGTCGTCGACGACCAACAGCCGGACGTTGACATGTCTGTCGTCGCCTGCGCCAACCCGCGCGCCGAAGTCGTCGAAGCGCTGCGCTGGATGCGCGAGCTCATCGCCTCCGGCCGCGCGCGTCCCGAAGAGATCGCGATCTGCGCCACTGCCACCGAGGAATGGGACGAGCACTTCCTCGTGCTCGTCGCCGATGCCGGCCTGCCGCTCCACTTTTCGCACGGCGTGCCAATGCTCGCCTCGCGCGAGGGACAAGCCTGCGCGGCGCTCGCCGACATCCTTCTCAACGGCCTCAGCCAGGATCGTATTCGCCGGCTGTTCGGGCACGCCACGGGTCGAAGCCGCGGGCTGGCCGACCTGCCGACGACTTGGTCGCTCGGCCTCCAGTCCGGCGCCGCGCTATTCGAACTCGACCAGTGGCGGCGCGCGCTCGATGAGGCGACCGGTCGCCGGACAGACGCGGTCGACCCGCGGCCGATCGTGATGCCTGTTGTCGAGCTGCTTGCGCAGGGCCCCGAGGCCGCCGCGCAGGCTGGTGCGATGCTGCTGGGCACGGCGGCCCGCGCGCTCTGGACCGAGGCGCTTCGGCGCGCGCCGGCCGAAGCGCTTGAATTTTCGCTGCAAGACTTGCGCCTGCCCGATGGACGCGATCCGGGCGCGTCTACCGTTTGGTGCCCGGCGAGCCACCTCGCGGGTGCGCCGCGTCCCTGGGTGCGCCTGCTCGGCGTGACCTCGCGCTCCTGGCCGCGCCGCACTACGGAAGATCCGCTTATTCCGGCCCATATCCTGCCGCGACCTATGCTCGACCCCGACCCCGTCACCGAGCAGGACCGGCGCGCCTTCGCCGTGATCACGGCCCACGCCGCGCGCGGCTGCGTGCTCTCGCGGAGCCGACGGAATGCCCAGGGCGGGCAACTCTCCGCCAGTCCTCTGATTCGGCAGGGAGCATCTCCGCAGATCCTGAAGCGGGCGCGCATTCCGCAGCATGCATTCAGCGAGGCCGATCGGCTTCTCGCACGGCCCGACGAGGCGGCAGCATCGCCGGCGCTCGCGGCCGCCAATCTCTGCTGGCGCAATTGGCGACGCTCGGCGGTAACCGTGCACGATGGCCGAGTGCGCGCGGACCATCCGCAGATCGCCCGCGCGATCGCCGAGATCCAGTCGGCCACCTCCTTGCGGCTGATGCTGCGCGACCCGCTGGCCTTCGTCTGGCGCTACGCGCTCGGCTGGCGTGCGGTCCCCGACGACGATCAGCCCCTCACGCTCGACGCGCGGGCCTATGGCGAGCTGGTCCATGAGCTGCTGAAGCGCACGGTCGACGCGCTCGAACCCGTACCGGGCTATGCGCGCGCATCGCGCCAGGAAATCGAGGCTGCGCTCGCGGCATCGACCGGAACGGTCCGCGTGCGCTGGCCGCTCGAACGATCGGCGCCGCCCGCCTTGCTGTGGCAACATACACTCGCTGGCGCCGCGCAGCTCGCCCTCAAGGCGCTGACGCTCGACGAGGCGTTCCAGCCCGGCACCCGCAGCTGGACCGAGCTTGCCTTCGGCCAGGCTGCCGATGGCGGGACAGCGCAGGACCTGCCCTGGCGTCCCGAGGCCGAGGTCACGATTCCCGGCACCGAGGTGCGGATCCGGGGCAGCATCGATCGACTTGATCTCACCAGCGAAGGTCGCGCCGTGCGCGTGTCGGACTATAAGACCGGTGCCGAGCCGCGCCGGGCGGACGAGATCGTGCTCGGCCGCGGCGCAGAGCTTCAACGTGTCATCTATGCGATCGCGGCCGGCCAGCTGCTCCCCGACAATCCGCGCGTGATCGCGCGCCTCGTCTTTCTCGGCGACGAAGAGCCGAAACCTTATCGTCTGCCAAACGTCGATCAAGCGATCGCCGAACTCGCCGCGCACGTCACGGCGGCCATCGGGGTTTTGCGCACCGGACACGCCTTCCCCGGCCCCGACGCGCAGGAAGAACACAACGATTTCCGCATCGCGTTGCCGGCGTCGCCCACGACCTATCTCCAGATCAAGAACGCCGCGTTCATGCGCGCCTTCGGCGACTTCGCGCGGATATGGGGGTGCCGATGACACTCGCCGACGGCCCCGCACGGCTACGTATCCTCACCGATCTCGGCGTCACTTTGCTCGTCGAGGCGGCCGCCGGTACCGGCAAGACGGCGCTGATGGCCGGACGCCTGACTATGCTGCTTGCGCGCGACGCCGAGCCCGGCACGATCGCCGCGATCACCTTCACCGAGCTTGCCGCAAGCGCGTTGTCGGCGCGCGTGCATCGCTATGTCGATGAGCTGCTGGCGGGCCGCGCGCCCGAACCGCTGCGGGTTGCTCTGCCGGAGGGACTCGACGCCGACCAACGGCGTTCGCTCTCGGCCGCCGCGGGCAAGCTTGACGAGCTCACCACTGCCACGATCCATGCCTTTTGCCAGACGATCATCTCCAGCTACGCGGTCGAGGCCGACATCGACCCGGGCGCGCGCATCCTCGACGCGGTCCAGGCTGCTGCCGTCTTCGATTCGGTGTTCGAGCAGTGGCTGAAGCGACGATTGAATGCGCCGGAGCGGCCCGGCGATCCCATCGCGACGCTCTCGCGCGACGATCCGCGCCGCATCGTCGGGACCCTCCAGGAGCTCGCCCGTTTCCGCCTGAGATATCGCGGTGCGCGCACACCACCCGCCGACCTCGGCGGCCGCCCCGATATCGACCTGGTCGATGCGGTGGCGGACTTCCGGCGCTGGATTTCGTCGCAGCCGGGCGAGCCCAAGACGCTGGAGTTGGTCGGCGAGCTTGAGACGCTCGCAAATTTCTACGCTGGCAGCTTCGATTCTGCGCCCGACTTTGCGACGCTCTGGCGCCTGGCCCATCCGCCGCGGCTGAGCTGCATGCGTCGAAACAGCTTTGATCTGCATACCCCGAGGCGAAAATCGGCCTGGGAGCGGGTCGCCGGCAAGGAGCAGGGCGCGCACCTCAACGACGAGGCGAGCGCATGCTTCGAGTGCATAGATCGCTGCTACCGGACCCTGCTGGGGCGGATCGCAACCGCGCTGGTCGTCCAGCTCTCCGCCGAGCTCGACGAAGTGCTGGACGACTATGCGGCCTTTAAGCGCGCCGCCGCGGTCCTCGATTTCGACGACCTCCTCGAGAAAGCGCGCGCGTTGGTGCGCCAGCATGACGATGTGCGGCGCGCGCTTGGACAGCGCTACCGCCACATCTTCGTCGACGAGTTCCAGGACACCGATCCTATCCAGACGGAGATCCTGTTCCGGATCGCCACGGAGGTTGGTGCCGAACGCTGGCAGGACAGCATCCTGCGCCCCGGCGCACTGTTCATGGTCGGCGACCCCAAGCAGGCGATCTATCGCTTTCGCGGCGCCGACATCGGCTCCTATGCCCAGGCGCGCGCCACCATCGAGCGGCAATGGCCGGACAATATCGTCCAGGTCACCGCGAACTTCCGCTCGCGCCCCGACATCCTAGCGCACATAAACCACTGCTTCGCGCGTCCGCTGTCGGGCGACGGCCAGCCCGGTTACGTGCCGCTCGCGCCGACGCTCGATGGCCCCGACCATGATCTGCCATGCGCGGCGCGCATCACGGTAGACGTCCCGCCCGACTCGCGGCCCGCCCAGATCCGCGACGCCGAGGCCGAAGCCGTCGGCGACCTCTGCACGCGCCTCATCGGCAATCTACTCGTCCGCAACGAGGAGGGCACGATCGTGCCGCTCACCGCCGGCAACGCCACCGATCTGATCGGGCGCACCGTGCTCGAGCAGGTCTCGCAGTAGATCGGCCAGCCGGTCGTCATCGAGAATCGACCCGGTGCCGGCACCTGGCCAACACCGTGATGCTGAAAATGCTCGACCGGATATATACGGCATCACCGCTTCAGCAGAAGTAGCGGCAGTCCGATCATGCGTGCTCACCCGGTGTCGACATTCGGCGTCGGGTAGCCGCGGCGGCGCTTGAAGTCTTTGATCACCTCCTTCACCAGCCCGCACAGCGGCAGGCTCAAGTGCGCGCCGTCGGCCTCGTGCAGCACGATGGTCATGTCCTTCTCGGCCCACGGCGTCGGCCGCGATTCCGCCCGCGCCGACATCGACCAGTTCTGCGCGCTCGAGTGGACGAGCGCGGCGCGCATGGTCTCCTGGTCGACGCCGAGCGCCTCGCCGAGCCGCAGGCCCTCGTCGTTCGCCGCCATGCAGGACCACAGGATCAGGTTGTTGACCATCTTGCCGACCTGCCCGGCGCCGAACGGTCCCAGATTGAAGATGTCGGAGGCGAAAGCCGAGAAGACGGGACGGCATGACTCGAACACCGCCTTGTCGCCGCCGCCGAGAATGAGCATCTCACCGACCTCGGCGGCGGGCTCGCCGCGGGTCAGCGCCCGGAGCGTCCGGAAGAACCAGGGGTTCCCCATCGCGCCCCGGCCGATCATCACGCCGTCGCAGCCGGTCTCGGCCTTCATCCGGAGGAAGTCGGCGGGGGTCTTGACGTCGCCGTTGCCGATGACGGGGATGCCGGGCGGGAGCGCGGCGCG
>Ga0081539_10005735_pt1 | contig 12415 bp, 9 predicted proteins | sample TabmetS4T2R2_FD_71023 | JGI IMG/M metagenome (GOLD analysis project Ga0081539, IMG submission 71023) | Tabebuia heterophylla rhizosphere microbial communities from the University of Puerto Rico - S4T2R2 | ecosystem: Host-associated > Plants > Roots > Rhizosphere ...
GGGAAAAGGCGGCTTTCATGGCCCGCCTTTATACCACATAAAAGTAGTTATGTTGCACTAAGATTTACACTCAATCTCGCTCGTTCAACTCGTCGTGATACTCCCAGGTCTTTCGCAAGCTCTCACTGACGACAATTTGTGATGTCTCTTCGAGCCGAACAAACCGGCTGATTTCATTGAGCGCACGCCCTAGCTTCTGAACGTCATTTGCGAAGATCGCGGCTCTTGCGTCGTTCAACGCAACGAGAATCTTTTCAGCCGACTCTGCGGCCTCGTCAATCTCGCTCAACGCTTCGGCTCTTAATACATTCATATTGCCATCCTGCTGTAAGCCTGCTTCCACTTTGTAGTACCACGAACAATATCTTTCATAGTAGGGGTAATCCCAACAATGCTGTTATCAAGTGCAAAGTAACATTTGTTTAAGCAGCTTCAGCACGCTCAATATCCAATCGTTTACTCATATCAAGGCTAAACGTGCCATACGGCGTGACATGACTATAAACCAGTGGAGTCAGCGCACGTAAGTCTTCAGCCTGTAATCGCCCCTGCCACTGCGGTTCGCTCAACACCTGCTGCATCATCAATGTGTTGATATAGACAAGACAAAGCTGAAGCAGATGTAATGACAGCATCGTGATCTCTTGGGCTTCACGCCGATTTGTAGCGAATTCTCCTCCCCTGCCATACATGATGAAGCCGTTGACGCTGTTCCAATGTTCTATCACGTTCAACCCTTCATTGATTTCACGCCTCAACTCGATGTCATGCAAATAACGACACAAGAAAATGGTCTTGATCGCTTTGCCCAACTCCACCAAAGCTTTGTATGTCGGATGCTGTAAGTTGTTGCGTGTGAAACGACGCAAGATTGCTTCTGTTTCAGCCGTCCCAAGACGAAGCGCCGTCGCGTATTTCACCATCTGGTCATATTGCTGTTTGATGAGCTTCCAATCAATTGCGTCTTTCAGTATCGGTTGCAAGTTCGGATATTCATCCGGTTTGCCGGATTCAACTCGATAGAGTTTCTGTTTGTGAATCGCTTTCAATCGAGGCAATAGATCAAAGCCGAGTAAGCGACAAAATGCGAAAGCAACTACCGATTGACCGTGACTGTCAACATACTGTTTGTCAACGCTCATCTCTGTGCAATGTCGAAGCACGCCTTCAATCATCGAGGCGACTTCTGAAGAAGAGCAGTGTTTCAACTGCGAATAGATGCACGTTGATTTTCTCTCGACGTGCCAGTAAATCATCACTCCGCGACCGCCGTAACGAACATGCCATTCGGTCATGAGGTTCTGGTCCCATGCTCCGAACTTCTTCGAGTCGGAGGCGCAAGCCGTAGTTCCTTCTCCCCAGATTTGAGGATACCTTGCACGAAAGATTGCGTTGACCACCATACGAATTGCATTTCGCAGATGGTCTTTGTTGATGAAACGACGGCGGACATACAGTAGGTCTTTATAACTTATTCCGTGTTCTCCGGCGCTCATTCTTTTGAGTCCTGTGTTGGTTCCGAGACCGTAAAGACAGAGCAACAAACGTGGTTGCAAGATAGAGCGTTCGAGCGACTCCCATCTGGTTGGGCTTTTGAATGTATCTGTGAAGCTAACTCGTAAGTCCGTTTCCTTGAGCATGTCCAACAGACTGGTCAGAGGCCAACGTTGGTTCAACTCACCCTTCAACATCATGATGCTCAAAGGATCGGGCTGCGGGTCGAGATGCGATAACGCTATCCAGCCTTTGTTCTTTGAAAGTATCTGAACATGAGGATTCTTTGGAAGACCTTTGTCCAACATTTCCAGTGCATCGCGCATCTCTTGTTGCAAGTTCGAGATAAAAGAATCTGCGTCGAGCGGCAACTTCAAGGCTTCATAATAGTTGTTGCGTTGTATATCGAAGTCTGCCGGTAAGTCGTCATCCGGATTGCGGTACCGGTCCGCGCCAACGACCCAAACTTCTTTGCAACGAAGCTTATCACGCAACGTTTGAAGCAGACATAGTTCGTAGTTGATTCGATTGATGCGCTCATTACCCTTTGCGTCCTCTTCCTTCACCGCATCGAGCCAGCCTTTCTTCACGACACCATCGAGTGGAACTTCTTCTCTCAACGGATAAAGGCGAGCTTTACTTTCGATATATCTTTGAAGAAGCTCCAAAGCCTCTATCACCGGGCGGTGTGTTTTGTTGTTGGAGCGAAACTCCAACGTCTCGAGTAACTTTGGTATCATCCTGCGATAGTGCGAGCGATAAGAGTTTCGCATGATGAAAGTGACCTTTTTTCGATAATCCGGTCCGGTTGCTTTCCACTCTTTCACGAGATCCCGTAATGTTTGCTCGGATACAACCGGATAGACCACATCTTTTACGCGCCTCATCGGGATGTTCGAGTGTCGCCTCAGCCATGCGAAACAAGAGATTGTTCTTTCCTGTCACACGTTTGAAGTCTTCAAGGAGTTCTTTCTCGACCTTGTGTTCGGCTCTGATTCCAATCCGGTGAATTATCTCCAAGAGCACATCAACCAGAGTGTCGCTGATCTCTTGCATTCGCAGATGGCAATAGGCCGAAAGCAAAGTGAGCCTCAACGCGGCGGGATGACGGCGTAACTCGTAAGGCTCTTCGATTGCCGCGCGTTGCCGGTACCCCTGTAAGACTTTACGCGGTACATTGGCGAACAAGTCCGAAGGCAAGTTCAAAGCGCGCAACTGTTCCAGCTTTGCAATCTCTTCAAACATTGTCTCAGTACTTGCCCTGCCCGGGTCCGCTTTTAAGGTGGACCAGATGGCGCGCTTGAGTGCGTCCGGCTTGCTCTCAGTTGAATCGCTTTCTTCTTCAGGAGTAGGTTGCAGCAACAAAGCGTCTAATCGTGTTCGAGTTTCAGGCGATAAGCGTGACAAGATTTCAGAGTAGAAATTCTCTTCGTATGTTCTTGTTGCCGAACGAACAATGCGGTCAACGCGCTCGGAAGTTGGTGGTTCGATCTTCAACTCGCGGCATCTATGATAGACCGCGACTTTCAGTTGTTCGTAGCGGCGTTCATAAGGCAATACATATTTGTATAACCATTGAACCAGCGTGCTGGAGTCTTCGACTGTTGCTTCCCGAAAGCCGTGAAGCTTGCGAATTTCTACGCGGTCATACTTGATGGTGCGCCCATTCCAATCATATTGCAGATAACGCTCCGCGGGCACACCCACCTGTTTTGCAACATAGTTGACTATTGTGTCGGGAATCTCATTGGTATCTTTTGGAAAACGCGCCTCGTACTGAAAGAACTTCAAAAGCAACGCGAAGCCCAAACGGGTTGGACCAGTCTTATTTCTCAGCAATTCAATTTCCGGTGGCATCAAAGTCCAATGCTCAACCAATTCCTCAGTATCCCAGGTACGTTTCATTGTGATTTGTGTTTGATAGATATAAAGCGGGTTGCTAAAGCAGGGCGTATCTTATAGCATTTCGCAGTTTTAAGGAAAGACGAAATAAATGAATCGAAAGAAGACCAAACCAACTGTTAAACGGAATAGAAAGCAGGGTGATTTCGTATCATCAAACGAAAAGGCGAAATCGCAGATAGTTACTCAATTCGTTCGCATCGCGCGCAAAGAGCGACTTAACTATGACGACTTTCTGTACGTTTGCCAGCAAGCGCGTAAAAAGTTAGGTCTGCGGAAACCCAAACGAGAGAGAAAGCTGCCACAACTACTACCAGAAGCTGAATTGAAAAAGTTCTTTCGTGTTATTCAAGAGTGTGGAGACCTCCAACATGAAATCATGTTCAAGCTCCTTTTCTTTACAGCAGTTCGAGTGAGCGAGTTGGTCAACATCAAGGTTGACGATGTTGACTTCGACCAATGCAAAATCTTCATCGCAGAAGGCAAAGGTCGTAAAGATCGTTACATCTTGTTTCCAAAAAGCTTTCGTCTTGTGTTGCAAATCCATCTTAGAGCCAATCCAAAGAATCGCTATCTCTTTGAGACAACTCGCTACACACGCTTTACAACAAGGCGCGTGCAACAGATCGTTAAGCAGTATCGTGAAGAAGCTGGCATTACACAGCCTATTCATCCCCATCTGTTCCGGCATCAAATGATCACTTACTTAACGGCAAAGGGATTATCGGATAGTCAGATTCAATTGATTTCAGGGCATGAAAGTAAAAAGAGTTTGGAACTCTATCAGCATCTATCCTTGAAGAATGTAGAGCAGGCTTATCAGGAGGCAGTAAAATCTATTGAAGTCTGATTTCGCGTTTTACTTTGCACTTGATGACAGCATTGTTGGGATTACCCCTAGTAAGGCGAAGAGTTTTTTTCGGGGTAGTACGAAATGGCATCCTTCAGAAATGAGATTTTACAGAAAACAATCTCTTTACAGTGTTGCTAGACACACTTCTACGGTCCTGTTTTATAACCGATTTTCAATCTTCAAATTAGACTGGCTGTGGACCACATCAAGCAGCTTTTGCAACCGACTGTTTCGTCTGGACCATCTTCTGCATCTCGATTTCTAACACTTCTATCCAATCGTCGCTTCCTACATCAACTCTGTTTAGCTCGAAAGGTGTTTTGCCATCTCTTTGCTTCAAAGGATGCATGTTCCAGTAGAGCGCTATCAATGCCAGAAAGCCTTGAGTCAGATGCTTCTTTACGCTGACATACGGTCGAAGTATGCTGTTGATACATTCAACTGCACTTGATGCTCTAACAACCTGGTCCAATGCTTCGCAGAGTTTCTCCTCTACTTCCGTTAGATTTTCAACTCTTCGTTTCCAATGAGCTAGGTTGAGCAACGAGAGAATGTATTTCTTCTGACACTTTTCCGACTGGTTCGCACGCGAGCGCCAATACCAACAACAAGCCAGAGCATTGCACAACGCTCGACGGCTTCCTATCACTATATGCCATTTGATTTGAAACTGGTCCAGTTTCTCTTCCAAGACTTGCAAAAAAGTGAACAAACCGTTTCTCGCACCTTCAACAATCGAGATGGTTTCTCTCGTGTTCACTTCCTTTACTTCCGAAAGTAGTTCTAGAACTTCATCAACTACCGCCTGCGCCGTTTTGAATGATCGCAAGTTTCCGCGTCTCTCATCAAACGGCGACAAGTTTTCTTCCAAGTAGTCAACGATTACTTCTGTCCAATCGAATGCTTCAAGCTGTTTATCCAATGCTTGTGATTTCTGCCGGTATTCAACCAATGCTTGTACTTGCGCGCTCGATAGCATTCTTCGACCGTTAACCAACTTCCTCGCTCTCTCGACATTCTCCATTGCTTCGTAACAACCATGTTCCAATCTTTTCAGCTCACGTCTGAGTTCACGCTTGAAATGAAACAGATCGTATTGATGAGTCATCTGCCGATTGTTCGCCTGCTGATTCTGCTGATTGCTCAACTCTATACCTTTGATAAGTCCGCTTCCCTGGTCGGAGATAACGTGATTGAGATTCGGATACTGCAAAAGTGCCTGCTTCCAAGTCTCGCCTTGACGGTTTTCAGCAGCTTCCGGCACGACTGTCATCAAAGTATGTGGCTCGACCAACATCAATATAGGTTGGCGATGCCGGAATATCTCGTCCAGAGCGGCTTCTTGCATTGCTCCTCGAACTTCATCCCTCTGCATTACACTAAGGGCCGCCTCTCCAGCTCGTTTGATCTGTTCGCTGATCCATCCGACAGAGCATTGCACCGATGACGAGAACGCAGCTTGCAAACATCTGGCTATCTTCTCTTCAGAAACAGGACATAAAGCGAGCTCCAACAACAGACGCAATCGGTTACTCTTTTGATTCTCCCGTTCAATTCGTAACTGGGCTTGGAGTTCGTCACAATCCGATTCCAACTCTCGTACTCTTTGCTCCAGCAGTTCGATTTCAACCCGGTTGTCTCTTTCAGGACGACCCGGTCTTTTCCAATTCATAGCTTGACGAACACGTTCGACTACGTCGTAGATGAAGCGGCGCGATGTCTTCCACTCTTTAGCCAATCCGCTGACAACTCCATAGTCACCTTGATAACGCCAGCAAAGGCTAAATATCTCCATCCGCTCTTCAATCGTAATGTCTGGACGCGCGTACATCACTCTTCTCCTTTCTGTGAATAACAACAGCTCAAAAGAACCGGTCCAATAGAACCGGTCCAATAGAACCGGTTCAGTCACACCGGTCCAATAACTCCAGTCCCAAACACCGATCCTATGTTGCTGCAACCGCTATCATTGGTCCAACATAAGTCTTTATCTCTGATGAATGCCGAGTAGCTGGGCCAGCCTGTGATAACAGGCCGTCGCTTGAACATGTAACTCGGGATTCTCATCTCGTTTGATTGGCTTCATTTGGTTGAGAAGTCCCATGAACTTGAGCGTTTGCTTGAGTGCTTGTGTGTGCCGCCAGTGCAAAGTGGGATGCTTCGCCTCTATAAAGGCCAACGCTTTGGTCAAACTGCCTTCGGGTTCCGTAAAGTGGAGCATGGCTTCATGTCCTTCTTCTCTCACTCGACGAAACTCCGAGGCTACTTTTGATGGCTTTATCGTATGATTGCGAGTGCCATCATTGTACGAAGCGGTGAAACGGCCTTCGGCGAGCCATCTCATTATTTGGGCTAACGGGAATGTTTGATGCGTGGGTCTTTCGTCGTCTATGTGGGTGTAGATGCAACGCTGCGATGTTGAGATGACGAGGTTCGGCTCTATCTGTTTTACTCCACACAGTCCTGCTAGAACCAACAACAAGTCCTGCGACTTCAGATTGGGATAAGCTTGAGAGAACAGCCGAATAGATCTTCCTGCAACCAAGAGAGGCTCTAGCTGTTTGGGCGGACGCGAGAGCATGCCAGCCAAAGAGTCAACGCCATCGCGGTCAGCAATGGCCAAGTATTCCGTCAACTTGCTCAAAGAGTCCCAAGAGAGCATCCCTTCAATATGAAACTTGGCTCGAATGGCTTTCTCTTGAGCATCCGTTATTTTCTTCGCAAGTTGTTGAACTGTGACTGTTGACCACTGACCGCTCTTTTTATTTTCAGAAAGGAGCCGCCGCATAGCTGCAACTCTCCGGTTGCCTTCCAGAACGCGATTATCATTGGTAACAAGCGGCGGCTGAAAGCAGCCCTGATTCCTCACCAAAGCCTCTTTCAGAGAATCAAACTCCGGTAGTTGTTCGAGGATTCTTACGAGTTGAGCTTGGCTTGGCGATGCCGGAAGTTCATGCGTCAAGTAAGAACTATGAAGACGCGGATTCGCAGGGTCCAGCCTCAGATTCTTCAATTCGACTTCAACAAACCGAATCTGAAGACGGTAGCCGTTCAACGTCAACGTAGCCATAACTGCCTCCTGTAAAGTTTTGCCCAAAGTTTGAATGAGGAAAGAGAGTGGACCTGCTGCGGATATTCAATTGATCGGACCGCACCAGCGGTTGTTAGCAACCACAGCTCTTCGAGGCATGCACGCTCTCGGCGTCTTTGCTCACACCCCTGTCTTCAAGCCATGTGCGAGAGAAAGAGCTTCTTGTACAAGGCGGTCCAGAAACTCACCGCGCGAAGTCTTTCCCCTTTGCCAGTCAATCAACTCTAAAGTGTTCCGGTCAAGCGTTGTGCTGATGCTCACTCTTTTGGATTCGCCTTTTAGCGGTCGCCCTGCAAAGGGACGACTGCCTCCCCAATTTGGACGTGATTTGAGTTTTGTTCCTGAATCGAACTTCTTGTAGCGTGAGCAGCAAGCCGCGCGAGTTGCCGATTTCAAAGCATGACGAGATAGCTCTTCAAGCTCAACCAAGGAGCGACCTCCTATAGCTCCGAGATGCTTGCCGTTTAGCCAAACATCCCAGCCCTGACACCTTCTATTGCCTTTATTGACAAGTTCATGATTGCGCCGCACTACTAGCTGACCTGCGGAGGAAAGAACCTCCCACGCATCGTGTCGAGGGTTGCCATATGGCCAGTAGATTCGACGCTTCTGCATAACGGAAAAGGATAATTGAAAATTAAACGGCAAATCAACCTTCTCGGTGAATTTCGCAAACGTTTTTTCAAGTGAATATACAAGTGATTTTCAAGATTTAACCGTACTACAATCTTCAATATGTTGAAAGCTTACAAACTCATTTTTCTTGACTAGCTCAAACCGCCAGAGTATTTTTTGCTCATTTCATTTAAGAAGCATTGCCAAATAGTTTTTTGATGCGATGCGATAACAAAAGTTCTTGAGAGCTTATATCTATCACTAATGAATAGACACTTATTCTTAGTTTTGAAATCAGTTCATCATGTCAAGGAGATCGGTATGCCTTTTCCCGCTCAATCTGGTCCAACCACACGCTCCCTGCGTTGGTCCAAACGTCTTCCGCTTCTTTTAGGTTGTCTTGCTGTCTTGTTGGCAGTCGCCGCTATAGTTGCGGTTGGTCGCACATGGCTAACGCCAAGAACCACGTTTGCCACTGAAGCAAAGAATGTTTCAGCACTGCCAAACACATTGCAATCAGTCGCTGTGCAACAAGGTGCAGTCGAGCTAATAACAATTACTCCTAGAGGTTTCGAGCCAAGTCAGATTAGCCGTCCTGCAGGACGAGTGATGCTCGTCATCAACAATAAGTCCGAACTAGCAGAGACAGTCTTGCGTGTTATTCGTGAAGACGGCACTCGCTTGCGTGAAGTGCGTTTGCCGATGAATCGCCGCAGTTGGCGCGAAGCAGTTAACCTTCCAGCCGGAAGATACCGAATCACAGAAGCGAATCATCCGATCTGGGTATGCCAGATTGAGTTGACGCAGTAAGTGAATATTGTAGGAGTAGCAGCGTCGTCTTTGTCTAGCTGCCTTCCTTCACTTTTTATTTGCTTTACAACTGTTTGAGATAACTACCATGAATCAATTCCCTGTCGCTGGTATTTGTAAAAGAATAACCAATTTTGTTCTACGTTTCTGTGTTCTTTTTCTTCTCCTGTCGTTAACGGCAACCTTCGTATTCTCTCAATATGCACTCAAGGGCGAAACGCCTTCAGGACTCGCGCCAGGCGCGCCCGCGGGTTCATATCCTTTAAGTGAATTTGACAGCGTCAATCTCTTCAACGGCAACCTCAACTTTTACTTACCGCTAGTTGGCGTCAACGGTCGCGGCGGCGCCAAGATGACTGTTGGATTACCGATTAACCAGAAGTGGATTGTACAAAGTTATTACGATCCACTATACGAGGGTTACCGCTATTATTCTGACAACGATTGGTGGACCACTCAAAGACCTTATTACACAAATGGCACCATAGAGGGGCGCACTGGAGGGCTGTTGACGCAAGATTGTTATCTATACAATCCACCAAAGCCCTTCTATATGCAGACCTTAACACGGTTAACATTTACTTCTCTCGATGGAACTGAATACGAGTTGAGAGACAAGCTTACAAATGGACAGCCTCAGGCAGTGCCGGAATGTCCATCGAGTGGACCAGCGCGCGGGAAAGTTTTTATAACAGCGGATGGGTCTTCAGCCACTTTCATTTCTGACACTGACATTTACGATTCGGTTTTTCCTGATGTTGATAGCACTATTCTTCCCTCTGGCTATCTAATGCTTCGCGACGGGACTCGCTACCGCTTTGATAACGGCAGAGTTTCTTGGGTTCGTGACCGTAATGGCAACAAGTTGACTTTTACTTACACAACAAGCGGGACGAGCCCGGTTACAACGATAACCGACTCGCTCAACCGTCAAGTCATCATTACTAGAGACATGACCGATCCGACTTACGGCCTATGCGACCGCATCACTTTCAAAGGTTTTGGTGGTCAGCAACGCACAATCTGGATCACAAAAACGAATCTCGGCAATGCACTACGCACTGGCTTTTCGCTTCGTTCTATGTACGATCTGTTTCCGCTTGACGGCAACTCTACTTACGGCAGTTTCAATCCAACTATTATCAATTCTGTCTGGCTCCCGGATGGAAGGCGTTATCGCTTTTATTACAATAGCTATGCGGAGCTAGCCCGCGTCGAAACACCAACAGGAGGCGCGGTTGAATACGATTGGGATGGTGGACTCAGCGGCGCAGGTTACCCTACAAGCGGAGTAATCCCTGGAATATACAGCCCTTACGCAATCTATCGTCGCGCGATTGAACGCCGCGTTTATGCTGATGGAATAACGCTAGAAAGCAGGACGACTTATAGCAGACCGGAAGATATTTACGGCGGCAATCAAGGTTATATCGTTGTTGACAGTCTTGATGCGAGTAATAACTTTTTAGCCAGACAGAAGCATTACTTCTACGGCAGCGCCAAAGCTTCATTTGATCAAAGCCCAATCGGATACTCGAAGTGGAAAGAGGGACGCGAGTATCAAACCGAAGTTCTCGACTTCAACGGCGCTACTGTTTTACGAAGATATGTAAACACATGGGAACAACGCGCACCCGTTTCTTGGTGGACAGGTTCTCCTGATGACGCTCCTGCGAATGACCCGCGTATTACGCAAACGGTGAGTACCTTAGTTGATACTAACCAAGTGACTCAGCAGACTTTCGCTTACGACCAGTACAATAACCAAACAGATGTTTACGATTACGATTATGGAAGCGGCGCGGCTGGACCATTCGTGAGACGATCTCACACGGATTACATGACCACGCATCCTGTTAGCGGTGCCGACTATGCAAGCCCTAACCCAACTGTCAACAGCATTCACATTCGCAGTCTGCCAATAGAAACATGGGTATCTTCCGATTCTGCAGGCAACAACAAGAAGACGCGCACGACTTTCGAGTATGACAACTACACTCCCGATGCTAACCACGCGGCATTGGTGAATTGCACGTCAATTAGCGGTTTGGATTCTGCTTTCACAACAGGCTATTTGCCGCGAGGCAATGTGACAGGCGTTTCACGCTGGCTTCTACCTGGCAGCACAACTATTACTGTATATCCTCAATACGACATTGCAGGTAACATTGTGAAGGTGATAGACGGTCGAGGCTATGCTACTACAGCAGAATACGATGACCGCTTCGGCTCACCAAACGGCGAAGCACGCGCCAACACTCCGCCGTCAGAACTCAGTTCGCAGTCTCAAACAAGTTATGCATTCGCTACAAAGATTACGAACGCGCTGGGCCAATCAACTTATTCACAGTTTGATTATTATTTGGGAAGACCTGTTGATGGCGAAAATGTCAACGGCATTGTTTCGAGCGGGTACAGCGACAACGAACCTCTAGACCGACCAACTAAAGTTATCCGGTCGGCGAACAACACAAGCGCAAAGAGCGAAACCGTTTTCACCTATGACGATGTTGCAAGAACAATAACAACGACGAGCGACTTTGCAACTTATCAAGACGGCAGAATAAAAAGCCAAGTCGTTTATGACGGCTTGGGTCGAACAACGGAAACGCGTAGTTATGAGACCGCTACGACCTACATTACTAAGAAACAAATATACGATGCTCTTGGAAGAGTGAAGCAAACATCGAACCCATATCGCGCTGGCGAAACAGTCTATTGGTCCACAACCGTTTATGATGCACTGGGAAGAGTTACATCAATCACAACGCCCGATAATGCTGTCGTTTCAACAAGCTATAGCGGCAACGCTGTGACGGTTACCGATCAAGCGTTGAAAGTCAGGCGTAGCATAACTGATGCTCTTGGAAGATTGATAAGGGTTGATGAACCTGATGCAAGCGGCAACCTTGGTTCGGTCAGCGCGCCAGTCCAGCCGACGAGCTACGCATACAGCGTTCTTGACGACTTGTTGACCGTAACCCAAGGAGTTCAAACGCGAACTTTTGTCTATGACGCTCTCAGAAGATTAACATCTGCAACGAACCCGGAAAGCGGGACGGTTAGTTACGGTTACGACAACAATGGAAACTTGACGAGCAAAACCGACGCGCGAAACATTACAACAACGACAACTTACGATGCGTTGAATCGCCCAACATCGAAGACTTACTCAAATGAACCCGCAGGGGCAAACGCTCCGCCTGTTTATTACTACTATGATAATCAGACCTTGCCTTCTGGCGCGCCGACTTTTGATAGAGGTTATTCAACGGGAGCGTTGGTTGCCGTAACTTATGGCTCATCAACCAGCACGGCAGGAACTTATCGAGGATATGATGCCATTGGAAGAGACGTTCGTCAGATTCAACGGATTGACACGAACGACTATCTCGTCGAAGCGGCTTACAATCTAACCACGATGACGAGCATGACATATCCGAGCGTCCCGGGATATACAGACAGAAGAGTTGTGACGAATGGACACGACTACGCGGGAAGACTGCAATCATTGACAAGTAACGCGACGAGTTTTGCATCTGGAGCAAGTTTATCAAACGTCACTTATGCATCGCATGGCGCGCTTTCGAGCGAGACTTACGGCAATAATCTGATCCATCAAATCGGGTATAACAATCGCCTTCAACCGA
>Ga0081539_10005736_pt1 | contig 12414 bp, 8 predicted proteins | sample TabmetS4T2R2_FD_71023 | JGI IMG/M metagenome (GOLD analysis project Ga0081539, IMG submission 71023) | Tabebuia heterophylla rhizosphere microbial communities from the University of Puerto Rico - S4T2R2 | ecosystem: Host-associated > Plants > Roots > Rhizosphere ...
TGCTCGTCGCCGCCGCGAGGAACGACGACGCGCTCGAGACGCCGTAGTCCGCCGTCGCCGTCGTCACCTGGTGGCGCGCGTTCAGGATCGACCGCACCTCGGACGTCGCGGCGGCCACGTCGGCCGCCGAGGCGGCCTTCACCGAGATGCTGCCCAGCGAGCCGTAGCCGGTCAGCGTGTCCTGGACGGCGGTGAGCGGCGCGATCACGCGGTCGTCGCCGTCCACCGGGCCGGTGCTGCCCTTGGCGGTCAGGACGCCGAGGACGGTGTAGTCGATGCCGTTGAGCCGCACGGTCTTGCCGACGACGGCGAGCCCGTCGCCGCCGGCGAGGTCCTCGGCCACCGTCGGCCCGAGCAGCGCCACCCGGCGGTGCTGCGTGTAGTCGGAGTCGGTGAACGGCGAGCCGGCCCGCAGCGAGTCGTCGTCGTTGACCAGGTAGCTCGGGGTCGAGCCGACGAACGACGTCACCGTGTGCGTCGCGCCCGCGTACGTCGCGACGACGGACTGCGCGGACACCACCGGCGCGACGGAGACCACGTGCGGCGCCTGGCCGCGGTCGGTGAGCGCCTGCGCGTCGGCGAGCGTGAGCTGGGCGACGCGGGTCTTCGTCCCGGTGTCGACCGAGCCGGACGTCCCGGCGCCGGCGCCACCACCGCCGCCGCCGGGGAAGCCGAAACCGCCCGGCCCACCGCGGAAGCCGCCCCGGCCGCCGGTGCCGCCCTGGGACGCGCTGACGGTGAGGGTGTTCGTGCCGAGCCGGCCGATCGACTCCTGCACCGCGACGCTGGACCCGGTGCCGACGGCGACGAGGATGATGACGGCCGCGACGCCGATGAGGATGCCGAGCGTCGTCAGCGCCGACCGCAGCGGGTTCGCGGTGACGCCGCGGACGGCGAACCGCCCGGACTCCCCCAGCCGCAGCAGCGGCGCGAGCGGCGACGCGGCCGTCACCGAGCCACCCCCGCCCACGGCCGCGCCGCTCGGCCGAGCGGCGGCGGGCCGTCGACCGGCGCCACCCGCTCGTCGGCCACCACGAGCCCGTCGCGGAGCCGGACGACGCGCTTGGCGTGGGCGGCGACGTCGGCCTCGTGCGTGATGACGACGACCGTGCGGCCGGCGGAGCTCAGCTCGTCGAACAGCGCGAGCACGTCCTCGGTGCTGTGGCTGTCGAGCGCGCCGGTCGGCTCGTCGGCCAGCAGCAGCACGGGATCCGTGACGATGGCGCGCGCGATCGCGACGCGCTGCTGCTGCCCGCCGGAGAGCTGCGCCGGCACGTGTCCCAGCCGGTCGCCGAGCCCGACGCGCTCCAGCGCGGCCACCGCCCGCGCGCGCCGTGCGGCGGCCCGCACGCCCGCGTACGCCAGCGGCAGCTCGACGTTCGCGAGCGCCGTCGTCCGCGGCACGAGGTTGAACGACTGGAAGACGAACCCGATCTTGCGGTTGCGCACCAGCGCCTGCCGCCGCTCGTCGAGCCGCCGCGCGTCGACGCCGTCCAGCAGATAGCGCCCGCCGGTCGGGACGTCGAGGACGCCGACGATGTTCATCAGCGTCGACTTGCCGGAGCCCGACGCGCCCATCACCGCGACGTGGTCGCCGCGCTCCACGACGAGGTCGACGCCGGCCAGCGCGTGCACGGCGAACTCGCCGGCGCCGTAGCTCTTGCGCACGCCGCGCAGGTCGACGACGGGTCTCACGGGCGGCCACCGCCGCCCAGCCCCGGCGCGAACGCCGGCAGGCCGCCGGAGCCCGAGGTGGACGTCGTCGTCGCGGGCAGGTTCACCGTCTCGCCCTCGGTCAGCCCGTCGGTGATCTCGGTGCGGCCGCCGCCGACCAGGCCGGTCTCGACCGGTACGACCGTCGCCACGCCGTTGCGCAGGACGCTGACCGTGCTGCGCGTGCCGACCGTGGTGATCGCGCTCGAGGACAGCATGAGGACGTCGTCCGCGCTCCCGGTGGTGATCGTGACGCCGGCGGACGCGCCGAGCCGCGCACCCGCCGGCGCCGACGCCAGCGCGACGGTGACGGGGTACTGCACGACGTTGTTGGTGGTCGCGCCCTCCGGCGACACCCGGGTCACGGTGCCCTCGACCGTCGTCCCGGCGGCGGTGAGCGTGACCTGCGCGGCCTGGCCGGTCTCCACCGAGCCGATGTCGGCCTCGGCGACGTTCGCCGTCAGCTCCAGCCGGGTGAGGTCGGAGAGCACCACGAACGCCGAGCCGGACCCGGACGACGAGCTCGAGGAGCCCGTGCCACCGGACCCGGACGACGAGCTCGACGAGCCGCTGCCGCCGGACGAGCCCGAGGCGCCCGACGAGCCCGAGGCGCCCGAGGAGCCCGAGGCGGCGGACGACGTCGACGACGTCGCGGCGCCGACCGAGTCGCCGACGGCGCCGGAGACCGAGACGACGGTGCCGGTGAACGGCGCGCGCAGCGTCGTGCCGGCGACCGCGGTCTCGGCGTCCACGACGCCCGCCCGCGCGGTCTCGATCGACACCTCGGCCTGCGCCAGCTGCGCGTCGGTGGCCCCGGCGGCGTTCTGCTCGGCGGTCGACCGCTGCTGCGCGAGCTGGCTCCTCGCCTGCAGGCGCTGCTGCTCGGCGGAGGTGACCGACTGCTGATCCTTGGCGATCACCTGCCGCCGGGTGGTGACGGCGGCGCTGAGCTGGGCCTGCGTTCCGGTGCCGGCCGTGAGCGCCGCCTTCGCCTTCGCGACCAGCGCGTCCTGGGCCTTGGTGTCGGCCGTCAGCTGCTGCTTCGCGGCGGTCAGCGCGGCCTCGGCGGAGTCGACGCCGAGCTGCGCGGACTCGACCGCGAGCTGGTCCTTCTCCTTCTCGGTCGCGGTCCGGCCGGCGGTCAGCTCGTCGTAGGCCGCCTGCGCGGACTGGAGCTGCGCCTTCGCCGAGCTGAGCGTCCGCTCCGCCGACGCGCCGTCGACGGCGGCCAGGAGCTCGCCCTTCGTCACCCGGTCGCCGACGGCGACGGCCACCTCGGTGACGGTCCCGGCGGCGGCGAACGCCAGCGACGCCGTCCGCGCGCTGGTGAGGTTGCCGGTGCCGGTGACCGTCGCGGTCACGGTGCCGCGCTCGACCCGCGTGGTCCGCGCCGTCGACGCCGTCGACGTGCCCGGGTCGCCGATCACGAGGTAGGCGCCGGCCGCGCAGGCGGCCAGCGCGAGGCCCAGGCCCAGGTTCAGCCAGCGGCCGCGCGGCAGCGCGCGGGGCAGCCGGCGGCGGCGATCGGGCGGGCTCACGGGCGTCTCCTCCGGGCGGTCGAGCGAGTGTCGGGCGGGGGCCGGCTCGTGCGGCGCCGCACACGGTCTCCGGGCCGCCTGAACGGACTCTGTGGCCGGCTTATGCGCCCGCTGTGGACCCCGTTCACAGGTGGACCACAGGAAACGCCGAGGCCGCCCACAGCGACGGGCCCGACCGTGACGCCGTGGTGAACGGAGTCCAGACCCAGGCCCGACCCGAGACCGCGGTCGGCGTCCGCGTCCTCGTGGTGGACGACGAGCGGTCGCTGACCGACCTCGTGACGATGGCGCTGCGCTACGAGGGCTGGGACGCCCGCTCGGCCGGCACCGGGGACGAGGCGGTCCGGACCGTCCGCCGCTGGCGGCCCGACGTCGTCGTGCTCGACGTCGGCCTGCCCGACCTCGACGGCATCGAGGTCATGCGGCGGCTGCGGGAGGACGTGCCGGACGTGCCGGTCCTGTTCCTCACCGCCCGCGACTCGGTGGACGACCGCATCGCCGGCATCACGGCCGGCGGCGACGACTACGTGACGAAGCCGTTCAGCCTGGAGGAGGTCGTGGCCCGGCTCCGCGGCCTGATCCGGCGGACGGCGGCGGCCTCGCCGCGGGCCGACGCCCGGCTCGTCGTCGGCGACCTCACGCTCGACGAGGACAGCCACGAGGTCACCCGCGACGGGGTCCAGATCGCGCTGACCGCCACCGAGTACGAGCTGCTCCGCTACCTGATGCGCAACCCGCGCAAGGTGCTCAGCAAGGCGCAGATCCTCGACCGGGTCTGGAACTACGACTTCGGCGGCCAGGCCAACGTCGTCGAGCTCTACATCTCCTACCTGCGCAAGAAGATCGACCTGGGCCGCGCCCCGATGATCCACACCCTGCGAGGCGCCGGCTACTTGCTGAAGCCCGCCGCCCAGCCCGCCGAGCAGCCCGCCACCCAGCCCACCGAGCAGCCCGCCGCCCAGCCCGCTGAGCAGCCCGCCGATTCCGGTACCTGAGCGGATGCGCAGCCCGAGGCGGCCGGCGAGACCCAGGACGCTCCGCGCGCGCCTGCTGGTCACGCTGGTCGCGCTGCTGGCGACGGTCAGCGCCGTCGTCGGCGTGGTCAGCGTCGTCGCGCTGGACCGGTTCCTCATGCACCGCCTCGACGGCCAGCTCACGTTCGCCGTCACGCGGTCGAAGACGGCGTTCAGCCGGCCACCCGCGAACGGCTACTCTCCCCAGCGGCCGCCGGCCGGCAACGGCGTCCTGAAGTGGCCCCAGGGGCACCCCGAGCCGCCGCCGTTCCTCTCCGCGCCGGGGCAGGCCGAGGGCACGCTCGGCATGTCGGTGGACCACGGCAGCGGCCGGGTCCGGGCGGGCGTCCTCGACGCCACCGGCGAGACGCAGGTGCTGACCGCACGGCAGCAGACCCTCCTGCGCGCGGTCCCGGTCGACGAGCACCCGCACTCCGTCGACCTCGGCGGCAGCGCCGGTGACTACCGCGTGGTCGCGCTGCGGACGTCGAAGGGCGACGTGCTGATCACCGGCCTGCCGCTGCGCGGCGTCCACGCCACCGTCTACCGCCTGACCGGCGTGGCCGCCGGCGTCGGCCTCGCCGGGCTGCTGGTCGCCGCGATCCTCGGCGCCGCGATCGTCACGCGCGCGCTGCGGCCGCTGGAGCGCGTGGCGGCGACGGCGACCCGCGTCACCCGGCGCCCGCTCGACCGCGGCGAGGTGTCGCTGGCCGACCGCGTCCCGGACGCCGACACCGACCCCCGCACCGAGGTCGGCCAGGTCGGCGCCGCGCTGAACCGGCTGCTCGGGCACGTCGCGGGCGCGCTCGCCGTCCGCCACGCGAGCGAGGCGCGGGTGCGGCGGTTCGTCGCGGACGCCAGCCACGAGCTCCGGACGCCGCTGGCCTCGATCCGCGGCTACGCGGAGCTGACCCGCCGGTCCGGCACCGAGGTGCCGCCCGAGGTCGCGCACGCGCTGCGCCGCATCGAGTCCGAGTCGCTGCGGATGACCGACCTGGTCGAGGACCTCCTGCTGCTCGCCCGCTTGGATGAGGGCCGGCCGTTGCAGCGCGAGCCGGTCGACCTCTCGGCGCTGCTCGTCGACGCCGTCAGCGACGCCCACGCCGCCGGCCGCGACCACCGCTGGCGGCTGCGCCTGCCGGACGACGCCGCGATCGCCGCGGGCGACGCCGCCCGCCTGCACCAGGTGGTCGCGAACCTGCTCGCCAACGCGCGCGTGCACACGCCGCCCGGCACCGACGTGCTCGTCGAGCTGCGGGTCGCGGGCGAGCGGCCCGGCGTCCCGTCGGGCACGGCCGTCGTCGAGGTCACCGACGACGGCCCGGGCATCCCGGCGTCGCTGCTGCCGGAGGTGTTCGAACGCTTCGCGCGCGGCGACGGCTCCCGGTCGCGGGCGGCGGGCAGCACCGGGCTCGGGCTCTCGATCGTGGCCGCGGTCGTGGCCGCGCACGGCGGCGAGGTCACGGTGACCAGTCGCCCGGGGATGACGTCGTTCCGCGTCACGCTGCCACTGACCCGGGACGGGTCCGGCGCGGCTGTCGCGGTCGCCGCGTCACCGGTTCACGAGCCGCCCCTGAGCAGCCACACCGCCTCGTAGGGCTCCAGCTCGACGTCGTAGCCCTGCCCCCGCGCCGGCTTGCCGGTCAGCGCGTCGACCAGCCCGCCGCCGACCGGGACCGCCGCCAGCGGCCAGCGCTGCACCCGCGCCGACACGTTGTTGAGGACGACGACGGTCTGCCGCGGGTGCCGCCGCGCCCAGGCCAGCACCGCGGGGTTGGCGCCGTCCAGCACGTCGGCCGGCACCGACCCGTGCATGCCGATCAGCCGCGAGCGCACCGCGACCGCGTGCCGGATCGTCGACCAGGCCAGGTGCTCCAGCGAGCCGGCGAGCCGGCGCCGCTCGGCGTACTCCCACGGCATCGCCGGGCGATGCACCCAGCGGTTGTCGCCGGCACGCGCCGGGTCGATGCGGTAGCCGTAGTCGTTGCGCAGCGCCAGCTCGTCGCCCATGTAGAGCACCGGCATGCCGCCGAAGCCGAGGACCGCCAGGTGCGCCAGCAGGTGACGGCGCATCGCGATCCGCACCCAGTCCTCGTCTCCGGCGTCCAGCGCGGCCTCCAGGCCGGCCAGCGACGCCGACGTGCCGCTGATCCGCCGGTCGCCGGTGTCCGGGTTCTCGCCGAACACGAGCCCGCGGGCGTCGCTCAGCGGGAAGGACCCGCTGTACCAGTCGGAGAGGAACGCGCGATGCGCGGCGCCGTCCCAGCCGACCGTCGCGGCGTCCGCGTCGTCGATCGCCCAGCCGATGTCGTCGTGGCAGCGCACGTACGTGACCCACGCCGTCGTCCGCGGGACGGCGGGCAGACGGCGCAGGGCGACGCGGGCGAGCCGCGCGTCGGCGGCCGCCAGCGACGACCAGACGTGGACCATCAGCCCGTTGTGGTACGCCATGTCGCTGACCTTGCCGGCGTGCTCGCCGGTGCCCAGGTACGACGGCAGGTCGCCCGGCCCGACGATCGCCTCGGCCTTGAACACCATCGCCGGCGTGGCGATCCGCGTGACGGCGTGCAGCGCCTGGGTCAGCGCGTGCACCTCGGGCTGGTTCTGGCAGACCGTGCCCACGCGCTTCCAGAGGAACGCGATCGCGTCGAGCCGCAGGCACTCGACCCCCTGGTTCGCCAGGTACAGGATCAGGTCGGCGAACTCGCCGAACACGTCGGGGTTGTGCCAGTTGAGGTCCCACTGCCAGGTGTTGAACGTCGTCCAGACCCAGCCGTCGAGGTCGTCGTCCCAGCTGAAGTTGCCCGGCGCCAGGTCCGGGAACACCTCGGGCAGGCTGCGCTCGTACTCGTCGGGCCGCGTGCGGTCGGCGAACACGTGGAAGTAGTCGCGGTAGCGGGCCTCCCCCGCGCGCGCCCGCTCGGCCCAGTCGTGCTCGCGGGCGACGAGGACGAGGTCGAGGGTCAGCGAGATGTCGTGGGCACGCAGCACGCGCGCGAGGTCCGCCAGGTCCGCCATCGTCCCCAGGTCCGGCCGGACGGTGCGGTAGTCGCGGACGGCGTACCCGCCGTCGTTCGGCGCCGGCCGCGGGTCGAGCAGCGGCATCAGGTGCAGGTAGGTGACGCCCAGCTCGGCGAGGTAGTCGACATGCCCGGCGACGCCGGCGAGCGTGCCGCCGAAGCGCTCGGCGTAGCAGGCGTAGCCGAGCATCCGCGGGTGCTGGAACCAGTCCGGCGCGGCGAGCCGGCGCAGGTCGAGCAGGCGCAGGTCCGCGGACCGCTCGGCGAACCGGGCGACGGCGGTCGCGACCGCCGCGGCCGCCGTGTCGTGGGCGCGGGTGCCGTACGCGAGCTCGAGACCGCGCAGCAGGTCCGGCCAGTACCGCCGGATGCGGTCGACGAGGAGGACGCGGTCGGCCTCCGGCTCGCCGGCCAGCGCGGCCTCCGCCGACTCGAGCACGGCGGCCGGCACCTCCGGCAGCTCGGGCAGCTCGGGCAGCTCGGGCAGCTCATCAGCCATGTCGACCGGTACGCCCGGGTCGTCCTCGAACTCGGTCATGTCCGCCACGCTCTCGCCCTTCACGCCGTCCCTCGACCCGACGGTCCTCCGAGAATCGTGCTCACGCACCCGTACTACCCGATGACCCACCGTGATTCACAGGGGTTTGCCAGGTTCACCGCATGCTGCACACAGGTTGGCGCCGAACGCTGAGCTGGGATCCGGCCGGCCGCCCCCGGCCGGACCCATCGGACACAAGGGGGTTCCGCCCATGCCAAGCCGTCTCCGGACGATCACCGTGGCCTCGGCCGCGGGCCTGACGTCGCTCGTCGTCGCGATCGTCGGGCTGCCGGCCCTGGCCGACGCCGCCACCACCGGCACCAGCCCGAGCGACGCCGTCAGCAAGCGCGTCGCGGCGATCCGCAGCTCGCTCCAGGGCCTCGTCGACGACAAGACGCTCACCGACGCCCAGGCCGACAAGGTGGCCGAGACCCTCGGCCAGAAGGACCCGTTCCCGGGCGACGGTTTCGGCCACCACGGCGGCCCGAAGCTCTTCATCGGCGGCGCGCTGGAGGACGCGGCGAAGGTGCTCGGCATGAGCGCCGAGGAGGTCCGCGCGGCGCTCGCCGAGGGCACGACGCTGGCCGAGCTCGCGAAGCAGAAGGGCAAGAGCGTGGACGACGTCGTCGCCGCGCTGACCAAGGCGGCGAACGAGCGCATCGACCAGGCGGTGAAGGACGGCAAGCTCACCCAGGCGCAGGGCGACGAGGCCAAGCAGCGGGTCGCCGAGGGGGTCAAGTCCTTCGTCAACGAGGGCCTCCCGGCCCCCCGCCGCGGCTTCGGCAAGTTCGGCGGCCCCGACGGCCCCGGCTTCCACGGCTGGAAGGACGGCCTCCCCGACGCCCCCGACGCCCCGCCGGCGCCCACGCCGTCCCCGAGCGGCTCGGCGTCGACGAGCTCGTTCCGCGCCTGACGCCTGAGACTCACTCCCCCTTCCTCTCACGCCGCCCGTGAATCATGCACGTCCGGGAGGCGTCACACCTCCCGGAAGTGCATGATCACGGCGTGTCTTGGGGGCGGCTCGGTGATCATGCACGTCGCGGAGGTGCGTCGGCCGGCTACAGGTCCAGGTCGACGTAGATCAGCGCGTGGTCGGACGCCGAGTGCTCCACCCGGCGGATCTGCGGGTAGATGTCCCACTGCCGCGGCGGGTTCTTGTTGCGCGCACCGCCCCACAGGCCGCGCCGCAGGACGCCGCCGCCCGTCATCCGCTCGGCCAGCGCGGGTGACAGCAGGATGTAGTCGAGCCGGTTGCGCTCGCCGCACGACTGGAACGTGCCCGGTCGCGACCCGGACCGGTAGCTCGGCAGCCCGGCGCTGTCCACCAGCGGGCTCTCCGGCCCGAGCAGCGGCTCCAGGCTGGTGAACCGCGGCGGCGGCGCCTTGTTGAGGTCGCCGACGACGGCGACGTGCCCGGCGCCGGCCGCCACCAGCTCCTGGTAGATCTCCAGGACGCGCGCCGCCTGGCGGCCGCGCAGCGGGTCCGGGTCGCCGCTGGTCCACGACTGGCTCTTGAGGTGGTTGACGAGCACCCAGAGCGTCTCGCCGGACGGCGTCGGCACCTCGTAGACCGGGCAGTCGCGGCTGAACAGCCGGGCCTCCGGCCGCTCCGGGTCCCGGTCGTCGACGTGGCTGCGGATCGAGGCGATGCGGTAGCCGTCGCCGGTCATCAGGCCGACGTCGATGCCGCGCGGGTCGTTGCCCTCGACGAGCATCACGTGCGCGTACCGGTCGTCCAGCAGCGCCTCGTTGAAACGCACGAGCGCCGGCCGGTTCTCGGCCTCGATCACCGCGAGGACGTCGGCGCCGGCCTCCTCGATCACCCGCGCCGTCATGTGGATGGCGACCTCGTCGACGGTCTCGGTCGACAGCTCGACCCAGCCGATCCAGTCGTCGCGGCCGCCGGCGACGATGACGGCGTCGCCGTTCCGCGGCTGCCGGACGAACTGGCCGCGGTTCTCCCGCAGCCGCGCCCACCGCGGCCGCGGCTCGCGGTTGAGCTTGAGCCGCCGCCCGTCCGGCGTGTCGACCCGGACCAGCACGCGCATCGTCTCGAGGTCGCCGGCCATCGTCGCCTTGACCTCGTCGGTGTAGGTGTCGAGCTGCGACAGGCCGTGGAACCGCTCGTACGCGGCCAGCACCGGCCGCCCCTCCGCCCAGGTGGCGAGGTTCATCGCGCGGGCCCGCTCGAAGAGGTTCTCCACGTTGAACGACGCGAGCCTCACCTGCCCGAGTGTGACAGCGGTGGCCCGAACGGGTGAAAACGGCGGTTCCCCGGTGCGGCGTATCGAACATGTGTTCGATGTTGCGTATCGTCATTCCCGGGTCGAGGTGGACGAACGAGGCCAGGAGCCGGGTGCGGCGTCCGCGGCCTCCGGCAGAGGAGGGAGCGGCCCCGTGGCCACCATCCCCCGCATCGCACGCGCGGTGCCCCGCGGCCCCGTCACGCGGCCGGGCCACGCGATCCCGGTGATCGCCAGCATCCGCTGGCACGACGGCCGCGACACCGACGTCCCGGCGTTCGCCAACGCGTGGACGTCCGACGCGGTCGAGATCACCTGGGACGCTCCCGGCCTCGGGCTGCGCACGGACTGGATCCCGGCGGACGACGTCCGCCGCACGCAGGAGCCGCGCACGGACCGGCCGCCGCGCCTGCCGACGTCGCGCGGCCGCACCGGCCGCCCCCGCTGGTAACCACCGCCCGGCGGGGTGAGGCCGGCCGCATTCTTGTGAGCACGGTGTGGCACCGGTCTCACCTATCGAGACCGGTGCCACACCGTGCTCACTCCCCGGGCGCCGTTGTGCCGGCGTGCCGGGTCCCGGGCTACCCGGTGACCACCCGCTGCAGGAGCCTGGCCGCGACGTCGGCGCGGCCGGCGTACTGCTGCCGGTCCGCCTCGGCGAACAGCGCCTTGGCGCCGGCGGCCGCGCGTCCAGAGGCGATCGCCGCGGCCGCGGCGTCGCGCAGCGCGTCGAGCCGGTCGCGGGCGTGCCCGGTCCGCAGGCCCCAGCCGAACGGGAACGCGGGGTCGTAGTCCGCGTCGCCGACGTTGATCGGCTCCTGCGCCGCCGACGCCGGCCACGTCATCGACAGGCGGCCGGTGAACGGCCGGCGGCCGAAGAGGACGTCGGCGACCCCGGCGCCCTCGGTGCCCGGCAGGCCGGACGCGACGAGCGCGTCGATCCGGCCGAGCTGGTCGCCGATCACCTGCGGCCGGCCGGAGACGACGAGCACCACGCAGGTCGGGATCGCCCCGCAGACCTTGTCGATCACCGCGCGGTCCTGGGCCTTCAGCTCGAGCGTCTTGGGCTCCCGCGGGACGCCGTTGTCCGCCGGGTCGTACGCCCACAGCGGCCCGCCGACGTCGCCGAAGCCCTCGGAGTACGGCGTCTCGCCGACGACGACCACGCCGACGTCGCTGCCCGCGGTGGGCGCCGAGGCGTCCTCGCTGAACGTCACCCGCGACCCGGCCGAGAGCTGCCGGATGCCCTCGAGGATCGTCGTACCGGGCTGCTGCCCCTCGTTGCCGGAGAAGCCCTGCCAGGTGATCGTCCAGCCGCCGTTCTGGTTGCCCATGTCGTCGGCGTTGCGGCCGGCGACGTACACCCTCGCGTCCCGCCGCAGCGGCAGCACGCCACCGGCGTTCTTGAGCAGCACCTGCGACTCGGCCACTGCCTGCCGGGCCAGGGCGCGGTGCGCCGGAGACCCGATCTGGCCGAGGTGCGTGCGGTCGGCGAACGGCTTCTCGAACAGCCCGAGCTGGAACTTCTTCACCAGGATGCGGCGGACGGCGTCGTCGATCCGCGCCTGGGCGACGCGTCCGGCCCGCACCTCGGCGAGCAGCGTTGCCTCGAACTCCGCCGACGAGTTCGGCTCCATGAACATGTCGATGCCCGCGTCGACCCCGGTCCGCACCTGCGTCGCGAAGTCGCCCGGGATCTGGTGGATGCCCTCCCAGTCGCTGATCACGAAGCCGTCGAAGCCGATCTGCCGCTTGAGGACGTCGGTGATCAGCTCGCGGTTGGCGTGCATCTTGATCGGGTTGCCGACGCCGTCCTCGGTCCAGTCGACGCTGGAGAACGACGGCATGACGGTGCTGGTCCGGTGCTTCCGGACCGCCGGCACGTACGGCGCGAGGTCGATCCGCGCGAAGTCGGCGCGGTTGGTGATCGTGACGCCCTGGTCGATCTTGTAGTCGCCGGCGCTCGTGCCGTACTCGGTGTCGCCGTCCCCGGCGTAGTGCTTGCTGCTGGCCATGACGTGGTCGCGGCGGGCCAGCCCGGAGGCGTTGCGGCCCTGGAGTCCGTCGATGACCGTCTCCATCGAGATCACGAGGCCCGGGTCCTCGCCGAAGCTCTCGTAGGCGCGGCCCCAGCGCGCGTCGCGCGAGACGCAGACGCACGGGGAGAACGCCCACGGGATGCCGGTCGCGCGCGTCTCCTCGGCCGTCACCGCGCCGATCCGCTCCACGAGCCGCGGGTCGCGCGTGGCGCCGAGCCCCATGTTGTGCGGGAAGATCGTCGCGCCGAGGAGGTTGCCGTGACCGTGGACGGAGTCCACGCCGTACACGATCGGGATCTGCAGCCGGGTG
>Ga0081539_10005737_pt1 | contig 12413 bp, 14 predicted proteins | sample TabmetS4T2R2_FD_71023 | JGI IMG/M metagenome (GOLD analysis project Ga0081539, IMG submission 71023) | Tabebuia heterophylla rhizosphere microbial communities from the University of Puerto Rico - S4T2R2 | ecosystem: Host-associated > Plants > Roots > Rhizosphere ...
GCCTCAGAACCCGCGCCCTACGAGGTCGAGGAACTGCGCGTGGCGATGGTCGAGCATGACCCCGAGGCCTTCGACCTGATGTACAACACACTCGCCAACCCCCTGCTGTGGTTCGTACAGCACGGCATCTACGACCTTCCTTACGCGCCAACGTTCGGCGACGATACGCGGCTGGCGTGGGAGGAGGGCTACGTCCCCGTCAACCGAAATTTCGCCGAAGCTGTGTCCCGAATCGTGGGGGAGGATGAGAAACCCACCATCCTCCTGCACGACTACCAGCTCTACATGACCCCGCGCTTCGTGCGGGAGCGGCTGGGAGATGACGCTTTCATTTCGTTCTTCGTCCACATCCCCTGGCCCGAGTCCGACTACTGGCGTGTGCTACCCGACTACGTGAGGCGGGGCGTACTGGAGAGCCTGCTCCAGTCCAACGTCGTCGCCTTCCACACCCATCGCTACGCCCGCAATTTCCTGGACACCGCCGCGGAGGTGCTCGGCGCGGAGGTGGATCTGGAGAACGGTATCGTGTACCGCGATGGCCGCGAAGTTTGGGTCAGGGCGTATCCCATCTCCATAGACCCGTCGGAGTTCGAGGAGCTGGCCGGGAGCGAGGCCGTTCTGGAGCAAGAGGAATGGGTGAAGGGACTCCCCGGAAGGCTCCTCCTGCGCGTCGATAGGATGGACCTCTCCAAGAACATCGTCCGCGGCTTCCAAGCTTACGGCCGGATGCTGGAGCGCTACCCTGAGATGAAAGGCGAAGTAACCTTCCTCGCGCAACTCCAGCCCTCACGCGGAGACATCGAGGAGTACGCCCGCTACGCCGGCGCCATTCGGCAAACCGTGGATGAGGTGAACAAGGAGCACGGCGGCGGAGATTGGGCCCCCATAGTGCTTTCGATGGAGGACAACTTCCCCCGCTCCGTGGCGGCGTACAAGAACTACGAAGTGCTGCTGGTAAACGCGGTGCGCGACGGAATGAACCTGGTCGCCAAAGAAGCCGCCGTCATCAACGAGAAGAACGGGGTCCTCGTGCTCTCGGAGAACGCCGGTGCCCACGAGGAACTCGGGGAGCACGCCGTAACCGTCAACCCATTCGACGTGGACGCCCAGGCCGAAGCCATCCACGAAGCCCTCACCATGCTAGGCGGGGAGAAGAAGCGCCGGGCGGAAGCCCTGCGCGAGACCGTGCTCGGAAACACCATAGACGACTGGACCGAGGCCCAGATGCGGGACATCGCTGCGTACAGGGAACATAGCGCGTAGACCGAGATTGTGCGGCGCAGCGGTGCCATTGGATGTGGCGGCGATCCAACCTCCAGTAACCCACGTTGCCCGTGCGGCACTTGCGCCACCAGGGACCTTGTGAGCTTCCGATCGGCGTTGTCGTGTAACGGTGTTCCGGCTACGCTCAACGAACGACCCGGAAGCAACATTCTTTCAGAGAATGAGGAAGCAGACACGAGCTCGTCGCGGAACCACCTGGCGCAACCGGCTAGTGATGAACCACGAAGGTCCCGCAGCTACAAATGGTGCAACGTCCCAGGGTGATAAAGCGCCGAAGTTCGGTGCTCCAGGTCCGCAGATAGAGCGCATCAGACGATTGTCTGCCTACCTTATCTGATTCCTCTGATCTTGTAACGAAAAGTAAACGTGCTTGCAACAGCAAAAATCACTCTTTTGGGCGATGTGCCCTGACCCTGACCTGGACTAAGGTATCGATTACGAAGCGACGCAGAGAACATCAAGGACGGCCAGCGAACAGAGAGAGGTGAGCAGATGTACTCCCCAGAATATGATTTGGCGAAGGAGAGGATGGCGGAGGCCATCAAGTCTCGTGAGCAAGATCGTTTGGCCAGGCAACTTCGTCAGGCTGGCAGGACCTCCCGCAAGGGCATGGGCATACGCACCGTAGGGTTCGTCATGGCGCTCTTCCGCGTCTAGAGTGAGAATTGCACATCGGGCCTGATGGCGGAGACGTTCCCGCCGGAAAACGCCTATCAATTGAAGAGGGCCGGAACCATAGATTCCGGCCCTCTTGTCTTGCTGAATCTGCCGTGCGATGGCGGTAGGGGCGAAGCCGGCTACACTGTCAGATCCTCCTTGGCCTTACGTGCCGGTTCCCATATCCTTGCGCCAGGACCATCGGCACGAAGTTCTGGAGAATGCAAAAGTGTAAGGCAGCAGCGGTCACAACAGCGCTCGTATCTGTCTCGCGTAGCACGCGATTTCCTAGAGCAACGCTTGGAGTATTTTGCCGACGCCTTCCACGCCATCTACGGCGATATCCGCCTCGGCTGCTATCTCCGGCGGCCCCTCGTCGCTCTTCACGCCAATACGCAGGATCTCGTCCAGTACGGCTTCTTCACGCAATGTCTCAAGCGCACTGAACGCGTCGAGGTCGGTAGTATCGTCGCCGAGGAACATGGCCCGCTTCGGGCTGTATTCGTGGACCAGCCGCCGCACGGCGGTGCCTTTGTCGGCTTCGATGGGGGGACGGGCCTCCACGACGCCGCGCCCGACCGTGATCCTCAGCCCCAGCCGCCCGCCTTCGTTTTTCACGAACTCCACGCAATGCTCACCGATCTCCCTGGAGACGTTGCGGTAGTGGATGCTCGCGGTGATCCCCTTCTCCTCGATAAAGGCTCCCTGTGGTTCCAGGTGTTCGCGGGCGAGGCTTTCGAGCTCCTGGATCTTCTCCAGGTAAGGCCGGGCCTCCGGTATCACCTCGACCTCGCCGTCGCGCAGGATCTCGAACCCGTGGTTGCCAAGGTACACGATGTCCTCCAGCCCGACGAGCCTCCTGGCGTCTTCGGACTTGCGGCCGCTGATCCCAGCCACCAGCAGATACTCCCCGCTCAATCGACGGAGAACCTCCTTGAGCTCCGCCGGTACCTCGGACATGTCGGGGGTGGCGACGATGGGGGAGAGCGTGCCGTCTATGTCGGTGAGGATGGCCGAGGAGCCGGGTTCTTGCTTCCAGGCTGCGAGCCGCGCATGGTTGCCCTTTTCGTCCATGATGGGTGAGGATACATCCCCGATCCCGCATGTTCCAGGCCTACTGCCTCTTGCAGTGGGGCTCGACCCCTTCTTGCTTCAGGAATTCCTGGAGGGTCGCGCCGCTCTTTTGCATGAGGCGGGCGTTCTCCGTGCCGACGTAGCGGTAGTGCCAGGGTTCCCAGTGGTAGCCGGTCTCTGCTTCCTTGTGGTTGGGGTAGGACAGGACGAAGCCGTACTCGGGAGCGTGTTTCATCAGCCACGCGCTGGCGCTCGTGCGTCCGAAGGACTTCTGGATATGGTACCCGACGGCCGAATTGGTGAAGTCAACAGCCGTGCCGAGCTGGTGCTGGCTCTGGCCAGGAGGCGCGCTGGTCCACTTCGCCCGTTCCGTCCCGTAGATGGAGACCAGGCGCTCGAACGTCGTAGTTTGTTTGTCGTAGGACCGGTACGCGGATGAAACCAGGATCTGCTCTCCCGCCGAGTTCGCGGCCTGTACCATGAGCCCCAACTGCTGTGCAGCTTCCCGCCGCAGCAGCATCTCGTCCCCGTACGTCGGCACGCCATAGGCCCGCACGGAGACGAGATGCGGCGGCACGTAATCAGGGGGCAGGTGGTGCTTCTGGTCCACAAGCACCCTCAGGTCGTCGCATGGGTTCCTGGCAGGAGAGGAGGATTGCGTGCCCACCGTAGCCCCGCGCTTACGTCTCTCTACAAGATTCGAAAACTCCGCTCTCCTGTCCAGCGTGGGTGCCTCGCCGGTTTCCGGTGATGGGTGGCCCGCCGTATCCTGCTCAACGCTTCCCTGGGGATCGACCAGCCGCGCGTGCGCCACCGGAAGCGCCGCATCGTAGAACGCGTAACCCAGGAACAGGGCCGCGGCAAGAACAACGAAAAAGACGGGGAGGAGCCTGCGGCGCTTCTTCAGTTGCGCCAAACCCGGAGGTCTGCCCCGACCTTTCTTCTTTCGACTCCCCACAAATCCCAATTATCGCATCCGTGCAGGCGGCGCTGCACCGCGATCCAGACACGGTCCATGATGTTGTGGTTACGATGTATTCCTTGACAACATGTCGTGCAGGAGAAGATCTCCCATTGCGAAACCCCAGGGCGGTTTGTCCGGCTCATGGAGCATTCTTCAACAAGAACGCGGCGGGCCGGAGACGGTCCGCCGCGACGAGTTCGTAGAATATCTCTGGTCTACTACACCACCCGGCGGCGCGCGGTTTGGGTTTCGCCGCCGACCTGATCCAGGGCTTCCCGGTTGGTCAACAGCAGGAACCCGAAGCCGATCTTGGCCAGGAAGTCGAGGATCAGGAACAGCAGGATCTCGACGGTCGAGTTCACGGCGCCGAAGCCTTCGGTACCGAGCAACCACACGATGGGGTAGAAGGCCCACAGGACCACGGTAAGGTAGGCCAGCGTGCGGAAGATCTGGTGTACGACCTCAGGCTGTCCCGCCGCCTCGGCGAAGAGCCGAGTCACGACCAGGTAGAGGAGCCCGACCAGGGCCACCGTGCTTACGAGGAACCAGAATCCCCTGCCGAACCCTGAGGTGCGGGAACCCGCCAGGAGCCCGGTCAGGATCATGAACAGATCCAGCCCCACGAGGCCAGCAATGAAACCAACGTTCCGGCGCGATCCGGCCAGCGCCAGCAGCGCGAGGTCGAGGAGCAGCAGGGGCGTGGTAATGACCCAGTCAATGTAGCGGAAGTAGTAGAACACCCGGCCCCCATCCACGACCGTCGCGCCCGCGCCGGTGGCCATCATCAGGTACGAGAAAGCCGCCACCCCGGTTATGATCGCCGTGATCACGTGGAAGATGCGCTTGCCCGGCTGGGTCTGGGTGCCGAGTTGAACGAAATATGCCGTAGCCGCGGCGAAGCCTATGACGCCTATCCACAGCAAGAAAGTTTCCAATACGTCTCCCTCTCTTCTCTCGACCTTGCCACGGAATTCTAGGGTCTGCCGGACCCCGTGTTAGTAAGAACTGCTACCGAACGCGGGATTCCGGCGGAGGCGCTTCTGGTGGACGGGTTACCGGTGGGCGGGTTTCGGTGCGCCTTCCCTGCGCCCTCGACCGGATATCCTCCAGGTCGAACTCCCCGTCGAGGTACCTTCCAATGAAGTAGCCCAGGACGGCGAAGATCACCACGAAGGCCGTGGGACCCGGGCCTATCTCGGCGATCAGGAAGATCACCAGGCCGCCGATAAGAGCCCCCCAATGCTTGTTGGTCCAGGTGGCCAAACTTCCTCCCTTTCTCTAGGATGCTACTTTTCGAACGGTGACTTCCACGTCTTTGACGGGCACGTTCTGGTTCTCCAGAGCCGTCCTGATGTTCTCCCTGACCCTGGCCGCCAGCTCCGTGTAGTTGCTCGACGCCGGAACCCCGATACCGCAACGTATCTCGTAGGCGGGTTTGCCCTGCGCGAGCGAGACCGAAGGGGATGTGGCGCCCATCTCCCGCGCTGCGCCCTCGCTCAGAGCCTTGACCGCCGACGCCGTGATCAGGGTTTCCGCCCCTGGCGAGTCGTCTACGACCGTGTTCCTGGAGACCACGCGCCCGAAGGTCAGCTCCCTGAGCAGCAGGAAACCCGCTATCAGCACCACAAGCACCCCGACTATCGCGGCGACGATGCGGGTCTGCGGACCGGCATTGGCCATCGAAAGGCTGCCGATGAAGTCCACGGCGGCGCTGTAACCCGTGTACTGCTCCGCGAGTTGCGGAGAGATCACGCCTAAGGCCACGAGCAGCAAGAGCACGGGCACCACCAGGAGCAGGAGCGAGATCAGGAGCATGATGATGCGATTGAACGCGTTCATTGCACCCTCGTTTTGGTTTGACGGGGATCTGCCTCGACCAGTTTGAGCTTGAGCCTGCCCAGCGGCACTCCGGTGCGCGCGAGATGCTGTTGCACCCGTTCGCGCAGTTCGGACTTGATAGCGTTGGTATCCTCCCCGCGCCGCACGTCCGCCCGCACGTTTACTTTGGCTCCCGGCCTGCGCTTGGCCTCCACCTTGGTGGTGGAGCCCAGCACGTTCGGCGTCTCTTCGGCGGCCGATTCCACTTCGCCCCGTACCACGTCGGGTGCGATGTAGGTGCCCCGCTGCATGCGCACGCGGCGCGGCGTCGGGGGCTTCAGCTCCATGATGAGCAGCACGAGGCCGAGCAGCGCGATGGCGACGAGCAAGGCTATCGTCAGGATCGGGAGGTCTTGGTTCTCCACGTCGCTGGCGAAGCCTTCCACACCGCTCGTAAAGCCGTCCAGGGCCGTGGAGAGGTCCGCGAGTTTGTGCCCAAACGCTTCGAAGCTGAAGACGACCATGTATGCGCCGAGCACGGCGAGGCCGGCGAGCAGCAGCACCACGACTATCCGGTTAAAGATCCTCACGCGCCACCTCTATATCCTCCACCACAACGCTCGTGTGCCGGCCGCCGGCCTCTGCGGCGATGCGTTCCCGGATCTGCTGCGCGAGTTCGGGGAGCGGCTTGGCCAGCGGGTAGCTGGCCACGATGTGTATCTCTACCTCGTCCGGTGTCACGACCACGCCGCTGACCTTCTCGCTACCTTCGTAGGTGGCTGCCTCCGCGTACCGGCCGGTTCCCAGAGAGTAGACCCCTTCCGTGGCGAGGGCCGCCTCCGCGGCGGCCCTCGCGAGGTCTAGTATCCCGTTGGCCAAGGTCACAGGTCCCTACTGGGACTCGCCGCTCTGCTGGGCCTCCAGTTGCTGCTGCTCATCTTCCGGGAAGTAAACGTTGGCGACCGTGACGTTCACTTCTGTCACCCTCAAGCCCACGAGGTTCTCCACCCGGTTGACCACATTGCGGCGCACGGCCTCCGTGAGCTGGGGTATGGACTTGCCATATTCGGCGGTGAGCGTCAGGTCCAGGGCGGCCTCCTGCTCACCCACCTCGACGGAGACGCCAGCGGTCTGGCTGGTGCCGCCCCCACCCGTGATGGAGCCCAGAATGCCGCTAACGGCCTGTGTTCCGCCGCCGCCCATCCTTATGCCTTCTACCTCCTGGGCTGCGATGCCAGCGACCTTCGAAACCACGGTGTCCTGAATAGTGGTGTTGCCCCGGTCGGTCTGCAGCGGGCTGTTGCCCTTCTGCGTCCTCTCTTCGCTCATGGTCTCCTTCCTTAGAGTCTCTTGCGTTGCCTGGTTGGATCTTGTACTTCCTCGAATCGTTACATCAGGCCAGCCTTCGTGTTATCAGCCGGTAGATCACCAGCAAGACGACGGCGCCCAACGTGGCGGTGAAGATGGAACCGAGGCTGATCTCACCCGTACTCCCTGAGAAACCAAGGAGATCAAGCAACCAGCCCCCCACGAAAGCACCCACGATCCCGATCAGAATCGTCACCAGAATGCCACCGGGATCGGGACCGGGCATCGCCAGTTTAGCCAGGGCGCCTGCTATGAGCCCTACAACGATCCAGACTACGATTGCCCCGATGCCGATGTCCGTTCACCTCCCCCCCTCGCTGGCCGCTTCTCCCGCGTCCGGCGGCATCCTGCCAAATATATAACAGATGCCGTGCGTCTCGCTACTTTGCAGGTTCTACCCCAGGCTTCTGGCCGTCAAACCCGCTTTTTCGGGCAATCCTCTCAGGCGAGGGCGCTCTGTAATGCGGGCCACACGAAAGCCACCGCGAAGAGAAGGGCAACGGCGTAGAGCAGGGGATGGGCCTCGTCCGGCTTGCCGCGGGCGAGTTTGATCAGGACGTAGGAGATAAAGCCGAAGCCTATGCCGTAGGAGATGTCGAAGGTCAGCGGAAGCGTCAGGATCGTGAGAAAAGCAGGGATGGCTTCGTCCATATCCTCCCATGGTATGAAGCGTACGGCTGTCATCATCAGGAAGCCCACTACGACTAGCGCCGGAGCCGTTACCGGGGAGACGAGGATCTGCTGTCCCTGTTCGGGGCCAGGGACGGGAATGGAGCCACCGAAGACCGCGATTAGCGGCGCGAAAGGCAGCGCCAGCAGGAAAAGTAACCCCACGAGCACGCTCGAAAACCCCGTCCGGCCACCCTCGGCGACGCCAGCCCCGCTCTCTATATAGCTCGTCACGGAACTCGCGCCCAGTGCTCCACCACCGATGGCCGCCAGAGAGTCCACCAGGAGAACCCGCTTCGCGTTCGGCACCTGGCCACTCTCGTCCAGTAGCTTAGCCTCCTGACCGACGGCCATCATGGTCCCCATCGTGTCGAAGAAATCCGTCATGAACAGCGCGAAGATTACCGGTACCAGCGAGAGTTGAAGGACTTGCGGCACAGCCAAGACCCCTGCGCCGATGGTCGAGGTATCGAACTGGAATTTCACGATGCTGTCGGGAAGCGGCACGATACCGAAGATCATCCCGATGACGCCGGTCAGGATGATCCCGATCAAGAGTCCGCCCCTGACCCCTCGCGCCACCAGCATAAGCGTGAGGATGAGCCCCACTGCAGCGAGCAACACCGGCCCCTGCGTGAAGTCGCCCAGCGCAAGGTACGTATCCGGGTTCGGGACCACGATGCCGCCGTTCTTCAGGCCGATGAACGCTATGAACAGCCCGATGCCAACCGCGATGGCGAACTTCAACGCTAGCGGGATGGCGTTGAGTACGGCCTCCCGCAAATTTGTCAGCACGAATATCGTGACCAGCACGCCTTCCACGACCACGACCGCCATAGCCTGCTGCCAGGAGAGGCCAAGGTTCAGTATCAGGGTGAAAGCCACTATTGCGTTCAGACCGAGTCCGGAGGCCAGGGCCAGCGGAAAATTGGCGACGACGCCCATCGCGATGGAGGCTGCGGCCGCCGCGATGCAGGTGGCGAAGAACACGCCGGAGAAGGGAAGGCCCGTACCTTCCGTGCCCAGGACGGCCGGGTTCACAAAGATGATGTAGGCCATCGTCATGAAGGTGGTGAGACCTGCGATCACCTCCGTCCGCAGGCTTGTGCCCCTCTCGGAGAACTTGAAGTAACCGTCCAAAAGCCACCCTCCATGTCACCAGTCGTCTATGTGCGTCTCCAATTCAGCAATATAGAGAGCCGCCGCTGGCGTGTCCAGATCGAGGGCTCTGCCGCCGGTTCAGCGCCGTCTCAGGAACGCAGCAAGGGTTTGTTTCTGCGCCAGGCCAGGTAGAAGATCGAGAGTGTCCAGAAACCGACTATCAACAGGTAGACGGGCAGGAGATCCCTGTAATAGACAGGGGTATCACCAGTTTCCACTACCGGTATGTTCTCATCGTGCGGCAACCCGGCCCGCACGAGACCTTGCTGGGTGGTGTCGTGGAAGATCACATCTCCCACGGAGGTAATACGGCCCTTCCACACCCGCTCCTCACCGTTCCCAAGGTCTTGCGAGAGACCCTGAGGTTTCTGTATCAGCAGATCATTTCCGGTTTCGCGGAGGCGGAAGTAGAAATAGACGACCTCGTAGCGGGCAGAAACACCGACCTGCGATTCACTGGTGCCGACCGTGTCCAGATCCTTGCCAACGTCAGGAGTGCCACGGACCACCACGTAGTCCCCGGCTTCGACACCTGGTGGAATTTCGCCCGAGCTGAGGTCGGCGGCCGTCAACTTCTCCGGTTTCCCCTGCAGGCTGTAGGAGAGGTCGTCGGTGATGAAGGATAGCGGGAGGGTCATCATTAAGACGACGAACAGGCGCACCAGGAGCCAGGGATTGCGCCGGATCCAGGGCCAGAGCCCCCGCCTTTTGTAATGCTCCCCGGCCGGCCGATCTCTGTGTCTGGTACCCACAGGGCAATCTTAACCCACCGGGTAGTGTCGTATGGGGCTAGTTTCACACGAAACGCAGGGGCGTGCCGTATCCGCCGCGAGGCCCAGAGGATGCCCCGGGCGGCGCCCGATTGTGAAAGAGATAGCGGTGGGCCGCTTGACACGCCCTAGTATGGTGGAAGCTGACAATGTATGCTGTGACCCGCAATATTGGGTTGGCCGCTCCACGCTTCTGGCGGAGGTAGAAAACTTGGAAGACGGGCGGGGGAAACCGGGGCAGGAACCCTGGTACACCGTGATAGGGGTGATGGACGACGGGGCCGGACTCAACCGGGCCGTCGCGGAGGTACGGGAGCTCGGCGTGGGCCGGGACGATATGACCGTGATCCTCAAACGCAAGAACCCTGACGAACCGGAGCCGTTCCCGGACGGGACGCGCTACATCGTGATACCGGACGACCGGCGGGGCCTCGAGGTGCCGATAGGGTTCGCGATAGCCTTCATAGTGTTCGGAACCCTCTTCGCCATTACCACGCCGGCCATCGGCGTACCGACCTTCATGGTCTTCATCTCTCTGGCGGCGATTCTGGTCGCCGGTTCGTTCACGCGCGTCGGGGTGTCCCCGATCCTCACGGATATGGAGGCGCCCTCCGAGGAGTCAGGCTCCTGGAACGAGCAGTTCGAGATGGGCAAGGTGCTGCTCTTCGCCTCCACAAAGGAGAGGCGGCTGATACGGCCCGTGAGGGAGGCGATGCAGCGCGGCGACGCCACCTACTACATCGTTGACCGGCGGCTGGAGCCCAGGGCCATACATCAGGCTACCCTGCACCGTACGGGCCAGCGCGAGTCCGGCGGGGTGGGGGAGTCCGTGGCTGGCGCGAGGGAGGGCTAGAAGGAGTTTGAGTTGGTTACGGTAAGCTCGACGGGGCTTCACATACTGGCCCAGGTAGACCTTTCTGGCGCGTTCTCGCAGTTAGGCGGCGCCCGGTTTGTGGTCGGCGTAACGATGCTCATACACATGTTCTTCGCGCAGCTCTTCGTGGGTTTCGCCATCGCATCGCCCGTTTTGCAGGCGTGGGGGGCCCGCACGGGGAGTCCCCGTATGGATCGCCTGGCGCACTCCATGACGCGCTTCAACGTGCTCACCTTCTCCACGGGGGCGACCTTCGCGGTGCTTTTCATGGTGTTGCTCGTGGGCCTATATCCGAGGGTGACGGGTTCGATCTTCACCCACTTCTTCTACACCATAGCGATAGCCATGCTCTCCATGGTGCTGGCGCTTTGGGGTATGTACACCTACTACTACAAGTGGGACCGCTACGCCATTTTGAAGAAGAAGCGGCACATCGCCCTCGGGTTCACTATGGGCTTCTTTATCTGGGTGTGGATGGTCATCATGAGCGGCATAGACTCGTATATGACCACAGGTGGTGGTCCGGGGGTGCCAAAGATCAGCGAAGGCAACATTACCAGCTTCGGAACGGCCCTGACCGGCATCTTCAACCCCATGTTCGTCGAGGAGGTGGTGCACCGCACCTTCGCCAACCTCTCGTGGCCGGCTTTTGCGGTGGCCGCCTGGGCCGCCTTCATGTACATCCGGTCCAAGACGCAGGCGGACAGGGCCTTCTACGACTGGGCTACTTCGGTGGGGCTGACGTGGGGGGTTGGATTCCTCATGGTCCAGCCACTCATCGGGTTCGCCATGGCCTACGCTATGAAGACCGCCGCGCCTGAGAACCCGGCGCCCGCGGCGGACCCTGGCGGCTCGTTCCAGAGGCTGACCGAGGGGCCCACGGCCAATTTGTTCCTGATCAACCTGGTCCTGGTCGTGGTGTTGTTCGTCCTCTCCAACATAGCCATGTTCATGGGTGCGGGACGGCATCCTGACAGGGGGAGCAGGATACCGATACGCTTCTTCGGGCTCGTGGCGGCGGTCGCGGGACTGTACGCGATATCACCCCTGGCCGAAGTTCCGTTCCTGTACATGCGCTACATCATGATGCTCGTCATGGTCCTGGCCACGTTCGGGGCTTTCATTACCTACATGAGGGGCCGCCTAAGGTTCCGGTACGGAAGCCCGGGGATGGCTTACCGGATCACGCTGCTGGCTTTGGGCACCGTGGCGGCGGTGGTGGCGCTCAACATGGGCTTGATGAAGTCTAACTCCAGGGTGCCTTACACGGTATATAATCAGCCCGATTACACGGTGGAGCCGAGCCCTCCGCCGGACGGGTTCGGACAGTGATCCCGGAGACCGTCTAGAAGGGACGAAGAGGTTGGCAGAGTTACAGAAGGACCCTTTCAGCCGTAGCGACTTCCTCGGCTTCGGCATTTTGGGGATGATAACCGGGGCGATACTTACCATCCCGCCGGTAGCCTTCATTCTCACCCCCATCATCAAGACCGACGTGAAGGGCGACTCCGACGTGAGCGAGGAGTGGGTCAAGGTGGGGCACGTAAGCGAGATTGCCACTGCCGAGCCGACGGACTTCACCATCGAGTTCCCCATCACCCAGAGCTACGGGAGCAAGGGGATACAGAAAGAGAGCGGCGTCTCCAACACCGACTACACGGTGAAGAACGCCGTCTGGATGTCCTGGAGGGACAAGGAGCCTCCATCGTTTGTCGGTAGCCTCAAGAAAGGCGACAGCCTCTCGCAGGGCCAGATCGACGAGGTCACGAAGACG
>Ga0081539_10005738_pt1 | contig 12412 bp, 7 predicted proteins | sample TabmetS4T2R2_FD_71023 | JGI IMG/M metagenome (GOLD analysis project Ga0081539, IMG submission 71023) | Tabebuia heterophylla rhizosphere microbial communities from the University of Puerto Rico - S4T2R2 | ecosystem: Host-associated > Plants > Roots > Rhizosphere ...
GAGCTGCGCGAGCACCTGGTTGGTGAACGACGCCGACATGACGAAGCTCGGGTGCCCCGTCGCGCAGCCCAGATTCAGCAGACGCCCCTCGGCGAGGATCATCACGCTGTGGCCGTCCGGGAACCGCCATTCGTCGTACTGCGGCTTGATGTTGATCTTCTGGACGCCGCCGACTTTCTTCAGCCCGGCCATGTCGATCTCGTTGTCGAAGTGGCCGATGTTGCCGACGATCGCCTTGTCCTTCATCCGCGCCATGTGATCGGCGGTGATGATGTTGAAGTTGCCGGTCGTGGTGATGAAGATGTCGGCTTCCGTCAGCACGTCTTCGACGGTCTTGACCTCGAAGCCTTCCATTGCCGCCTGCAGTGCGCAGATCGGGTCGATCTCGGTGACGATCACGCGGCAGCCCTGCCCGCGCAGCGCCTGCGCGCAGCCCTTCCCGACCTCGCCGTATCCGCAGACGACGGCGACCTTGCCGCCGAGCATCACGTCGGTCGCGCGATCGAGACCGTCGGTCAGCGAGTGACGGCAGCCGTAGATGTTGTCGAACTTGCTCTTGGTCACCGAGTCGTTGACGTTGATGCCCGGGAACAGCAGCTTGCCCTGCTCCATCATCTGATAGAGGCGGTGCACGCCGGTCGTCGTCTCTTCGGAAACGCCGCGGATGCCCTTCGCGATCTTGCTCCAACGGCCCGGGTTCTTCGACAGCTCGCTGTTGAGCGCACTGAGGATGACGCCCCACTCCTCGGGCTCCTTGTCGGGATTGAACGCGGGCACCTTGCCCGCCTGCTCGAACTCGTACGCCTTGTGCACGAAGAGCGTCGCGTCGCCGCCGTCGTCGACGATGAGCGTCGGACCGTTGCCGTCCGGCCACACGAGCGCTTCAACCGTGCACCACCAGTACTCGTCGAGCGTCTCACCCTTCCACGCGAACACGGGAATGCCCCTGGGCTCGGCGATCGTGCCGCCCGTCTCGGGCCGGCCGACGACGACGGCCGCGGCGGCGTGGTCCTGCGTCGAGAAGATGTTGCACGACACCCAACGCACGTCGGCGCCGAGCATGTCGAGCGTTTCGATGAGGGCCGCCGTCTGAATCGTCATGTGCAGGCTGCCCATGATGCGCGCACCGGCCAGCGGCTTCTGGCCCTCGTAGCGCTTGCGAATCGCCATCAACCCGGGCATCTCGTGCTCGGCCAGCCGCAGCTCCTTGCGGCCCCACTCGGCCAGATTCATATCGGCGACCTTGTACGCCGGCCGGCCCGCGGCCCTGGCCGCCTCGAACGCGTGCATCTTCTCGCTTGCCACAGTGGTCATATGCTCCCTTTCGCTGTCGATTCAAAATTCAAAATGAAAAATGCAAACAGAAACCACATCGTCAACACGGGGTGTAATCGTGCCGACATTCACTCCTGGCTTCGGGTTCACGAACCGTTTGCATTTTGAATTTTTCATTTTGCATTACACGTTTCCACCCTTCACTCCTACCGCGGCGAACAGCGCCGGTCCCTTCGCTTCCGGATCCGTCGGCAACGGCCGAACGGATACGTCGCGGAAGCCAGCGCCGGTCAGAAACCGTCCAATCTGCTTCTCTGAAAACCCGAGCCACACATGGCCCATCTGCTGCTGATACTCCTGACGATCGTGCGGCAGCATGTCGACGACCAGCAGTCGCCCGCCTGGCTTCAACACGCGAGCCACGTCCGCGAGCGCGCGCGCCGGCGCGGGCGAGTAATGCAGCACCAGCGACAGCATCGCCGCATCGAGCTCGGCGCCGTCGATCGGCAGATTCTCCAACTCACCCTTGCGTATGTCGACGTTGGCGGCGCCGCCGACGCGCAGCCGCGCCGCATCCAGCATGTCGGGCGATCCATCGACCGCGATCACGCGCTTCACGTACGGCGCGATGATCTCGGTGAGCTGACCGGTGCCGCAGCCCAGATCGCCAACGGCAATCGAAGGGTCGATCAGTCCGAGCAGCGCCCACAGGAAGAACTGATCGCCGAACAAGTCGCTGCGCAGACGATCCCACTCGCCGGCCGCCGTGGCAAAGAATTCCTGCGATTTCGCGCGCCGGCGCGTGAGGACGCCTCTCAGCCGGCGATCATCCTGTCCCGCGGCGCTGGTGGCCGCAACCTGTTCGCGAATGAGCGGCCACAACCGTTTCGCTGCCGCGTCCAGATCGTCGACCGGCATGCTGTAGAACCGGCTCGTTCCGTCACGTCGCGACGCCACCCAGCCATCGTCAGAGAGCGTCTTCAGATGCCGGCTGACGCTGGACTGGGGCATCTGCATGATGGCGCAGAGCTCCGACACCGTGAGCTCGTGCTTCTCGAGAAGGAGCAGCATCCGGCAGCGAATCGGGTCCGACAGCGCCGTCATGTGCTCGAGAATCGCAACCATCCGTAAATCCGGATGAAAGGTTACACTACCGTGGTCGCTCAGTCAACCCACATCGCGCGGTGACTTGGCCGAAGCGCCTGACAACGCGCGGCCTGCCGCTTGCACGAGGCGGCGCCGGAGGTGTCGGAACTCTTGCGTCGTTTCCGTCTGTGGCTCAGGTGTTGGGGTCGAACGCGGGGTCTTCACGAGCTCGATTACGCGACGCACAGATGTCGGTACTGTCGCCGGCCGTGGGATTCGTTGTATCCCGCCGACAGGAACGGGTAATCGCCTCGATCGTCTACGTCGACTTCCACCCGATAAGCAAGCGCCCGCTGCGGCGAATGTGGCTCAGTGCGGCGACATGGACCTCAGTGTAAATCTGTCTCGCGCGCGTCAAATTGCCGACGCCAGGACGTCGGCCAGGTGGACGGCTCGTCTGCCTGTCGCGTGTGCGATCTGTTCGCGGCAACTGAACCCGTCCGACACGACGACGGTATCGGGCGACGCGTGACGGACGGCAGGCAGCAGCACCCGCTCGCCAATCGCCATCGATACATCGTATTTACCAGCGTCGAACCCAAACGGTCCCGCCATCCCGCAGCATCCGGTGTCGAGCGACGTGAGGGCTGCACCGGTCTTGCGAAGGAGCTGCTCTTCGTCGGTCATCTTCATGATCGATTTGTGATGGCAATGGCCATGGAGCAGAACAGGTGCGGTGACGCGCGGCGGCTCGTAATTGGGAACGCGGCGCTGCAGGAACTCGCTCAGCAGGAACGTCTGGTTCCGAAGGCGTTCGGCTCGCGCGTCCTTCGGAAACAGGCCGCGCAGTTCGTCGCGAAACACTGACGCGCAACTGGGTTCGAGAACGACGACGGGCCATCCCTGCTCGATCGGCTCCTCGAGCGCCTCGAGTACCTCTTGGAGATACTGCCTGGCTTCCCGCAGAAAGCCGAAGTCGTACAGCGGCCGACCGCAGCAGAGATGTCCGTAGGGGACGACAACCTCAGCCCCGGCATGGCGTAAGACGGCGAGCGCCGACTTCGCCGTCTGTGGCGTGAAGTAGTTGTTGAAGGTATCGCCCCACAGGACGACCCGTTGCGCGCTGCCGCCATCAGCCGGCCGCGATGGCCGGAAGCCGCTGAAGGTGGGAACACGCTGGCGTCTTGCCCACGTGACAAAGCTCTCCGCTGCAAATCGTGGCAATTCGCGCTGATGGGCGATGCCGAGCGCACGCCGCATCACGCCAGCCGTACCACGGAATCGCGCAGCGGCGTTCGCGGATCGCGGCGACAGCGACGCGAGTCGCGCCCAGCGATCGATCTTGGCGAACACGTGCGCGTGCAGCGGACGGCGATGCGTCTCGTAGTAGTGCGAGAGGAACTCCGCGCGATACGTGGCGATGTCGACATTGGTCGGGCACTCCGACTTGCACGCCTTGCACGACAGACACAGATCGAGCGAGCGCTTCACGTCCTCGTCGCTCCACCCGCCGCGCACCGCCTCGCCCTGCAGCATCTCCCACAGCATCCGGGCGCGCCCGCGCGTGCTGTGCTCTTCATCGAGCGTGACCATGTAACTCGGACACATCGTGCCGTAGTCGTGCTTGCGGCACTCACCGAGGCCGATGCACCGCATCGTCGCCTTCGCAAAAGATCCTTCGTCGTCCGGAAATGCAAACAGGGTCGCGGGCTGCTGCGGGCGATAGTCGGCGCCGAGCCGCAGGTTCTCCGTCGGCGGGTAGGCATCGATCAACTTGCCGGGATTCATGCGGCCGCGCGGATCCCAGGTCGCCTTGAACTCACGAAACGCGGTCATCAGCTCCGGGCCGAACATCTTCGGCAGCAGGGCCCCGCGAGCCTGGCCGTCGCCGTGCTCGCCCGAGATCGAGCCGCCGTATTTGATCACCAGATCCGCCGCGCGATCGATGAACGCGGCGTACTTGCGGATCCCCGGCTCGCTCTGCAAATCGAAGCTGGTCTGCATGTGGATGCAGCCGTGCCCGAAGTGACCGTAGTAGGTAGCGTCGTACCCGAACTCGTTCAGCAGGGCGCGCAGATCGCGGAGGTAACTACCCAGCTTCTCGGGCACGACGGCCGCATCGTCCCAGCCTTCCCACCGCGGCGGCTGACCGGGCGCATTCGACGCTGCGCGCGGACCTGCCTCGCGAATCTTCCATACGGCCTTCGCTTCGGCAGCCGTGTACAGACGCGTCGTCGGACCGCCAGACACACGATTCATGTGAGCGATGAGGCCTTCGGCGGTGGCGCGCGCTTGGTCGGCGGTGTCGGCGCCGAACTCGACGAGCAGGTAGCCGCGCCCCTCCGGCATCAGCTCGAGATTCGGAGCGCCGCGCCGGCGAAGCCCGTCGATCATCGCGCCTTCGAATCCTTCGAGGCCGATCGGCTTGAACGGAAGAATCTCGGGAACGTGATCGGCGGCAGCGAAGGCGTCCGCGTAGCCAAGCCCGACGAGCGCACGATGCTGCGGGCTGTGAATGAGGGTGACAGTCGCCTCGAGGACCAGCGCACATGTGCCCTCGCTGCCGACGAGCGCGCGGGCCACGTTGAAGCCGTTTTCAGGGAGCAGCTGATCGAGGTTGTAGCCGGAGACGCGTCGGGGAATGTCAGGGAAGCCGGAACGAACTGCGGCGGCGTAGCGATCGCGGATGTGTCGCAACGCTCCATACACCTGTGCCCGACGCCCACCGTCACGAACCAGCTGGTCGAAGTCCGCATCGCTGGTGCGGCCCACGGTCAACACGGTCCCGTCGTAGAGAAGCACGGTCAGCGACTCGACGTTGTCGACGGTCTTGCCCGCGAGCAGCGAGTGCGTGCCGCACGAGTTGTTGCCGATCATGCCGCCGAGCGTGCAGCGGCTGTGCGTGGACGGATCCGGCCCGAAGGTGACGTGATGGCGCTCGGCCGCGTCGCGCAGCGTGTCGAGGACCACACCCGGTTGCACGCGCGCATATCTCGCGTCCGCGTTCAACTCCAGGATCCGGTTCATATGCTTCGTGAAGTCGAAGACAACGGCCGCGTTGCACGACTGGCCGGCGAGGCTCGTCCCGGCGCCGCGTGGCAGGACCGGCGCATCGAAGTCCCGGCAGACGCTGACGGCGGCGGCCACATCGTCCGCGTCGCGCGGCGTAACCACTCCGATCGGGATCTGACGGTAGTTGGAGGCGTCCGATGCGTAGAGCGCGCGACTTCCGCGATCGAAGCGCACCTCTCCGCGGACCGCGGCTTTCAGGGCGCGTTCGAGGTCTGGTGCTTTCGCGAATGAATCGACGGGTTTTCCGTGGGAGCTGAGGGGCAGGGCACCGCTCACGCAGCAGCCTCGCGGACTCGGCCTGCAGGCGGAGGCATCTCCAACTCCTCACCAGGCCGCATGCGGAACGCGAGCATCGATCCGAGCAACAGCAAGGCGATGCTCCCGACCAGCGGCAGCTCCCACACTCCGGTGACATCGATGAGGTATCCGGCGATGACCGGCGAGATGATCGCCGCCAGCGCCGACCCCGTGTTCATCAGACCGCTGGCGGTTCCCGAGTACTTCGGCGCGATGTCCATCGGAATCGCCCACATCGGACCGATCGTGAACTCCGAGAAGAAGAACGCCGCGCTCAGGAAGATCGCTGCCAGGGTGATGTCGTGCACGAACAGGATCGGCAGCATCGACGCCAGCGAACACAGGAATCCGGCGACCACGAGATTGCGCCGCGCCTTGTTGTGGTCGCGCGTGCGCTCGTAGATGCGGTCCGTGACGACACCGCCCAGCGTATCCCCGACGACGCCGCCGAAGAACACGCCGGCGGCGAAGAACGCCGAGTCACGCAGATTCAGCTTGTAGCTTTGCGCGAAGTACTGCGGGATCCAGGACAGGTAGAGCCACAAGGTCCAGCCGTAGCAGAAGTAGACGATCGTCACCGGCAGCATGCGGCGCGTCAGCCGTCCCCACGGCACCGGCTCGCGCTTGCGCTCGGCGCGTGTGCGGAACGACGGCAGCCGCTCGACCTCGGTTGCCGTGATCGCCCGGTGTTCACGCGGGTTGTCGCGGAAGTACAGCCACCACGCCAGCGTCCACGCGAGGCTGATCACCCCCATGACGAAGAACGAACCTCGCCAGGACACCCTCGCGGCTTCTGGTAGCGGGATCTGAAAACCGAAGATCGTCCAAAAAGGCTGGGTGAATGCGAGCGTCAGCGCGGCGATGATCGGCGGCGTGATCGCGTTGCCGAGCCGCGCGGCCGAATGCGTAATACCCTGCGCGAACCCGCGCCGGCCGACCGTAGTCCAGTCCGACATCGCGCGCGTGGCAACCGGAAACGTCGCCCCCTCTCCGAATCCCAGCATGATACGAGCGGCGATCATCGTCGCGAGGCTGCCGGCCATGCCCGTGAAGATCGTGCCGAACGACCAGATCAACCCCGCGACCGTGAGGGCCATGCGCGCGCCGAAACGGTCGCCGACCCAGCCACCGAAGATCTGAAACAGCAGGTATGGATACGCGAACGCGGAGAATACGAAGCCGACCTGGGTGTTCGAGAGCTGCAACTCCTGGCGGAACACCGTCGCTGCCGTGCTCACGTTGACGCGATCGATGTACGTGATCGCGTACATCAGGCACAGCAGAAACAAGACGCCCGTGGTCGGACGGATTCGCCTCATACGGGGACGCCTTGCGCCAGCGTTCGCAGCGCCGCGGTCACGCCGCCTTCTTTGTGGGGAACGCCTGCGGCCGCGAGCCCCATCTCTACGCCGCTCAACGTGCCCGCCAGCAGCAGATCGTTGAAGCTGCCGAGATGACCGATTCGGAAGACGCGACCTGCCAGCTTGCCCAGTCCGGTTCCGAGCGACATGTCGTAGCGCTCCAGCACCACCTGACGGAAGCGATCGGCATCGTGTCCATTCGGCATCAGCACGGCCGTCGTCGTATTCGAATACTCGCGCGGATCCTCACACAGCACTTCGAGGCCCCAGGCCTGGACCGCCGCACGTGTCGCCTCGCCATGACGCGCATGCCGCTCGAACACATTCGGCAATCCTTCTTCGAGCAACATCGCAACCGCTTCTTTCAGGCCGTAGAGCAGGTTCGTCGCCGGTGTGTACGGGAAGTAGCCCGTCTCGTTCGCCTTCAACATGTCGTGCCAGTCCCAGTAGGTGCTGCGCGTCTTCGCCTGCTTGCGCGCCGACGCGGCCAGCGCCTTCGCCGAGACGGCGTTGAAGCTGAGACCGGGCGGAAGCATCAGCCCTTTCTGTGAGCCGGTGACGGTCACGTCCACTTCCCACTCGTCGTGACGGAAGTCAATCGACGCCAGCGACGACACCGTGTCGACGATGAGCAGTGCGGGATGAGCCAATCGGTTCATCACCGCGCGCAAGGCGGGAATCCGGCTGGTGACTCCCGTCGATGTCTCGTTGTGGACGACGACGACCGCCTTGATCTCCTGCGCGCGATCCATCGCGAGACGCTGCTCGAGATCGTCCGGTGACGCCCCTCGTCGCCACGTCCCCGGAACGTAATCCACCTGCAGGCCTAGACCTTCGGCCACTTTCCGCCAGGCGATGTGCGAGAACCACCCGGTCTCCATGATCACGACGCGGTCACCGGTAGAGAGGGGGTTCGAGAGCGCCGCCTCGCAGGCACCGGTACCGGACGCCGGATAGATCACGACGTTCGCAGACGTCTGGAAGATCGCCTTCATCCCGTCGATCACCTCGCGCCCGAGCGTGGCGAAGTCGGGTCCGCGATGGTCGATCACCGGCGAATCGATGGCGCGCAGTACACGATCGGGAACGTTGGTCGGACCGGGGATCTGGAGGAAGTGGCGACCGGACTTGAACATGCCTAACTCTACTCTCGAATCGAAGATTTATCGCACACCCAGTTCCTGCTCCAGGCGCGCGACGAGCGCATCGAGCTCTGTCGCCACGGCGCTGACCGTGTCCGGCTGCCCGAGATCGACGCCGGCGCGTTTGAGCAGCTCCATCGGGTAGTCGCTGCCGCCGGCGCGCAGCAGCGAGAGATACCGCTCGACGCCCTCGGCGCGCGTCGACGGATCGGCGGCGCGCAGCTGCTGCATCAGGCGCGCGCTCGACGCGAAGCAGGTCGCGTATTGGTACACGTAGTAGGGCGTGCTGAAGAAGTGCGGAATGCGCGCCCATGTGACCTGTGACACCGGTTCGTCGTCGATGACGTCTCCGTAGTACTCGCTCAGGAGCTTGCGGTAGATCCCATTCAACGTGTCGGCGGTGACAGGCTGATCCTGTTCGACCAGCCGATGCGTCTGCAGCTCGAAATCGGCGAACATCACCTGCGTATAGAACGTGCTGGTGATGCTGTCGATCGCGTGCTGCAGCAGGACGCCCCGCTCCTCCTGGCTGCCGGCGCGCTCGAGCATGAGATCGAGGAACAACGCTTCGTTCAGCGTCGACGGCACTTCGGCCACGAAGATCGTGTACCCGGCGTACACGAATGGCTGCGCCTGATGCGACAGCAGCGTGTGCATCGAGTGGCCCATCTCGTGCGCCAGCGTGAACACGGCGTCGAGCGTCTCGTTGTAGTTCAACAGCATGTACGGGTGCGCGCCGTACACGGGAGCGGAGTAGGCGCCGCTGCGCTTGCCGGCGTTCTCGAACACGTCGATCCAGCGATGGTCGAACGCCTCGCGCACCGCTGCCTGATACGTCCGCCCGAGCGGCGCGACCGAATCGACGATCCACGCCCCCACCTGGTCGTATTGATACGTGGCCTCGTGCTGCACGAGCGGAATGAAGAGGTCGTACAACCGGTAGGACTCGAGGCCCAGGACACGGCGCCGCAGCCGATGATACCGGCGCAGCGGCTCCACCCCCTGCTTGGTGACCTGAATCAGGTTCTCGACGACGGCAGTCGGAATGTTGTTGCCGTGCAGCGCGGCATCGAGCGTGGTGGCGTAACCACGCGCCCGTGCGTGGAACCAGTCGCGCTGCAGCACGCCGTTGTAGAGCGCGGCGTAGGTGTTCTGGTTGTCCGCGTAGGATTGATGGAACGTGCGGTACGCGGTCGCCCGATCCTCCTGATTGCGATTCGTCTCGAGCAGCGCGCGATATTGTCCGTAGGTCAGCGTCACCTTTTCGCCGGTCGACAGGCTGATCGACGGGAACTTCATGTCCGCAGTCGTCAACGCCGAGTAGCTGTCGTACGGCGCGCTGTTGAACCGTCCCGAATACGACAGCAGGCGCTCCCCTTTCTCGTCGAGCACGTGCTCCTGCTCGTGGAACAGGCTCTCGACCGCGAAGCGATACACCCCCAGCTCGGCGTCAGCGTTCATCCAGGTGCGGATCTCGTCCAGCGGGATCGACAGCACCTCCGGGTTGAACCACGAGCTCGCCTGCTGCTGACGGGCGAACAGAATCTGCACCTGCTGCCGGCGCGCGTTGATGTCGTTGTTGCGCTGATCCTCGTCATACTGCAGCGACGCGTAGTACCAAACGCGATACGCGAGCGCACCCATCTCGTCCATGGCCTCGAACGCGGCAAGCAGCGTCTCGGCTCCCTGACCGAGCGTCCCCTGGAACGCCTTGAACGCCTCGATCGCTTCGTCCAGTCGCTGATATGCGGCCGACCATTCATCCCAGTCGCGGCAGATCGCCGACAAATCCCACTTGTAGCGCACCGGGATCGCGTCGCGGGTGGGTAAATCGCCAGGAGACGGCCTGAAGGTTTCGAGCGTCGTCATGGACTCTATTCTGCCTTGTCGAAATGCCGCCGTTACATCCCCGGCTGGACGACAACCCATCCGTCGGATGTACGCCTGAACGTGGCGGACGCACCCAGTTGAACGTCAGTCACGATCTGCAGCAGCTGACCGAGCAGCTCCGGTACCCACCGCCACGCGTAACCGACGTGCGCGATCGTGGGCGGGTCCTCGTCGTTGTACGTGATGTCGCTCACGGAGATGAATTGTCGGCGCGCGACCGTGAACTCCCAGCCGCGGCCGTTCTGGAGGGGCATCGGGTGGAACGTATTGGCGACGTCGGTCAATCCGATCGCGACAACTTCTCGATTCGCGGCCGGGAGTCCCCCACACTCGTCTCCCACGGCGGGACGACGGTCGAGGGTGAGGACGCGATTGCTTTCGAGCGCGCGGGTGTGGAGAGGGTCGTCCGGTGGCGTCGCAGCGTCGGCAGTCGAAGGAGCTCCGCAATACCGGGACGGCACGCGGATCGTCTGCGCCGCGCGAAATCTCGGATGCTCCTCGATCATCCGCTGCGCCTCGCGTGCGCCGAGGTCGTTCCGTCCCGAACACGCAGCACCGATCGCACAAACCACGAAGGTCGCTGTGCGACATCCACGAAAAGCACGAAGAATCGACGTGACCACCGTCAACCGCGGAGGAACTCGCGCAGTGTGTCGTAGTCGGCCGCCATCGGAGTTGCATATCGCGGCCGGTCCAACGCCTCGGCAAGCTGCTGCGGCAGCGCGACGCTGTCGTCGATCGCCGGCTCGACGATCTCGCGGAACTTGCCCGGATGCGCGGTCGCGAGAAAGACCGCGGGAGCATCCCCCTCATCACCGATCAGCGCCTGCTCCACGCCGAGCCACCCAATCGCGGCGTGCGGATCCAGCAGGTACTGGTGCTTCCGGTAGACATTCCCTATCTCCGCGACGACGCGGGCGTCGGCAAACGCCGCACCGGTCACGTCGTCCCGAATCGCATCCAGGGCGCCTCCGTAGAGCCATTGGATCCGTTCGAGATTGCTCGGAGCGCCGACGTCCATCGCATTGGCCACCGTAGGAATCGAAGGTCGGGGAGCATAACGACCGGTCCGCAGATAAATCGGCACCACGTCGTTGACGTTGGTCGCCGCCATGAACTGGCGGACCGCCAGACCCAAACGCTTCGCGAACAGTCCCGCTGTCAGGTTGCCGAAGTTCCCGCTCGGCACCGACACGACCGCCGGACGCAGCTTCAGAAGCGTGAAGTAGTAGAAGACCTGGGGCAGCAGGCGTCCGACATTGATCGAATTGGCCGGCGTCAGCCAGACGTGCCGTCGCAGGTCGTCGTCGGCAAAGGCCTGCTTCACCAGGCGCTGGCAGTCGTCGAACGTTCCCTGGATCGCGACGGCGCGGATGTTGTCGCCGAGCGACGCCATCTGCGCCTCCTGCACGTCGGTCACCTTTCCGGCCGGATACAGCACGACCACACGGGTATCCGGGACGCCATGGAACGCTTGCGCCACCGCGCTTCCGGTGTCGCCGGACGTGGCGACAAGGATTGTGAGCGGTGTGCCATCCGTGAAATGGTGTAGCAGCCGCGCCTGGACGCGCGCGCCGATGTCCTTGAACGCGCAGGTCGGGCCGTGGAACAGCTCGAGCACCCACACGCGATCGGTCACCTGGACCAGCGGCACCGGAAAATCGAGCGCGTCGCGGACGAGCGGACGCAAGACGTCTTCGGTGATTTCGCCGCGGAGAAGGTGCGCACCCACCAGCGTCGCCGTCTCGACGAGGTCCGTGCCGCCAAGCGCCTCGATCGTCTCCGCAGGCAGCGGTTCAACCCGCTCAGGAACGTACAAGCCCCCGTCCGGAGCGGTCCCCGCGAAGAGCGCGTCTATAAACGGAACGTGCGGCGACTTGCCGCGTGTGCTGACCCAATCCATCGTCTGTTCGTCGGCCAAAACTCTCGAGATGCGGCGCGGACCTAGGCCTGCAATCCCTCGGGGTGAATCGGCGTCGGCTTGCCGTTGACATCCACGGCCACGAGCACGACCTCCGCTTCCGTGACCTTGACGCGCTCGCCGTGACCAGCGCCGCCGGGCCCCGCGCCCCAGCGCTCCGCTTCCACTGACACGCGAACCGTCACCGACGTGCGCCCGACGCGCACCGTTTCGGTGAAGAAGTTCACGATGTCCCCGAGAAACACCGGCTCGTGGAACTCGACCTCACGCATGGCCTTCGTGACGTACCGCTGCGGCGCGACCTTCCTCGCCTCGACGGCCGACGCGAGATCGATGTTCGACAGGATCACAACGCCGAAAATCGTACC
>Ga0081539_10005739_pt1 | contig 12412 bp, 12 predicted proteins | sample TabmetS4T2R2_FD_71023 | JGI IMG/M metagenome (GOLD analysis project Ga0081539, IMG submission 71023) | Tabebuia heterophylla rhizosphere microbial communities from the University of Puerto Rico - S4T2R2 | ecosystem: Host-associated > Plants > Roots > Rhizosphere ...
GCACGGGGGCGCCCGCGCCCCCGGCCAGCCGCGGGTCCGGCACCGGTGCGGGGTTCCGCGCGCCCGCCTGCACGGCGACGAGCGCGGCGAGCAGCCCCGCCGTCATCAGCGTGGCCAGCCGCGCCACCGCCGGGCGCTCCAGCCACGCCCGCGGCGCCAGGTACCCGCCGAGCTTGATCGCGAAGCACGCGAGCCCGGCGCCCACCACCGCCGCCCAGCCGATCACGGCGCCGCCTCGCGGGAGGCGGGCGCGCGCCGCCGCAGCTCGGCGACGCCGAGCCCCAGCGCCGCCGCGCCGGCCAGCAGCACCGGCACGCCGGCCGGCGTCACCGGCACGGTCGCGACCGCCACCAGCGCGGCGGCCGCCGCCACCCGCCGTGTCCCGGCGTCGCGCAGCCGCGGCCACAGCAGCGCGACGAACGCGGCCGCCGCCGCGGCGTCGAGCCCGAACCGCCGCGGGTCGCCCAGCGCGTCGCCGACGACGGCGCCGACCAGCGTCATCGCGTTCCACAGCACGAACACCGCCGCACCCGTGGCCCAGAACCCGAGCCGGGCGAGGTCGCGCCGCTCCGGGCGCTCCGCGAGCTGCGCGGTGCCCACCGCCGTCGACTCGTCGATCGTGAGCTGCGCGGCGGCCAGGCGCCGCAGCCCACGCACGTCGAGCACGGGCTTGAGCTGCAGCCCGTACAGGCCGTTGCGGACGCCGAGCAGCGCCGCCGTCGCGACCGCCGCCACCCCGCTGCCGCCGGCGCCGGCCACGCCGACGACGGCGAACTGCGACCCGCCGGAGAACAGCAGCAGGCTCAGCACGCAGGTCTGCGCCACCGAGAGCCCCGAGGTCACCGACAGCGCGCCGAACGACACGCCGTACGCGCCGGTCGCGATCCCGACCGACATCGACTGGCGCCAGGCGGCCGACCTCGCCTCGTCGCGCTCCCCGGCACCCGGCCCCGGGCGCCTCATTCCGCCGGCGGGCGGCGCGGCCCCGCCGCCGTCCGGGCGGCGGACGCCGCGAGCTCCTCGAACGGCCCGCGCAGCCCCTGCAGCCGCCAGGCGGCGGCCACCGCCGCCGCGATCACGACGTGCGACAGCAGCAGCGGCCACGCCACCGCGTCCGGGTCGGGCAGCACGGACTCGCCGACGCCGAGCGTGACGACGTGCAGCGTGTACAGCGTCAGCGTCATCGAGCCGATCATGGCCAGCGGCGCCACGGCGCGCGGCAGGCGCCGGGCGACGAGCAGCGCCACCCCGAGGACGGCGAGCGCGGTGCCGGTGGTGTGCAGCATGTCGGGGATCGAGCCGGAGTGCGGTGCCGGGACGCCGAGGAACCACCACGTCGTGGTCGGCGTCGTCCCGTAGAACGACTCCTCGAACAGGTCCGCGCCGCGGCCGGCGATCGACGAGCCCTCGGGCACCTGCGCGGCCAGCGCCGCCTCGCCGCCGGCCAGCCGGACGGCGACCCACGAGCCCAGCGACGCCGCGGCGGCGACCGCCGCGCCGACGCCCGCGACGCGCGCCGCCACCTCCGGCCGCCGCAGCGGCAGCCGGCCGACGGCGAGGCCGGCCAGCAGGTACGTCGTCCAGGTGAGCACCGGGTAGTAGCCGGTGAGCAGGAGCGTGACGAGCGTCCCGGCCGGGTCGGCCAGCGACGCCCAGGACAGGTTCGCCCCCGGCGGCCGGCCGTACTCCAGGCGCAGCAGGTGGCTGAGGACCGGCGTCCCCAGCCCGGCGACGGCGGCGGCGACCGCCAGCCGCCGGGCCGGCCAGCCGAGGACCAGCACGGCGATGGCGAACAGCACCCCGTAGTACGCGAGGATCACCGCGGCCGGCGTCGGCAGCCCGCCGAGCGTGAGGCCGACGACGGCGACGACCGCGCCGCGGGCGAGCGTGGCGCGCCTCGCGCGCCGCAGGTCCGCGCCGGCCGGTGGCGTCGGGCCGCCGCTGGCCAGGGCGAGGCCGACGCCGGCGAGCGTCGCGAAGAGCGCGGCCGAACGGCCCGCGGCCACGCTGTGCACGAGCCCGGCGACGCCGGCCAGCGGCAGGACGTGGACCGTCATCATCCCCAGCAGCGCGACGCCGCGCGCCGCGTCGACGCCGCGGATGCGCCGCTCGGCGGGCCGGGCGGCGCGCGTCGCGCCCGCGCCGGTGCCGCCGGTGTCCTCGGTCACGTCGGCACCGGTCCCGGCGTCGACGGCGACGTCGGCACCGGTCCCGGCGTCGGCGGCGACGTCGGCGCCGCCCCGGCCGTCCGCCGTCACGCGCCGCCCCGCGCGCCGTCGCGCGGGCCGTCGAGCGTGGCCGAGTAGCGCACCTCGGTGAGGTCGAGGCCCTGGTAGGCGCGCGTCGCGCCGTCCGCCCGCAGCCCGGCCGCGGTGAGGAACGCGCGCCGCGGCCCGTCCCCGGCCGGCGTCCAGGCCGCGACCGTGCGCAGCCCGGCGACACGCAGGTGGTCGGTGGCGGCGGCGAGCAGCCGCGACCCGTGGCCGGCCCGCTGGTGTGCCGGGTCGACGGCGAGCGCGACGACCTCGCCGTCGCCCGCGGCCGCGTCGGCGTCCTCGCTGGGGGCGACCGCGGCGAACCCGACGACGAGGTCGTCGGCGACGGCGACGAGGACGGCGTGCCGCGCCGACGGCGGGCGCGTGACGGCGGCGCGCCACGGCCCGGTCAGCGCGTCCGGGGTCAGGCCCTCGAGCGTCCCGGGGTCGAGCAGGCCGGCGTAGGCCGCACGCCAGGCGCGCGCCTGGACGGCGGCGATCGCCGGCACGTCGCCCGCCCGCGCCGCGCGCACCGAGACGTCCGCGGAGCTGAGGAAGGTCGCCGCCCCAGGCATGCCCCGATCCTCGCACGACGACACCGAACCGCCCTGACGTAGGCTCGGTGCACGTGGACGGCACGAGCACACGGCCCGCGGCGGGCCTCGGGACCCTGGCCGGACGCGTCTTCGCGGCCGTCCTCTTCGACCTCGACGGCACGCTGGTCGACTCCACGCCGGCGGTGGAGCGCTCCTGGCGGACGCTCGCCGCGGAGCACGGCGTCGTCCTCGACTTCGGCACGTTCCACGGGATCCCGGCCGCCCAGGCGGTGCCGATGGTGCTCGGCGACGGCGTCGACCACGCCGCCGCCGTCGCGCGGCTGACCGAGCTAGAGATCGCCGACAACGACGGCGTCGCGGAGCTGCCGGGCGCCGCGGCGGCGCTCGCCGACGTCCCGCCCGGCCGCGCCGCGATCGTCACCTCGTGCACCGCGCCGCTGGCCGACGTGCGGATCGGCGCCGCCGGGCTCCGGGCGCCGGACGTCGTCGTCACCGCGGACCTGACGCCGCTCGGCAAGCCGGACCCGGCGCCCTACCTGCTCGCCGCGCGGCTGCTCGGCGTCGACCCGGCGGACTGCCTGGTGGTCGAGGACGCGCCGGCCGGGCTGCTGTCCGCGCGGTCGGCCGGGGCGGCGACGCTCGCGCTCGGGACGACGTACGACCTCGCCGAGCTGGACGGCGACGGCCGCGCGGCGACGCTCGCGGACGTGCGCTTCTTCGCCGCGCCGGGCGGGGTCTCGGTCTCGTACGTGGGACCGGAGTAACGTCGCCGAACGTGACTCGTCCAGCCGACACCCAGTACGAGGACCTGCTGCGGCACGTCCTCACCACCGGGACCCCGAAGTCCGACCGCACCGGCACCGGCACCCGCAGCGTCTTCGGGCACCAGCTGCGCTTCGACCTGTCCCGCGGCTTCCCGCTGGTGACGACGAAGCGCGTGCACTTCAAGTCGGTGGCGGTCGAGCTGCTCTGGTTCCTGCGGGGCGAGGGCAACATCGGTTGGCTGCACGAGAACGGCGTCACGATCTGGGACGAGTGGGCGGACGCGAACGGCGACCTCGGCCCGGTCTACGGCGTCCAGTGGCGTTCGTGGCCGACGCCGGACGGCGGCACGGTCGACCAGCTCCAGGGCGTTCTGGACACGCTGCGCAACAACCCGGACTCGCGGCGGATGGTCGTCTCGGCCTGGAACGTCGCGGAGCTGGACCGCATGGCGCTGCCGCCGTGCCACCTGCTGTTCCAGTTCTACGTCGCGGACGGCCGGCTCTCCTGCCAGCTCTACCAGCGCAGCGCGGACCTCTTCCTCGGCGTCCCGTTCAACATCGCGAGCTACGCGCTGCTGACCCACCTGGTCGCCCAGCAGGTCGGCCTCGGCGTCGGCGACCTCGTCTGGACCGGCGGCGACTGCCACGTCTACGACAACCACGTCGACCAGGTGCGCGAGCAGCTGAGCCGCGAGCCGTTCCCGATGCCGGCGCTCGCGCTGCGCCGCGCTCCGTCGCTGTTCGAGTACCGGTACGAGGACATCGAGCTCGTCGACTACCGGTCGCACCCGGCGATCAAGGCCCCGGTGGCGGTCTGAGCGGCCGGACAGCCGTGACCGTCGGCGCCATCTGGGCCCAGGCGGCGAACGGCGTCATCGGCCGCGGCGGCGGGCTGCCCTGGCACCTGCCCGAGGACCTGCGGCTGTTCCGCGAGACGACGCTCGGCACGACCGTCGTCATGGGCCGGCGGACCTGGGAGTCGCTGCCGGCGGCGGTCCGCCCCCTGCCCGGGCGGCGGAACGTCGTCCTGTCCACCCGCGCCGGCTGGGAGGCGCCGGGCGCCGAGGTGGCCGGATCCCTGGCAGCGGCGCTGGCCGGCGCCGGCGGCGACGTGTGGGTGATCGGCGGGGCGTCGGTGTACGCGGCGGCGCTGCCGCTGGCGGACCGGCTGGTGGTCACCCAGCTGGCGGAGCCGTTCGACGGCGACACCCTGGCCCCGGAGCTCCCGCCCGGCTGGGCGCTGGACGGCGAGCCGGACGTCGAGTGGGCGGAGTCGTCGAGCGGCCTTCACTATCGGGTCCTGCGATACACCAGAGTGTGACCGGCGTCACACGAAGAAGGTCGGCGTGACAGGTAACGTCCGCGCCCGAGGTGCCGATGAGACACGTGAATCCCGGTGCTGTCCGAACCCCCGAGCGGGCAGCACCGGGATTCATTCATCGCCCGGCAGGTCACGCCCGAGCTCGGCGGCGGTTAGGCGGCTCGCCGCCCCCGGCCGCCGGTCCGGGCTCCTGAGCCTGGTCGGGATGCTGGTCCGGGTACCTTTGCCCCATGTCCGGTGCCACGCCCACGCGTCCCTTCGGCGCCGTCGCCGTCGCGATGGTCACGCCGTTCGACGAGCGCGGCGGCCTCGACCTGAAGGCCGCCCAGGAGCTCGCGACCCACCTCGTGGACGCCGGGTGCGACGCGCTGGTCGTCTCCGGCACCACCGGTGAGTCGCCGACGACCACCGACGAGGAGAAGGAGGCGCTGCTGCGGGCGGTGCTGGAGGCCGTGGGCTCGCGGGCCCGCGTCGTCGCCGGCGTCGGCACGAACGACACCACGCACAGCCTGGAGCTCGCGCGCCACGCCGCCAAGGTCGGCGTCTACGGCCTGCTGGCGGTCTGCCCGTACTACAACAAGCCCCCGCAGGACGGTCTCGTGGCGCACTTCACCGCGATCGCGGACGCCACCGACCTGCCGGTGATGCTGTACGACATCCCGGGCCGCACTGGCGTCCCGATCCGCACCGAGACGCTGGTCCGCCTCGCCGAGCACCCGCGGATCGTCGCGGTCAAGGACGCCAAGGGCGACCTCTACGAGGGCGCCTGGGTGCTCGCGCGCACCGACCTCGCGTTCTACTCGGGGGACGACGCGCTCAACCTGCCCTGGCTCACGCTGGGCGCCGCCGGGGTCGTCAGCGTCGTCGGCCACGTGGCGAGCCGCGAGTGGGCCGCCATGGTGGCGGCCGTCGACGCCGGCGACCTGCCCGCGGCACGCGCGGTCAACGACCGCCTGCTGCCGGCCGTGCGGGGCATCATGACGAGAACGCAGGGAGCCATCATGGCCAAGGCCGCACTGCAGCTGGCCGGCGTGCTCCCGCACCGAACCCTCCGCCTGCCGCTGGTCGCGGCGACGGACGAGCAGGTGGCGCTGCTGCGCGCCGACCTGGAGGAGGCCAACCTTCTGTGACACCCAGCCCCATCAGTGACCCCATGGGAATTGCCGCGTGAGCCACCCGCACCCCGAGCTGGGGCCGCCGCCCCCGCTCGCGGACGGTGCCCTGCGCATCGTCCCGCTCGGCGGCCTCGGCGAGGTCGGGCGCAACATGGCCGTCCTGGAGATGGACGGCAAGCTGCTGATCATCGACTGCGGCGTGCTGTTCCCCGAGGACAACCAGCCCGGCGTCGACCTGATCCTGCCCGACTTCGACTACATCACCGACCGGCTCGGCGACGTCATCGCGGTCGTGCTCACGCACGGCCACGAGGACCACATCGGCGCCGTCCCGTACCTCCTGCGGCTGCGGGAGGACATCCCGCTGATCGGCTCCCAGCTCACGCTGGCGCTGGTCGAGGCCAAGCTCCGGGAGCACCGGATCGAGCCGCTGACGCTCGCCGTCAAGGAGAACCAGGTCGAGCGCCTGGGGCCGTTCGAGTGCGAGTTCGTCGCCGTCAACCACTCGATCCCGGACGCGCTCGCGGTCGCGGTCCGCACCCGCGCCGGCACCGTGCTCCACACCGGCGACTTCAAGATGGACCAGCTCCCGCTCGACGGGCGGCTCACCGACCTGCGGGCGTTCGCCCGCCTCGGCGAGGCCGGCGTCGACCTGTTCATGGTCGACTCGACGAACGCCGAGGTGCCGGGCTTCACGACCGCCGAGCGCGAGATCACCCCCGTGCTCGACCGGGTGTTCGCCCAGGCCGAGCGGCGGGTGATCGTGGCGTCGTTCGCCTCGCACGTGCACCGCGTGCAGCAGGTGATGGACACCGCGAAGGTGCACGGCCGCAAGGTCGCGCTCGTCGGGCGCTCGATGGTCCGCAACATGGGCGTGGCGAAGGACCTCGGCTACCTCACGGTGCCCGACGGCGTGCTGATCGACGCCCGCTCGGTCGACGAGCTGCCGGACGAGCAGGTCGTGCTCATGTGCACCGGGTCGCAGGGCGAGCCGATGGCTGCCCTGTCCCGGATGGCGAACAAGGACCACCGGGTGCTGGTGGGCCCGGGCGACACCGTCGTGCTCGCGTCGTCCCTCATCCCCGGCAACGAGAACGCCGTGTACCGGGTGATCAACGGCCTGGCGCGGCTCGGCGCGAAGGTCGTGCACCAGGGCAACGCGCGGGTGCACGTGTCCGGGCACGCGAGCGCCGGCGAGCTGCTCTACTGCTACAACATCGTGCGGCCGCGCAACGTCATGCCGGTGCACGGCGAGGTGCGCCACCTGATCGCCAACGCCGACCTCGCGGAGGCGACCGGCGTCCCGCGCGAGCGGATCATGATCGCCGAGGACGGCGTCGTCGTCGACCTGGTCGAGGGCGTCGCCCGCATCGCCGGCGCGGTGCCGTGCGGGTACATCTACGTCGACGGGGCGTCCGTCGGCGAGATCACCGAGGCCGACCTCAAGGACCGCCGCATCCTCGGCGAGGAGGGCTTCATCTCGATCATCGTCGTGGTGGACGCCGGCAGCGGCAAGGTCGTCGCGGGGCCGGAGATCCACGCCCGCGGGTTCGCCGAGGACGAGCACGTCTTCGACGCCGTGCGGCCCCGGATCGTCGACGCGCTGCGCGACGCCGCCAACTCCGGCGTCTCCGACAACCACCAGCTCCAGCAGGTGGTGCGGCGCGTCGTCGGCCGCTGGGTGAACGAGTCCTACCGCCGCCGGCCGATGATCATCCCGCTCGTGATCGAGGCGTGACGCCCCGGGTGGTCTGCGCGGGCGGGGCGGTCGCCGACCGCAAGTACCACCTCGTCCACCCACCGGCCGGCGGCACGTCGAACCCGGCGCGCGGGTGGTCCGCGCACGGGGGAGTGGCCCGCAACGTGGCCGAGAACCTCGCGCGGCTCGGCGTCGCGGTCCGGCTCGTCTCGCGGGTCGGCGACGACGACGCCGGCCGCCGGCTGCGGGCGCGGCTCGCGGCCGCCGGCGCCGACGTCACCCACGTGACGGTCACGCCGTCGTTCGACACCGCCGAGTACGTCGCGGTGCTCGACCCGGAGGGTGACCTGGTGATCGGCGTCGCCGCCATGGACGTGTTCACGGCGATCTCGGCGTCCGACCTCGACCGCGGGCTGGCGGACGGCCTGCCCGAGGGTCCGGAGTGGCTGGTGCTGGACTGCAACCTGCACGCGTCGGTGCTGGCCCACGGGCTGGCCGCCGGCGGCCGGGCGGGGGCGCGGGTCGCCGTCGACGCCGTCTCGACCGCCAAGGTCACCCGGTTGCCGGCCGACCTCGGCGGCCTCGACCTGCTGTTCTGCAACGGCGACGAGGCCCGGGCGCTGCTCGCCGGCCCCGCCGGCACGCCGGACGACGAGGCCGCGGCGCAGGTCGTCGCGGCCGGCGCCGGCGCCGTCGTCCTCACCCGCGGCGCCGAGGGGCTGCTGGTCGCCGACGCGTCCGGCGTCCGGCGGCACCCGGCGGTGCCGGCGGACGTCGTCGACGTCACCGGCGCCGGCGACGCGCTCGTCGCCGGCACGGTCGCCGCCCTGCTCGCGGGCGGCGACCTGGACGCCGCCGCCCTGGCCGGCGCCACGCTCGCCGCGTTCACTGTCGAGAGCGACGAGACGGTCCGCACCGACCTGGCGGACCTCGCCGCCGACGTCCCCGAGCTCCGGGAGCTGTCGCCATGAGGAACGAGTCGTGATCGAGGTCGCGCCCGAGGTGGCCGCCGCGTCGGCGGACGGCCGCGGCGTCGTCGCGCTCGAGTCGACGATTATCAGCCACGGGATGCCGTACCCCGAGAACCTCGAGACGGCCCGCGCCGTCGAGGCCGTGGTCCGCGACCACGGCGCGGTGCCGGCGACGATCGCGCTCGTCGACGGGCGCGTGCGGGTGGGGCTGGACGACGCCGCGCTGGAGCGTGTCGCGAGCGGCGGCGACGAGGTGGCCAAGGCGTCGCGGCGCGACCTGCCGGTCTACGTCGCCCGGAAGGCGACGGCGGGCACGACGGTGGCCGCGACCATGTACCTGGCGCACCGCGCCGGGGTCGGCGTGTTCGCGACCGGCGGCATCGGCGGCGTCCATCGCGGTGCCGAGCGCACGATGGACGTCTCCGCCGACCTCGTCGAGCTCGGCGCGACGCCGGTCACCGTCGTCTGCGCCGGCGCGAAGTCGATCCTCGACCTGGCGCGCACGCTCGAGGTGCTCGAGACGGAAGGCGTGCCGGTCGTCGGCGTCGGCACCGACGAGTTCCCGGCGTTCTTCTCCCGCGAGAGCGGGCTGCCGGTGCCGCACCGGGTGGACTCGGTGGCCGAGCTGGCCGATGTCGTGGCCGCGCACCGCGACCTCGGGCTGCCGGGCGGCATCCTCGTCGCGAACCCGATCCCGGCGGCCGACGCCGTCCCGGCCGCCGAGATCGCCGCCCGGATCGAGGAGGCGCTGGCCGACGCCGACCGCGCCGGCGTCACCGGCAAGGACGTGACGCCGTACCTGCTGGGCCGCATCGTCGAGCTGACCGGCGGGCGCAGCCTGGCGGCGAACGTCGCCCTGGTGAGGAACAACGCCGCCCTGGCCGCCGACCTCGCCGTGGCGGTGCGGGGGCAGCGGCACGCAACCCAACCCCAAGGGCGGTGATCATGCACGATAGGAACGCCCCTGTGAGCGCGACGTGCACTTTCGCGCCCGGGTCGGCGTTCCTATCGTGCATGATCACCGCGTTCTAGCAGGTGAGCGCGTTCCTATCGTGCATGATCACGGACAGGGGGTAGGGGCTACACCACCTCGAAGGCCGCCATCATCGCCATGTCCTCGTGCTCGAGGTTGTGGCAGTGCATCAGGTACCGGCCCGGCATGGCCGGGAACCGGATCGCCACCTCGACGTCCTCGGCGGGGCGGAGGTCGACGGTGTCCTTCCAGCCGGCGTCGGACGGCTGCGGGTCGTGGCCGCCGCGGGACAGCACCTGGAAGCGGGCGAGGTGGACGTGCACCGGGTGGTGCAGGTCGGTCGCGAACCGCCACCGCTCGACCTGGCCCGCGGGCACCGTCGCGATCGTCCGGTTCGGGTCGAACGCCTCGCCGTTGATCCGCCACAGGTGCCGCTCGCCGGTGCTCCCGCGCCGGAACCGGAACGCGCGCCGGGTCGCGCCCGCCGGCGGCGTCAGCCTCTCGTACGGCCGCAGCAGCGCGGGCACGCGGCTGTCGTCGCCGTCGCGCCCGACCTTGCGGGCGACGACGAACCGCATGACCCTCGCGGTCCCGCCGTCGCCGAGCTGGTTCCGCACGGTCACGTGCGTGCCCACCGGGTACTCGGAGAAGTCCACGACGACGTCGAACCGCTCCGCCGGCGCCATCCGCAGCGCCGTGTGGCCCACCGGCCGCTCCAGCAGGCCGCCGTCGGACCCGATCTGCGTGAACGGGTCGCCGGACGGCGGCGGCGGGTCGAGCACGAGCTGGTAGCGGCGGGCGTTCGAGGCGTTGAGGATCCGCAGCCGGTAGCGCGCCGCGTCCACCTCCAGCTGCGGCCACGGCACGCCGTTGACGAGGACCACGTCGCCCAGCACGCCCGCGACCAGCGCGCGCCCGTCCCGCACGCCCGGCTCGCGCGTCATCGTCGGGTCCTTCGCCGGGTAGTCCAGCTGGCCCGCCTCGTCGAACGACCGGTCGGCGATCATCAGCGGCAGCTCGCGGTCGCCGCGGGGGAGCGGCAGCGCGTCCTCGTCGTCGTCGCGCACGAGGTGGAACCCGGCGAGCCCGCGGTAGACCATCGGCCCGGTGAAGTCCATCCGGTGGTCGTGGTACCAGAGCGTGGCTCCCGGCTGGTCCGTCGGGTACTCGTAGCGGCGGCTGCCGACGGCGACGTCCGCCCGCGCGTCGGGCATGCCGGCGTGGCTGCCGGCGTGCGCGGACGTCCGCCCGGCGAAGCCGTCGGCGGGCAGCACGAGGTCGGTGGGGAAGCCGTCGCTCGCCGCGGGCACCTCCCCGCCGTGCAGGTGCACGACGATCGGCACCGGGAGCTCGTTCACGTGCTCGACGACGGCGGGGCGCCCGCTGCGCGTCTCGATCGTCGGGCCGGGAAAGGTGCCGTCGTAGCCGATGATCCGCGTGCGCACGCCGGGCAGGATCTCGGCGTCGGCGACCCGCGCCGTCACCCGGAAGGTGTCGACGCCGCCCGCGGTGCTCGCCGGCGCCGGCACCGCCGGGCGCGGCAGCGGCTGCGTGAACGGCTCCGGCAGGCGCGCCCGCGAGACGACGACCTCGCCGGTCTGGCCCTTCGTGTCGCTGCAGCCGGCCAGGGCGCCGGCCCCTGCGGCGAGCCCGGTCAGGCCGGCGGCGCGCAGCAGCGTGCGCCGGCCGACCGCCGGAAGCGAGCCGCTCACCGGGCCCGCCGGAACACGCGCCCGGTCCAGGACCAGCCGGCCGCCACGAGCGCGGCCGTCACGATGCCGACCCCGAGCGGGATGTGGATCGAGAGGTTGCGGCTGTAGCCCATGCCGAGCTGGAACCCCAGGGCGAACCAGAGCAGCGCCAGCGCGACGAGCGGCAGCGGGTGCCCGCCGCCGACCCACCAGGCGATCGCCGCGACGCCGGCGACCATCGTGAGCCCGAGCAGGCCGATCCCGTTGGACCCGTGCTGGCCGACCGCCGCGTAGTCGCCGTCCAGGTACCGGCCGATCAGCAGCGGCTGGGCGACGCACCCGAGCGCGAGCAGCGTCAGCGTGACCCGCAGCGCCCACGCGCTCGCCCGCGGCGTGCGGCGTCCCGTGGCGGGCGGAGGTGCGAGCGGAGCGGCGTACGCGGGGCGCGGCGGGGGAGGCGGCGCGGGAGGGGCGGCGGGGGTCGGTTCCACGCCCCACATGCTCGCCGCCGGCGATCACCGGTTCGATGGGGTCCGCCCGCGAGCACCGGGTGGGGCCAGCCCTACCGGTGCCGGCGGGCTCACCGGCAGAGGGACGCCGCCCTGGCCAGCTCCGCGGCGTACCGCCGCCGGCCCTTCGCGTTGAGGTGGACGGAGTCGTCGCCGAACCACGGGTCGTCGTCGCGGGTGTGGTGGCCGGCGGAGATCGCCGCCCAGTCCCAGAGCCGCAGGCCGTCGTCCGGGTCCTCGGCGGCGCGGCGCCGCATGAGGTCGTTGACCTCCGCCGCGGCCTCGGCGTACCAGGCCCGGTTGCCCTGCAGGTACTTCACGTCCCGGTCCTCGGCCGTGAGCACGACCGTGCACTGCCCGGAGGCCTGGACCTCGTCCAGCAGCGGCGACAGGTGCAGGATCACCCAGGACAGCCGCAGCTCGAACTGCGCGCGGTCCGGCGCCTGCGACACCCATCCGGTGTCGTTGGTCCCGAGCGCGACGACCTGCGCCGACGCGCCGCGCAGGCCGCGGATCTCGTCGGACATGACGAGGTCGGCGCCGTCGATGCCGGGCCT
>Ga0081539_10005740_pt1 | contig 12411 bp, 11 predicted proteins | sample TabmetS4T2R2_FD_71023 | JGI IMG/M metagenome (GOLD analysis project Ga0081539, IMG submission 71023) | Tabebuia heterophylla rhizosphere microbial communities from the University of Puerto Rico - S4T2R2 | ecosystem: Host-associated > Plants > Roots > Rhizosphere ...
CCATGACAGAGAGCGCCGCCGCGATGACGACCGCCGCGACTGCGAGAATCCACTCAGAAGCTCGTTGCACAGGTAACTCCTTCGACGCTGGCACCGCTGAAGCGGTGCCTACCGACGACGCCGGCACCGCTGAAGCGGTGCCCTACGACGACGCTGGCACCGCCGAAGCGGTGCCCTACAGGGGATGCCCATTGTCCCTGAGATGTGGCCACATCGATTTCGCCGAAAGTGGACCTGCCGGCAGGCCGTACCGGACGGTAGGCTAGCGTGGGAATCCCATGAATAGAGCAAAGCCTAGAACAAAGACGCTCTCGTTCGGCCGCTCCATTCTCTACGGCTGGCTGGTCGTCGGCACGCTCGACGGCATGGACGCGATGATCGTCTCGATCGTGCGCGGCTCGAATCCGGCGCGGATGTGGCGCGGCGTCGCGAGCGGTCTGCTCGGTCCGGCTGCCGCGACCGGCGGCTTGCCGGTGTCGTTCCTCGGCGTGTGCATTCACTTCTTCATTGCGTTGTGCGTCGTGACGGTCTTCCACCTGGTGAGCCGCCGCTTCAAGGTGCTCGCGCAGTACCCGTTCATCTTCGGTCCGATCTACGGTCTGCTCGTCTATCTGTTCATGTATCGCGTCGTGATGCCGCTGTCGGCGATTGGCGCGGTCGGACGGTTCGTCTGGCCGCGATCGATCAACGATCTCGCCATCCACGCCTTCGGCGTCGGTCTGCCGAGCGCGTGGTTCGCGTCGCGCAGTGTCGGCGCGGGAGCGCGCGACGAGGATCTAGCGCGATCCGGCGGCGGCCGCCGGGCGCCGACGCTTGCGTGACGAGTCGGCGCGGGCCGCGTCGACGGCGGCGGCGAGCCGCTTCATGCCTTCGTCGCACACGTCCGGCAGCAGCGAACCGAATCCCAGCACCAGCGCGTTCGCGTCGAGCGGACGGCCGACGAAGTAGTTCGAGAGCGGCATCACTTCGATCTCGCGCGCGGCCGCTTCGCGGCACACCGCCGCGACGTCGACGCCCGCCACGTCGGCGACGACGTGCAGCCCGGTGCGGACCGGGCGGATGCCGATGGCGCCGCGGCAATAACGATCGGCGGCGGCCGTCAATGCCTCGAGACGCTCGCGATAGGCGGAGCGCATCCGCCGCAGATGACGCTCGTAGTGCCCCTCCGCGATGAAGTCGGCGAGCACTTCCTGGTCGAGCGTCGGCGGATGATGGTCGATGCCGCGGCGCGCCGCGACGAAGACGTCGCGCAGATCCGCCGGCACCAGCAGGAAGCCGAGGCGCAGCGCCGGGAAGAGCGTCTTGCTGAAGCTGCCGACGTAGATGACCCGGCCGTCGCTGTCGAGGCCGTGCAGGCACGGCACCGCATGCGTGCCGTGGCGGAACTCGCTGTCGTAGTCGTCTTCGACGATCCACGCGCCGGCGCCGCGCGCCCATTTCAGCAGCTCGAGCCGGCGGCGCAGGCTCATCGGAATCCCGAGCGGAAACTGGTGCGACGGCGTGATGCAGGCGAGCCGCGCGTGCGGCGCGCGCCGGATGCCGTCGCGCACGTCGAGCCCCTCCGCGTCGACGCGCACCGGCACGATCTCGGCGCCGGCCGCGCGCAGCGCGGCGCGCACGCCGGAGAAGCCGGGCTCCTCCATCCACGCGGGATCGCCCGGATCGAGCAGCAGCCGGCAGATCAGATCGAGACCCGGTTTCGAGCCGGAGACGATGATGACCTGGTCCGCGGTGCAGCGCGTGCCGCGCGCCGGCTGCACCCAGGCGGCAATCGCCTCGCGCAGCGCCTCGAGGCCCGCGAACGACCCGTAGTCGAGATCGCGCAGCGTCGAGGACTGGACGCGGCGGCTGACCAGGCGGCCCCACAAGCGGATCGGAAAGAGATCCAGCGCCGGCGTCCCGAGGCGGAACGCGCGCGGCGGACCGTCGATGCGATGCGTCGTGCCGGGCACGTCGGCGAGCGCCCGGCCGCGCCGCGACAACAGCGGATGCCGCGCGGCGCGCGGCCGCGCCCGCGGGCCGGCCCTCAGCACGTCGTGCGGCAGCTCGAGCGAGACGAACGAGCCCGCGCCACGCCGGGCGATCACGTAGCCCTCGGCGATCAGTTGCTCGTAGGCGAGAAGGGTCGTCGTCCGCGAAACGTCGAGATCGATCGCCAGCTCGCGGGACGACGGCAGCTTCGCGCCCGGTGCGACGACACCGTCGAGGATGGCGCGCCGGATCGCCTCATAGATCTGCTGCTGCAGCGTGAGCGACGCCTTTGGATCGAGGTGGATCAGCAGTTCCGTCGCGCGCGGGTTGGGCATGGCCCCGCCGGCGATCGTATCAGGACGCGTCGTGAAAGATGATGCCGAGCGTGTGGCGCCGGCCGGAGCGGATCCGGCTGACGCCGTGGCGCATGTTGACGCGGTAAGTACCGCGGCTGCCGCGCACCGGCCGGTTCCGGACCGCCCACAGGACGATGTCGCCGAGGACGAGCGGCAGGACTTCGGCGCGCGACTGCATCCGCGGCCGCTGTTCGACCAGCACGAATTCGCCGCCGGTGAAGTCGCGCTCCGGCTGCGACAGCAGCGCCGCGGCCTGGATCGGAAACAGGTGCTCGCCGTAGACGTCCTGGTGGAGCGCGTTGAAGTCGCCTTCGACATAGCGCAGCAGCAGCGGCGTCGGCCGTGACTGGCCGGCGCGATGGCAGCGCTCGACGAACGCCTGGTGAGCGGCGGGATAGCGCACGGCGATTGTCATCGCTTCGTTCCAGCGATTCGCGAACGCCGCCAGCTGACCGTACAGCGCGCCTCGCAGCTCGGCGACCTCGGACGGCAGCGGATACGAAAAGTATTGATACTCGCCGCTGCCGAACCCGTGCCGCGCCATGACAATGCGGCTGCGAAACCTGGCCGCATCGTCATACAGCGCGGCAATCGTCTGGCATTCGGATGGCGTCAGGACGCCGGGGAGTTTGGCCCAGCCGTGCGCGTCGAGGTGCGCCGTCACCTCGGGCCAGTTCATCGCGTCGATTCTCTGCACGATCTTCATGTCTCCAACGTAACGCGCGTGCAACACACGGGCACTCCGATTCGTGCGCGCGAATCCGAGCCCGCGCTGCAGCCGATGGTGCTGACATGGACGGGTCGACTCTCGTCACAGGACTGCTCTACTACATCGTGGTCCTGTTCTCCACGACGCTGCACGAAGCCTCTACCCGGAAGCGGCGTACGGATAGCCGAGCGATCTACTTGAGCGTGCAGTCGAACCGGCCGGTGTGTCCCGGCATGGCGAGCTCGTACTCGACGCCGTCCACAACATTCCCAGGTAGAACCGCCGTCAGCCAGCAGCTGGAGCCGCCTCGATCGAGCACCGCCAGCGGCTCGAAGCTGACGACGCTCCCGTCACATGCGGCTACCGCCGAGACATCGACGACGCGCAGCCGCCCGGAGGCGTCTTTCAGCAACGTCGCGTTGGGATGAAAGTCACACGCCGCTCGCCCATCCTTCGGCTCGAACCGGCTGGCGCCCTCGATGAAGTAGAACGTTGTCCCGTCGCTGCGCGCGCTCGATAGCGCGCGCTCGACGACCATCCGCGCGCTGCCGGGCGCCGCACGCTGAATCTCCGTGTCGGCGGCGGCGACGAGCGCTGCGTGCTGTGCCTGCGGCACCGGCTCGAAGAAACGAACGCTGACGTCACCGACCCACGCGACACCTTTGCGGCTGAACACCGCGTCGGTCGGGGTCGCGGCCGGCAGGCTCAAGTCGACACCCACTCCGTATTGCTCGTCGGCGCGGCGGTGCGGCCGCAGGCCGCCGACGATGTGAAGCGTTCGCGCCACGGTCGGCGACTTGAAGAAGCGCGCCTGCCAGACCCTGGGCAGCGGCGCGCGCATCGGCAGCCACTGAGCCGGGTGCTTGCCGAGGCTCTGATACAACACCTGCCGCTGGTCATCGTCGAACTTGTCCTGGTGCCACCACTTGCCCCTGACCAGCGCGCCGACCGGAACCAGCATGTCGTCCTGGAGCACGCCGACCCAGAGATTCGGGGACGCCGCGGCGCTGTCGAGGACAACGCCCACAGGGGCCCCGGCCGCCGCGGCGGCCAGAACAAGGGAGCACAGGGAACGGCGGAGGGCGGTCAAGGCCGAACAATCTAGCATGCTACGATGCCGCCGCCGGAGAGCGAATCATGAAGGACAGCGATTTGGACGGCGGCCGCATGGGATTCCTGGAGCACCTCGACGAGCTCCGCACGCGCATCATCCGCTCGTGCCTGGCGGTGGCCGGCGGCATGCTGGTCTCGCTGCTCTTCGTCGATCGGCTCGGCGACTTCATTCTGGCGCCGACGCTGAAGACGCTGCCGCCGGGAGACGCGCTGGTCTTCACGAAGCCGGGCGAGGGCTTTGCGTTCTATTTCGACATCGCGCTCATCGGCGGCCTGGTGCTCGCCGCGCCGTTCGTGATGTATCAGGTGTGGCGCTTCATCGCGCCGGGGCTCTACGCGAACGAGAAGCGGTTCGTGGTGCCGTTCGTGGTGCTGACGACCGCCGGCAGCCTCGGCGGCGCCCTGTTCACGCACTACATCATGTTCCCGTCGACCATCGGCTTCCTCGGCTCGTTCCACTCGCCGGCGATGCGCTTCCTGCCGCGCGTCGAGGACACGTTCGAGCTGTATCAGAACATGATGATCGGCATGGTCATCGTCTTTCAGATGCCAACGCTGGTGTTCTTCCTGGCGCGGATGCGGCTGGTGACGGCGGGCTTCCTGTGGCGCAACATCAAGTACGCCATCCTGGCGATCTTCATCGCGGCGGCGGCGCTGACGTCCTCCACCGACGGCTGGAACCAGGCGCTCTTCGCCGCGCCGATGATCGCGCTCTATCTCATGAGCATCGCGCTCGCCTGGCTCGTCAACCCGGGCGGCGAGACGCGGCGCGACAGCAAGGCCTTTCTATTCCTTGCGCTTCTCGCGGCCGTCGCGAATCAGGTTCGCCAGCAGCACATTGACCAGCGAGCCCGCGCCGTCGCCTGATCCGCCGCCGCCGGCGACCACCACGTCCGGCACGAGCTTGATGCCGCTCGCCGCCAGCGCCTTGGCCACCTCGATGCCGGCGTAGTTGGTCGATTCCATCGACGCGATCTTCTGCTTGATGACCTCGGCCTCGGCGGTGCCAACCGCTTTCGTCTTCTCGGCGTCGGCGTTGCCGGTCACGCGCGTCGCGTAGGCCTCGCCGTCGGCGACCAGCTTGCGCGACGCGGCCTGGCCTTCGGCGGTTTTGACCGAGGCGGTGGCCTGGAATTCCTGGATCTGCACCTGACGCTCGGCGGCGACGACGCTCGCCTGCGTGTTGGCCATCGCCGTCGCCTGCTGCAGCTCCTTGCGCGTCTCTTCGGCAAGGCGCTGCGTGTCGTAGGTGACCTTCTCCTGCTCGGCGAGCTTCCGATCGGTCAACGTCCGCATCAGCGCCTCGGGCGGCGTGATGTCGCCGATCAGCGTGTCGACCGCGACCACGTTGTAGTCGGCGAGCGCCGTCGCGATCTGCTTGCGCGCGTCTTCCTGACGCTCGCGGCGCGTCCGCAGGAAGTCGATCACGTCGGAGCCCTGCGCGGCGTTCCTGAAATAGTTGCCGATCGTCGGCTCGAGCACCTGCGTGACCAGGTTCACCATGCTCCCGAATCGCGCGATCACCTTCGGCGCGTCGCCGCGCGGGATGTGGATGATCTGGCTGACGTCGAGATTGAACGTGAAGCCGTCGGACGACCGCACGGTGATCGTCGACAGGTTCTTGTCGAGATTGTGCGCCTCGGTTTTTCCGGTCGCCCAGTTCAGGACCACGTTCGCCGTCGGAACCAGCTCCACGCGGTGCGTGTAGGTGTTGATCGGATACTTGCCCGGATCGAGCGGCTCGACCCACACGCCTTTTTCGCCCTTGCCGACCAGGTTGCCGTGCTTGAACGCCTCCCCGGTGACGTCCTGCCCTTCGCGCCCCACGTACGCGATCACCACGCCGACGTTCGCAATCGGCACGATCGTCGTGTCCTTGACTTCGACCGTCGCGAACCGCGGGTTGATGAAGTAGCGGCCGGCGAGAATGACCTGCTCCTGAAGCCCCTTGCCGCCGTTCGCGTCGACGAACGCCTGCGCGTCCTGAAACGAGTTGTGCCCCTGCACCGGCTGGCTCGCAATCTCCCCCGCCGGCAGCGGCTTGCCTTCCTTGGTCGTCACGATGCCGACCATGTTGTCGGGGACGTCGAACACCTTGACGCCCTGCACCGTGAAGAGCGCGGTGTTGATGCGATAGGTGCCCGGCGGAATGACCGTCATCTGCGGTCCGCGCTCGCCGCCACCCTGCAGGAACGCGCGCGCATCCTGGAACGAGTTGCACTCGACGCGGCGCGCCAGCACGCGGCCGTCCTTGAGCGGATGGCCGTCGCGCGCCTCGACCATCCCGATGGTGTCCTGGCCGATCGTGATGAACTTCTGCAGGGTGACGATGTACTGCCAGGGCCACAGGCCGAAGTGCAGGCCCGGCGCCAGCGCGTCGGCCTGCAGGCCGGCTTCGCCGTTCAGCGCGATGATCGAGCCGGCCGGCAGCGTCCGATGCTGACCGAACACCACATATTTCTTGTTGACGATCCCGACCGAATCCTCCGGCACGATGACGATGCCGAACAGCCGCGCGATCAGACGATAGAACAGCAGCACGAACAGGATCGCGAGCGCAAGCGCGATCACTGGAGCGATCGAGAACAGTTGATCGTTTGTCACGGGCGCCCTCCGGAAGGCGCACCATCATCGCACGATCGTCAACGCGAGCTTTCACTCTCCAGCGTCTGCTTCATGGCGTGACAACCCTGTTCCATCATCCCGCCGATCACGTCGGCCAGCTCGTTGGGCAGCAGGTCCGCGATCCAGACGATGCGGCTGCCGCCGCCCGCTTCGGGAAATACTTGAAACGACGCGTTGTGGTGGGTCGGCTGTCCCTCGACGACGCTGTAAACGAGGCGCCGGGCCTGGTCGTCGACGTCGACAATCCGCTCGCGTGCCACCAGACCGTTCGCGAACGTGACCACGCGTGAATCGCCGTCCAGCCGCGTGTCGGTAACGAAGCCGCGAGCCAGCCGGCTATGAATCGCGCCGATATCGCGAAAGACGGCCCAGACGTCCTCCGGACGCTTGCCGACCGTCAGCTCTTTCCGAATCGAAGCCATGACAACCTCCATATGTCACACTACGCGAGGGACGGAACGGCGTCTTGGCGAAAATTGCGATCGAGCTCGAGCGGGCCCTGACTGAGCGGGCCGTGGCCGGACACTCCGGCCGCGCGATCCCCAGTATCGTCGCGCGCGGACCGGGCTGGACGGTCGCGGACGTCATCTGCACGTCGGGTCCCGGCGATCGCGTCTTCGAGGAGCTGCACGCGAAGGTCTCCATCGCCATCGTCGCCGCCGGAAGCTTTCGCTACCGGTCGCCGATCGGCCGCGCGCTGATGACGCCAGGGGCGATGATGCTCGGCAACGCCGGCCACTGCTACGAGTGCGGCCACGAGCATGCCGCGGGCGATCGCTGCGTGTCGTTCTGGTACTCGCCCGAGTACTTCGAGCGGATTATCGGTGCGGCGCCGGGCCGGCTGCCGTTCGACGTCGCGCGGCTGCCGCCGCTGCGCGAGACGGCGCACCTCGTGGCCGACGCGTGCGCGGGTCTGGTCCGCGGCCAGGCGCCCTGGGAAGAGCTCGGCGTCCGGCTGGCCGCCGCCGCGTTCGAGCTGGCGAGCGGCCGCTCTCGCGAGCTCACGCTGCCGCCGAACGCCGAAGCGCGAATCACCGATGCGCTCCGGACCATCGAACGCGAGTTGGATGACGCCGATCTGACCCTAGAGCGGTTGGCCGGCGAAGCGAGGCTCAGCCCCTATCACTTCCTGCGAACATTCGAGCGCATCACGGGCGCCACGCCGCACCAGTTCATCCTGCGAGCACGGCTGCGGCGCGCGGCCCTGCGCATCGCGGCGGGCGACGATCGGATCCTCGACGTCGCGCTCGACTGCGGCTTCGGCGACGTCTCCAACTTCAATCGCGCGTTCCGCAAGGAATTCGGAACCAGTCCGACCGGATACCGATCTGATGCCAAAGCCGGCTGACGCCCTGCGGCTGACGGTCGCGGGGCGAGACGTGGCGATCTCGAACGCCGACAAGGTCCTCTTCCCGCAGGCCGGCCACACCAAGCTCGATCTCGCGCGCTACTACATCGCGGTCGCCGACGGCGCCCTGCGCGCGGCCGGCGGACGTCCGAACGTGCTCGTGCGGTATCCGAACGGCGTCGGCGGCGAGTTCTTCTACCAGAAGCGCGCGCCGGCGTCGCGCCCCGACTGGATCGAGGTCGTGGCGTTGAAGTTTCCGTCGGGGCGCAACGCCGAAGAAGTCGTGCCACGCGACGCCGCGGCGCTGGTGTGGATGGCGAACCTGGCTTGCCTCGAGCTCCATCCGCACCCGGTGCGCGCGGAGGATCTCGATCATCCGGACGAGCTGCGCGTCGATCTCGACCCCGTGCCGGGCGTGCCGTGGCCGCAGGTGCGGGAGGTCGCCAAAGTCGTCCGGGCCACGCTCGCCGATCTTGGCCTCGTCGGGTGGCCGAAGACGTCGGGCTCGCGCGGCATCCACGTCTACGCCCGGATCGAGCGCAAGTGGACGTTCGATCAAGTCCGGCGCGCGGCGCTGGCGTTCGCGCGCGAAGTCGAGCGGCGCGCGCCGGCGCTGGCGACCAGCAAGTGGTGGAAGGAGGAGCGCCACGGCGTGTTCCTCGACTACAACCAGAACGCGAAGGATCGCACGATTGCCGCCGCGTATTCGGTGCGGCCGACGCCCGAGGCGCGGGTGTCGGCGCCGCTGGCATGGGAGGAGATCGACAGCTGCGAGCTCGGCGACTTCACGCTGACGTCGATGCCGGCGCGGTTCGCGTCGGTCGGCGATCCGCACGCGGCCATGGATCGGCACGTGTGCTCGATCGACGCGCTGCTCGAGCTCTCGGAGCGGCATCAGCGCGAAGGGCTGGGCGACGCGCCGTGGCCGCCGCACTACCGCAAAGCGGCGGGCGAGCCGGCGCGTGTGCAGCCGTCGCGGCGCCGCGTCCCGAAGCACCCGCTCATCGAAATCGGCCGCGCCGAGAAGAAAGAAGACGCGCTCGCCGGTCTCGAGCGCTGGCGGGCGCGGCACCCGGACGCGGCGTCACATCTCCAGCCGGCGGACGTGCTCGTCGACGCGATGCGCGGGCGCTTTCACACCTGGACGCGCATCCGCGTCAACCTGCAGCACGTGCCCGAGGCCCTGCGGCCGCCGCAGGAGGCGCTCGATCCCGATCGCGCGCCGGACGACTGGAGCCACGTCAGCGAGGCCGATCGCGAAGCGTGGCGCCAAAGACTTTCTCGAGCTCGTAAGGCGCGGTGACCTCGAGCTGATCGTAGCGGCAGTCCGCCGGCGGCTTGTCGAAGCGCCAGCGCTGGAAGACCGCGGCATGGCGGAAGCGCGAGCCCTGCATGTGGTCGTATTTCACCTCGCACACCCGCTCGATGCGCAGCGGCTCCCACGACAGATCCTTGCCCGCGCTCCAACGGCTCTGACCGCCGGGCATCCGCTGCATCCCGTCGTCGCCGGAAGCATCGGCCCATTCGGCCCACTCCCGCCACGGGTGACCGTCGAGCGCGCGCTCGCGCAGCGGCGCGAGCTCTCCCACCAGCTGCCGCCGCACCGCCAGCGTGAACGACGACGTGACGCCGACGTGATGCAGGCGGCCGTCGGCGTCGTAGAGGCCGAGCAGCAGCGAGCCGACGCGCTGGTCCTTGCCGTCCTTGTGCCAGCGGAAGCCGGCGACGACGCAGTCGGCGGTGCGGGCGTGCTTGATCTTGAGCATCGCGCGCTTGCCCGGCTCGTAGACGCCGTCTTCCGGCTTGGCGATGACGCCGTCCAGCCCGGCGCCCTCGAACTCGGCGAGCCACTTCACGGCGACGTCGCGCTCGCGCGTCGCCGGCGTCAAGTAGACAGGCGGCTCGACGCCGCCGAGCGCCTCTTCGAGCAGCAGCCGCCGCTCGCCCTGCGCGACGCCGCGAACGTCGCGGCCGGCGTGGGCGAGGAGATCGAACGCGACGAACGAGGACGGCCGCTCCCGGGCGAGCTTCGCGACGCGGGAAGCCGCCGGGTGCAGCCGCAGCTGCAGCGCGTCGAAGTCCAGGCCGCGCGGCGTGGCGATGACGATTTCGCCGTCGACCACGCAGCCCTCCGGCAGCCGCGCCAGCAGCGCCTCGTGCAGCTCGGGAAAATAGCGATCGAGCGGCCGCAGATCGCGACTTTGCATGAAGACGTCGGTCGCCGAGCGAAAGACGATGGCGCGAAACCCGTCCCACTTCGGCTCGTAGAGAAAGGCGCCGGCCGGCAGGTCGTCGGCCAGCTTCGCGAGCATCGGCTCGATCGGCGGCGGAATGGCGAATCCACCCTGAGAAGAGGACGTGTCGGCGGTCATGCCGTGCGCTTCGAGTACTGACGGACGGCGACCGCCAGCATGACGGCCGCATAGACCACGAGAATCGTCAGCGGACGCGCGATCTCGGCGAGCCCCGCGCCCTTCACCAGCACCTCACGCGATATTGTCACGAAATGGCGGACCGGGTTGAGCACCGAGATCGCGCGCACCCATTCCGCCATGCTGTCGATCGGCGTGAACAGGCCGCTCATCAGCAGGTAGACGTTGGTGATGAAGAAGGTGACGAACATCGCCTGCTGCTGCGTGTCGACGAGCGTCGAAATCCACAGGCCGATCGCCAGCGCCACGACGGCGTAGATCGCGGCCGAGCCAAACAGCAGGAACAGGCTGCCGCGCATCGGCACGCCGAACGCCAGGCGGCCGGCGGTCAGCCCGATCGCGAGATCGACGAGCGCGAGACCCCAGAACGGCAGCAGCTTCGCGGCGATGAATTGACCGCGGGTGAGAGGCGTCACGTTCAGCTGCTCGAGCGTGCCCAGCTCCTTTTCGCGCGCGATGTTCTGCGCGCTCAGGAGGGTCGCGATCAGCGTGACGAGGGCGACGAGCAGCCCCGGCACCATGTAGTGCTGATAGTTCTGCGTCGGGTTGTACCAGCCGCGCACTGGAACGTCGAGCTTTCCCGTTTCCACGCCACGCACGTCGACGCTCCGTTCGCGGCCGTACGACATCAGAATCTGCGCGGCGTAGGACTGCACGATGCCCGCCGCCGAGCCCTTTTCGGCGTTCACCATCACCTGGACGCGGGCGGCGCGATCGCGGACGAGCGACGCCTCGAAGTCCCGCGGGATGCCGAGCACGAGTGTGATCTCGCCGCGCAGCAGCATCTCGTTGGCGGCCTCCATCGACGCCGACCAGCCGGCCAGCCGGAAGTGTCCCGATGCCAGAAAGTGATCGACCAGCCGCCGCGACGCGCTCGTCCGATCGAGATCGACGATGTAGGTCGGCGTGTCGCGGATGGCGAACGTCACCGCGTTCGAGAGCACGAGCAGCTGCAGCACCGGCAGGACCAGCACCTGCGCCAGCGTCGCCCGATCGCGGACGACGTGCAGCAGCTCGGCGCGCGCAAGATAAAGTATTCTTCGCATCCAGCCCCCAGCCGCCAGCCCCTACTCCAGCCTTTCGCGGAACGAGCGAGCGCTCAACGCCAGCAGCACCGACGCCATCGCGCCGAGCACGAGCGTCTCGCGCCAGATGTACGAGAGGCCGACGCCCTTCAACATGATGCTGCGCGCGACGAACACGAACCAGCGCGCCGGCACGACGTTCGAGATGGCGCGCAGCGGCCACGGCATGCTCTCGAGCGGGAAGATGAAGCCCGACAACAGCATCGTCGGCAGCATGGTCCCGACGAGCGCGCCCATCATCGCCACGCGCTGCGAGGATGTGCGGGCCGAGATGAGAATCCCGAGCGACAGCGACACGAGAATGAACAACAGACCTTCACCGAGGAGGAGCGTCACGCTGCCCCGCAGCGGCACCTCAAACACGAGGCGCGCCTCCACGATGACCGCCGCCACGCTGACGAAACCGATGACCAGATACGGCGCCACCTTGCCGACGATGATCTGCCACGGCCGGAGCGGCGAGACGAGCAGCGCCTCCATCGTCCCGGTTTCCTTCTCGCGCGTCAGCGAGATCGCCGTCATCAGCGACGAGATGATCGTGAGGACGAACGCCATCAGGCCCGGCACGAACAGATTCGAGCTCTCGCCGGTCGGATTGAAGCGCATCCGGACTTCGGGCACGATCCGCACGCTTCGCCGCGGCGGCCCGAGCTCCGCCTCGTAGCCCTGAATGACCGCGCGCGCGTAGGCCTGCACGATGCTGCTCGTGTTCGGCTCGGTCGCATCGGTGACGATGGCGACGCGCGCCTTCTCGCCGCCTTCGAGGTGCGTG
>Ga0081539_10005741_pt1 | contig 12409 bp, 9 predicted proteins | sample TabmetS4T2R2_FD_71023 | JGI IMG/M metagenome (GOLD analysis project Ga0081539, IMG submission 71023) | Tabebuia heterophylla rhizosphere microbial communities from the University of Puerto Rico - S4T2R2 | ecosystem: Host-associated > Plants > Roots > Rhizosphere ...
TCCTCCGCTGGCTGAAGGGGCGGCCGGACGTCGTCGGCGTGCACTTCCAGGAGTGGGCGCCGTGGCTGGCGGCGGGGTTCGCGCGGCGCGTCCGCCGGATGGGCAAGCACGTCTACTTCACCGTGCACAACGTCGTCCCGCACCGCTACCCGGCGCTGATCCCGAAGTTCGTCGTGAACGGCTGGGTGCGGCGCGCCTGCATGCAGTGCAACTGCCTGTTCGTGCACACGGACCGCCTCGCGGAAGAGCTCAGCGAGTTCCTCGGCGACCCGCACCCGCCGATCCAGGTCGTGCCGCACGGCGTGTGGACGGTGCGCGACGCCGAGCGCGCGCCGGGCGCGCCGACGTTCAAGGAACGGCTCGCGTGGAAAAAGCTCCTGTTCTTCGGTGGGATCCGTCGCAACAAGGGGCTCGACCTCCTGCTCCGTGCGGCCGAGAAACTGCCGGGTTACAGCATCACGATCGCTGGCGAGCCTTGGGAGGCGAAGTACTTCCACGAGGAAGTGATGCCGCTGATCCGCAAGCTGCGCGAGGCGGGCGTGAAGATCGACCTGCGCGACCGGTTCCTGCGGGACGACGAGGTGGGACCGCTGTTCGCGTCGCACAGCGCGATCGTGCTGCCGTACACCAGCGGGTTCGTCGCGCAGAGCGGCGTGGCGTTCATGGCGCTGGCGTACGAGCTGCCGATGGTCGCGAGCGTCGCCGGCGGGCTGCGCGACCTGATGAACGAGTTCCGCGTGGGCGTGACGTTCAACGATCACAAGCCCGACGCGCTCGCCGACGCGGTGCACGCGCTCTACGCCGACGCCACCCGAATGGGCTTGGAAGAGCAGATCCGCTTGGCCAAGCGACGTTATTCCTGGCACTCGACCGCGTCGGCGACGATCGCCGGCTACGCGCTGGCCGACGAGCCGCGCCGCGTCGACGAGTCCGACGACTGCGCCATCGAGACGACCCCGGCACACTGAGCTCCCGAGCAAATGGTCGCCCCTTCGCGACAACTTCTCCGACCCAACCGCCGCGTGCTCGGCGGGCTCGGCGCCCTCAGCGCGAACGGCGGCGGCGGCGCTAGATCATCGCGGACGCATCGGCCGTTGCTGTTCGAGGTCTCCCGGCGGCGCCCGCAGATCGAGGCCGTCCTCGAGGAGAACCGCCGCAACCGCCGGGCGGCGCTGATGGCCTTCGCGCTCGGCTTCCTCGCGTTCATGCCGTACCCGGCGATCTCGGTGGGCAACCGCTCGGCGCTGGCGATGGGAAACCTCGTGACGTTCGTCGCGTGCTTCGGGGCGCTGACGCTCTCGTGGTGGCGGACGCGCGGGGCGCTGGTCTACCCGTTGATCATCCTCGGCATGGGCATCTCGGCGCTTCGCGTCACGCTCGGCGCCGAGGGCGACGGCGACCTGTCGCTCAAGGTCGTCATCATGTGGACGACCTCGTGTCTCACCATCGTCGCGGCGCAGATCTACTTCCCGCGCGCGCCGCTGGCGCTGATGAGCGGGATCGCTGCGATGACCGTGATCCACGTCGGCGTGGGGCTGTGGCAGTTCGTCGCGTTCCAGTCCGGCGAGTTCCCGTTGCTCGGGCTGTACGTCAACCCCTCGTTCCTGGACGTGCAGGAAAACGCGGTGATGTACGCGCGCTGGATGCGCCGGCCGTTCGGGCTGTTCCCGGAACCCTCGGCGATGGCCAGCTCGCTGGCGCCGTGGGTGCTGCTGTGGGCGGCGTACTTCGCGGGGCTCGTGCGGTTCAAGCGTGAACCGGCAACGTGGCAACGAGCGCTCTTCGCGACGGCGGCGGCCGGGGCGCTGGCGCTGATCATCGTCTCGCGTTCCGGGCACGCGGCGATCACGCTCGCCGCCGCAATCGTCTTCGCGGGCATCTGGTTTGTCCGATCGCGCGCGACGCCGCGGGCGCTGCTGGCGGTGCTCGGCGGGGCGGGCATCGTACTGCCGCTGGTCCTGTGGGCCGGCGCCGCGGCGCTGAGCGACCGCGTCGGCGAGAGCCTGCCGACGATGAACAGCTCCTGGGAGGAGCGAAGCTCGTCGTTGGTCACCGGGCTCCGGCTGATGACCGAAAGCTCTGTCGGCGCCGCGCTGTTCGGGCTCGGTCCGGGCATGGCGCCGGTGCGGATCTACGAGGCCGTGAAGATCCAGGCGGTCTTCAGCGTGCTGCTGACCTACTTGTACGAAACGGGCCTGGTCGGATTCCTGATCCTCTTCTGGATCGGGCACCAGATCGTGAGCGTCTGGAAGTCGTTGCGGTTCGACGTCGTGTTCGCGGTGGTCGCGGCCGTGTGGCTCGTGGGCATCACCGTCACGACCAGCTACGAACAACTCCTTCCAATCTGGCTGACGCTCGGCTGGTTGACGGTTTGGCCGAGCGTGTGCGAGCCGGTGCTGGTGCGCGCGAAGCGCGTCGTGCCGGCTGCGCGACGTGTCAAAGCGAAGGCGCAGCGCCCGCCGCAGAGCGACCCGCGCGAGCATCGCTCGCCGTGGCGGCCGGCGCTGGCGGCGCCGGTGGGGGGTGGGGCGTGAACGAGTCCACGCATCGCATCATCTCGCGCGACCGCGTGCGCGGCGCCCTACCGTGGTGGGCCAAGGGCGCGGTAAAGCTGACGCTCTCGAAGCTGCCGGTCAGCTACGGTCTGCTGCGGCGGTTCTCGCTGGCGCGTCACGGCGGCATGCAGAAGCCCGCGTTCGCGCTCGACGCGTTCCGCCGACACTTCGATTCGGCGACGTTCCACCGCAAGGCCGGCGGGTTCACGACGCTCGAGCTCGGGCCGGGCGATTCGCTGTTCACCGCGCTGACCGCGTGGGCGCACGGCGGCTCGTCGACCTGGCTGGTGGACGTCGCGCCCTTCGCCAGTACCGACCTCGCCGCGTGCCGTGAGATGGTCGAGTTTCTCCGCGGTCACGGCTTGGTCGCGCCGGACTTGAATGGCGCGAGTTCGATCGAATCCGTCCTCCGCGCCTGCAACGCACGCTACGAGGTCGGCGGCCTGTCGTCGCTGCGCGCGATCCCCGATCACAGCATCGACTTCGCGTTCTCCAACTCGGTGCTCCAGCACGTGGCGCTCGACGAGTTCGACCAGACGCTCGCGGAACTGAAGCGCGTGCTGCACCCGAACGGCTGCTGCGTGCACAGCATCGACCTGCGCGACATGCTCGCGCAGTCGCTGCACCACCTGCGGTTCTCGTCGCGGGTGTGGGAGTCGCGCTCGTTCCACCACTCCGGTTTTTACACGAACCGCCTGCGGCTCTCGCAGATGCTGGCGGCGTTCCAACTCGCGGGGTTCTCGACGGAGGTCGTCGAGCAGAACAGGTGGCGCGAGCTGCCGCTTCGGCGCGAGAAGCTGGCCGCGCCGTACCGCGAGATGACGGAGGACGAACTCCTGGCCGCGACGGTGCGGATCGTCTGTCGGCCGGCGCGCGTGGGCGGAGAAGTCGCTCGGCCGGGCGCGCAGCACGTCGCTACTTCGATCGCGGCAACCGAAGAGATGGATGTCGCCGTTCCGGTGGACCAAACATGACGATGATCGCGTACTGGAAAAACCGAACGAAGGAGATCGTCCGCGCGGTGGCGCCGACGCACTGGCGGTTCGAGCGCGCCGCGCGGCTGTTCGCCGAAGAGGGCGAGCGCGAGGTCAAGGTGCTCGCGCAGCTCGTCGAGCCCGGCACCGTCGCGCTGGACGTCGGCGCGAACATGGGCGGGTACACGTACGCGCTGTGCCAGCACGTCGGTGACGGCGGCCGGGTGATCGCGGTCGAGCCGGTGCCACACCTGGCACACCTCATCGAGCGCGCGACGCATCGCCTGAAGCTGCCGGTCACGGTCCTCAACTGCGCGCTCTCCAGCGAAGAGGGAACCGCAGAGCTCCACGTCCCGGTCGAGGACGGCGCCGAGAAGCCCGCGTTCGCGTCGCTCGAGTCGAGCAAGGAGACCATGTCCGGCCACACGATCCGCGTGCCGTTGCGGCGGCTCGACGACGTCTGCCGCGACGTCTCCGGGCGGATCAGCTTTATCAAGATCGACGTCGAGGGACACGAGCTTGCCGTCCTGCGCGGCGGGATTGATACGCTGCGACGGACGAAACCGAACCTGCTGATCGAGATCGAGCAGCGCCACTCGCGCGTGCCGATTGCCAATACGTTCGCGTTCACCGCATCGCTCGGCTACCGCGGCGAGTTCCTCGACGCGGACGGACAGTTCCATCCGCTGGGACAGTTCGACCCGGCCGTCCACCAGCGGCCCGAGCGGGCGGGCAAAGACGACTACGTCGCCAACTTCGTCTTCCGCGCGAGCGACCGGCCGGAGGGCGCGCGATGAGCCAGCGACCGAAAACCGTCGGCCTGCTGCACGTCGGCGAGATGGGCGCCGCGGTCGCGTCGGTCCTGCGCTCGCGAGGGATCCGCGTCGTCACTACGCTCCGTTGGCGCGGCAACGAAACCGCTCGCCGCGCGGTCCAGGTCGGGGTGGTGACGCTCGGCGCGCTCCAGGACGTCGTGCGCGAGTCGGACGTGGTGATCTCCCTCGTCCTGCCCGACGCGGCGGCCGAGGTCGCCAACTCGTATTGCTTCCACGCGAAGCAGGCGCCGGCGGGCGCGGTTTACGTGGATGCCAACTCGATCGGTCCTTCGACCGTGCGCGCGATCGCGGATCGCTTTGCGGCGACTCCCGTGAGCTTTGTCGACGGCGCGATCAACGGCCTGGCGATGAACCTGACGACCACCGGCACGATCTTCCTCAGCGGCGACCGCGCGAGCGCCGTCGCCGATCTCTTCGGCACCGCCTGCCGCATGCGCGTGCTTGGCAGCGAGGTCGGCCAAGCGTCGGCGATGAAGATGCTGCTGGGCGGCGTGTCGAAGGGAGTGTGCGCGCTGTTCGCCGAGCTTGCGACGCTCGCGGATCGACAGGGCATGCTCAAGCCGATGCTCGAAGCGACGGGCGAGATCTATCCCGGCATTGCGGCGCTGGTCGATCGCATGCTGCCGACCTACGCGCAGCACGCCGATCGCCGCGTCACCGAGATGCTCGAGCTGGAACAGACGGCGCGCGCAGAAGGCATCGATCCGACCGTCATCGAAGCAATTCGCGACGCGCACGAGGCGCTCGCGGCCGAGCAACTGCAACCGTGCGACGACGTCGCCGCGCTCGTGAGACAACTGAACAAGGCTGAAGTGGCGTCGTGACTATCAGGACGTTCAAGAGGGAAGAGAGAAGACATGGCAAACAAACCCCGATCCGCATCGCTTCACCCGGGACCCGGGTTCCGCGTGAAGATGAACATCCAGCGCCCGCCGGCCGAGCTGATGCAGCGGCTGGGCGCGTTCGCGACGCCGGACATTTCCGACCTGCTCAACCGCCTGTACGCGGTCGACCCGCAGATCCACTGCATGACCAGCCCGTCGCACAAGATCTGCGGCCCGGCGTGCACGGTGAAGGTGTTCCCCGGCGACAACCTGATGGTGCACAAGTCGCTCGACGTGTTCGAGCCCGGCGACGTCGTCATCGTCGACGCCGGCGGCTCGACGATGAACGCGGTGCTCGGCGACCTCGTGTGCACGAAGGCCAAGCACCGCGGCGCGCAGGGTTTCGTCGTCGACGGATTGATCCGCGACCTGCCGACGGTCATCGAGCTCGATTTCCCCGTGTTCGCGCGCGGCACCACGCCGATCGGGCCTCTGCACCGCGGGCCGGGCGAGATCAACTACTCGATCTGCTGCGGCGGCGTGGTCGTGAACGCCGGCGACATCGTGATCGGTGACGCGGCGGGCGTGGTCGTCGTGCCGCAGGGCATCGCGGAAGAGTTGCTCGCGCGGCTCGAACAACACGCCGACGCGAACGCGGCCTACTTCGAATCGGTGAAGAAGGGCGTGTTCAGCAACGCGTGGGTCGACAAGATCCTCGTCGAGCTGGAATGCCCGATCGTCCGCGGCGACGTCGCGCCGTCCGAAACGGTTGCGCCAGGATTGATAGGGCCGGCACCTTCCCAGGCGGCGACGAATGCCTGACCTGTTGTTCAACAGACTCGTCCTGCGCGGGCTGTGGATGAGCTCCATGGCCAAGGCGGCGCTGCGCTACTACAACCCGCGGCGCCGCCAGGCCGGTCGTCACCACACCGACTTCTACGAGCGGACGTGGCGCGAGGCGGCTTTGGAGATCGGCGCGTCGCACGTGCAGCTCGCGCCGGACATCGCCGAGATCGAGCTGGACGGCACGCGCACGCGCGTGTTCTCGAACGTCAGCGCGATCGACGATCCGGTCACGCTGCACATCCTGCACGACAAGCCGCTCACGCATCAGATCCTCGCCGAGCAGGGTTTGCCCGTTCCGAAGCACGCGCGGTTCTCGCTGTCGAATACGAAGCCGGCGGTCGAGTTCCTCGAATCGACGGCGCGCGACTGCGTCGTCAAGCCCGCCAGCGGCACGGGCGGCGGGCGCGGCGTCACCACCGGCATCCGCCGCCGATGGCACCTCGCTCGCGCCGCAGCGGCCGCTGCGGTCTACGGCGACGATTTGATGATCGAAGAGCAGGTCACCGGTGACAACTACCGCCTGCTCTACCTCGACGGCGTGCTGATCGACTCGTTCGTCCGCCGGTTGCCGATGGTCGTCGGCGACGGGAAGTCGTCGATCGCGACGCTCGTGAAGCGGCACAACGACGAGCGCCTCGCCCACGGCGCGGGTCTGTCGCAAGTCTTGCTCACGGTGGATCTGGACATGCGCCGCACGCTCGCGCGACAGGGCTTGTCGATGCGATCGGTGCCGGCCGAGGGCGCGTGCGTCACGCTCAAGACCGTCGTCAACGAGAACTGCGGCAACGACAACACGACGGCCACGCAACTGTTGCACCCGTCGATCGTCGAGGACGGCACGCGCGCGGTGACGGCGCTCGGCGCGCGGTTCGCCGGCATTGACATCGTCACGCCCGACCCGACGGTCCCGCTCGCTTCGAGCGGCGGCGTGGTCCTCGAGGTGAACGGCACGCCGAACTTGTACTACCACTACAACAAGCGCGACGGGGCGTTCCCGGTCGCGATCCACCTGCTGAAGCGATTGCTTCAGCCGGACGCGTCGGACCGCGAGCGCGTCAGCTCCGCTCCCGACCAACGTGACGACGACGCTTCGCCCGAACTGGTTCAAAACGCATAACACGCGCGCACCCACAAAGGAGAACGTGCCATGTCCCGCCTATTCGAGTTCGACCCGGCCAAGTACGCCGCCCACTTCGCCGAGCACGGTTACGTGCACATCAAGCAGGGCGTCACGCAGGAGTTTTTCGACAAAATGGTCGCGCAGGTCGAGGAGAACATCCAACATCGCAAGATGAAGGAGTTCGCGATCGGCGACAAGCAGCAGGCGATGTACTCGTTCCCCGACGACGGCTCCGACTACGCGACCGAGCTGTGCAACACGATCGCTGCGGTTGTCGGCGTCGATGCGGAGAAGATGGTCATGTCCGAGCGGCACGTGAAGGCCTATGACGCCACCGCTGCGGCCGAGCCGCACGCGCACAAGGACCGGTTCGCGTCGGAGTTTTCGGTGGGGCTGAGCGTGCACGTGAAGGAAGGCTCGACGCTCGTGCTCTACCCGTACGACGAGCTGGAGACGAACCCGTTCAACACGAGCGTGCAGCTCCGCGCCAGCCTGTCGCCCGAACAATACCCCGAGCCGCGGCTGAAGAAGGTCAAGCGCATCGAGATCAAGGACGCGGCCCGCGACGTGATCGTGTTCCGCGGTCACAAGGTCTGGCACCTGCGCGCCAACCCCGCGCTGACCACGATGCTGTACTTCAAGATGAACGCGTTCAACTGCGACCCGATGGGCGAAGACCGTCGCACCGAAGCGTTCGGCCTGCGCACGAAGGAAGTCGCGGAACTGGGCGATGACGCGATGGGCAAGGCCGTCGCGGACATCGGGCGGCGCGTGGATTACTTCCACACGCATTACAACCGCAACTGGGAAGAGGTGCCGGGCGTCGTGCTGTGGGGCGAGAAGCATTTCTCGGTGGACGCCGACGAGATGCGCATGCTCCGCGCGATGGACGGCAAACGCACGGCCGGCGAGATCGCCGCGGGCGTGGCCAACGGCACGGGCGACAAGGTCGGCATGATGAACAAGCTCCGCCGGCTGGCGCGGCGCGGCGTGATCGACCTGATCCCGCCGAAGTCGTGAACGGTCGCGTTGCCGCGCGCGCGCGCGCGCGCGCGCGAGGTCGAACAAAGCTCGCCGTGGTCGGTGTCCGGGGAGAGGAACGGCTTAGGACGATGGACGTGCAACTGATCCGTGGTGCGCGGGCGGATGCGCTGCTCGCGGACGACGCGTTCGTCCGCGATTGGGGCGAGTTGTGCGCGCGTTGCCCGTGGGCGACCGCCTACCAGGGCGCGCCGTACGTGCGCACGTGGTACGCGTCCTATCGCGAGCGCTACGAGCCGCTGCTGGTCGTCTCGCGCGACGACGGCGGCCGGTTGAACGGACTGTTCACGCTCGCGCTCTCTCCGCAGGAAAATCGCATCGGCGCGGCGGGACTGTGGCAGGCGGAATACCACACGTGGGTGAGCGAAGAAGCGCTCGGCGACGCGTTCGCGGTCGCGGCGCTGCGGGCGCTGCGGAACGAGTTCCCGTCGATGTCGATGCACCTCCAGTACCTTGCGCCGGGCACGCCGCTCGCGTGGCTCGGCAACGGCTCCGAAGCTGACGCGGCGCTGGCGCGTCGGTGCGTCCTGCGCCCGCACCGGCGGCCCATCCTCCAGTTCGGCGACGGCGAGCAGGTGCGCGCCTCGTTCAAGAAGCGCAGCAACAAGGGGCGCCTGCGCCGCCTCGCGCGGCACGGGCCCGTCGAGTTCCGTCACGTGACGTCGGCCGAGGAAGTGGACCGCGCCTTCGACACCATCGCGCGCATCTACGACGCGCGGCGGCTCGCGGTCAACGGCTTGGCGCCGTTCCAGGTCGACCGGCACAAGCGGTCGTTCCACCTGGCGCTGATGCGTCAGCCGGGCCTGATGCACGCGACTGTACTGACCGTCGGCGAGCGCGTGGTCTCGGCGCAGCTCAACGTCCTCGACCGCGGCCGGCAGGCGCGGCTGAACTTCATCGCGTACGACCCGCTGCTCTCGGACTACTCGCCGGGCAAGTTTCACATCCTGATGCTCGCGCGGATGTTGTTCGAATCGGGATACCTCGAGCTGGACCTCACGCCGGGTGAGGACGCGTACAAGCAGCGGTTCGCCAACGCGTGGGACCAGGTGCACACGCTGACCGTGTTGCCCGGCGCCACCGCCCGCGCCCGCACCGTCGTGTTTCACCGCGCGACCGACCTGGCCAAGCGCACGCTCACGCGGATGGAGGTCCGCCCCGCGCAGGCCGAAGCGACCTGGCGGCAGTTCTGGGACACGCGCGACCGGATCCAGAAGCTCAGGCTCGTGCGTCACGCGGCGTGGGGCGTCGTCCGGCGCGGCGCGCGGCGCGTCGCGGGCCGGCGCACGTGCGACCTCTATCGCTGCGACAGCGCGGCCGCGAAGTCGTTCGCAGCGGACGTGCCCGTACGACGGGACTCGCTGGAAGACTTGCTTGCCTATCCCGAGAGGTCGTTGGAAGCGGGGACGCGGCAGTCGTTCCTGTCGGGCGCGTTCCAACGGATCGAGCGCGGGATGCACGCGTACACGTCGGTGGGGCGCGGCGGACGCCTGTCGCACATCGCGTGGGTGGCCGAGCGCGCTTCGTCCACGGACGAACAGTTACACCCGGCCGTCGCTTGCGCCGATGCCGACAGCGGCAGCGACAACGGTGGCGGGACGAGCGGCGCCAATGTTGGCGCGCAGGAGATCGATCTCACCGAACCGCTCACGCCCTCCGCGTGCCACCTCCAGTCGGGCAGCGCCCTGATCTCGAGCTTGATCGTGGTGGACGAGCACGCGACCGCCGACGAGAACGAGGCGTTCGTGCGCTCGCTGTTGCGCGCGGTCGGCGGCGTCGAGGACGTGGGCCGAGTGTTCATTGCCGTACCACGGTCCGACGTCGCGCTGCACCGCGCGGTGGAGAAGATGGGCCTGACGATTGACCGAACGGTGGTCGAGCGGCGGACGTTCGGCGTCTCCCGCCGGCACGTCGTCAAGCCGAACGCCGCCGTAGCGGCGCCGGCCGCGCCCGGGGACCACCATCCTGATGCTCAGGCGACGCGCCCCGTCGATTCCGACCATCAACTCCAGCGCATCGGGCAGAAGTGCGGGCGATCGCGTCAACCGGCTTCGGCGGGCGCGCACGAGACTTGATTCCGTATTGAGCGTCGCGCGATTGATCGATCGGAGCATTGAACTTTGAACGCCAGTCCGAGCAGTCCATCCCTGAAGACGAGCCTCGTCGCGCCGCGGCCGCGCGCGGTTGAACCGCGCACCGGGCAAACACAGGCCGAGCACCACACCGACGCGTCCCGCGACCGCCCGCCGGTGATCCTGCTCGGCGGCGAGGCGAACGCGCTGTCGGTCGTCCGCGACCTGGGCTCGATCGGTGTGAGCGTCCATTTCCTGTGCGATCGCGACACGTCCGCGCGGTTCTCGCGATACTGTCGTCACATCGACACCGAAAAACGCGAGGGCGAGAGTGACGAGGCTGCTTGGTCGAGGTTTCTTCTCGGCGCCGAATCCGATGTGCTCCGCGGCGCGATCGTGCTGGCCTGCTCGGACGCGGGCATCCAGGTGCTGCTGCGCCACCGCGACGCGCTCGCCGAGCGGTTTCGTCTCGACGACGCGAACCCCGTCGCGCAGCGCGCGATGCTCGACAAGCTCGCGACCTACAAGCACGCCGCCGCCGCGGGCGTCGCGACGCCTCGATTCTGGGAAGTGCATGGCCGCGCGAACATCGAGGCGCTGGAGCGCGAGCTCGTCTACCCGCTGATGGTCAAGCCGCGCCTCTCGCACGTGTTCGAGCAGCGCCTCGGGCGAAAACACGTCGTCGTCGAAACGTTCGACGCGCTGCTCGCAGCCTACGACGCGGCCGCCGACGCGGAACTGGACGTGCTGCTGGTCGAGCACGTCCCCGGCGGCGACGACCGGCTGTGCAGCTACTTCACGTACCTCGACGAGCAGTCCGAGCCGCTCTTTCATTTCACCAAGCGCGTCATCCGTCGCTTCCCGTCCGGAATGGGCGGCGGCTGCTACCACATCACCGACCACATCCCGGAGCTGATCGAACCGTCGCGCGCGCTGTTCAAACAAGTCGGATTGCGCGGGCTGGCGAACGTCGAGTACAAGCACGACCCGCGCGACGGGCGGTACAAGCTGATCGAGTGCAACGCGCGGTTCGTCGCGTCCGACGCGCTCGTGTCCGCGGCCGGCATCAGCCTCGGCCGGTTCGTGTACAACCGCGTGACCGGCCAGTCGCAGCAGGTCCCCAACGAGTTCCGCAGCGGTCTGCGCCTGTGGGATCCGCTGCGCGACGTGAAAGCGCTTTTTGAGCGCCGTCGCCGCGGCGAGATCACGCTGCTCTCGTGGCTCGGCAGCGTGGTGCGCCGCGGTCACACCTTCCCGTTCTTCCGCTGGACCGACCCGATGCCCGCGATCGCCCGCGGCTGCAAGCCGCTCGCCCGGCTCTTGAGCCGGAGGTGAGCGCGCGCGCGCGCGCGCTCGCCTGCTTGCGTTGTCTTGCTTACCGCGCGAATGGTCGTCGGATGAGACACCGATGATCGCTTGCCGCCCAGGCAGCGCTCTTGTTGCATTCCGCATTCGCCGCCGGTTATTGTCGCGAAGAGATGAGGCTTAAGTGAACGGCGTTCGTGATGTCCCTCTTTCTCCCGCGTCCCGCGCCAATTCCCGTAGGTTTCCTCCGACTCCCCTAGGGCCGGTGGAAGTGGCACGCGCCACGCGATGCAGGCGGACGTGTTGAACGGACAATGATAGTAGGCAGCCTCCCGTCCATCTGCGCTACGGAACCTCGATACTTGTGGTCGCAGTGAGACGTTGGGCCTTTCCGTCAGCCGGGGTGATGACCGTTCGGGTGACGGTCACCGAGTACGTACTGTGTGCGTTCAAGTCGAAAAGTTGGTCCAATTGAAAAGCGTTCCGGAGAATCTCGCCCGGGCTAAGGACGGTTCCGAACTGAGCTATGACCAAAAGCTGTGGATGACGACGCGACAACAAAAGCGGCGTACCTTGGGTGATTGATTCGCTTCAACACCCGTCGCGGCAACGAGCCGCAGAAGGATACGCCACTCATGTCATCTTCCACGTTCGCGTTGCGGCTGGCAACCGAGCCGGTCGCCTCCGCGGTCGTTTGCGTCACGATCGAACAGCTCGCCCGCGACGGCGCCCGCCGGGCGTTGCAGAAGGCGATCGAGGACGAGGTCGCCGATTACCTCGAGGCGCACCAGCATCATCGCGATGATGCCGGTCACCGCCTGGTGGTCCGCAACGGG
>Ga0081539_10005742_pt1 | contig 12408 bp, 11 predicted proteins | sample TabmetS4T2R2_FD_71023 | JGI IMG/M metagenome (GOLD analysis project Ga0081539, IMG submission 71023) | Tabebuia heterophylla rhizosphere microbial communities from the University of Puerto Rico - S4T2R2 | ecosystem: Host-associated > Plants > Roots > Rhizosphere ...
GCCGTCGACGCGTTGAACCTAACGAACCGGACGAACCCATGGAGCCGTGCGAATCCCGCGAACCTGTCTCTCCATGTCCACCACTGGTGCCAGAGGAAGTTGTGGATGATCGCGGACTCGACGGCAACGATCGTCGCCGGCAACCACGACCAACCGGCGTGAATCAACAGCGCAAGCGCGCCGAGTTGGATCCCGAATCCAACGGCGCCGACGCCGGCAAACCGCGCGACGCGGTTAGACACGAAGCACCCGGCGCGCCGGCTCGGCCTTGTACAACGCCATGCCATTGCGTACGGCAGAGACGATGAAAACGCTCAGAAGGCCGACGATCGCGGCGGCGCCGCCGACATCGAGCATCCAGAGCTCGGCGCCGCTCACATCGACGACCGGGTTCACGGCCACTCGGATCGCGCCGATCGCGAGCACCATGCGAAGCTCGGTGGGTCCAAAACCTGCGAACGACATTCTGAAAACGCCGCGCGCATGCGTGCCGAGGAAGCTCTCGGCGGCGACCATGAAATATACGGCAAGCAGCGCAAAGGCGATGGCTGGGGTCATCAGACCGGAGGCGGCCATACCGGCCACGAGCGCCGCGGTGCCCGTGAGATCGATCACGTGGTCGACGTAGTAGCCATACCGCGGCCGCTGCTCGTTTCGAACCCGCGCAACGGTGCCGTCCAAGCTGTCGCCGAACCAGTTGACGGCGAGACACGCGACGAACGCGGCCGCCGCCCAGGGTGTCCAGGGAATGACCGCGAAGAAACCGCCGCCGGCGAGCATCGCGACGAGGGCGAGAGCGCTCAGGTGATCGCTGTTGATTGAGGTGGGCAACCGGCGGGCAATCCAGATGAGCAGCCGCTTTTCGCCGGCAGCCAGGAAACTCCGATGCTCGCGGACGTGTTCCATTTCAACCCCTCACTGGCAAATGCGCATCCGGGTGGCATCACGGCTCACAGACCAATTGACCTTCGAGCAGGGTTGCAAAATTGCCGCGGCGGAGGCCTTGCGCTGCCGCTGGGCCGTTTGGTAGGCCTGAAAGGCTTGCGTTACACGACTCCGGCGCAATGTCGCAAGGTGCTCGTAGAATTCAAGCTATGCAGCGAGTCGTTTCCGCGCTGGTCGCGCTCGGTTCCGTCGCAGCGGCTGCTCAACCGAGGCTCACGCTCGACTATCCCGCGATGGCGAGGCGCATCGTGCAGCAGCTGGCTTTGGCGCCGGGTGAGCGGGTCATGTCGATCGCACATCCAGGAACGTTCGAGGAGCTGCTTCCGCATATCCGGTACGAAGTGATTCGGGCCGGCGGCATCGACCTCGGCGTCGTGAACGTGCTGCGCGAGCCGTGGCCGGAATCGTTCGAGCTGCCGGTCCTCGTCAAGGGGGCGCGCGAGTCACGGGCCCACTACAAGACCATGTTCCGCGACGTCGACGCCGCGATCATGATGCCGGGCGCGACGACTTCGCACCCGGCCTATCTGGCGATGCAGGACTGGCTGAAAGACGACCTGACCGAGAAGCGCGGCCGCCGGACGATTCATTTTCACTGGGTCGAGAACGGCAGCGCCTACGCCATTGCGGGGCAACCGCTGCCGCCGCGGTTCGCCATCGACGCCCTGTATCAACGCGCGCTGCTGGACACAGACTACAAGGCGCTCGCCGACGCCGAACGGCGCGCGGCGGCGGCGCTCCGCCGCGGCGAAGTGCGTCTGACCTCACCGTCGGGAACGGATCTGCGTTTCCGCGTCGGCGATCGGCCGATCAATCTGCAAGATGGCGACGCGTCGCGCGCCCGCTCCAAGGAAGGACAGGTCTTGATCGACAAAGAAATCGAGCTGCCGGCCGGCGTCGTCCGCGTCGCGCCGCTCGAGGAGTCGGTCGAGGGCGTGATCGCGTTCCCGCCGTCACAGTGGGATGGCCGCCCCGTCGAAGGATTGAAGCTGCGCTTCGCGCAGGGTCGCGTCGTGGAGATCACCGCGACCGCCGGCAAGGAGGCGGTGGAATCAGAAATGGAGCGAGCGGGCGCCGCTGGGCGCGCCTTCCGCGAGCTCGCGCTCGGCCTGAACCCGCTGCTCGCCGTGCCCGAGCGCGGACCGTGGATTCCGTACTATGGCTACGGCTCGCGCGTCGTACGGCTGTCGCTCGGCGACAACAGCGAGCTGGGAGGAAAGGTCGCCGGCGGCTACGTCCGCTGGAATTTCTTCACGGACGTCACGGTGATGGTTGGCGGAACATCAGTACCGTGATCTAGTTCTTGGGTGGAGCTTTCCCGAAGACTTCGACAATCGTCGCCGTCACGGTGCCGGTGTTCTTGAACGTGTGCTTCGCGCCGCCCTTGAGCGACAGCACCTGGCCCTGCGTGACTTCGACCGGCGCCTCGCCTTCGACCGTCAGCGTGAGCTGGCCCGTCACCAGCGTGAACACGTGATACGTCGCATCGTCGTGCGAGTGCATGCGCCGCACCGCGCCGGGCTCCGCATAGTCGCGCAGGACGCGGAACTGCGGGGCATCGATCACCGGCATCGAAAAGACGCCTGGATCGCCGGTGACCGGACGCGCCTTCTCGGCGGCGCCGGCCGGAACCGATTGCGCCGAGGCGCTCTGTACAAAGAGTCCCGCGAGCGCACTGAGCGAGACCGAGACAACGGCGGCAACAACGATCAGCTTCATGGCGCGTGAGCGTGCCATCATTTATTGATGCGCGCAAGGACTATCGCCGTGGCCTCACCGCCCTGGCCGTTCTCGTCTTCGGCTACGGCTTCTGGTTCTGCCGCACACACTTTTCAGTGGGACGATCGAGTTGAATCGGGCACGATGCGGAAGGATGATTGAGTAATGGCGGACCAGGGAGCACCGAAGTCGGCGTACGAGCTGGCCATGGAGCGGCTGAAGAAACGCGATCAGGAGGCCGGGATCGAAGTACGCCCGATCACCGACGCGCAGAAAGCGGCAATCGCCGAGATCAGGAACTTCTATGAAGCGAAGCTGGCCGAGGCCGAGGTGCTCCATCAGTCGAAGCTGCGGAGCACGTTCGATCCGGCGGCGCGCGAGACGCTCGATCAGGAGTACCGCCGCGATCGCGAGCGGCTGACCTCGGAGCGCGACAACAAGATCGAGAAGGCACGGAGAGGCTGAAGTGGCCAACATCACGCTCACCGTCAACGGTCAGGCTCATACGGTGGATGTCGATCCTGCGACGCCGCTCTTGTATGTCTTGAGCGACGACCTCGCGCTGCGCGGTCCGAAGTTCGGCTGCGGACTCGGCCAGTGCGGCGCGTGTACGGTGATTACCGGCAATCGCGCCGTCCGTTCGTGCGTGACGCCGGTGTCGACGCTGGCGGGCGCGGAGATTACGACGCTCGAAGGCCTGGGTACGCCCGAACGGCCGCACCCGATTCAACAGGCGTTCATCGACGAACAGGCCGCGCAGTGCGGCTTCTGCCTGAATGGCGTGATCCTCACGGCGAAGGCGTTCCTCGATCGGAATCCGAAGGCGAGCGAACCGGAAGTCCGTCAGGCGTTGTCCGGCGTACTCTGCAGATGCTTCACGCACACGCGGATGCTGCGCGCCATCGACAAGTACCGCGCGTCCGGAGCGTCGCTATGACGCAGCCATCCCGCCGCGATTTCCTGCGCGCCTCTGGCGCGCTCGTCGTCACGTTCAGCAGTACGGCCGACTTCGGCAGCGCGCTCGCCGAAGCCGCGCAGGGCGAGTTCGGTACGCGCGGCGGCCACGTCGATCCGTCGAAGCTCGACTCGTGGATCGCCATCGCCGCGGACGGCCGTGTGACGGCGTACACGGGAAAATGCGAGCTCGGTCAGGGCATCCTCACTGCGCAGACGCAGCTCATCGCCGAGGAGCTGGCCGTCGCGGTCTCACGCATCGATCTCGTGCAATGCGATACATCCGTCTGCCCTGACCAGGGGACGACGTCGGGCAGCCAGTCGACGCCGACGAACTTCAACGAACGCAACCTGGCGCAGGCGGGCGCGACGGCGCGGCAGACCCTGCTGCGCCTCGCCGCGGAGCGCCTGGGCGTCCCGATCGATCGTCTGTCCGTGACGGATGGCGTCATCACCGCCGGCTCCGATCCGCAGAAACGCGTCACTTACGGGGAGCTCGTCGCCGGACGCAAGCTGAACGTCGCGATGGACGCCAACGCGCCAAGACGGAACCCGCGCGAGTGGAAGATTCTCGGAAGCTCCGTGCCGCGCGTCGACATGACGGCAATGGCGACGGGACGTTTCGAGTTCGTCCACAACGTCCGCGTGCCGGGGATGCTCCACGGCGCGGTGGTCCGTCCGCCGTCGGTCGGCGCGACGCTGGCCGGCGCCGCGGTCGACGAGAGCTCGATTCGCTCGCTGCCGGGCGTCGTCAAGGTGGTGGTTCGCAGGAACTTCGTGGGCGTCGTCGCCGCGAAGCCATGGCAGGCCATGCAGGCGGCCGCGCAGCTGAAGATCTCGTGGACGCCCGGCCCGGCGCTGACGCCGCAGCGCGATCTCTACGACGACTTGCGCAAGCGCCCGTCGCGTGACGCGTACGTCGTCAAGGCGGCGAACGTGGACGATGCGATCGCAAACGCCGCGACGGTCGTGAAGACGACCTACCGCCATCCGTATCAGATGCACGGATCGATGGGCGCGTCGTGCGCCGTCGCGGACGTGCAAGGCAACAAGGCGACCGTGTGGTCGCCGACCCAGTCCGCCTATCCGACGCGCGCCGGCGTGGCGCAGCTGCTCGGCATCCCGGCCGACAACGTGCGGGTGGTGTACGTGCGAGGCTCCGGATGCTACGGCATCAACGGCGCCGACACCGTTTCGTTCGACGCGGCGCTGCTCTCGCAGGCGGTTGGACGTCCCGTTCGCGTCCAGCTGTCACGGAAAGACGAGATGGCGTGGGAGAACTACGGCTTCGCCTACGTCATCGATCAGCGCGTCGCGCTCGACGGCGACGGCACGATGGTCGCCTGGGATCACGAAGCGTGGTTCGCCTCGCGCGGCGGCCGCCCCGGCTACGATCGGCCCGGCAACGTCGTCACCGGCCTGCTGGCCGGCTTCGAGCCGCTCGCCTTCACGCCGCGCGGCGCGGCCGAGCCCGCGGGCGAGTTCCGCAACGGCAGCAACGCGGCGCCGTCGTACGTCTCGGGCCGCGCCGCCGGCAAGGCGGGCGGCGCCGGCACGATCGTCAACGAGCGGGTGCTGACCCACACGGTCGAATCACCGTTCTTCACCGGACCGCTGCGCTCGCCGTCGCGCCTGCAGAACACCTTCGCGCACGAGTGCACGCTCGACGAAGTGGCCGCGCGGCTGAAGCTGGATCCGGTGGCGTACCGGCTGCGGCACCTGAGCGACGCGCGCCTGAAGGAGGTCGTTTCCGCCGCCGCCAAAGCGGCCAGGTGGGACGCGCGTCCGTCGCCGAAACCCGGCGCGCCGCGCACCGGCGTCGCGAGCGGCCGTGGGATGGCGTGCGTGGTCTACGAGGGCGACAACGGCTACGTGGCCATGGTCGCGGAAGTCGACGTCGATCAGTCGAGCGGACGCGTCACCGCCAGGCGATTCGTCGTCGCGCAGGACTGCGGGGCGATCTCCAACCCGGATGGGATGCGTAATCAGATCGAGGGCGGCGCGCTGCAGGGATTGAGCCGTGCGCTGGGCGAGGAAGTGACCTGGGACGCGGCGAAGATCACGTCGGTCGACTGGCGCACGTATCACAGCCTGCCGCTCGGCTTCGACGTGCCCGCGATCGAGAGCGTCCTCATCGATCGCCGCGACGCGGAGGCGAAGGGCGCCGGCGAGACGGCGATCACGATCGTCGCGGCCGCCGTCGGCAATGCCATCTTCGACGCCACCGGCGCGCGCATTCGCGAAGTGCCGTTCACGCCGGAGCGCGTGAAGGCAGCGTTGGCCGCGCGTTAGAGATTCTTCGTCGCTTTCGCCATGTTGGACAGCGCGAGCTCGAGAGTCTTGCGCGACGTGCCGATGTTCATGCGCATGCGGCCCTGGCCGCCGCGTCCGTAGTCGCTGCCCGGATTCATGTGGACCCTGGCGTGCTCCACGAGCCAGCGGCTGACGATGTCGTCGGAAGTCACTTTGGTGCCGGGCTTGGCTTTCATCGCCGCTTCGGCCTGCGCCTGGGCGTCGAGCTTCTTTGACAGCCCGCTCACGTCGATCCACGCGAGGTAGGTGCCTTCAGCCTTGATGTGCTTGATGAGCGGCGCATTCGCGGTCAGATAGGACTGCACGAACTCCTGGTTGCCGTCGATGTACGGCACCAGCTGATCGACCCAGTCATCCCCTTCGTTGAACGCGGCGCGCTGCGCGACCACGCCGAGCGTGTTGAGGTCCTCGCGGTGCCCGCCCTTCCGGATGCGATCGAGATACGCCAGATTGCGCGAGAACATGTAGGCGCACTTCATTGCCGGCAGATTGAAGGTCTTGCCGGGCGACTTGAAGGTGATGCTGTTCATCACGACGGCGTCGTTGTCGAGGCTCGCGTAGGGCGTGTACTTCTGCCCCTTCATCACGAAGTCGCAGTGGACCTCGTCGGCGAGGACGACAACGCGGCGGCGCGTGCAGATTTCGCCGACCCTGGCCAGGTCCTCGCGCGACCAGACGTTGCCGGTCGGGTTCTGCGGATTGCAGAGGATCATCGAGTGCGTGTCGTGATCGATGCGCCGCTCGAGATCCTCGAAGTCCATCTGATAGCGGCCGTTCACCAGCTTCAGCGGATTCTCTTCCGCGACGCAGCCGACGCGCGTGATGTCGGTGTAGAACGCGTTGTAGACCGGCGACTGGACGATCACCTTCGAACCAGGCGGTGAGAAGACGCGCAGCACGCTGAGGATCGCCGGGTGCACGCTCGGCGAGTGAATGATCCACTCGGGCTTGATCTCCTGGTTGTAGCGGCGCTTGTTCCAGTTGATGATCGCGTCGACGTGCGACTGCGGGATGGTGAGATAGCCCCAGTTCTCGTGCTGAATCCGCTCGACGAGCGCCTTGGTGATGCACGGCGCCGACTTGAAGTCCATGTCGGCGATGCCCATGCCGACGTCGATGTGGTCCTTGCCGTAGAGGGCGATCTGGCGGTCCCACTTGGTGCAGTCGGTGCCGATGCGGCTGTACGGCGTATCGAAGTCGTACTTGCCGCCAGCCGGAGACGCGCCTGCGGGACTCGCGAGCGCAACAGCGTCAACAGCGTCGACCGCGGCGCCTCGTCCGACGGCACCGGCTACAGCGGTAATCCCGGCTTGCCTGAGAAACGCCCGGCGATTCAGCCCGATGCTCTGTGCCATGACTCCCCTCCGGAAGTGCGTCGATACTACACCCGTTGGTCGCCCAATTTTCCTGATAAAGTTGCCGCGTTCAATCGGGAGGCCTCCATGGTCCTGAAACGTTCTCGCTCCATGCTGGTGACGCTCGCGTGCCTGCTGCCGGCCGTGGCGCTCCTCGCGCAGCAGCGGCCGCCGGCGGTCAACCCCGCCTCGAGCAACCCGCATCTCGGCAACAGGGACGCGATTCGCAATGGCATGACCAACTACCGGGTCCGCTGCGCCGACTGCCACGGCCTCGACGGCAAGGGCTATCGCGGTCCGGATCTCACGGCGGCCATGGCCGGCGGCATCGCCGACGAAAAGCTCTTCGACACGATCCGCAAAGGCGTGCCCGGCACCGAAATGCCCCCGCAAGGCAACGGCACGTCGGACGACGACATCCTGCTGATCATCGCGTATCTGCGCAGCCTCAGCGGCGACGCCGGACCTGCGGAACGTCCGATCGGCAACGTCGACAACGGACAGCGCATCTTCGCGCAGCAGTGCGCGGCGTGCCATCGCGTCGGCGTCCAGGGCGGACGGCTCGGGCCCGACCTGACGCGGATCGGCCTGTCGCGCTCGCGCGCCGCGCTGACGCGCGAAATCCGCACGCCGTCGGAGTGGATCGCGCCGGCCTTCGAGACGGTCACGATCGTGACGAAGGATGGCCAGCGAATCCGCGGCGCGAAGAAGGCCGAAGACGTGTTCAGCATCCAGATCATGGACACGCGCGAACGGCTGCAGGGCTACCTGAAGTCCAATCTGCAGGAAGTGATCTATGACAAGAATTCGCTGATGCCGGCGTTTCCGGCGGCGCGGCTGAACGACACCGACCTGAGCGATCTCATCGGCTACCTCACGTCGCTGCGCGGCGATGAGAAGCCGGCCCCGTCAGCGACGACGTCGACGGCTGCGGGAACCTCCAATATCACGCCGCAGGATCTGCTCGACGGCCTGAAGGATCCATCGCGCTGGCTCTCCTACTCCGGCGACTACAACGGCCAGCGCCACAGCCCGCTGACGCAGATCACGCCGGAGAACGTCGACAAGCTGACCGCGCAGTGGACCTTCCAGACCGGCACGCTCGGCAGCTTCCAGACGACGCCCATCGTGCTCGACGGCGTGCTCTACGTGACCGGCTTCAACAACAACGCCTGGGCCGTCGACGCGCGCTCCGGACGCGTGATCTGGCGCTATCGTCGCGATCTGCCGGAAGACCTCAAGTTGTGCTGCGGCGCGGTCAATCGCGGCTTCGGCGTCCTCGGCGATCGCCTGTACATGGCCACCGCCGACGCGCACCTGCTCGCGCTCGACATGAAGACCGGCGGCGTCCTGTTCGACGTCGAGCTCGCCGACTACAAGGTGGGCTACTCCGCCACCGTCGCGCCCCTCGTCGTCAAGGACAAGGTCATCGTCGGCATCGCCGGCGCTGAGTACGGCATCCGCGGCTTCATCGATGCCTACGACGCGAAGACCGGCAAGCGCGCCTGGCGCTTCTACACGGTGGCGGGGCCCGAGGATCCGGTCGGCGGACGCTCGTGGCCGTCGGGCACGGCGTATCTGCGCGGCGGCGGCTCGATCTGGGTGACCGGCACCTACGATCCGCAGCAGAACCTGATCTTCTTCGGGACCGGCAACCCGGGCCCCGACTATTACAGCAACGTGCGCGAAGGGGACAACCTCTACACCGCGTCGCTCGTCGCCATCGACGCCGATACCGGCGAGCGCCGCTGGCACTATCAGTTCACGCCGCACGACGTGCACGACTGGGACTCGACGCAGGTGCCGGTGCTCGGCGACCTGACCATCAACGGCCAGCCGCGCAAGGTCGTGATGTTCGCCAATCGCAACGGCTTCTTCTACACGATCGATCGGACGACGGGCAAAGTGATCGTCGCCAAGCCGTTCGTCGAAACGACGTGGGCGAAGGAAGTCGACTCGAACGGCCGGCCGGTACTCCTGCCCGGCAACATGCCGCATGAAGAGGGCGCTCGGACCTGCCCCGATCTCGGCGGCGGCACGAACTTCATGTCACCGTCCTACGATCCGACGTCGCGGCTCTTCTTCGTGACGGCGCGCGAGACCTGCGCGGTGTTCTACGCCTTCGAGCAGAAGTTCAAGGAAGGCGATCAGTACATGGCCGGCGGAACGATCCGGCCGCGGGATCAGAAGAATTTCGGCGCGCTGCGCGCGATCGATCCGACGACGGGCCAGATGAAGTGGGAGTTCCGCTACACGTCGGTGTCCGCGTCAGGCGTGCTGACGACGGCATCCGGCCTCGTCTTCGCCGGCGACGGCGATGGCAACCTGATGGCCTTCGAGTCGCGGACCGGCAAGAACCTGTGGCACTACCAGCTCGGCTCGTCGATGCGATCGACCGCCGGCACGACCTACATGCTCGACGGCCGTCAGTATCTGCTCGTGCCCTCGGGCAGCATGCTGACGGCCTTCGCGCTGCCGAAATAGCGAATGGCACCCTTGAAAGGGTGCCCTACCTGTGCTCGAAGCGCTTGAAGAAGCTGTCGCCATTCCAGGCTGGCCGGGTCGGCCGGTTGGCGACAGCTTCGAGCAGCGCGACGTAGACCTTGTCGAAGTCCTCGGCGGCCTGTCGATCGATCGGCTGCGCCAGGTCGTCGGAGGGCGCGTGATAGCGCTCGCTGCGCCAGCGCTTCACGATCTCGTGCTCGGGTGAGCCCTTGACGAACCCGACCTTCAGCGAGATCGACGGCACGCCGTTGCGGATGAAACTGTACTGGTCGCTGCGCACGAACGCGTTCCGCTCGGGCTCGGGATCCGAGTAGACCTCGACGCCGAGCGGGCGCGCCGTCTTCCGCAGATCCGCGGCCAGATCGGACTCCTCCAGCCCCTGGACGATCAAACTCTTGAGCGGGAAGAGCGGCAGGAACATGTCGGTGTTGAGATTCGCGACGAGCGACGACGCCGGAACCGTCGGCTTGTTCGCATAGTAGCGCGAGCCGAGCAGACCCTTTTCCTCCGCCGTCACCGCGAGGAAAATGATCGAGCGCTTCAGCCCCTTCTTCGCCGCCGCGGCCTTCGCCGTCTCGATCAGCGTGGCGATGCCGGACGCGTTGTCCATCGCGCCGTTGTAGATCGCGTCGCCGGCCATCGTGCCGACGCCGACGTGATCCAGGTGCGCCGACACGACCACATACTCGTTCTTCAGCACGGGGTCCGTGCCGGGCAGGATGCCGACGACGTTATCGGAGGTGATCGACTCGCTCTCGATCGCGACAGTCGCGCGGACGGCGCTCGGCAGCGCGAAGCGGGGCAACACCTGACCGGCGTTGGACAGGTCGAGCAGCTCCTTCATCGTGTGGCCGCTGCCGGCGAAGAATTTCTCGGCGGTCGCCGCATTCGCCGTCACCGCCAGCTGCTGACCCGCCGTCTCGTCCATCGCGGCGTCGGCGATCGCCATCGACGGCAGGAACCGCGCGAGCTTCGAGCGGTCCCAGGGAATGTCCTGCCCTTTCGGGTTCTGGATCGAGACGACGCCGATCGCCCCAGCCTGCTTCAAGTACGACCATCTCGTGTTCTGGTAGTGGGCCAGCAGCGGTCCGGGAATCGACGATGGACCGCCCGTCACGAGCAGGACGACCTTGCCTTTCAGATCGAGACCGGCGAGATCGTCGTGCTTCGCCTCCGGCACCTGAAGACCGTAGCCGGCGAACACCATCGGCGCGTCGACGTGCGGCGCGGGCTCGATTCGCATGCTGAACGTCGCCTCGTCGCCGAGGACCACGGGGATCGTCTGGCCGTCGCGGACGAGCGCCAGACTCGATTTCGATTCGACGATTTTTCGGGAGCGGAACGGCACGGGCTGGAAGTAGCCGGAGGTGCCGCCCGGTTTCAATCCGGCTTCCTTGAAGTGCCGCGCGATGTATTCCGCCGCCTCGCGATGGCCGGGACTCCCGGTCTCCCGCCCCTTCAATCGATCGTCGGCGAGAAAGGCGACGTGCGCCCACCAGCGCTCCGCCGGCGGCGCCTGCGCCGCCCCACCGGAAATTCTGGAAAGAACGACGAAAAGGACTGCGCTACAGCGAACAAATGTCCGCATATTCACTCCCCAAGAGTCCTCATCATACTCATTCGTGCTCCGTTGCGGCGCACCAGCCGGACACAGGGTGAATTGATCCGGCACACGAAAGCGTGCGAGCGCATACAGAAACCGCCGAATTTCACGCGCCACTTACGGGCTCGCTTCTTGCTCCTCATACGGGCGGGATGAAATTCGCCAGCCGCTTTCAGTTCTGGTCGCTCGCGCGGGTCGCGCGCGCACTTCTGTTAGTGCAGGTGGTCGCGGGCCTGTCAGTGCTTGTCGCAGGTCAGTACATCGACGCGCGCCAGAGCCTTTCCCCCTCGACGCACGAGAGCGATCGCTCCACACCTCCCGGCCTGCCGGACCGCCATCACATTCCCGACGCCGTCGTCTAACCCGTTGTCTCGTCCGCTCGTCGTCTCGTCAACTCGTCGTCTGCTCGTCGTCTCGTCAACTCGTCGTCTGCTCGTCATCTCGTCAGCTCGTCGTCTGATCGTCGTCCCGTCTGCTCGTCGTCCAATCAGCGGCACCGCTGAAGCGGTGCCCTACCAGTCGGTTAACGTCGCTGCATCGGTCGTCGTCGCTGCATCGGTTGTCGTCGCTGCATCGGTAGGGCACCGCTTCAGCGGTGCCGTTCTCTTTCAGCAGAGCTTTCCATTCGTCGCGCGGGCGTGACCGAACAGGCGTAGAGTTACGCTCGGAGGACGCCCATGGCGGACGCTCAGAAGTGTGCTCACCCGGCGTGCGAATGCATGGTGACCAAGGGCGGCGAATGGGGCAAGTACTGCAGTGAGCACTGCAAGGAGATGGGACAGAAAACGGTGCTCCGCTGCGAGTGCCGTCACCCCGAGTGCCGCTGAGCGGACGTTCGGGTTCCTTCAGCGCGCGCGGAACGTTTCGGCGGCGCCGGGCGCGCTGAAGGCGAGCGGACGCCCGCCGACGGTTCCGCTGACGTCGTAGCGCGCGCGCAGCTGCAGGAAGTCGGGACCGGCGGCCAGCGCGTTGCCGCGATTGACGATGGCGCTCTCCACGGTCAGCTCGAGCCGG
>Ga0081539_10005743_pt1 | contig 12403 bp, 9 predicted proteins | sample TabmetS4T2R2_FD_71023 | JGI IMG/M metagenome (GOLD analysis project Ga0081539, IMG submission 71023) | Tabebuia heterophylla rhizosphere microbial communities from the University of Puerto Rico - S4T2R2 | ecosystem: Host-associated > Plants > Roots > Rhizosphere ...
GCGGTCCGGAAGACCATGAGTCCGGCGCTAGAGCTTCTCCAGCTCGTCGACAAAGCCCGAGATGACGCCGAGACCCTTGTCCCAGAAGGCCGGGTCGGAGGCGTCGAGGCCGAAGGGCGCCAGAAGCTCCTTGTGCCGCTTCACGCCGCCCGCGCGCAGCATGTCGAGATACTTGGCCTGGAAGTCGGGCTGGCCGGACTGGTAGGCGGCGTAGAGCGAGTTCACCAGGCAGTCGCCGAAGGCGTAGGCGTAGACGTAGAACGGCGAATGGATGAAGTGGCCGATGTAGGACCAGTAGTGCCGGTACTCCTCGTCGAAGGTGAAGGCCGGTCCCAGGCTCTCGCTCTGCACCGCCATCCAGATCTCGCCGATCGCATCCGGCGTCAGCTCGCCCTGGCGACGCGCCGCGTGCAGGCGGGATTCGAAATCGTAGAACGCGATCTGGCGCACCACGGTGTTCAGCATGTCCTCGACCTTGCCCGCGAGCATGGCCTTGCGGGTCGACTTGTCGGGCGCGGACTTCAAGAGCGACTGGAAGGTCAGCATCTCGCCGAACACCGACGCGGTCTCGGCCAGGGTCAACGGCGTGTCGGCCATCAACGCGCCCTGCCGCGCCGCCAGCACCTGGTGCACGCCATGCCCCAGCTCGTGCGCCAGGGTCATCACGTCGCGCACCTTGCCCTGGTAGTTCAGCAGCAGATAGGGATGCGCCGACGGCACCGTCGGATGAGCGAAGGCGCCGGGCGACTTGCCGGGCCGTGCCGGCGCGTCGATCCAGCCGGTGCCGAAGAATTTTTTGCCGACGTCCGCCAGCTCCGGCGAGAAGGCGCGATAGGCGTCGAGCACGATCTTCTCGGCCTCGGCCCACGGGATCACGCGATCGTCGTGCTCGGGCAACGGCGCGTTGCGGTCCCAGTACGGCATCCTGTCGACGCCGAACCACTTGGCCTTGAGCTTGTAGTAGCGGTGCGCAAGGCGCGGATAGGCTGCCTTGACCGACGACACCAGCGCATCGACGACCTCGTCCTCGACGACGTTGGCGAGATTGCGGAACGACTGCGGGCGCGGATACTTGCGCCAACGGTCGTCGATCTCCTTGTCCTTGATCAGGGTGTTGGTGATCAGCGAGAACACCGCGATGTTGTCGCCCTGCACCTTGCCGAACGACTTGGCGGCGTCATGGCGCACCGCAGCATCCTTGTTGGAAAGCTTGTCGAGGATCTGCGGCTCGGTCAGCACCTCGTCGCGGAAGGGATAACGCAGGCGCGCGATGGTCTCGTCGAACAGGCGCGACCAGGCCGAGCCGCCGACCACCGACTGGTCGTGGATGTACTTCTCCAGCTCGTCCGACAGATCGTGCGGTCGGAACAGGCGGACGTCACGCAGCCAGGGCGCGTACTTCGCCAGCGCCGGCTCCTTCATCCGGGCCAGGAGATCGGCCTCCTCGATCTTGTTCAACTCCAGACGGAAGAACACCAGCTTGGCCGTGGCCTCGTTGAGGGCCTCCGAAACGTTCTGGGAAAAGCGGCCGCGCTCCGGGTCGGCCATGTTCTGCGCGTAGTAGAGCTGGGCGTAGGAGCCCAACCGGCCCATCAGGTCGGTCAGCGCTTCGAAGCGGGCGATCGCGGCCCCCAGCGCCTTGCCGTCGAGACCGGCTATTTTGCCTTCGTACTCCTTGGCGAAGGCCTCGGCGTCGACGGTGGCGCGCTTCAAGTCGCTCTCGACATCGGTGCCCGTGGGGCTGGAATAAAGGTCTTCGAGTTTCCAGGTCGGCAGCTCGCCCAGCAGCGCGGTCATCGACTACTCCCTACTTCTTCGCGATATCGGGATCGGCGGCGATGGCGTCAAGGAACGGGCCGATCATCAGGGCGGCGAAGGGCTCGAGCCTGGCCGGATCGCTCTCCTTGTAGTGCCCCTTGGCATCGAGCAGGTTCATGGTGCCGAGCACGCGGCCTGCATAAACCACCGGCTGGTTGATCGCCGATTCGCAGCCCAGCGAGCGGATCAGCTCGTGGTCGAAGAACGCCCACTTGACGTCGTCGTAGTCGTAGCCGACCCAGGCCTGTCGTTTGCCGATCACCAGCTTGTGCCAGTCGCTCTCGGTTACCGGCTTGTAGCCGCCGACGGGATATTCCTTGGGCATGTTGGTGTAGAGCCGTTTCACGCGCTTGCCGTCGGGCGCCACGTAGAGCAGCGTGAACAGCTTGTGGCCGACAACCTCGGCCAGCGCCTTGTCGATGGCCTTGAAGAAGGCCTCGGGCGGACCCGGCTGTTTGAGGGCGGTGAGGCACGACTCGAACGGCGTCATGAAAGCTCCTGACTGGACTGCAAGTCACTGCTGTCATCCCGAGCGTAGCGAGGGGCCTTTCCCGTGGCCTTAAAGGCCCCTCGCTTCGCTCGGGGTGACAGCTCATCTCTAATACTATGAAGGTCGCGGCGCCGGCGGAACACGCTCGGGCAGGACGCCCGATGGTTTCAACCTCAGCACCACGATAAGGGCGACGGCGATCAGGAGTTCCTTGAGGGCAGCGCGTTGCACGGCGGTGACGCCCGGGATCCATTCGACGAAGAAGCGCGAGGATTCGAGCAGGGTCATCACCATGTAGGCGCCGACCAGGGCGCCCGCCGGCCGCCCCGTGCCGCCCGAGGCGACGGCCAGGAAGATGTACACGGTGATCAGCGGCAGGAACATGTCGGGCGCGATGTACGACGTGAAGTGGCCGTAGAGCGCGCCGGCGAGGCCGGCGATTGCGGCCGACAGCACGAACGCCTCGGTCTTGAAGCGCAGCACCAGCTTGCCGGCGACCTGGGCCACCTGCGCATCCTCGCGGATGGCGCGCAGCGCGCGGCCGTAGGGCGAGCGGTCGATGCGGCGCATGAGGAAGAACACGACCAGCAGCGCTGAAAGCACGATCAGGAAGTAGACGCCGTTGAAGTCGGGACCGAGCGCCCGCTTCCATGGGCCCGGAATGCCGGAGATGCCGTCGGTGCCGCGGGTCAGCCAGATCTCGTTGGAGGCGACCAGCCGCACGGCCTCGGCGAATCCAAGGGTGACGATGGCGAGGTAGTCCTCGCGCAGACGCGTCGTCGACAGCGTGACCACCAGGCCGGCGACGCCGCCCGCCACCAGGGCGACCAGCCAGCCGGCGGCGATCGGGCCGTGGCCCACGGTCGTCAGCAGCGCCGAGGCATAGGCGCCGACGGCGAAGAAGCCGGCCAGGCCGAGATTGACCATGCCGACGCCGCCCCAGATGAGATTGAGGCTGAGCGCCAGCAGCCCGTAGATGCCGCCGATGGTGGCGATGAAGAGGAGGTAGCTCAGCATTGCGTCTTGCCGGACCGCGGGCCTCCAGGCCCGCTCATGGAATCTCTCGACAGAGGATGAGCGGGCCTGGAGGCCCGCGGTCCGGCAAGAAACATCAATACGCCCTCTCGCCCAGAAGCCCGCGCGGCCGCAAGGTCAGCACCGCCAGGATCGCGACGAAGCCGACAGCCGCCCGGTACTGCGAGCCGACCACCAGCACCGACAGCTCCTCGGCCATGCCGATCAGGAAGGCGCCCAGCACGGCGCCGGGCACGCTGCCCAGCCCGCCCAGCACGGCGGCGGCGAACAGCGACAGGAGGATGCGCGTGCCGGTCAGCGGGTCGATCGAGCTGTCGAGCCCCAAAAGCATGCCGCCGACGCCGACCAGGCCCATGCCGACGAAGCTCGCCAGCATGGCGATGCGCTCGGGCCGGATGCCTTTCAGCGCCGCCAGCTCGGGATTGTCGGCCGACGCGCGCATGGCCTTGCCGATCCGGGTGAAGGCGAGTGCCGCGAACACCAGCAGCATCAGCAGCAGTGCCAGGCCCATGGTCTCGAGCTGCTGGGGGCTGACGCGGATGTCGCCCAGGAAGACGTCGCGGGCGATCGGCCGGTCGTAGCCGCGCGGCTCGTTGCCGAAGGAGAGCCGCACGACATTCTCCAGGATCAGCCCTGTGGCGATCGAGGCGATGGCCGCCGGCAAGGCGCCCTGCTTGATCAGCGGCAGGTGCGCCGCCTTGTCGAAGGCAAGGCCGGCCACGCCGGCGACGGCAAAGGCGGTGGCGAGCGAGCCCGCCATCTGCAGCCCGGCGCCGTAGGCGAGATAGCCCGCGAAGGCCCCGAGCGTCGCCACGCCCGACACCGAGAAATTGGGGAAGCGCAGCACGGCAAACATCGCCGTGAAGCCGATGGCGGGCACCGCGAGAAGCGTGCCCGACACGATGCCGTTGACGAGGGCTTGCAGGATGATCATGGGAGCGCGGGCCTCTGGCCCGCCTCATGATCATGAGCGGGCCGGAGGCCCGCGCTCCCATTGTTAGGCAATCTTCACCAGCGTGAACTTGCCGGCCTTGATCTGCTCGTAGCGGAACTTGCAGTCGAGGATGTCGCCCTTCTCGTCGAAGTCGCACGGGCCCGAGGCGCCGGCATAGTCGACCTTGCCACCGGCCATGATCTCCTTGATGCCGTCGACGGCGTTGTCGACGACCTTGCCGCCCGACACCGTCGCCTTGCGGATGTTGTCCTTGATCGCCTCGCCGGTCGCCGCCTTGCCGTTGGCCATCGCCATCAGGACCAGGTTGATGTGGTCGTAGACCTGGCACGTATAAGGATCGGGATTGGCCGAACCCGACGCCGCTTTTGCCTTCTCGAAGGCCGCGCTGCCTTCGGCCGGTGACGGCGCGAAGGTGTAGACGCCCTCGACCACCTCGGGCTGGCCGACCTGGTCGACGAGCTTCTGGTTGATCGAATAGGCGAAGCCCAGGACCTTGCCCTTGAAGCCCGCGCGATAGAGGTCCTTCAGCAGCACCACGGTGTCGGGCGTGTAGCCGTTGGCCAGGATCAGGTCGGGGCTGGTGCGCAGCGCCTGGTCGACCTCGGTGCGGTAGGTCGTCTTCTTGTCGTCGTAGATCAGGCTCTGATGAGTGCAGCCGCCCTTGGGCAGGACCTGGTTGAGGACATCGAAGGTCGACTGGGTGAACGGCGTCTGCGGGATCATGGTGAAGGCCTTCTTGGCCCCCAGCGACAGGATGAACTCGCCGACCCGCGTGACCTGCAGCTTGGAATTGGGCTGGGTGCGGATGAGGAAGCCCTGATGCGGCAACAGCGTGATCGAATCGGCACCCGACACGGTGCAGAGGAAGGTCTTGCTCTCCCAGCACAGCGGCGCCACCGCCGTGGTCACCGACGAGGCCCAGGTGCCCATGATCGCCGAGACCTTGTCGACGTCTATCAGCTTGCGTGCGGCGCGCACCGCGGCTTCGGGGTTGGTCTGATCGTCCTCGCTCACCAGCACGATGCGACGGCCGAGAACACCGCCCGCCTTGTTGACCTCCTCGACCACCGACGCCGCCGCCTTGGCCATCACCGGGCCGTAGGGGCCGCCCGCGCCGGTGAGCGGCGTCAGGGTCGCGAGCTTGATCGGGTCTGCCTGGGCGCGCACGACGGCGGGGCTCGCCAGCGCGGCGACGCCGGCAGCCAACGCGGCGCGGCGGCCGATGCGGATGGTGGTCATGTGAAGTCTCCCTTTTCCTTAACCTCTGACTCTCCTCTCCCCCGATAGGGGGAGAGGTTGGGTGAGGGGGTTACAGAGAGCCTTCGAAGCCCCCTCACCTAACCTCTCCCCCTATCGGGGGAGAGGAATATGACCATCAACCATAGGCCCTGCCTTGCCACCAAGAAAGAGATCGCGGACGATCGGATCGTCCGCCAGGTCGGCGGCCTTGCCTTCGTGCTCGGGCCGACCCTGGACCAGCACATAGGCGCGTGAAGACACCGACAGCGCCTCCAACGCGTTCTGCTCGACCATCAGGATGGCCACGCCCGATTTGTTCAGGGCAAGAATGGTGCCGAACAGCTCCTCGGCGGCACGCGGGCTCAGCCCTGCCGTCGGCTCGTCGAGCAGCAACAGGTCGGGCGCATTCATCAGCGCGATCGCCATGGCCAGGATCTGGCGCTGGCCGCCGCTCAAGGTGCGCGCCGCCGCGCGGCGCTTCTCGCCCAGCATGGGGAACCGCTCATAAAGCTCGGCCATGCGCTTCCGGGCATGCGCGCCGTCGATGAAGCCGCCCATCTCCAGGTTCTCGGCCACGCTCATGGTGCCGAACACGTTGCGCTCCTGCGGCACGAAGGACAGGCCCTGCCGGCTGATCGCCGGTGCGCCCAGTCCCGCGATCTCGCGCTCCTTGAAGCGCACGCTGCCGCCGCTCGGCCGCAGCAGGCCGGCGATCAGCTTCAGCAAGGTCGACTTGCCGGCCCCGTTGGGGCCGATCAGGGCCACGATCTCGCCGGCCTCGACCTTGACATCGGCGCCCTTCACGATCTCGTCCGCCGCAGCATAGCCGCCGCGCAGGCCGGTGATCTGCAGCAGGCTCATGCTGCTCTCCGTCCGAGATAGGCTTCGCGCACGCGATGATCGGTGCGCACCTCGTCGAAGGTGCCCTCGGTCAGAACCTGCCCCTCGGCCATGACGATCACCGGATTGCACAGGCGGGCGATGAAACCCATGTCGTGCTCGATCAGCAGCACGGTGATGCCGCGCTTGGGCAATTCCAGCAGCCGCTCGCCGATCTCGTTCTGCAGGGTCGGGTTGACGCCGGCTGTCGGCTCGTCGAGCAGGACCAGCCGCGGCTCGGCCATCAGGGCGCGGCCGATCTCCAGAAGCTTCTTCTGGCCGCCCGAGAGGGCGGTGGCGGGATTGTCGATCAGATGATCGAGCTTCAGGAAGCGCGCCGTCTCCCACGCCCGCTCGGCCAGCGCGGCCTCGCGCTCGCGTGCCGCGCTGGTGCGGACGATCGCCTGCCAAAGGCTCTCCCCCGGCTGATCGCGACCGTAGAGCATGAGATGCTGGAACACCGAGAGCTTGGGAAAGCCGCGCGCCACCTGGAAGGTGCGCACCAGGCCGCGCCGGCTGATCGCGTCGGGCGCCCAGCCGGCGACCTCCTCGCCATCGAAGCGGACCGAGCCGGCGTCCGGCGGCACCAGCCCCGACACCACGTTGAATAGCGTCGTCTTGCCCGCGCCGTTGGGGCCGATGAGCCCGGTGATGCCGCCCGCCGTCACGGCCAGATCGACGCCACGCAGGACGTCGAGGCCGTAGAAGGCGCGACGCAGTTTCTTGAGCTCGAAGAGAGGCATGTCGTCCACACTAACCGTCATCCCGACCGAAAACGGGCGAAGCGAGGCGTAGCGGAGGGACCCGTTGAAAGCCAGAGGCAAAAGAGCCGGGCTATTGAGCCCGCGCGAACATCAGATACTCGACGAGCTGCACGCCGCCCGCGCCGCCCAGCGGCACCAGTATCGCCTGCACCAGCGGCTGCTCGAAGAACGGTGCGAAGGCGCCCTGCCGCAAGGTGCGGACCTGCGCGATCAGGTCCGGAAAGCGCTCGGCCAGCCTGGCGTAGTCGGGCCCCGCGCCTTTCAGCCATAGAAGGTCGGCTTCCATCCCGATGAGCGCCTTCCGCCGCGTCATCTCCGCCCCGATGTTCAGCATGGCGGCCATCGCGATTGCCCACAGCACGTAGAAGACGAGGACAGCGAGCTGGTCGTTGCCGATCGCCCAGTTATCGAAAAGCTGGCTTCGCGCGACGACGCCGAGTGCCAGGAGGATGAAGGGAAAGACGATCAAGGGACCGATGGCGGCCGTATGCTCAGCGATCAGCCGCGTATCGATCCAGTCATCGAGCAGCGAATTGCGTCCGAGCCGTTCCGGTGGCGGGAGCACAGGCCCATAGCCATGGCGGTCGGCGATGCGGGCGGCAACCGGCACGGCAGCCACATGGCGCAGCTCCGGTCCCAACTCGGCGGCAAAACGCTCCACCGTCGCCTGCGGGTAGGAGGTGCGGCCGTTTTTCATCACGCTGACGACGCGCCAGGTCAGGACCGTGGCGTCGGCGACGAGCACGAACAGGGTTATCATGACGATGTTGCTGACGACAAGCGTGCCGCCAAACAGCATCCGATCGCTGAAGCCGCGGGCGGGAATTTCGATGAATGCCGATCCCGCGAGCTGATAGCTGTAGCCGATCATCAGCGCAGCGAGGAAGAACCACATCACCATCCGCCCGGAGCGTGGCCAGTTGCGTAGTCGTTTGCCGTAGTCACGCCACAGGTGCGCGCCGTCGATGCTGCCGTCGGACCGTACGACCGCCGGCCGCCAAAGCCAGATCGTCGCGTTGCCGATACTTCTGAAGAAACGGCCCACCCGGACATAGGCGTACCGTCGCGTATCGAGAACGAGAAGCCGCGTCCGGCGCTTGAGGCTCGACCACCTGTTGCGCAATGCCGCCAGCCTGCGCCGCCACCACGCCTGCGCTGGTGGTGCGACAGGCGCCAGAGGCTTGCCGCCGAAATACTCGCGGTCGATGCGACGCCAATCGTCCGTGCTGCGGCACCATGTGTAGTCCAGGAAACAGGCGAACAGCACGATCATCAGCGTTCGCAACAGATGGCCCGGCCAGGAGCTGACACCGCTGAAGGGTGCAAAGGGCTCGCGTAGATCTTCAGCCGGGGTTTCTTCCCACATTTCCACCAGTGCCCAGGCAAGCAAGGCGAAGAAGACCAGGCGCAGGCCAAATCTCAGCCAACGGGATGTGGGCGACGAACCGCCTCCGGCGTTGCCCGGAAACGCCCCCCGTACGCCGGGATACAGGAAGGCCCAGAAGAACGCCGCCGTCGTCATGCCGAGCAGGAAGGCGCCACCGAAGCCGGTGCTGCCCGGCGCGCAGAGCTCGATCACCATGCCTGCTGCGAAGCCGAACGCCGCCGCCTCGAGTCCCGACACGACCTTGCTCGACATGTCGAAGTGGGTCTCATCGGCCTTGTTCCCGCGCAGCCAGAGCCGGGCCGTCGACATGGCCGGCACGAAGCGAGTGAAGGCGACCATCCCGCCCAGGCCCAGCAGTACGACCGCGACCAGCACGGCATAGGTAACTCGCCGTTCGTCCTCGGGGCTGGGTGAACCCTTGATACCGAGCTCGACCTTGTCGCGCAGCCCGATCTCGAACAGCCTCGGCTTGTCCAGTTCGCCCTTGATCGACTTCAGCACCGCGTCTCGCCGGCCGTCGTCCGCGGCGGCGTAGCGTGCGCCGAGGAACGTCGCGGTCTGATAAGAGTCGCGAAACGGCGGAATGTTGCCCTGCAGCTCCTTGTCCAGCATCAGCGGCAGGCTCGATGTCACGATGATATTGCGCGTGTACCCGGTGACGTCGGGATGCAGCAGGCGCGCGTCCAGGTCGGTCGTGAACAGCACCCGGTCGGGAAAGGCAGCGCGCAGCGCCTGGGCCAGCACGAGTTTGTCGTGCACGTCGCGACCGATCATCCCGACGGCCTTCACCTCGGTCTCGGGCGAATCCGCCCTGACCCGTCCCGAGATCTCCTTGACGATGCGGCGCACATAATCGCGCTGATCGCGGCCCTCGGGCCATTCGATCTGCGAGTCCTTGCGCTCGCCGACCGGCTTGTCGCCCGACCTCACGAGCCGCACCTGCTTCGACGCGCCGTCGAGGCCAGCGCCGTCCAGGCCGCGCAGATAGGGATAGAATTCGACTCTTATGGGCCTTTTTTCGCAGCCCTTGCTCGACTGACCTTGGAGCGCATCGGCGAAGGTCCGGGCATAGATGGAATCCCACTCGCCGAACAGGACGACGCGGTCGCTGACATTGTCGGTGAAGCCCCGCGCGCACAATTCCGCCACCAGCAGATTGATCAGCACGTCGTCGGGGGCAACCGTCCGAACGAAAAAAGGCGCCTGTTGTGCGGCCGCGATGCCCTGCCGCGGCTCGCGCCGGTTCTCGAGGATCCCGTGAATGCCGTTCAGCCGGGTGCGGAACGCTTCGGCGATGCAATCTTCATCCACGCCCGCCCGCACCGGCGGACAGGAAGACAGCCTCGCTTCCCTGCGCAGCAGTTCGGCTGACGCCGTCGACTCGGCGCTGATCAGCTGCAGCTTGTCGAGAGTCTGCCAATTTCTCTGGAAGTTCCGGATCGGCCCTGGAGACTTGAGGTTTTCGGCTTCCTTCTGCAGGGCGCCCAGGTCGTCGTCCAGGGCAGCGACGAGCGCATCGGACCCGTTGGGCCCCATGATGCGCAGTCGGACGCCGTCGCCCTCGGGCGCCACATCCGCAAGCAGCATGGCAAGCACGCTCAGCCAGCGCCTGCCGACGATGGTGTCGTCGATCCAAAGCACGGCAACGTTGCGGCGCTGGTCGGCGGTGCCGGTCGCGCGCGATGTCAATGTCTCGAAGACGAAGTCGATCGTGCCGATTTCCGGTTTCTTGAATTTCTCCAGCGCGGCGATGATCGACTTCTGCAGCTGCGCGGGCTGCAAGTCCATCCACGCCTCGGGGCGACCGCGCGCGAGGAACGAGCCGATGCCCTCCTTCTCGGCGCATTCGGCAAACCGCTCGCAGCGCCGCACGCGCATCAGGCGCATGTGCTCGCTGTCGTCGGGGATGTAGCCTTCGGCGTTCAAACCGGCGAGCACCGCATAGCGCGTTCGCCGCCGCGCCTCCTCGGCCCCGATCTGGACCGCGCCGGGCAGCGTCGCGGCGATGATGGTCAGACCCGTCGGCGTCTTCCCGTAGAGATCCCTGAGGCCGTTGGCGTCCGCCGGCGGCCGGCAGCCGGCACTGCCGTGCTGCGCGCCCGTCGGCGCGGCGTCGGTGCAGCGGTCGCGGTAGCGCGCCAGGGCCGCCAACGGGTCTTCCCACAGACGAGCATTGACTGGCGGCTCGGCCCGGTGCGGGCGCTTGGCCGTGTCGGTCTCGGCCTGGCGCAGCAGCTCGAATCCCTGCGGACCGAGGAACGTGGTGCCGAGGAACAACGCCACGACCGCCAGACCGGCGAAAGGAAAAGACGTCGTCCGATCGTCCGCCATGCCAACTGCCCTGCCCCTGACGCTGCCCTCAAGGCTATGCCCAAGGGTCAGTCGAGTCACGGGGCGCGCGCGCCGAAGGGGCTGCCGGCGGCCAGTCTACAGGCGGTTGTAGGCCTTGAACCAGTCCACGAACCTCGGAATGCCCTCTTCCACCGGCACCTTGGGCGTCCAGCCGAAATCGCGGGTGGTGTCGGAGATGTCGGCGGCGGTCTCCTGGATGTCGAAGGGGTCGCCGGGCCTGAGCTCGACCTTGGCTTCGCGGCCCAGCGCCTTCTCGAACAGCGAGACGACATGGACGATGTCCTCGCTGCGCGCGGCACCGAGATTGTAGAGACGGTGGCTCGCCGCCTCGGGCGGCCTGTCGAGCACCGCGATCGTGCCCTCGACGATGTCGTCGATGTAGCTGTAGTCGCGCTTCACGAAGCCCAGGTGATAGAGCTCGATGGTGCGGCCCTCATGGATCGCCTTGGCGAAGATGTACGGCGACATGTCGGGCCGGCCCCACGGGCCATAGACCGTGAAGTAGCGCAGGCCGGTGGCTTTCAGCCCGAACAGATGGGTGTAGGTCTCGGCCATCAACTCGTCGGCCCGCTTGGTCGCGGCGTAGAGCGAGACCGGACGGTCGACGGCGTCATTGGTGGAAAAAGGCAGCTTGCGATTGCCGCCATAGACCGACGAGGACGAGGCATAGACGAAGTGCTTCAGGTCCTTCAGCCGCTTGGCCAGCTCGAGCATGACCAGCTGGCCCATGACGTTGGTCTGCACATAGACGTAGGGATCGACCAGCGAATGCCGCACCCCGGGCTGGGCGGCGAGATGGACGATGCGGTCGATGTCGCCGTGCCGCTCGGCCAATGCCAGCATGGTTTCGCGGTCAGAAATGTCGGCCTCGAGGAAGGTGAAACCCCTGTCCTCGCGCAACGGCTTCAGCCGGGCGTACTTCAGGACGGGATCGTAGTATTCGCTGAAATTGTCGATGCCGACCACCGTCTCGCCGCGCGCCAGCAGGGCGCGGGTGACGTGGCTGCCGATGAAACCCGCGGCGCCGGTGACGAGGACGGTCATGGCGGGCGCACGCTTACAACGTTTCATTCCCAGGCGAAACCTTGAAACGGCGCAGGCAATGAGGGCCGATCCGCCAGCGCAAAGCATCCTTTTCGCGGGGACCGCTCGTTCTCGATTGCAAGCCGCAAGATTCTGTCGCTACCGTCTCCATTGGAGCAGCTGTCACCCCGAGCGCAGCGAGGGGCCTTTAAGGCCACAGGAAAGATCCCTCGCTTCGCTCGGGATGACAGCGGGACCCGTGTCCGACATCTGTGATTCAGGGAGGTTGCCTTGCCCGTCGCGGTAACCCTGGACGACAAATACGTACTTGAAAGCGGAAGGGTCTACCTGACCGGCACGCAGGCGCTGGTGCGCCTGCCGATGATGCAGCGCCAGCGCGACCTCGCGGCCGGGCTCAACACCGCAGGCTACATCTCGGGCTACCGCGGCTCGCCGCTGGG
>Ga0081539_10005744_pt1 | contig 12403 bp, 8 predicted proteins | sample TabmetS4T2R2_FD_71023 | JGI IMG/M metagenome (GOLD analysis project Ga0081539, IMG submission 71023) | Tabebuia heterophylla rhizosphere microbial communities from the University of Puerto Rico - S4T2R2 | ecosystem: Host-associated > Plants > Roots > Rhizosphere ...
GGGCGAGCCCGGCGCCGTCCAGGACATCGTCACCGCCTGGCGGGCCGGCTCGGCCGGGACGCCGTCGAACCGGACGAAGGGCGGCGCGGAGTCGCTGCCGCCGCACCCGTTCCCGCCACCGGAGAGCGCGGGCACCTCCTGGCACACGCGCGCCCGCGTCGTACCGGAACCCGTGGCGCGCAGCGCGCCCGGCGCCGGCCGCACGAACGGCGTCCGCCCGGCGCCGACGGCGTGGCTGAGCACGCGCGCCGTCCCGGCCGACGGCGCCCGGAGGCCCGAGCCGTCCAGGAGCGGCCGGACGCGGTCGTCGCCGGCGACGAGGAGCCGCGCGGTGGCTGCGACGTACGTCGCGCCGACCTGCTGCTGCGCCCGGGGCGACAGCCGCCGCGAGGTGCGCGACGAGGTGCCGCAGACGGCGTCCGCCGGGTCGAACCAGTCGTCCCACGCCGGCGCTACCGCCTGGCCCGGCGTCCACTCGGTGTTGAAGAAGTTGTGGTCGGCGCCGACGACGAACACCGCGCTGTGCAGCGCCGGCGTCCGGCCCACGCCCACCGTGCCGTCGACGGTCACCTGGCCCTGCAGGTCGTAGACGTCGCCGTCGCAGCCCGGCAGGACGACGACGGACGGCACGTCGGCCGCCGGGTTGTGCCCGAACAGCGTGGGCGCGATCTGGAACGTGCCGCGGATGTTCCAGCGCACGTCGCCGCGGTAGCCGTCGACGGCGCGCGGCGGCGGCGAGAGGGAGTCGATCGCCGCGCGGTTCACGCCCTCGCCGCCACGGGAGTGCCCGACCAGGAGCACGCGGGACAGGTCCGCGGGCGGTGCCGCGCGCACGATCGCCGGCGCGAGGCGGCGCCACCGCCCGGCCCAGTCGGCCCAGCGGGCGAGGTGCAGCCGGATCAGCGACGAGCGCGCCTGGGCGCCGCCGTCCTCCGCCGCGTCGTCCTGGCCGTTGATGCCGTTCGCGGCGATGGAGACCGTGACGTAGCCCTGCGAGGCGAGCAGCCGCTGCGCCTGGAGGTAGCCGCGGTGGCTCGGGATCGGCCTGGTGCCGCGCGGGCACGGCCAGTCCTGGCTCCCGTCGCCGCCGTAACAGATCGAGTGCCGGCCGTGGAGGAACAGCACGAGCGGCCGCGGGCCGGGCGCTCCCTTCGGCGCGACGACGACGCCGAGCATCTCCACCGGCCGCGGGAGGTCGGGCAGCGTGACGTCCGGCAGCCGGTACTCCCCCGTCACCGTGGCGTACGGGCCCGGGCGGCCGGGGTCGAGCGCCGCCGCGAGCGGCGGCTGGGCGAGGGCCTTCGGTGGCGCGCCGCCCGGCGGCGTGCCCTGCGCCCGGGCGCGGGCCGGGGCGGCCACGTCGAGGCGCCGGCCGGCGGAGCGGACCTGGAGGTCCGCGGGCGAGTCGAGCGACCCGGCGAGCGCGAGCGTGTACGTGCGCCCGTCGTCGGCGCGCCGCGGCGTCCCGAGCAGCTCGTCGCCGGCGAAGAACCGCACGCCGGCGTCGCCCAACGGGACGGCGGACGGCGCGCGCCAGGTCAGGCGCAGGACGCCGCCCTCGGTCACGAGCGACCAGCCGCGCGGCAGGGCGGTCGCCGCGACGCGCGGCGTCACCGGCTGCGCCCCGGCCGGCGGGGCGCCCGTGCCGGCGACGGCGGCGGCCGCCACCAGGGCCACCAGGGCGGCCCACCGCCCCCGGCTCGTCGTCGCACCGTCACGTCCCATCCCAGGCGCCATCGGGCAAGAGTGCCGTACGGACCCGAACCGGGCGAACACCTTTCGGAAACCCGCCCCTGACTCCGCACTCACCCACCTGCCATCCGGCGTTCACCTCAGCCCAGGATCACCAGCACCTTTCCCGGGCGGCCCGCGGCCAGGGCGGTGTAGGCCTCGGCCGCCCCAACCACTGGGCGTTGATCATGCAAGTTTCGGTGGCCGGAGTCTCGCCGGTGACGTTCCGCACCGAGGACAGGCCACCGAAACTTGCATGATCAACGCGGGTTAGAGGGGGGCCGCGGGGGTCAGCGCGCTCACCAGCGTGGCCACCAGGACGTCGCCCGCCGCCGCCGGCTCCAGCCGGCCCGCGTCGACCTCGTCGGCGGCGTTGTGCAGCAGCGCGTAGGCGACGCTGACCAGCCACTCGCGGGGCAGGTCGTCGCGGAGCTCGCCGGTGGCCTGGCCCCGGGCGACCAGCCGGTCGACGTGGTCGAGCACGCCGCCGTGGTGCCGGCGCAGCAGTTCGGGGGCCAGGCTGCGCTGGGCGGCGGCGTGCACGCCGCGGTGCTGGTCGAGGACGGGCCACGACGTCCGGATCAGGCGGACCAGCGCCTCGGTCGCGGGCCCCCGGTCCGGCTCGGCGGCGGCGACGATGTCCTCCGCCTCGGCGGTGGCGCGGGCGAGCAGCGCCTCGACGAGGTGCTCCCGCGACTCGAAGTGCCCGTACACGGTCACCCGCCCGAGGCCCGCCGCCCTGGCGATCTCGGTCATGCTCGCCTCGGGGTCGCGGCGGAACAGGGCCTGCGCGGCGTCCAGGACGGCGGCGACGTTGCGCTCGGCGTCGCGCCGCCGCGGACCCTGCCCGCGGCGGTGCGACGGCGCGGCGCCCGCGTCGACGGCGGGAGCGTCGTGAGCCATGCCGGACACGGTAGGCGGTCAGTGCGCGAACAACGGCTGGTCCCCGACCGCCGGCCGGCCCGCGGGAAGCGCCACGGCGAGGACGGCGGCGGCCACGAGCGCGGTGACCGCGGCGACGGCGAACGCGCGGTCGAACCCGTCGACCGCCGGACGCGCCACTACCGTGAGGCTGGCCCCCGCGACCGCGGAGAACACCGCGGCGCCGAGCGAGGCACCCAGCTCGTGGCTGGTGTTGACCGTCGCGGACAGCGCGCCGGTGTGCTCGGCCGGTGCGGCGGCGAGCGCCGTCGTCGTGGCCACGACGAACGCCGTCCCGAGGGCGAACGCGGCCAGCACGAAGCCGGGCAGGACGCCGGTCACGACGCCGGCGCCGGCGTCGATGCGGGACATGAGGAAGAGGCCGCCGCCGGCCAGCGTGAACCCGCCGGCCGCGACCGCCCGCGGGCCGACGCGCGGGAGCAGCCGGGAGCCGAGGTGCGCGCCGGCGCCGGTGGCCAGCGCGACCGGCAGGAACGTCACGCCCACCTCCAGCGCGCTGAGCCCGAGCACGCGCTGCAGCAGCATCGAGCCGAGGAAGAACGAGGCGATCAGCAGCGCGGTCGCCAGCGTCATCGTCAGCAACCCGGAGGCGACCGGACGGCGCGCCACGAGCTCCGGCCGCACCAGTGGCTCGCGCACCGAGCGCTCGACGACCGCGAACACCGCGAGCGTGAGGGCGCCGGCCGCGAGCGGGACCAGCGTCGCGGCGTCCGACCAGCCGGCGCTCCCGGCCTTGATCAGGCCGTAGATCACGGCGCCGAGGCCGCCGGTGACGAGCACGGCGCCGGCGACGTCCAGCCGCCCCGGCCGGGCGGGCGTGGGCGGTACGATCCGCGGCGCGAGCGCGAGGACGGCGAGGCCGGTCGGCACGTTGACGTAGAAGATCCAGGGCCAGCCCGGGCCGCTGACGAGGACGCCGCCGAGCAGCACGCCGACGGCTGCGCCGGCCCCGCCGAGGCCGGCCCACACGCCCAGCGCCCGGTACCGCTCATGGCCGCTGAACATGGCGGTCACGGTCGCGAGCGCGGCGGGCGACAGCAGCGCCGCGCCCGCGCCCTGGAACCCGCGGGCGGCGATCAGCCACGACCCGTCGCGCGTCAGGCCGGCGAGCGCGGACGCCGCGGTGAAGACGGCGAGCCCGGCGAGGAAGGTCCGGCGGCTGCCGAGCAGGTCCGCGGATCGGCCGCCGAAGATCATCAAGCCGCCGAAGCACAGCGTGTAGGCGGTGATGACCCAGGTCAGGCCCTCGCGCTCGAGCCCCAGGGCGGCGCCGATGTCGGGCAGCGCCACGTTCACGACGCTGATGTCGAGGATCACCATGAACTGGGCCACCGCGAGCAGCGCGAGGGCGCGCCACCGCCGTGGGTCCGGCTCGGCGGCCGCCGCCGCGTGGGTGACGGGCGTACCGGGATGCGCCTGACCGGCGACGTCGTGAACCATGACCGCTCCAAACTCAGACAGCAACGTCTGAGTTAGCGTGCTCCTGGTTCGGCCCAGAAGTCAAACAGTGTTGTAAGAGATGAAGGTCTTGCGGAGGGGAATGTACCCACCCGGGGTATGATTGCCTGTCATCGATACCCCCCTGGGGTAGGGACGCGTGCAGAACCCGACGACACGAGGAGACAGCCATGACCGAGGACCTGAGGCTCACGGCCGCCCCGGGCACCGACGCCACCGGCGCCACCGGCACCACGGACACGGCAGGTTCGGGCTGCGGCTGCGGCGGTTCCGGCTGCGGAGACTCGATCGCCGCCACGGGCACGCCGGGCGCGGCCGAGGCCGTCACCGCGACCTACGGCGTCCTCGGCATGACCTGCGCGCACTGCACCGCCGCCGTCACCGAGGAGCTGTCCGCGCTCGACGTCGTCACGTCCGTCGACGTGCGCCTGGTGCCGGGCGGGACCTCCGCCGTCCGGGTGGTCTCGACCACCGCCCTCGACCGGTCCGCCGTCGCGGGCGCCGTCGACGAGGCCGGCTACGAGCTCGCCGACGCCGTCTAGCGATCGCGCCGGGCGCGGCCCGGCAGCCGAGGAGACCCGTGATGAACACCCGGCCGAAGCTCGGCCTCTTCGCCGCCGGCCTTGCCGGGCCGTCGCCGCCGAGGTCGGCATCGACCGGGTGATCGCCGAGGTGCTGCCCGCGGACAAGGTCGACGTCGTCGCCCGCCTGCAGGCCGAGGGCCGGGTGGTGGCGATGGTCGGCGACGGCGTCAACGACGCCGCCGCGCTCGCCCGGGCCGACCTTGGGCTCGCGATGGGGACCGGGACCGACGTCGCGATCGAGGCATCGGACCTCACGCTGGCCGGCGCGACCTGCGGGCCGCGGTGGACGCCATCCGCCTCGCACGCCGCACGCTGGCGACGATCCGGGGCAACCTGTTCTGGGCCTTCGCCTATGACGTGGCGGCGCTGCCGCTGGCGGCGGCCGGCCTGCTGAACCCGATGCTGGCGGGCGCGGCGATGGCCCTGTCGTCGGTCCTCGTGGTGACGAACAGCCTGCGCCTGCGCCACTTCCGACCGGTCCCTTCCGTCGACGCCGAGGAGCGGCAGCCATGAGTCAGCCAACGGACCTGCGCACGGCGGTGCTCGAGGTCTCCGGCGTCCAGTGGGCGTCGTCGCGGGATCTGGTGGAGCGGGTGCTCGGCCGGCGCGAGGGCGTGACCGCCGTGGCGGCCAACCCGCTCGCGCAGACCGCGACCGTCACGTACGACCCGGCGCGCACCTCGCCGGCCGACCTGGCGGCGTGGATCCGCGACTGCGGCTACCACTGCGCGGGCCGGTCCGTGCCGCTGCACGTCTGCGACCCCCTGCTGGACGGCGCCCCGGAGCGGCCCGCGGAGCCCGCGGCCCACGACGGGCACGAGGGGCACGAGGCCGCCGAGATGGCGCACGGCGGGCACCACGCCGGCATGTCGATGGACGACATGGCGCGCGACATGCGCAACCGCTTCCTCGTCGCCACGGTGCTGTCCGTCCCGATCCTGCTGTGGTCGCCGATCGGTCGCGACGTCCTCGGGTTCGACGTCGCGGCGCCGTTCGGCCTGCGGGACGACGTCTTCTCGCTGCTGCTGAGCCTGCCCGTCGTCGGGTACTCGGGGTGGATCTTCTTCGACGGCGCGTTCCGCGCGCTGCGGGCGCGCACGCTGGACATGATGGTGCTGGTCGCCGTCGCCATCGGCGCGGGCTGGCTCTACAGCCTCGGCGTGACGCTGACCGGTGGCGGAGAGGTCTTCTACGAGGCGGCGTCGGTGCTGACGGCGTTCGTCCTGCTGGGCCACTGGTTCGAGATGCGGGCCCGCGGCGGCGCGAACGACGCCGTCCGGACGCTGCTGGAGCTCGCCCCGCCCAAGGCCGTCGTGCTGCGCGACGGGCGCGAGACCCAGGTGCCGACCAGCGAGGTGCGCCGGGGCGACCTGCTGCTCGTGCGCCCCGGCGCGAAGCTCCCGGTGGACGGCGTCGTCGAGGACGGCGAGTCCGAGGTCGACGAGTCGATGGTCACCGGCGAGAGCCTGCCGGTGGCCAAGTCGCCCGGCGCCGAGGTGATCGGCGCGTCGGTCAACACCACCGGGACACTGCGCGTGCGCGCCACGAAGGTCGGGTCCGAGACCGCGCTCGCGCAGATCGTGGAGCTCGTCCAGCAGGCGCAGAACTCGAAGGCGCCGGGCCAGCGGCTGGCCGACCGCGCGGCGTTCTGGCTGGTGCTCGTCGCGCTCCTCGGCGGCGCCGGCACCTTCGTCGCCTGGACGCTCGCCGGTCGCCCGGTGACCGAGGCGCTGCTGTTCGCCATCACGGTCGTGGTGGTGACCTGCCCCGACGCGCTCGGGCTCGCGACACCGACGGCGATCATGGTCGGCACCGGGCTGGGCGCCCAGCGCGGCATCCTGTTCAAGACCGCCGCGGCGCTGGAGGCGACGGCGCGGATCGGCACCGTCGTGATGGACAAGACCGGCACCCTCACGAAGGGCGAGCCGGAGGTCACGGACGTCGTCGTTCCCGAGACGGTGCACGGCCTGCCGGAGGCCCGCGTGCTGGCGCTCGCGGCCGCCGTCGAGCGCGAGTCCGAGCACCCGCTGGCGCGCGCCGTCGTCCGGCGCGCCGAGGACGCGGGCGTCGAACGCCTCGCGGCCACGGAGTTCCGCAACGTGCCGGGTCACGGCGCCCGCGCGGTGGTCGACGGCCACCGGGTGCTGGTCGGCAACCGGGCGCTGATGGCGGCGGCGGACGTGAGCGTCCGCGCGCTGTCGCGGACCCGCGACGAGCTGGCGGCCGGCGGCCGCACGGCGGTCTTCGTCGCGGTGGACGGTGAGGCGGTGGCCGTCGTCGGGCTGGCCGACGCCGCGCGCGACACCGCGGCCGCCGCGGTGACGGCGCTGCACGACCTCGGCGTCGCCGTCGTCATGCTCACCGGCGACAACGAGGCGACGGCCCGGCGGATCGCCGACCAGCTCGGCATCGACCGGGTCATCGCCGAGGTGCTCCCCGGCGACAAGGCCGCGCGGGTGGCGAGCCTGCAGGGCGCCGGGCACCGGGTCGCGATGGTCGGCGACGGCGTGAACGACGCGCCGGCGCTGGCGCAGGCCGACGTCGGCATCGCGATCGGCGCCGGCACCGACGTCGCGATCGAGACCGCCGACCTGGTGCTGATGCGGTCGGACCCGCTCGACGTGGCGGTCGCCCTCCGGATCGGCCGCGGGACGCTGCACAAGATGCGGCAGAACCTCGGCTGGGCCATCGGGTACAACACGATCGCGCTGCCGATCGCGGCCGGGGTGTTCGAGCCGTGGCTCGGCCTCGTCCTGCGGCCGGAGATCGCCGCCCTGTCGATGTCGGGCTCCAGCATCATCGTGGCGGTGAACGCCGTGCTGCTGCGCCGGCTGCGCCTGCCCGACCAGCCCGCCGCCGCCCCGGCGCCGGCAGTGCCGGTGGAGTCGCCGGCGGCGTGACGGCGACGGCGGCGCCCGCCGCCCCGGGTCAGCCGGGGAACGTCTCCGGGAGGCCGCGGCCCGGGGTCACCACGCCGGTCTCGTAGGCCAGCACCACCGCCTGCACCCGGCTGCTCAGCTCCAGCTTGGAGAGCACGCTGCTGACGTGGGTCTTCACGGTCGTCTCGCTGACCCACAGCTCCTGCGCGAGCTCCCGGTTCGACCGGCCGCGGGCCAGGCCGACGAGGATCTCGCGCTCCCGCTCGCTCAGCGTGGCCAGCCGGCCGACCCACGGGTCGGCGTCGGGAGCCGCCTCGGCGGCCGGTGGCCCGGCGGCGGGCGGCGCGGCGTCGTCGGCGGCGGACAGGCCGCGCTCCAGCTCCAGGCAGCGGCTGATCAGGTGCCGGGTCACGGCGGCGTCGACGAGGGAGTCGCCGCGGTGGACGGTCCGGACGGCGTCCACGAGCACGTCCGGGCCGGCGTCCTTGAGAAGGAACCCGCTGGCTCCGGCCCGGATCGCGCCGAGCACGTACTCCTCGTCGTCGAACGTCGTCAGCACCAGCACCGCGGGCGCCCGGGTGCCGGCGGCCGCCGCCGCGGCCAGGATCTGCCGGGTCGCCTCGATGCCGTCCAGCCGCGGCATCCGGATGTCCATGAGCACGACGTCCGGCGCCAGCTCGGCGGCCGCGGCCACCGCCCGGTGCCCGTCGTCCGCCTCGCCGACCACGGCGAAGTCCGGCTCGTGGTCCACGATCATGTGCAGCCCGGCGCGGATCACGCCCTGGTCGTCGACGACGAGGACCCGGACCGGCGGCGCCTCGCTCACGCCCCCACGACCCGCGACGTCGGCACCGGCACCGTGGGAGCCGACGGCGGGACCGGCGCAGCGCCCACGGGCGAGGGCGCGGGCGCCGCGGCGGCCAGCGGCAGCAGCGCGGTGACGCGCCACCCGCCCAGCGGACCGGCACCGGCCCGGACCCCGCCGCCGCAGGACAGCGCCCGCTCGCGCATGCCGGGCAGCCCGTTGCCGCCGCCGGACGCCGAGGGCATCGGCGCGCCGGGCGCGAACGGGTCCCGGGACGGTGGCCCCGCCGGCCCGTCGTCGTCGACGTCGACCCGCAGCGACGCGCCGTCCGCCGCGACCCGGACCGCCGCCCGGGTGGCTCCGGCGTGCAACAGCACGTTCGTGAGGGACTCCTGCACGATCCGCAGCGCGGCGAGCTCCACCTGCGGCGGCAGGGCGGGCAGCGGGGCGACGTGGAGGTCGACGGGGACGCCGGCGCCGGTCACCCGGGCCGCCAGGTCGGGCAGCTCCGCCAGCGACGCCTGCGGCGCCAGCGGCGGACCCCCGGGAGCCGCCACCGGGATCGGGCCGGTGGGCGGGGCGACGGCTCCGGCCGGGCCCGCGCCGGGCTCACCGGTGCGGAGCACCCGGACCACGTGCCGCATGGCGGCCAGCGCGTCCTGGCCGGTGGCCGCGATCCAGCGCACCGCCTGGCGCGGCTCGTCCGGGCGAGCGTCCGCCACCCGGTCTGCCGCCTGCGCCCGGATGACGACGGCGCTGACGTGGTGCGCGACGACGTCGTGCAGCTCCCGGGCGATGCGCGTGCGCTCGGCCGCGATCACCTGGCGCGCCTCGACGCCGCGCAGCCGCTCGAGCTCGGCGTTCCGCGCCTCGAGCAGGTGGGCCACCCGCCGCTGGCGGAACTGCGCCCGGCCGAGGAGGACGCAGCAGGTCACCAGGAGGAGCTGGAAGAGGAACTGGGAGAACGACCGCGACCACGCGTACATCAGCCAGTCCGCCGACGGCCCCTCCGGCCGGAGCGCCTCCAGCAGGGGGTTCCCGGCCCGGAACGAGACGACGACCGCGAGCCAGCACGCCGGCAGCGTCCATACCGTCCGCAGCCGCCCGGCCACCGCGACCTGGTACGCCGCGAGGAACAGGGGCAGCAGGAGGAACTCCGACCCGCCGGGGTCCGTCCACAGGAGCTCGACGGCCAGGGGGTAGCCGACCACCACCAGCACGAACGTCGTGCGGGGGTAGCACCAGCCGAAGGCCAGCGCGACGGCCACGCCGGCACCCGTCAGGTCGTAACTCGCCTGCGAGGCCGGGAACCAGCCGTGCCCGAGCGCCCACGCCATCCCACCGAACCAGCAGGCGCCGAACGCGGCGGCGAGCACGACGTCCCGCCACGGTCGCTCCCAGCCGGTCCACAGGTGCCGCACAACCGGAGGCTAACCGGAGGGAGGAGAGGTGTCCTCGTCCTTTGTGAGGAGGACACCCCCGGTGAGTGCCCAGTCACGCACCTAGGCCGCGTCTAGCCGATCCTCCGGAAGACGGAGCCCGGACGCCGCCCCGGCCGCGACTCCTCCGTTCGGCGCCGCCCGCGGCCGGTGGATCTCGTCCCGGCCGCCGATGCGCCGGACCCGCGCCGGACGGGAGCGTTTCCGGCATGCCGCTGACGACGACAATCGAGACCGCGACCTGGGGCAACGGCCCCCGCATCCCGTCGCTGACCGTCCGCCCCGTCGAGCGCGAGCGCCACGCCACCGTCGCCGACCGCTGGGGGCTGAGCTTCCTGCAGCTCCCGGAGTGGGCGGACGTCAAGGCCGGCTGGGAGCACGAGAGCCTCGGCTGGTTCGACGCCGACGGCGCGCTGGTGGGCGTGGCCCTCGTCCTCTACCGGCGCGTGCCGCGCGTGCGGCGGTCCCTGGCCTACCTGCCCGAGGGCCCGGCGCTGCCCTGGCACGAGGTGGCGCACGCGCCCCGGGTCTGGCTGGACCCGATGGTCGCGCACCTGCGCTCCCGGGGCGCGTTCGCCGTCCGGATCGGGCCGCAGGTGCCGCTGCGCGAGTGGAGCGCGGCGACCGCCAAGCGCGGCCTGGCGGACCCGGCCGTGACCCGGCTCGGCGACCTGCCGCCCGACCGCACCCATGCCGTCGGCACGCGGCTCTGCGCGGCGCTCTCCGGCGCCGGCTGGGAGCCGCTCGGCCTCGGCGACGGCTTCACCGCCGGGCAGCCGCGCTTCGTCGTCCGGGTCGGGCTGGACGACGTCGACGACGACGCCGCGGACCACACCGCGGACGCCGCCACTGAGGACGCCGACGGTGGGGAGCAGGGTGGCGGGCCGGCCGGCGGGGACGCGGGTGGAGGGGACCCGCGTCCCCCTCGGCTGTGGCAGGGCCTGAACCAGGAGTGGCGGCGTAACGTGACGCGCGCCGAGCGCAGCGGCGTCGTGGTGCGCCTCGGCGACGAGACCGACCTGCCGGCGTTCCACGCGCTCTACCTCGAGACCGCCGAGCGGGACGGCTTCACGCCGCGGCCCGCGGAGTACTTCACCGGCATGTGGCGCGCGCTCAACGCCCGCCGCCCGCGGCTGCGCCTGTACCTGGCCGAGCTGGCCGGGGAGCCGTTGGCGGCCGCGACGGTGATCCGCGTGGGGGGCCACGTCTGGTACGGCTACGGCGCCTCGACGTCCCGCCGGCGCGACGTCCGGGCGTCGAACGCCCTGCAGTGGCGCGCGCTGCTCGACGCGCAGGCCGCCGGCGCGGCGGTGTACGACCTGCGCGGCGTGGGCGCGACCCTGGACCCGGAGGCGCCGCTCGGCGGGCTGCTCCGCTTCAAGCTCGGCACCGGCGGCACCGTCCGGGAGTCCTGCGGCGAGTGGGAGCTGACCCTGTCGCGGACGTGGGCCGCGGCGTTCCACGCCTACCTGAAAGTGCGGTCGTGAGCGAGTACAGCGGCACCCCGGCCCCGCCGATCACCGAGGTCGCGTGCGGGAGTAGCCGGGGCGTCGCTGCGCGAGCGAACCATCAGGCGCAGCGCGGGCTCGCGGCGCCGACGAGCGCCGGCGAGGAGGCGGCGTGAGCGAGTACAGCGGCGCACCGGTCCCGTCGATCTCCGAGGCTGCGTGTGGGAGTAGCCGGGGCGCCGCTGCGCGAGCGAACAGGAAGGCACCGCGCGTGCTCGCGGCGCCGACGAGCGCCGGCGAGGAGGCGGCGTGAGCTTCCGGCTGACCGTCGACGCCGGGCGCTGGCGGCGCCACCTGGACGCCGTGCGCGACGAGGCGCCCGGCCTGGTGCCGGTCGTGAAGGGCAACGGGTACGGGTTCGGGCGGGAGCTGCTGGCCCGCGAGGCGCGCCGGCTCGGCGTCGACACGGTCGCCGTCGGCGTCCGGTCGGAGGTGTCCGCGGTCCGCGCCTCGCACGCCGGCGACGTCCTCGTCATGGAGCCGCTGCGGCCCGGCGAGGCGGCCGCCGCGGAAGGCGACGCCGACGCCGGGGTGATCCGCACGGTGGCGCGGCTCGACGTGCTGCGCCAGGTCGCCGCCCTGGCGCGCCCGCCGCGGATCGTCGTCGAGCTGGACTCCCCCGTGCATCGGCACGGGATCGGGCCGGACCAGCTCGACGCCCTCGCCCGCGCGCTCGCGGTGGTCCCGTACGAGGGCGTCGCGCTGCACCTGCCGCTGACCGGCCCGCGGCTGTCGGCGGCCCGCGGCACCCTGGACCGGCTGCGGACGGCCGGGCTCCGGCCGCCGACGCTGTGGGTCTCGCACCTCGACGGCGACGAGCTGCGGACGCTGGCGGCCGAGGCCGGGCCGGTCCGGATCCGGCCGCGCGTCGGGACCGGGCTGTGGCTCGGCGACCGCGGCGCGCTGCGGGCGACCGGGACGGTCCTGGACGCGCACCCGGTGTGGCGGCGCGACGCCGTCGGCTACCGGCAGCGGCGGGCCGGCACGTCGGGCACGATGCTCGTCGTCTCGGGTGGCACGTCGCACGGCGTCGGGCTGCGCTCGCCCGCGACGGGCC
>Ga0081539_10005745_pt1 | contig 12403 bp, 15 predicted proteins | sample TabmetS4T2R2_FD_71023 | JGI IMG/M metagenome (GOLD analysis project Ga0081539, IMG submission 71023) | Tabebuia heterophylla rhizosphere microbial communities from the University of Puerto Rico - S4T2R2 | ecosystem: Host-associated > Plants > Roots > Rhizosphere ...
AGAAGCTGGACCAGCATCTTGCGGCCGTCGCGCTGCACGTCGCGCACTACAATCTGTGCCGCGTTCACGAGTCCATCCGCACGACGCCAGCGGTGGCGCTTGGCGTTGCGGAGCTGGCGTGGACGCTTGGCGATCTGCTGGACGCTGCGACCGCAACATTGCCGATAGAACCGCCCGCACCGACCCCGACTGAGCGGCGGCGGGCATTCCGGGTAATTCCAGGCGGCAAGCCCTTGACCTAACGGGCAGTCGAGTGGCGAAACAGCGCAACGTCTGATTTATTTACCACAGTTGAACCTTCTTTTGATTCGGACAGACAAACAGGAACGAACTGTGTTGACATCTGTTAACAGCGCGCTAAATATTCGGTGCAAGGATGGCTAAGCGTCCTAGGCACCCCAACAAGGAGGTTGAGGCTGCCGTTTCTCATGCAGAATCAAAGGGTTGGATATGGCGCAAGCAGGGTCATTGGGGCCGCTTGTATTGCGCCCATGCGGACCGAGATGGATGCCAAGTTGGGGTGAACGGAACACCAAGACAGCCTGAAACACACGCTAAACAGATCGCTAGAGCCGTCGAACGCTGCCCACATGTCAAGGAGGACGAACAATGACCATGTTTGAGTTCAGCATCATTGCGTCTGGCCTAGATCCGCAAGCGGAGGATTTCGAAACCCGCTTTTACGGTGCGGGCTGCGATGACGCGACTATCTCTTTCCAGAAGGGCCACATCATCGTGGATTTTGCTCGGGAGGCCCCCTCTATCGAGGAGGCGATCTGTTCTGCGGTGGAGTGCGTCCAAAAAGCTGGCGCGCAAGTGGATCGGGTTGAACCCGATCCACTTGTGAGTTTGTCGGATATCGCTTCCCGCACTGGCCTAACGCGCGCTGCCATTACTCAATACTCCAAAGGCCAGCGTGGCGAACACTTTCCCGCTCCCGTTGCGCGGGTCACTTCAGAAACGTCTCTCTATGATTGGGCAGAGGTTGCCACGTGGCTTTTCCAGCACGACAAGCTCTCACGTGAGCAGGCCATTGAGGCCGAAGCGGTCAAGATCGCCAATGATGCGATCCGGACCAAGGAACCAAAGCTGCGGGATACAATGCAGGAACACCTGAGAACCTTCGAGAAAGAACTCGAAGCGGCCTAATGGTCCCTATTGGAACTCTGACTGGTCCCTTTCGGGGCTAGAGGGGCCAGTACCGAACTGATGCGTTTCCGAGGGCCGGTGGCCGCAAAATGAGGCCTGGATGAAGAAAAGCATGCGTTTTTGGCCCCTCTCGGCTCATCTCGACGGCGATGACTTTCGTTCCTATATGACAGTGCATGAGCGTTGATCCGAAGGCCGCCAAGAAGGCGCTGCAGGCTGCCGATGCCGAAAAGGCGATGGCGGAATATCGGGCACAGCAAGCTGCCGTTGATGCCAATACCGAACGTCTGCGCGCGCTTCGTCTCGCGCGCGAAGCTGCGCTTGCAACTGTCGCCCCGACCGATCCCACCTCCGATCTCAAGCCGCGGAAGAAGTCCAAAGCCAAGAAGTGAGACCGCCCGCGTTGGTGGCCTTGCTTGTGAGCCGCGGTGGCTGTGGCGCCTATTGCCGCAGCCGCAAGCACCTACCTTTCCGGGCACCGTATCTGTGCGAGCTTTGCTCTCGCGTCCGCTGAACGCTGTGAGCGCGCATGAGCAAACGCGACGCCGACCGGAGCGTCTTTGGGAAGATCGAAGCCGATCTTCTGAGCACGATCGAAGACTGCCGCAAGCTGCGGCTTTCCACGGCGGTCGAGCTGCTGGAGCTGGTTCTCGCCGAAGTGCGCGATCGCGCGAAAGAACGGCCGCGCCGCTGAGCGCGCCGCGATATTGGCGTGCACTCCCTTCCGTGCGCTGGCACAGAAGACGACAAGTTTAGTCGCTCCGCTAACCGGCGATAAACCAGCCGGAATGGAACAATTTTGATTATAGGATTTGTAAAAGTACCTAGATCGACACTCGCTTACCACTGCGGTTGGAGCTTGTGCCGTGTCTGTGGAATCCTTTCTGAAGCAGCGTGCCGTCAATGTGACAGTCGAGGGCCGCTACACCCTGGCAAATTGGTACGATCCGAGCGGCAAGGCACGCGAATTCGCGTGCCGCACCAGCCGCGTCTCGCCCTTCCAGATGCTGGTCACGGCACCGGTTGCGGGCAAATGCGGCGAGCGCGTCTCAACTTATTTCTGCGAGTTCGGCCGTCTCGACGGCTGGATCACCGACGTCGTCGCCGGCGGTCTGCTGCTGGAATTGGCGATCGAGCGCGCGCGGCGCGAGCAGCTCGCCAACAAACTCAGATGGATCGAGAAGCGCCAGAACGATGCGACCATTCGCGATGCGCGCCGGCAGCGGCGCATCATGCCGGCGGATCCGCAAGCGACGCTGGTGTTCGGCGACGGCACGACGCAGCCCTGCTTCGTCATCGACATGTCGACTTCGGGCGTTGCGGTCGCGGCCGACGTGATGCCGCAACTCGGCACGCCGCTCGCGGTCGGCGCCTGCGTCGGTCGCGTCGTGCGCCACTTCTCCACAGGCTTCGCGGTCAAGTTCGTGGAGTTGCAAAACGTCAACCGGCTCGAGTCGCTGGTCGCGCGTCCGGTGACCGGACCCAGCGTTGAAAGCCGGGAGCGGCCTGCGGCTGCGCAAAACGACGGTGCACAACTCTCGCGACCCGCGATCAGTTCGCACAACGTCGTGTTCGTCTCTAGAGCATGATCCCGAAAAGTGGGAGCCGGTTTTTAGGAAAAGATCATGCTCCATGAATAATCGGCAGTCGACGCGGCGGCATTCTGCGCGCGTCCGTTGCGATTCGGTTCAGGCTTGGTTCAGGCGTGCCAGCCCTTAATGTTTGCTCGCAAGATGAGGCGGTCCGGATCGGCTGATTGGCGGCCGGACTTGCGCTCCGACCTGTTTCGAAAAGGCGAGCGCAATGGATCCAGAGCCCAGCCCGCAACAGCGATCCCAACTGTACCGTCCGCTTTGTTCCAACTGCGGCACGCTGTCGGTGCTGGCGCGCGTCGAGCCCTCGACCGAGCAGGGTCACGACCTGCGCATCTTTGAGTGCCCGTCTTGTGGGCAGGTCGACGTGATCAAGATCCGCTTCGAAGCGCGCGGCGCGGATGGCCGCTGAGGCAGGACAGCAACCTGCCCGCGCTATTTGGGATCTTTCGCCGCCAAGGCGGCTTTCGGGTCAATGAGATGGACCCGGCCGCAGGCAAGGCATTTGACCGCTTCGAGCGTCCCCGCCTGCACGGCCGGGTCCACTGACGACCAGCCCTGCACCCGCTGTCCAGTATTCGGGCACATATAGAGAAACGCCGACATGTCCTGTTTATCGGGGTGGCGCTGCCGGGGCGCCATTCAGGTGATGTACCTAGTGCGAGACGGCCGGTCTGGCCTTGATGCAACGCACTATGTTTTTTGACACAGGCCCGGAACGATCCTCGCCAAGGGATGTTCGGACCGGTGTGTTAGTGTGTTCACAACCAACAAGCCGCAGGGTCATGCCAAGCGAGCGATACTACCGGCAGCAGGCAACGGCGCTTCTGTCCTGGGCGCAAGCCACCAGCGACAAGGCATGGGCGAACGTTCTTCGGCAGCGCGCCGCACGGGAACTCGAGCAAGCCGCAAAGGCGCCGGGCACGATCACCGACCTCAATCGGCTGCTGGCGGAGTTCAATGACCAGCAGATGCGCAAGCGGGAGACCTGAAAGCGTTCGCGGCCCGTCACTTGCTGACGCGGGTCAAATTCTCGCCGCCGCATAGCATCAGCAGGCAGCCCTCGACGCGCAGCGTATCCTGCGGCCCTTCGATCAGATGGCCGGTGTAGATATTGCCGCGGTCGGGATCATAGAGCTGGCCGGACCACCGCCCTGCCCCGTCGGGGCGCATGGATAGGAACACCGGCAGGCCGATGAGCGGCCGATCACGCAGGGCCCGATCCGCGTTGTTCTTGTCCGTTCGCGGCCGGCCGGTCGCCGGATCGAGGGTCTCTTTCATTCCGACGATGGTCCCACACAGCGCCTGTCCGCAAACCTGCACCCGGATGGTCGTCCCTTCCTTGTCGAGCCAGACGCCGGTCGGGTCGGCGGCCGCGAGCTCGGTACCCCAGGCAAACAGCACCACAACGGCAAGGACCCAAACGAGCGTACCCGCAAACCGGTCGAACGCCATTACCACAGCCCCTCAACTGACCTCTGGGACGACCATATCGCACTGCGGTGCGGTGTCCCAGCGTCGTGGCATCGGCTGCGGGTTTTCCACGACCTGCTCACGCGCGCGCGAGGGTCGCCTGCCACCCTGTCGAGCCGAATTGATTCTGCCGTGTCCCGCTACCCGCCATAGAACGCGTTTACGCGTCCAGAGCCCGTCGAAGACGGGCGTGAACGCCCTTAACGACGCGCTATGGAGCATGATCCCGAAAAAGCCTGTCCCGGACTTTGATCCGGGATCATGCTCCACGAAAGACCTAGAGAGGGTGCGAGACACCGGCAGGACCAGACCATGGAAATGCATCAGGTGCGTTACTTTCTCGCGCTGTGCGAGGAATTGAACTTCACGCGCGCCGCCGAGCGCTGCCATGTCGCGCAGCCCTCGCTCACACGCGCGATCAAGCAGTTGGAAGAAGAGCTTGGCGGCGCACTGTTTCATCGCGAACGCGCCAACACCCATCTCTCCGAGCTCGGCCGCACCCTCAAGCCCTATCTCGAGCAGGTCTATCGCCGCGCCGAAGATGCCAAGCGCGAGGCGCACGAATTCCTGGCGTTGCAGAAGACGCCGCTGCGCCTCGGGCTGATGTGCACGATCGCGCCGACCTATCTGCTCGATCTGATCGCCGACGTGCGCGTCCGCCATCCCGGCATCGAGTTGCAACTCATCGATGCGGCGGCGCTGCAATTGCAAGAACAGCTGATCGCCGGCAAGATCGACGTTGCGATCTATGCGCTGCCCGCGCTCGACAACGATCACCGGCTGCATCAACTGCCGCTTTACCGCGAACCGTTCATGATCGTCATCGAGCCGAAGCACCGGCTGGCCACGCAGGATGCCGTGCGGGTCAAGGAGCTCGACGGCGAGCGCTATCTGTGGCGGACCAATTGCGAGATGGGTCCGGCCGCGGATGCGATCTTCGACGCGCAGGGCGTCGGCGGGCCGACCGTGTATCAGAGCGAGCGCGACGACTGGATTCTCGCGATGGCGGCCGCGGGGCTCGGCTACGCGTTCATGCCGGCATTGAGCGTCGACCATCCGGGCGTGGTCGCACGGCGGCTGGTCGAGCCGGAGATCTGGCGCGAGGTCGCCCTCGTCACCGTGCGCGGCCGGCCGCACGCGCCGGCGGTCGGCGCGCTGTTGCAGGAAGCGATGCGGCTTCCCTGGGTCGGCAAGCCGGCGATGGCGGTCGAACAGGCGCGGTCCGCGTCGAGTTGATCAATTCGTCTGTTTGGTCGCATTTTCGACGGCGAACCGGTACCCATCCCCGATCAAGTCCGGGACAGGCCCCGGATCAAGTCCGGGACAGGCCCCGGATCAAGTCCGGGACAGGCCCCGGATCAAGTCCGGGACAGGCCCCGGATCAAGTCCGGGACAGGCCCCGGATCAAGTCCGGGTAAGGCTTTCGCCGGAAAATGCTCCGGCGCCCACGACCGGCCCGACCGATACGGTCCTGCTATCAATCCGATACGAATTCGGCATTTCGCAAACGCGCGCAGCCGCGCTTTCCTGATCGCCCGAGACGGCGTCATGGAATTGCACCAGATTCGCTATTTCCTCGCGCTCAGCGAGGAGCTGAATTTCACGCGCGCCGCGGAGCGCTGCAACGTGGCGCAATCCTCGCTCACGCGCGCGATCCGCGCGCTCGAGACCGAGCTCGGCGGTCCGCTGTTTCATCGCGAGCGGGCGCGAAGCCACCTCTCCAAGCTCGGGCAGAAGGTGCATCCCTTGCTCGAGCAGGCCCATGGCCACGTCGAGCGCGCCAAGCGCCAGGCCCGAGACTTCCTGCGGCTGCAGAGCGGGATGTTGCGGCTCGGCGTGATGAGCACGCTCCCTCCGCGGCGGATCGTCGAGCTGATCGACGCGCTGCAGCGCCGTGAGGCCGGCGTCACGCTGCAGGCGATGAACGGCGCGCCGGAGCTGTTGCAGGAGCGTCTCATCTGCGGCGAGCTCGATGCCGCGATCTATGCCCTGCCCGCGCTTGCCGCCGACGAGCGGTTCAACCATCTGCCGCTCTACCGCGAGCCATTCGTGGTCGTCGTGCACGACGCACACCCGCTCGCGCGGCGCGGCGCGATTCACGGTGCCGCGTTGGCCGGTGAGCCGATGTTGTGGCGCATGCATTGCGGCTATGAAGCCGCGGTGCGGCCGATCCTCACGCGCCTCGGCGTGAGCGGCCCGGCGTTCCAGAGCGACCACGACGACTGGATCCTGGCGCTCGCCGCGGCGGGCGCCGGCTTCGGCTTTCTGCCGGCCGGCGGCGCCGCCCATCCGGGCGTGACGGCGCTGCGCCTCACCGAGCCCGCGGTCGCGCGCGAGATCTCGCTCGTGACCGTGCGCGGCCGGCTGGAGTCGCCAGCGCTCGGCGCGCTGGTGCATGAGGCGATGCGCCTGCGCTGGAGCGACGGCACGGCGCCAGCCGTGGTTGCGCCGGATTCACAGGCACTTGCCAGCGGCGCCGCGCGATAGCGCGGCTCTATCGATCCGATGCAAACTCGGCATTTCCGCAAAGCATCGTGGCGTTGTTCTGTGTGCATCGACCGTTCCGCCCCGGGACGGGGACACGCAAGGAGTGAAACGATGTTCTTCGTCAAATCCGCAACTGTTGCCGCCGGCATCTCGATGGCCCTCGTCAGCGCCGCTTTCGCAGGCGAGAATGCCCCGTGGGATATGCGCGAGCGCATGGCCCACGTCGTGATGCTCGACGGCTCCATGAAGACCATGGAGATCACCGACAAGGGCATGACGATGCTGATGCGGCGCGCCAAGAAAGTGCCACGCGGCACCGTGTTCTTCATGAACAACGGCCAGCTCTACATGGCGAGCGCCGCTTCGATGTTCGACCGCGCGAGCGGCGGCGCGCTGTTCAGCCGGTAACAAAAAAAGACGCGGCGCGCCGACGCCTCGTCGGTGCGACCACCACACTTCAAGCTACGTCACGCGCGGGCCGCCGGCGTAGCTTCTCTTTTTCGGCAGTGCGCGCTCAGACCGGCGCGAGCTTCATCTGCGCGAGCGCGGCGCGCCCAAGCAAGCCGTACGGGTTCGCCAGCGTCTCGCAGATCTCGAAGTGATTGTAGCCCTCGCCGACGAGGAGCTCGACCGGCTTGCCGGCCGCCTTCAGCGCCGCCGCGAAGTCGCGGCTATGGCGCTGGAATTCCGGCGTCTCATGGCTGCCATAGGCGAGGATCACCGGACACCTGATGCGCGCGAGGTGCCGCTGCGCCGAAAGGGCGTCCTCGGTCGCGTCGGTGAACTTGATATAGCTCGCGCGCGCCGAAAGCCGTGGCGCCTTCAAGTCATACATGCCGGAGCAGCAGAGCGCGCCCTTGATGATGTCGTCGGGCACGCCATAGTCCTTCCAGCTCGTCACCAGCACGACACCGGCAAGATGGCCGCCGGACGAATGGCCGGACAGATAGATGCGATTGGCATCGCCGCCGAAGCTCGCGGCATTCTGGTAGATCCAGGCGAGCGCGCGGCGCACCTGGTCCGCCATCGGCATCAGGTCGCCATTTGTCTCGGTGACATTGGTAAAGTCGAGCGCAAGATAATGCACGCCTGCGCGCACGAAGGTCTCGGCTGGAAACGCATAGTCCTTGGCAAGTCCGCCGCGCCACGCGCCCCCGTGGATGAACACATGCACCGGCGCATTCGGCTTTGCGGCTGCGTAGAGATCGATTCCCTCGATCGGCGTTGTCCCGTAGGGCAGACGCTTCGGCGTCCCGAGCCGCGCGCGCACGGTCTCGCTGTTCGCCGCATAACGTGACAGCACCTGGCGGATGTTGGGCGCGTATTTCGACTGGTCGTAGGCGTCGTCGAGCTCCTGCTGGTCCATGTCGAGCCAGACCGGCGGCCCCTTTTGGCGCGGCGGCGCCGCCGGCGCTTGCGCCAGCGCCGCACCGCTGGCCGCAAGCGTCATGCCGGCGCCCAGCACCGAACGGCGATCGAAATGACCCATCCCGCGCTCTTAATGTCGTTGGTGCATGATCTTATCCGAAAACCGGTGCCCACTTTTCGGGATCATGCACCCTTGCAGCTCGCGCGCATCTGCTTGGTGAAGGCCGTGATCGAATCGCCGACCTGGGCGGCGTTCTTCGCCTTGTTGGTCCCGGTGTCGCAGCGTGCAAAGACGGCGCGGATTTTGCTGAGCGTCGCGACATGCTGGCGCAGCGCGGCGCATTGCGCGGGCGTCCCCTGCGCGGCGCCTTCGACCGCGCTGCGGCTCTTCTGCAGATCCTGCGCGGTCGCGACCAGGTCTTCGCGACAGTCCGCCTGCGCCGCCGTGACCGTCACACACAAAGCCGACAGCAACGCGATGATGAATTTCATTTGCATACCGAATCGATCTTCTCTTCCATTTCTTTGGCCGCCCGGTCGAAAGTCACCAGGATGCGGTCGCGCTTCTTGCCTTCCTCGTAACATTCGGCCGCGACCTCGCGGCTCGCCTTGATGATGCCGAGCAGTTGGCCGGTCGCCGCGCAGACCGGGCCGACCGCCTTCGGATCGTTGGTGTTCATGATGCGCTCGGTGAGCTTCTTGAGCTCATCCATGATGTTGTCGCAGTCCTCATCATCGTCGGCGCGCACCGGACCGACGGCCGCCAAAGTCAGCGCCGCCGCGGTCACGGCGGTTCTCAAAGTGACGCGCAGTGCCATCGAACGCTCCGCTGTGCGAAGGGAACCGCCCCCGTTTAGGCCAAATGCATGACGCGCGCCACTGCGATTGGGGCTCATGCTGCGGCAAACCGCGTCTTGTGCGGTTCCCAGAATCGACCGAAAAGCCCGATAGACTTCATTCTCGGTTTGATTGTTTTTCACCACACGATTGACCTATGATCACGACACGGTGGGCAACCCGGGAGACGATCCATGCCTGGCTGGCGGTTTTCTCATCTCGCGCTTGCGCTTCTCTTGACCGCCGGGAGTCTGGCGGCTTCACCCACGCCCTCGCGCGCCGGCGATGACGATCTGCGCATCACCGCGGACTGCCTCAAGCTGATCAAAAGCGGCGTCCGGCCGATCGCCGACGCGCGCACCGAGCGCTTCGAGGGCAAGGTCGGCGTGCCGGCGGCCGACTGTCGCGGCGGCGCGAAGGCGCTCGCGCAACGCGGCGTGCCGTGGGTCGACTGGTCGAACTACTGGGCCGCCGGTGACGCGAGTTCGAAGACCGACAAGACCGACAGCGTGGTCGTGCCGCCGCTGCTGCGCCACCTCACCGACCGCAACACGCGCGGCATCGACGGCGTGCTGATGGACATCGAATATCAGCGCATGGAGCTGATCAAGTTCAACCTGTTCGACAATGCGACCTACGAGCACTACGTCAAGGGCGCCAAGGTCGACGGCAAGCAGGAAGACGGCTCGCTGCTGCGGCGCTGGAAGGAGATGCGCCTTGCCGCCAACAGTCCGAGCATCGGCGAGGTTCAGACCGATGCGCGCAGCGGCGACCAGACCTGCAAGCCGTCCGCGGTGCGCTTCCGCACCCTGACCGGCATTTGCAACGACATCAACAACCCGGCGATGGGCTCGAGCGGCATGCTGTTCGCGCGCAACGTCCAGTTCGAATCGACCTATCCGGACCTCGGGCAGGATCAACTCGCCCGCAATCGCCATGGCGGACGCATTTCACTGCTCAAGCCGGACCCCGCGGTGATCAGCCGCAAGCTGTTCACGCGCGATCAGACCGGCATGCCGAACTGCAACAACGGCAAGGGCGTGGCCGGCGCCGACAGCGACTGCAACTATCAGAAGGCGCCGTTCTTCAATGTGATCGCGGCCTATTGGATCCAGTTCATGACGCATGACTGGTTCACTCACATGCAGGATGCGCGCAACGATACGCGCAATGCCATGACGATGGGCTGCGCCTCGGAGCGCGTGAACAATGTCGAGCAGCCGATCTCAGCCGCCCGCGCCGCCGAGCTCGGCTGTCGCCCGGCCGACAAGATGGAAGCCGGCCTGATCGCCGACAACGCGCCGGCGCCGACGTTTTCGTCCGGCGGCAAGAGCTATTTCAAGCGCTCGCCGAAGACGACGCGCAACTACAACACCGCCTGGTGGGACGCCTCGCAGATCTACGGCTACGACGATACGTCGCGCCGCCGCATGCGCCGCGATCCGAACGACCGCGCCAAGCTGCAGATGGAGGCCGCGCATAGCGGCACCGCCGGCGACGCGTTCGGCTACCTGCCGGTTTTCCAGACGCCCTGTGCGGCCGGCGCGACCAGCGGCTGCGACCCGCTGCGGCCCGAATGGGCCGGCCAGGAAGCGGCCGCGATGCCGGACAACTGGTCGATCGGGCTCTCGTTCCTGCACAACGTGTTCGTGCGCGAGCACAACATCTTCGTCGACGAATTCCGCAAGGTCGCGAAGGCGACGCCCGATCTCGATTCAGGCCTGCGCGATCCGGCGCGGCCGAACGACATGATCGCGTACCGGGACGTCAGCGATGACGTGCTGTTCGAGATCGCCCGCCTCGTTGTGGCGGCCGAAATTGCGAAGATCCACACCACCGAATGGACGCCACAGCTGCTCTATGACGAGCCGCTTTATATCGGCATGAATGCCAACTGGTCCGGCCTGTTCCGGGATGACCCGCAGGCGAGCAAGGCCTCGAAGCTTGCGAACGAAGCGACCGCGCGCATCATCGCCAAGCTCTCGAAGTCGCGCGATCCGAAGCTGGCGAATCAGTTCTACTCGGCGCTTGCCGCCGGCCCCGGAATCGTCGGGACGGGAAGCGATGCCCCCTATCCGTCGGATGCCGACCCCTACCCGGCCGGGCTGAACGACGGCGTCAATCACTTCGGCTCGCCGTTCAACTTCCCCGAAGAGTTCATGTCGGTCTATCGGCTGCATCCGCTGGTCCCCGACATGATCGAATTGCGCGACGTCGCGAATCCGAACCCGATCGTCCGGCGCGTGCCGGTGATCGACACCTTCCGCGCCAAGGCGACCGGCGCGATGCGCCAGGAAGGCCTTGCCAACTGGGCGGTTTCGATGGGACGGCAACGGCTCGGGCTGTTGCTGCTGCGCAATCATCCGCAATTCCTGCAGAACCTCGACATCCGCCCGCGCTTCGACGTGACGCTCGACGTGCCGGCGCTCGACCTCATCCGCGACCGTGAGCACGGCGTGCCGCGCTTCAACGAATTCCGCCGCCAGATCGGGCTGCGTCAGCTCGCGAGCTTCGATGATTTCATCGACAAGCGGCTCGACCCGAATGATCTGCAGGACAAGAAGACGCTGAGCTACCAGCAGAAGCTGGTCGACGATCTGCGCACGATCTACGGCACGCATGTGTGCGATGAGAAGAAGCAGATCACCGCGGCGCAGCTCGGCCTCGACGGCAAGCCGATCAACGACTGCCTCGGCCACCCGAACGGCAGCACGGTCGACAATATCGAGGACGTCGACATCGTGGTCGGCTTCCTCGCCGAGACGACACGTCCGCACGGCTATGCGATCTCGGAGACCCAGTTCCACATCTTCATCATCAACGCGTCGCGCCGGCTCTACAGCGACCGGTTCTTCACCTCGAGCTTCCGCCCCGAGTTCTATTCCTCGTTCGGGCTCAACTGGGTGATGAACAACGGCCCTGGCGAGCCGGTGATGGAAGACGGCACGCCGAACGGCCATGAGCAGCAAGTGCTGCCGATGAAGCGCGTGTTGCTGCGCGCCATGCCGGAGCTGGCGGACGAGCTGAAAACGGTCGTGAACGCGTTCGACCCATGGGCGCGCGATCGCGGCGGCGACGGCAACTACTATTCGCTCAAATGGAAGCCGCGCGCCGGCGCCGAAAGCGATCCGGCATTTCCCAAATAGTGTTATGGCGCAAACGTTGACGCATTCTCCGCTCATCCGCGCGCAAGCGGGAATCCAGGGGCGAGGTACTCGGCCAAAGAACTGGATCCCTGCTTCCGCGGGGGATGAACGGAAGCGAGGATCAGCACGCCCGCTCGAAGCATCATGGCCATCCGTTTGCGCCGTCGCGCGGTGCGCCAGCACCCGCATCTCATCTGCCGCAGATTGACGCGCCTTGAGTGCGACATGCCGCATAGTAAACGGTCTTGCCTGGGGATAACACCGTTCACAGCGGAACCCGATGAGGTTAACCTCTCGCCATGTCCTTCGCGGCCATGTCCTTCGCGTCGTTCTTCCGATTTGGACGCACGG
>Ga0081539_10005746_pt1 | contig 12400 bp, 10 predicted proteins | sample TabmetS4T2R2_FD_71023 | JGI IMG/M metagenome (GOLD analysis project Ga0081539, IMG submission 71023) | Tabebuia heterophylla rhizosphere microbial communities from the University of Puerto Rico - S4T2R2 | ecosystem: Host-associated > Plants > Roots > Rhizosphere ...
CCCGGCACCGAGACAAGACCGTCCGCCAAGCTCAACTGACCGACGATGCGTTCAACCATGTGCCGATCCTCCGCGAATCCTCTGCACGATTGAATCAAGTGTCAGCAATTGTGCAAAGCCCTCACAAGGGGAGAGGGCAAAGATGGCTGGCGCCGTTGACTCGATCTCAACTCATCTCGCTCTAGATTCATCCGACAACTTCGCCGATCCATGCGTCGACAGAATCAAGCATCTCGGCGCGGACCTGCGCGTCGCTGCGGCCGGAACGCGCCGGCACATGGAATGAGTGATCAGCGTTCTCGAACAGTTTGAGGGTCGCGCGCGACCCGAGCGCATCGCACACCGGTTTGAGCTCGTCCAGAAAAGCGAGGGCATCGCGCGTGCCCTGCAGGAACAGCATCGGGATCGCGACATCGGAGAGGTGCTTGGCGCGCTCGCGCGACGGCTTGTTCGCCGGATGCAGCGGGAACGCGAAGAAGATCAGCCCGCGCACGCCGGAGAGCGGCGCCGTCGCCTGCGCCTGTGACGTCATGCGGCCGCCAAACGAACGGCCGCCGGCAAACAGCGGCAGCTGCGGTAGGTGTTCGCGCGCCATCGCGACTGCGGCGCGTACGGCGGCATGCGCGATCGGCGGCGGGTCCGGCCGTTTGGTCCGCTGCTCCATGTAGGGGAACTGATAGCGCAAGGTCGCGATGCGGCGCTCAGCCAGGCCCTCGGCCACGGTCGTCATCGATGGGTGCGCCATGCCGGCGCCCGCGCCATGGGCGAAGACGTAAAGCGCCTCGGCCCGCGGCGGCACTAGCAGCAGGCCTGAGACCGTACCCGCCGTGCCGACATCGATCGTGACCGGCTCTGGCTTCATGATCTCACGCGTTCAAACTCATTTCGAGCACCCGCGCCACGTGCAGCGCCTCGCGCCCGGCGCCGTCATGGATCTGGTGCCGGCATGACGTGCCGTCCGCCACGACCAGCGTGTCAGGGTCGGCCTTGCGCACCGCGGGCAGCAGCGAGAGCTCGCCCATCGCGAGCGAAACATCAATCGTCTCGACGCCAAAGCCGAACGCGCCGGCCATGCCGCAGCAGCTCGACTCCACGGTTTCGACCTTCAGTCCCGGGACGAGCTTCAGAATGCGTTCGACCGCGCCGAACATGCCGAACGCCTTCTGGTGACAGTGACCGTGCACCAGCGCACGCTTCGCGACCGGATTGAGCGGCAGCTTGAGGCGCCCGCTCGCGGCCTCGCGCACCAGAAACTCCTCGAACATCAGCGCATGCAGCGCGAGCTGGCCGGCGCCGGCGGACTTGATCATCGCCGGCACCTCGTCGCGGAAGCCGAGGATGCAGCTCGGCTCGAGTCCCACCACCGGCACGCCGCGATCGACGAACGGCGCGACCGCCGCGATCACGCGCTGCGCCTCGCGCCGCGCCTCATCGACCTTGCCGACGGAGAGAAACGTGCGACCGCAACAGAGCGGGCGTTTCGACTTGTCGGCCGGCTTGGCGATGTGCACGGTGTAGCCGGCGGCCTTCAGCACGGTCACGGCGGCATCGAGGTTCTCGCGCTCGAAATAGCGATTGAACGTGTCGGCGAGCAGAACGACCTCGCGGCCTTCCGCAGCGGGTGCTTCAGCCCCCTGCCCGCCCCTCGGCCGTAAACGGGGAAGAGTGTGAGAGTCATCAGCGTCATCGCGGAACACGTCCTTGCGCCATTGCGGCAGCGTGCGGCGCGTGGTCAGTCCGGCGAACCGCTCCGAGAGCTCCGTCAGCCGCGGATACTTGTCGCGCGCGTTGAAGGCCCACGGCAGCATCGCCGCATAGGGCGCGTAACGCGGCATCCAGCCGATCAGCCGATCGCGGATTGAAAGGCCGTGCCTGGCGGCACGCGCGGCTTGTACTTCGATCTTCATCCGCGCCATATCGACGCCGGTCGGACATTCGCGCCGGCACGCCTTGCAGGAGACGCAGAGCTTCAGCGTCTCGGCCATCTCGTCCGAGGTCAACGCGTCCGGCCCGAGCTGTCCGGTGATCGCCAGCCGCAACGAGTTCGCGCGCCCGCGCGTCACGTCCCGCTCATTGTGCGTCACCCGATAGGACGGGCACATCGCGCCACCGGCCGATTTGCGGCAGGCGCCGTTGTTGTTGCACATCTCGACCGCGCCCTGGAAACCGCCGCCGGCGCCCGGATAGGCGGACCAGTCGAGCTCGGTCCTCATCTGCTGGGCGGCGTAGCCCGGCGGGTAACGGAATTTGCTGCGGTCGTCGAATTTCGGCGCGCGCACGACCTTGCCCGGATTGAACAGGGCGTTCGGGTCGAACCTGTCCTTCACCTCCTCGAACGCGCTGACGAGACGCTTGCCGAACATGAACTCGTGGAATTCGGAGCGCACGATGCCGTCGCCATGCTCGCCCGAATGCGAGCCTTTGTAGTCGCGCACCATCGCGAAGGCTTCCTCCGCGATCGCGCGCATCGCCTTCACGTCCTTCTCCTGGCGCAGGTTCAGCACCGGGCGCACATGCAGACAGCCGACCGACGCATGCGCGTACCAGGTGCCGCGCGTGCCGTGCTTTTCGAACACTTGGCTGAGCCGCGCGGTGTATTCGGCGAGGTTGGCGAGCGGCACCGCGCAATCCTCCACGAACGAGATCGGCTTCCCCTGCTCCTTCATCGACATCATGATGTTGAGGCCGGAGGTGCGCACGTCCGCGATCGCGGCCTGCAGGTTCTGATCGTACACCTCGACGATGCCGCCCCATTTGGCGCCGCTCTTGTGAAACGAGAAGCCGAGATCGCCCATCATGGCGGCGAGATCCTTCAGCCGCCGCTTGTTCTCGACCTCGCCTTCATCGAACTCGACCAGCAGGATCGCCTCCGGCTCGCCATGCACGAACGCCTTCAAGGTCGGACGGAACATCGCGATCTCGCCGGCGAGCTCCAGCATCGTGCGATCGACCAGCTCGACCGCGATCGGCTTCAGCGTGACGAGATGCTGCGCGGCGTTCATCGCCTCGTAGAACGAGCCGAAATGGCACGCGCCGAGCGCGCGCTTGCCGAGCACGGGCGAGAGCTTGAGCTCGATGCGGGTCGAGAACGCGAGCGTGCCTTCCGAGCCGAGCAGGATGTGCGCGAGATTGTGCTGCGGCGCGTTCGGCGCGAAGGCATCGAGATTGTAGCCGCCGACGCGGCGCTGGACCTTGGGGAAGCGCGCCTCGATCTCGTCGGCTTCGCGCAAACCGATATCGAGCAGCGTGCGCGCGAGCGGACGCAGCGGCGAGCCCGCCGGCAGGTTCGAGAGCCCGGCCGCCACCGGACCAAAATGGCCCTTCGTGCCGTCCGCCAGGATCGCGTCGACCGAGAGCACGTTGTCGCGCATCGTGCCGTAACGGAGCGAGCGCCCCCCGCAGGAGTTGTTCGCCGTCATGCCGCCGATCGTGGCACGCGAGGCGGTCGAGACGTCGACCGGGAACCAGAGGCCGTACGGCTTGAGCTTGCGGTTCAGGTCGTCGAGCACGATGCCAGGCTCGACCGTACAGCGCCGCTCGCCGATATCGAGCTCGTAGATCTGGGTCAGATGCTTCGCGCAGTCGACCACCAGCGACTCGTTGACCGTCTGCCCGGCTTGCGACGTGCCGCCGCCGCGCGGCAGCACGCTCACGCCCTCCTCGCGCGCAATCGCGAGCACGCGCGCAGCCTCCTCGGCGCTGCGCGGGGCCACCACGCCGAGCGGCATCATCTGGTAGTGCGAGGCGTCGGTCGCATAGCGGCCGCGGCTGAAGCCGTCGAACATCACGTCACCCGTGATGTCGGCCTTGAGCCTGCGTTCCAGCCCGGGCAGGATGTGCGCGGCAGTCATTCCGGTATTCCAAGCCTTCTTGTTGTCCTTCAAGGGATTAGCTTGACTGACTGTCGCATCCGGCCTTGATGGCGACAAGCGCGGCGGGCAGACTCCCGGCCGCCGTGTTGATATGTCAAAACACCCTGCCGCACGAACACAGGGTCGTGAGGGGCGCACGAGGATCAAGCATGTCGCAGAATTCCTCCCGCACCGCGGGCCGCCATTTCCTGCAGATCCCGGGGCCGACGCCGGTCCCGGACCGCATCCTGCGCGCGATGGACATGCCGGTGATCGATCATCGCGGGCCGGAGTTCGGCCGCCTCGGCCGGCGCGTGCTCGACGGGATCAAGACGATTTTCAAGTGCGCCGGGCCGGTGATCGTTTATCCGGCGTCGGGTACCGGCGCCTGGGAGGCGGCTCTCGTCAACACCATGTCGCCGGGCGACAAGGTGCTGATGTACGAGACCGGCCATTTTGCGTCGCTGTGGAAGGCGATGGCGGTCAAGATCGGCCTGCAGCCGGAATTCATCGCCTCGGATTGGCGCGCCGGCGCCGACCCGGCGAAGATCGAGGCGCGGCTCAAGGAAGACAAGGCGCACGAGATCAAGGCGGTGTGCGTCGTGCACAACGAGACCTCGACCGGCTGCGTGACGCTGATCAACGAAGTGCGCAAGGCGATCGATGCGGCCGGGCATCCGGCGCTGCTGATGGTCGACACGATTTCGTCGCTCGGCTCGATCGACTATCGCCACGACGAGTGGGGCGTCGACGTCACGGTCGGTGGCTCGCAGAAGGGGCTGATGCTACCGCCAGGGCTCTCGTTCAACGCGCTCGGCGAGAAGGCACTCGCGGTCGCCCGCACCGCAAAGCTGCCGAAGTCCTATTGGGGCTGGGACGAGATGATCGCGTCGAACAAGACCGGCTTCTTCCCCTATACGCCGGCAACCAACATGCTCTACGCGCTCGGCGAAGCGATCGACATGCTGCACGAGGAAGGGCTCGAGAACGTATTCGCGCGCCACGACCGGCACGCCGAGGCGACGCGCCGCGCCGCGCGCGCCTGGGGGCTCGAGATTCTATGCAAGGAGCCGCGCCACTATTCGTCGTCGCTGACCGCGTTGATCATGCCTTCAGGCCATGATGCGGACGGCTTCCGCAAGGTGGCGCTCGAGCATTTCGACGTGTCGCTCGGCACCGGCCTGTCGAAGGTCGCCGGCAAGGTGTTTCGCATCGGGCATCTCGGCGACACCAATGATCTGACCATCATCGGCGCGCTCGCCGGCGTCGAGATGAGCCTCGCGCTCGCCGGCGTGCCGCACCGCAAGGGCGGCGTGCAGGCCGCGATGGAGTATTTCGCGGACGCGCAGAGCCCCGCGAAGGCCGCGGCCGAGTAGCAGTGTGACGTGCCCGAGACAGGCGCAAAGTCGGATGATTTTCCAATCATCGATGCACACCAGCATTTCTGGGATATCGGCCGCAACTACTATCCGTGGCTGAACGACCCGAAGCCGATCCCGTTTCGCTACGGCGACTATTCGGCGCTGAAGCGCAACTACCTGCCGCCCGACTATCGGCGCGACGTGGGCGCGCTCAACATCGTCAAGACCGTTCACGTCGAAGCGCAGTGGGACCCCTCCGATCCGATCGGCGAGACCCGCTGGCTCGAGGACGTCGCGCGCGAGCACGGCCTGCCGAGCGCCGTGATCGGCGCGGCGCATTTCGGCCGCGACGACATCGCCGAGGTGCTGAACAAGCACGCGAAGAGCCGCCTGGTCCGCGGCGTGCGTAACTTTCCCGCCGCCGCCGCATCGGCCGCCGAGGCGATGCGCGGCGCCGCCGGCTCGATGGACGATCCCGACTGGCGCCGCGGCTATGCGCTGCTCGCGCGATTCGGCTTCTCGTTCGACCTGCAGACGCCCTGGTGGCATTTCGATGCCGCGGCCGAGCTCGCGCGCGACTTCCCCCGCACGCAGATCGTGATCGTGCATACCGGCCTGCCGGCCGACCGCAGCGCGGAGGCGCTCGCGGCCTGGCGCGCCGCGCTCGAGAAAGTTGCAGCGGAGCCGAACGTCGCGATCAAGATCTCAGGGCTCGGTCGGCCTGGCCTGCCCTGGACGCTGACGGCGAACGGCGGAATCATCCGCGACGCCATCAACATCTTCGGGCCGGAGCGCGCGATGTTCGCCAGCAACTATCCGGTCGACAGCCTCGCGGGCTCGTTCCAGATGATCTATGGCGGCTTCCGCGCCGCCGTATCGAACCGGCAGATCGAGGAGCGGCGCATGCTGTTCCACGACACTGCCGCACGCATTTATCGCCTCTGACAAGAGCAAAAGGGAGAAACGCCGTGGACCGAGAGATGTACGACAAGGGGCTCGAAACCCGCACCGCCGTGATGGGCAAGGCCTATGTCGACAAGGCGCTCGCGGCAAATGCGGACGATTTCGGCCGGCCGGTGCAGGACTTCATCATGGAGCACGGCTGGGGCGCGGTGTGGGGTCGCGAGGGATTGTCGCGCAAGACCCGCAGCATGCTCACGCTGGCGATGCTGGCGATCCTCAACCGGCCGCACGAGCTGCGCGGCCATGTGCGCGGCGCGATCAACAACGGCGTCACCAAGGAAGAGATCCGCGAGATTTTCCTCCACGTCGGACTTTATGCCGGCGCGCCCGCGATGCTCGACTCGATCCGCAACGCGAGGGAAGTGCTGGCGGAGATCGAGAAGGGCGGGTGATATCTTCGTTCTCGTCGTGACCGGCTGGCGCGGTCGCGGATAGATCGTTAGGCTGCACACAGGAGCCTGGCCATGCCTCAGATTGCCAACTCGGTTGACGAAGCCGTTGCCAGCATTGCGGACGGCGCGATGCTGATCGTGCCGCGCGAATCCTCTGGCGTGCCGATGGAGGCGACGCGCGCGTTGATCCGTCGCGGCGTGAAAAATTTGCACCTCGTCGCATTGCCGACATCGACGCTGCAGGCCGACATGCTGATCGGCGCCGGCTGCGTCGACACGCTGGAGACCTCGGCCGTCAGCCTCGGCGAGTTCGGCCCGGCGCCGCGCTTCACGGCCGCGATCCTCGGCAAGACGATCCACATGAAGGACGCCACCTGCCCGGCCCTCTACGCGTCAGTGCAGGCCGGCGAGAAAGGCTTGCCGTTCATCCCGTTGCGCGGCCTGATCGGCTCCGACATTCTCAAGCACCGTCCGGACTGGCGCGTGATCGACAACCCGTTCGGCAACAACGATCCGATCGTGCTCTTGCCGGCGATCAAGCCGGATGTCGCGCTGTTCCACGCCGGCATGGGGGATCGGTTCGGCAACGTGTTCGTCGGCCGTGACCGTGAGCTCTCCACCATGGCGCATGCGGCGGCGCGCACGATCGCGACGGTGGAAAAGTTTTACGACGGCAATCTGATGGAGGATCCGGCACTCTCCGCCGGGACGGTGCCGGGTTTCTATATCGACACGCTTGCTGTCGCCGCGCGCGGCGCCTGGCCGTTGCCGCTGCTCGATCACTATCCGGCCGACGGCGCGCATCTTGCCGAATACGCCAGGCTCGCCGCGACCGCAGACGGCTTTGCGCGCTACCTCGACAGCTACGTGCATGTGAAGCGCGCCGCCTAGCCGTCATTCCGGCCGAGCGAAGCGAGAGCCGGAATCCATAAACTCGAAGCGCAAGGTGAAAATTCAGAGCATGACCGAGAGTGTCGTGTTTATGGATTCCAGGCTGCCTCGCCATAGCGCGTCGCAGACGCGCTTAACCGCGCTTTAGGCGAGGCCCCCGGAATGACCACTCCCGACTTTCTCCCCGAAGAGCTGCTCGCCGACGTGATCATGCGGCTGATCGGCGACGTGCGGCACGTCGCGGTCGGCGCCGCGTCGCCGATTCCCGCGACCGCGGCGCTGGCGCTGCGCGAGCGCGGCGGCGGCAAGCCTTACGTTTCGCTGCTTGGCAGCCGCCGCCACATGTTCTTCACCGACGGCGGGCGCGAGCTGTTCGACTGCGCCGGCCAGGGCCGGGTCGACGTGTTCTTCCTCTCCGGCGGCGAGATCGACGGCGAAGGCAATATCAACCTGGTCAGCATCGGCGACTACGACGCGCCGAAGGTGCGCTTTCCGGGCTCGTTCGGCTCCGGCTATCTCTATTATGTGGTGCCGAAAGTCATCCTGTTCCGGGTCGAGCATTCGCGCCGGACGCTGGTGCCGCGGGTGTCGTTCATCTCGGCGCCGGGCGGCAATGACGAGAACGTGCACCGCCCGGGCGGACCGATCGCGCTCGTCACCAATCGCTGTCTGTTTTCGTTCGATCGCGCGCGCAAGCGCTTCCGGCTCGAGAGTGTGCATCCGGGACACACGGTCGAGGACGTGATCGAGAACACCGGCTTCGACTTCGATCGGCCGGACGATGTGCCGGTGACGGCGGCGCCGAGCCGCGAGACGCTCGAGCTGATGCGCGCGACCGTGGCGCCGCAGCTCGCCGAGGTCTATCCGCAGTTTGCGCAGCGGGTGTTTGGCGTGACGATAGCCGCTCAGCCCTCATCCTGAGGAGGCCGCGTAGCGGCCGTCTCGAAGGATGGCCGCGCGCTCGGAGTTTGTGGCCATGGTTCGAGATGCCGCGCTGCGCGCGGCTCCTCACCATGAGGGCTATTTACTCCTTCGTCTCTTCCGCCATGGTGGTGCGCCAGTCGCGCCGCGCCGAGAGAATCGAGATCACCGACATCACGACCAGCAGCGCGGCCGCGGCCATCAGCGTGGCGGCGATCGGCCGCGTCATAAAGATCGTCCAGTTGCCATTCGACATGATCAGCGACTGGCGCAGGCTCGTCTCGAAGATCGGCGCGATCACGAGCCCGAGCACCAGCGGCGCCGGATCGAACTGGAATTTCTTCAGCGCATAGCCGACGACGCCCATGATCAGCATGATCCACACATCGACGATCGAGTGGTTCACCTCGTACACGCCGATCACGCAGAACATGATGATGAGCGGATAGAGATACGCATAAGGAATGCGCAACAGGTGCACGAAAATGCCGACCAGCGGCAAGTTCAACGCCAGCAACATGATGTTGCCGACATACATCGAGGCGACGAAGCCCCAGAACACGCCGGGATGATCGTTGACCAGCGTCGGGCCGGGCGGTACGCCGTGGATCATCAGCGCCGCCATCAGCACCGCGGTCACCGGCCCGGTCGGAATGCCGAGCGCGAGCATCGGCACGAACGCCCCGGTCGAGGCCGCGTTATTGGCGGACTCAGGTCCCGCCACGCCCGCGACCGCGCCCTTGCCGAATTCTTCCGGGTGGCGCGAGATCTTCTTCTCGATCGCGTAGGAGAGAAAGCTCGAGATGATGTGCGCCGAGCCTGGGATGATGCCGATCAGGAATCCCAGCACCGTGCCGCGCGCAATCGGCCAGCCGGACTCGCGCCATTCCTGTCGGTTTGGCCAGAGCTCGCGCAGCTTCGGCCGGATCACCTCACCGGCAACCTGATGGCTCGGTGTCGCGAGGATCTCGCCGAGACCGAACAGCCCGACCGCGACCGGGACGATGCCGATGCCGTCGCCGAGCTCGGCAATGTCGAACGAATAGCGGAAGTGCCCGCTCAGCGGGTCGATCCCGATCATCCCGAGCAGCAGGCCGAAGCAGGCCATCAGCAGTGTGCGGGTGAGCGACGTGGTCGACATATAGGCGAGAAAGATCAGGCCGAGCACCAGCAGCGCGGTGTATTCCGGCGGGCCGAAGCGCAGCGCGATGGTCGCGAGCGGTGGCGCGATCAGCGTCAGCACGATCACGCCGAACGTGCCGGCGATCCACGAGCCGATCGCCGCGATGCAGAGCGCGGCGCCGGCGCGGCCTTTGCGCGCCATCGCGTTGCCGTCGATACACGTCATGACCGAAGACGCTTCGCCCGGAATTCGCAGCAGGATCGAGGTGGTCGAGCCGCCATATTGCGAGCCGTAATAGATGCCCGCGAGCATCACGATCGCCTTGGTGGCGTCGAGGCCGAAGGTGATCGGCAGCAGGATCGAAATGCCGGCGAGCGGACCGATGCCGGGCAGCACGCCGACCAGCGTGCCGACCAGGCAGCCGAGAAACGCGTACCACAGCACGGCGGGCTGCAGCGCCACCGAGAAGCCGAGCCAAAGGCTGTCGAGGGTCACGCCCACGGAGCTACACCCATGTCAGAAGCCTAGAATTCCGGTCTCGAGCGGCGACTTCAGCACGGTGCCGAAGACCCACCAGGCGACCATCGTGAGGCCGACGCTGTAGGCCGCGGCGCGCAGAACGTTCTTGCGCTCCACCACGACCAGCAACGTGAACACCAAGAGCGACATCGTGAGGATGAAGCCAAGCCTCTGATAGAGCGAGACCGCGATCGCGCTGATGATGACGACCATCAAGGCGTGCGTCCCATCGCTCCACTCGATCTCGGCGAACGGCCGGCTGCCCGCCGCACCGAGGATCAGCGCGATGCCGAACAGGATCATCAGGGCGAGCAGCAGCTTCGGCATCATGCCGGCGCCGGGCGACGAGAGCGAGCCGAACGGCAGATCACCCGACAGCGCGAAGATGATGAGGCCGACGACGACGAACGCCGCACCGGCGATGTGATCGGAGCGCAGCGTCACCGGCTGCACTCGTCAGATGTCACGACACTCATCCGACCTTCCCGATCTGGCGAATCGTGTCCTCGGCGCGGCGCAGATCCTCGTCCCAGAACTTGGTAAACTCTGCGGCCGGCAGATAGCTCGGTTCGAAGCCGAGATTCGCAAGCGGCCCGCTGAATTGGGAGCTCGCCGCGACCTTGTCGATCGCAGCCGTCAAGGTCGAGACGACCGGCGCGGGCGTGCCTTTCGGGGCGAACAGGCCGACCCAGAGATAGTAGGTCACGTCGTAACCCAGCTCCTTCATGGTCGGCACATCGGGGAGCACCTTCGAGCGTTCCGCGCCGAAGGACGCGAGCGCGCGCAGCTTGCCGGCGCGGATGTGCGACAGGGTCGCCTGCACGGTCTGCGTCGTGAGCTGGGCATTGTTGCCGAGCGCCGCGGTGATCGCCGGACCGCCGCCGGCGGTCGGCAGATGGCGCATGCCGGTGACGCCCGTCGCTTTCTCGAGCAGCGCGACCGGCAGATGGCTCGCCCCGTAAAAACCGCCCGAGCTGTAGACGATCTCGCCGGCGCGCTTCTTGGCATCGGCGACGAATTCGGCGAGCGTCTTGTAGGGCTGCTGCTCGTTGACGATCACCAGCACCGGGTCGGCGCATAGCCGCGCCAGCGGAATGAAATCGGCGCGCGTCGTCTTCGGCTGGCGGCCAAACAGCTTGTCGACCTCGGCGTAACCGGAAATGCCGTTATTGTGCGACAGGATCGTGTAGCCATCGGGCTTGGCGGTGGCGGCGACCTGCGCGCCAACCGAACCGGCGGCGCCGGCTTTGGTCTCAACCACGACCGGCTGCTTGAAGATTGCTTCGAGCGCGCTCGCGGCCGGCCGCGTCACCAGATCGTTGATCCCGCCGGGCGGAAACGCATTGATGATCGTGATCGCGCGCGCCGGGAAATCCTGCGCAGAAGCCGGCTGCGCGCTGATCGCGGCTGCACCCGCACCGATGAGAAACTGCCGTCGGTCCATGTCACCCCTCCACCTTGCCGACGGCCTGCACCGCCTCTTCGACGCGCTTGGCGTCGGCGTCCCAGAATGCCTTGAATTCCGGCTGATCCAGATAGGCGACCTCCTGCCCGATATTCGCCATTGCCTTGACGAAGGCTTCCGTGGCCGCCGCCTTCTTTGCGGCGTCGCGCCAGAAACTGATCACGCTGTCCGGCGTCCCCTTGGGAGCGAACAGGCCGACCCAGAGGTAGAACTCGAGGTCGTAGCCGAGCTCCTTCAGGGTCGGCACATCCGGCATCAGCGGCGCGCGCGCCCCACCGAACGAAGCCAGCGGCTTCAGCTTGCCGGCCTTCACCTGCGCGCTCGCGGCCGCAATCGACGAGCAGAGCACCTGTGAGTTGTTGCCGAGCAGCGCCGTGATCGCAGGTCCGCCGCCCTGCGTCGGCAGATGGCGCAGCGCGATGCCGGCCTTCTTGTTGAACAGCGCCATCGGCAGATGCAGCGCACCGTAGAGACCGGACGAACTCATCACGATCTCGTTCGGCTTGGCTTTTGCGGCGTCGACAAACTCCTTCAGCGTCTTGTAGGGCTGCTGGTCATTCACCACGATGATCATCGGATCGGCGATGAAGCGCGCGATCGGAATGAAATCGGCGCGAGTGAATTTCGGCGTACGGCCGAACAGCTTGTCGACCTCGGCAAATCCCGAGATCGACGTGATGTGCGTCAGCAGCGTGTACCCGTCGGGCTTGGCATTGGCGGCGAACTGCGCGCCGACCGCACCGGCGGCGCCAGCTTTGGTCTCGATCACCACCGGCTGCTTGATCATCGGCTCGAGCACGGCGGCGAGCGGGCGCGCCACCACGTCGGCGGCGCCGCCAGGCGGAAACGGATTGATGAACGTCACCGGGCGCGCAGGATAATCCTGTGCGAAGGATGGTGTTGTGAATGCGGCT
>Ga0081539_10005747_pt1 | contig 12391 bp, 9 predicted proteins | sample TabmetS4T2R2_FD_71023 | JGI IMG/M metagenome (GOLD analysis project Ga0081539, IMG submission 71023) | Tabebuia heterophylla rhizosphere microbial communities from the University of Puerto Rico - S4T2R2 | ecosystem: Host-associated > Plants > Roots > Rhizosphere ...
CTGGCAGCGGAGGCCGGGGATCTCGGCGAGCCCTGGCGAGCCGCCGGCCGCAGCGGTCTCCGGCGGGAGCGGCGGCCCGCCGCTGGCGCGGACCCGGGAAATCCTCTTATGAAACACGCCCTAGCGGGCGAGGATGACGACGGTGAGGACGAGGCCGTAGGCGGCGACGGCGAGGTGCAGCCCGGTCCACAGCCAGTGCAGCCGGAGCCGGTGCAGCCACGGATACGCCTTGTAGTGCGCGTCGCGGGCCGCCGCCAGGTGCGGGTCGTCGGCGAGCGCGCCGAGGTCCTTGAGCGTCCGGGTCAGCGCGCGGGCCTGCGAGAGGTGGTAGTCGGCCCGCTCGTGGTACTTCGCCGCCGACAGGGCTCCGTAGAGGCCGATGCCGAGGATCAGCAGGGCCAGCGGCAGCGTGCCGCCGGTGAGCTTCTGCTGGACGACGAGCCCGCTGAGGCCGGCCGTGACGACCAGGAGGAAGTTGGTGAGGACGGAGCGTTGGGCCTCGGACTGGCGCAGCTGCTGGCGGTGCTCGTTCCAGTACGCCCGCACGGTCTCGGCCGGCTCGTTCATGATTGCTCCCGCTCCCGCGTCAGCGTCAGGACGTGGTCGACGTGGCCGCGCCAGCGGCGCACGGAGGGGTGCTCGGTGCCCAACGTCGCCTCGCCGATCTCCACCGCACGCTCGAACTGCTCCAGCGCGCCCCGCAGGTCGCCCATGTCCCTGAGCACCGAGCCCAGGTTGACGCGCCGGAGGCCGCCGTCGGGGTGCTCAGTGCCCAGCGCCGCCTCGCTGATCTCCAGCGCGAGCTCGAGCTGCTCCCGCGCGCCGGGCAGGTCGCCCAGGTCGAGAAGCACCAGGCCGAGGTTGTTGCGGTCGATCGCGACGTCCGGGTGGTCGGGGCCGAGCGCGGCCACGTCGATCTCCAGCGCGAGCTCGAGCTGCTCCCGCGCGCCGCTGATGTCGCCCTGCTTGAAGAGCACCCAGCCGAGGTTGCCCCGGCACGCGCCGGCCTCGCGGCTCTCCGGCCCGAGCGTCTTCTCGCAGATCGCCAGCGCCCGCTCGTGCTGGGCCCGGGCGCCGTCGAGGTCGCCCAGCGCCGAGAGCACGCGGCCGAGGCCGTCGCGCCAGTTGCCGACGCGCGTGTCGTCGGGGCCGAGCGCCGCCTCGCCGATCCGCAGCGCCTCCGTCCACTGCTCCCGCGCGCCGTCCAGGTCGGCGAGGTCGAGCAGGACCCGGCCCAGCTCGTCGCGGCGCCAGGCCACGTCGACGTGGTCGGGGCCGTGCTCCGCCTCGGTGACCGCCACCGCCCGCTCGGCGAGCGGCCTGGCCTGGCGGTACTGCCCGCGGCCGCGCAGGTAGGTGGAGGCGCGGTCGAGCAGCCAGCCGGCCTTCGCACCGGCGACGCCCAGCCGCTCGGCGTGCCCGGCGACCGCGATCACCTGGGGCAGCAGGCGTTCGCACTCGGGCCAGGTCGTCACCTCCCAACTCTCGTTGGGGTAGGCGGCGCGGACCAGCTCGACGGCGGCGACCGCCCAGGTCTCCTCCTCCGCCCGCCCGAGCCGGGCCCGGATGACCGCCTGCACGAGGCGGTGCAGGCCGACGGCCGTGGTGTCGACGGAGGCGAGAGAATACCGGCCCAGCGCGGCCAGCACCCGGTTGTAGTCGAGCCGGTCCCGGACCGCCGCGGCGAGCACGTCGGGCAGCACGTCCGGCCGTGCCGCCGGCAGCGTGCGGTGCACCTCGGGCGCGAGGAAGGCCAGCAGGTTGAGCAGCGCCTCCGCGGCCGGCGCCTCCGCGTGGACGCGGTCGAGGGACACCGACCACACGGTCGCGACGCGCCGCCGGTCGCGGTCGTCCGCCGCGCCGCCCGCGGCCGGGTTGGCCAGCCCGAAAAGCTCGCGCGAACGGTCGCGGACGAGCTCCAGGTAGGCGCGGAGATCCTCCCTCGTCTCGTCGAGGTAGGCGGCCGCCTCCTCGAGGGCGAGCGGCAGGTCGCCGACCAGCTCGGCCAGGTCGGCCAGCGCCTCGTCGTCGCCGGAACCGGTGCGGCGGCGCAGGAACTCGACGGACTCGCGGCGGGCCAGCACGTCCAGGTTGAGCGGGGAGGCCCGCGCGGCCCAGGCCGACCAGCGCGAGGTCACCACGACGTGCCCGCCGCCCCCGCCGGGGAGCAGGCCGGTCAGCTGGTCGGGCCGCTCGGCGTTGTCGTAGACGAGCAGCCACCGGTCCCGCCCGCGCAGGAGGTCGAACAGGCCGGCGGCCATCTGCGCGTGGTCGGGCGCGTCGGGCACCCCGAGCCTCCGGGCCAGCGCGGCCAGCGCCGCGACGGCCGACGTCGGCTGCTCGGCCGGGATCCACCAGGTCAGGTCGTAGTCGCTGGCGAAGCGGTGCGCGTACTCCACAGGGCGAGCTGGGTCTTGCCGACGCCGCCGAGCCCGTGCACCGCCCCGGTCGGCACCACCGCCGCCGCGGAGCCGGTGCGCAGCTCGCGGTGCAGGTGTTCGAGCACGTCGGCCCGGCCGGAGAAGCGGGGGTTTCGCGGCGGGAGGTTGGTCACCCCCGGGCCGAGCCCGGGAAACCGCGGCCGCTGGGGCGCCGCGCCGGGGAAGGGTGCCCGGGTCGGGCGGGGGCGGTCGCGGTCGACGGCGGCCAGTAGCCGGCGGCGGGCGCCGTCCTCGTCGACGTCGACGAGGTCGGCGTACACGCGGGTGGCGAGCAGGCCGGGCGGCTCGCACGGCTGCACCCGGACCGGCACGAGCAGCCCCTGCTCTCCGGTGGGGTCCTTCGCGAACGCCGCCCGCCACTCCGCCTCGCCGAACGCGGATCCGAAGTAGGCCGGCGAAAGTACCGCGATCGTGCGCCCCGCGGAGGTCACCGCTCGCTGCATCTTGTGCATGAAGTCGGTGCCGGGCCGGAAGTCCCAGGCCTGCAGCACCGTCGTGTAGCCGGCCCGCTCCAGCTCGACCGCGATCCACTCGGCCCACGGACGGTTGGCTCCCGTGTAGCTGATGAAAAAGTCGGCCACCCGCCGCGCCTCCTGGGGCGTGTTTCATAAGGGTCGGTCGAGCCGAGGCGGAGTCCATGCGGCGTCCGGTGCCGCCGGTCGTCGTCTGGGCCCGCCGCAGGCCGGGCATGCCCTTATGAAACATGCCCTGGAGCTGGGCATCCACTCTAGACTCCCGGCGCGGCCGGAAACTGTCGCCTTTCGAACACGGCGGGCGCCGGCGCGGCCCGGGTGGACCGCACCGGCACACCTCAACCGGCGTGGCGACGCACCGCCGGCCGGCGGTGCCGTCCCATCCGCGCGGCCCGCATCCGCCCGGCGGCGTCCACCGCCGCCGCGCGCATCGGCCAGTACACGTGGTCACGCCCCGCCGGCCGGCGCGCCACCACGCCCTTCTCCCACAGCCGGACCAGGCTCGTCCGCACCGCGTCGTACGCCAGCCCCGAACCGAGTGCCGCCTGCACCTCGGCCGGGCTGAGTGGTGCCTCCGCCGCCGTCAGCGCCGCCACGACGTCGACGGCCAGCGGCCCTTGCGCACGGCATCCCCCCACCGGTCACCTCCAGGTCCACCCGCACGCTCAACGCGCGAGGCCCCGCGCGCGTAACGGCGTCGCCGCACGTCGGCCATGCGGCCGCCGCTCGTCCATCCGTCGAGGACCTCGGCCAGCGCGCCAGCCTCTCAGCGCGCCGGCGCCTCCGGGGCCGCGAGGCCGCTGCCGGGGTCGAAGATGTGGCGCTCCAGGTGGTCGAGGGCGTGCTTGACCGCGCCGAGCGCGACCGCGTCCTCGCCGAGCGCGGACTGGAGCACCTCGGGCGTGCGGATGCACCGCTTGTCGAGCTCGCGGCGGAACGGCTCGAGGATCACGTCGGCCGACCGGGAGAAGCCGCCGCCGACGACCACGAGCTGCGGGTCGAGCGCGAGCACCAGCGCCGACGTGCCGAGGGCCAGGTCCTTCACGTAGCGCCGGACGAGCGCGAGCGCCCGGCGGTCGCCCTCCCGCGCGGCCGCGAAGACGAAGCCGGCGGTGTCGTCGGGGTCGGTCCCGTCCGGCGCGCCGTCCCAGTCGCGCAGGTGGTCCTGCGCGCGGATCCAGCCCATCTCGGGCAGCGCCCCGATCTCGCCCGCGGCGCCGCCGAACCCCCGGTGCGGCCGCCCGTCGATGACCAGGCCGGCGCCGGTGCGCAGGCCGGCGAGCACGTAGACCACGTCGCGCGCGTAGCGGGCGACGCCGCGCCAGGTCTCGGCGAGCGCGGCGAGCCGGCTGTCGTTCTCCACCAGCACCGGCCCGGACACCAGCCGGCGCAGGTGGTCGGCCAGGTGGACGCCGGTCCACTCGGGCAGCGCGACGGACAGCGCCACCCGGCCGGCGGCGTCGACGAGGCCGCTGGTGGCGACCGTGGTCGCCCACATCTCCGCACCGTTGCGCCCCGCGCCGGCCAGGCACTCGGCCACCACCTTGTCGACGACCGCGAGCCGGTCGGCCCGGCCGGCCTCGGGCGAGACGGGCTGGCGCGTGCCGAACTGGGTGCGCCCGTCGAGGTCGGTGACGATCGCCCGCACCGTGTGGCCGCCGATGTCGACGCCGAGCACCCAGCCCGCGTCGGCCCGGAACCTGTAGCGCCGCGCCGGCCGCCCCATCGTGCCGGCCGCCGGGTCGACCTGCTCGACCCAGCCCTGCGCCTCCAGCTCGCGCACGACGTCCTCGGTGGCCGGGCGGGACAGGCCGGCGGCGCGGGCGACCTCGGTCAGCGTCCGCGGCGGCTGGCGGCGCAGCGCGTGCACGACGGCGAGCGTGTTGAGCTGCCGCAGCCGGGAGAGGTCTCCACCGGCGAACTGTCCGGTCACGTGCGCACCCCTTGACGTCCGGGTCCTGCGTGCCTACTAATGATGGATACTTTCAAAAGTAGCTCCAGCGGAAGGCACGTCAAATGACTTTAGACGGGGTGCGGCTGGTCGTGGCGGGCGCTGGGCTGCGGGGGCTCGGCTACGCCCGCCGCGCCGCCGCGTCCGGGCGGGCCCGGGTGGTGGCCGTCGCCGAGCCCGACCCGGTGCGCCGGGCGGGCTTCGCCGCCGAGTTCGGCGTCCCGGCCGAGCGCGTCTTCGCGGACTGGCGCGACCTCGCCGCCGCCGGGCGCGTGGGCGACGCGATCGTGGTCGCCACCCAGGACCAGATGCACGCCGACCCCACGGTCGCCTTCGCCGAGATGGGTTATCACATCCTCCTGGAAAAGCCGATGGCCACCACCGAGGCCGACGCGCTGCGCATCGCCGCCGCCGTCGAGAAGGCGGGCGTCATCTTCGGCGTCTGCCACGTCATGCGATACACGCCGTACTCGATGGCGCTCAAGCGGCTGCTCGACGACGGCGCGATCGGCCGGCTGGTCAGCGCGCAGCACCTCGAGCCGATCGGGTGGTGGCACTACGCCCACTCGTTCGTCCGCGGAAACTGGAGCAACAGCGGCACCTCCGCCCCGCTGCTGCTCACCAAGTCGTGCCACGACATCGACTGGCTGCTCTACCTCTTCGGGGCCGCGCCGGCCCGGGTCAGCTCGTTCGGCGCGCTCAGCCACTTCCGGCCCGACCAGCGGCCGGAGGGCGCCGCCGACACGTGCCTCACCTGCCCGGTCGAGCCGACCTGCCCGTACTCGGCGCCCCGGCTCTACCTGCCCTGCCTCGGCGACCCCGACCGCGAGTTCTGGCCGCTGTCCGCGGTCACCGCCGACCACACCCCGGAGGGCGTCGAGGCGGCGCTGCGCACCGGGCCGTACGGGCGGTGCGTCTACACCAGCGGCAACGACGTGGTGGACCACCAGGTGGTCTCGATGTCGTTCGCGGACGGCGCGACGTGCGCGTTCACGCTGACCGCGTTCACCCCGCTCGAAGACCGCAGGACGCGGCTGTTCGGCACGCACGGCTACATCGACGGCGACGGCACGCTGCTGCACGTCACCGACTTTCGCACCGGCGAGCGGCGCATGGTCGACACCGCACCGCCCGGCGGGCACACCGCCGCCGACGGACACCACGGCGGCGACGCGGCGATCACCGGCGCCTTCCTGGCCGCCGTGGCCGGGGGCGACCCGTCGCTGCTCCCCTCGGACGCGGCGTCGAGCCTGCTCAGCCACCGCGTCGTCTGGGCCGCCGAGCGGGCCCGCACCACCGGCACCGTCGTCGACCTCCCGGCCTGAGCCGTGGCCGCGGCTCATCCCGCCGGGTCGCGGCGGCCCAGCACCATTCCCCGGACCACCTTCGCGCCGAGCGTGTCGAGCTCCAGCACCGCTCGCCCCACCTCCGCCTCGGACAGGGCCTCCTCCAGCTGCGGGTCGTAGCCGACGAGCCCGGTCGCGCTCTCGACCGCCCGGCCGAGCCGGAAGGCCAGGTCGAGGAGCGTCGCGGCGTCCATGCCGGTGAACCAGTACGGCACGGTGAGCAGCGCCTCGCGCACGAAGAGATGGACCTGGATGTGGCTCGGCGGGTGGGTCAGCTCGAAGCACTCCTCGTCCCGCCGCGTCGACACCTCGCCGGCGATCCGCCGCGCCTCCGCCACGAACCGCTCCCAGGCCGCCGCGTCCAGCGGCCCGCTGTGGTCCTCCCGCTCGGCCGCGGCCATGACCTGGTCCCACGACTGCCCGGCCGCCTTGGGGAAGAACATCAGCTCGTAGCTCATGGCGGTGCACCCTACCCAGCCGCCGCGCGGCCCGCGGCCCCGTCCAGTTAGGACTCTTGAGTAATTCGCGGGTTGGGCCTATTCTCAGGAAGCCATGGCATTGAACCGTTTAAATCCTTGACTGCCCACCCGTGCCTTCTCCACCCACGAGGAGAGCCGCATGTCCTCGACCCTGCGGTTCGCCATGGCCTCCGTGCTGGCCATCGCGACAATCATGCCCGCTTCCACCGCCACCGCCGCCACCCGGCACAAGCGAGTTGAAACGTTGACGAACGCGCACTGGATCTGGTTTCCCGAAGGCGAGCCCGCCACCTCGGCGCCCGCCGCGACCCGCTACCTGAGGCGGACGTTCACCGCGCCGTCCGGCCCGTACACCGACGCGCACCTCGTCGTCACCGGCGACGACACCGTCGACGTCTGGCTCAACGACACCTGGCTCGCCGGGTCGCCGCGGGTCGCCGACTCGTGGCGCCAGAGCATGCACGTGGACCTCACCGCCGCGCTGAGACCCGGCGCCAACACGCTCGTGCTCGCCGCCCGCAACACCAGCCAGGGCCCGGCCGGCGTCGCCGGTCACGTCGACGTCGTCGGCTCCGGCGGCACCCTCAACCTCGTCACCGACGGGACCTGGCAGGCGGCGAACGCGGTGCCGCAGGCCTGGGTCGCCGCGAAGGACCTCGGCGCGTACGGCACCGGCCCGTGGGGGTCGGACGTGTGGCTGCCCGCGACCGGCGACGCCTCCCCCGTCACGGTCACCGGCCTCACCACCGAACGGCGCGCCAACCCGGTCGGTATCGACGCGGCGCGGCCCCGCCTCGGCTGGCAGCTCACCAGCGCCACGGGCGGCCAGGTACAGGGCCGGTACCAGGTCACGGTCGGCACCGCTCCGGGCGCGGCGGACGTCCGGGACAGCGGGCAGGTCGCCTCCCAGCGGTCCGTCGACGTCGCCTACGGCGGGCCGGCGCTCGGCGCGAACCGCACGTACCACTGGCGGGTGCGGGTCTGGGACGCGTTCGGCCGGGCGAGCGGGTGGAGCGCGCCCGCCCGCTTCGACACCGGGCCGGCCAGCTGGACGGCCGACTTCGTCGGCGCGCCCGGCACCGCCGACCTCGCCGGCGCCTCCTGGATCTGGTACCCGGAAGGCGATCCCGCGGTGGACGCCCCGGTCGCGACGCGCTACTTCCGCCGCGCCTTCGACGTGGCCACGCCCGGCCGGACGACGCTGGTGGTGACCGGCGACGACACCGCCGACGCGTGGGTCAACGGCGTCAAGGTGGCCGCCTCGCGGCGGGTGACCGACTCGTGGAAGCGCGCCACGACCATCGACGTGACCGCGCACCTGCGCGCCGGCCGCAACACCGTCGCGCTCGCCACGCAGAACACCTCGCCCGGCCCGGCCGCCGTCGTCGCCAAGCTGCGGGGCGCGGTCACCGTTTCGACCGACGCCGCCTGGAAGGCGTCCCAGCGCGGGCCGGCCGGGTGGGAGCAACCGTCCTTCGACGACAGTGGCTGGCCGGCGGCGCGGGTGGCCGCGGCGTACCAGGCCGGCCCGTGGGGCGACCAGGTCACGGTGCCGAGCCCGGCGCCCCGGCTGGGCAAGACATTCACCGTCGACAAGCCGGTCGCCCGGGCCCGCCTGTTCGCGACCGCGCTCGGCCTGCACGAGACGTACCTCAACGGCGCGAAGGTCGGCACCGAGCGGCTGGCGCCCGGCTGGACCGACTACACCAAGCGGCTGCAGTACCGCGCCTACGACGTGACGACCGCGCTCCGGCAGGGCGGCAACACGCTCTCCGCGCTGCTCGGCAACGGCTGGTACTCCGGCAGCGTCGGCTTCGCCGGCAGCCGCCGCTACGGCAGCTCCCCGTGGTACTCGGCGCAGCTGAGCGTCGAGTACACCGACGGGACCCGCGCGGACGTGCGCACCGACGGGTCGTGGACGTGGACGAGCAGCCCGATCGTCTCCGACGACCTCTACCACGGCGAGGACCAGGACGCCCGCGTGGCGAGCGGCCCGGCCCAGCCGGTGACCGTCCACACCGGACCGAAGCCGCGGCTCGTCGCGCAGGTCGACCCCGGCGTGACCGTGCAGAAGGAGCTGCGGCCGGTGCGCCTCACCCAGCCGAAGCCGGGCGTGTGGATCGCCGACCTCGGCCAGAACTTCGCCGGCTGGAACCGGCTGCGGGTCAGCGGCCCGGCCGGCACCACCGTGACGCTGCGGCACGGCGAGATCCTCAACGCGGACGGCACGCTCTACACCGCCAACCTCCGCGCCGCGCAGGCGACCGACACGTACACGCTCGCCGGGCAGGGGGTGGAGACGTTCGAGCCGTCGTTCACCGTGCACGGCTACCGGTACGTGGAGCTGACCGGGTTCCCCGGTACGCCCACAGTGGACAGCCTCACCGGGCTGGCGGCCTGGACGGCGGGCGGCGAGACCGGCACGTTCACGACCTCTGACCCGCTGGTCAACCAGCTCCAGCAGAACATCGTCTGGGGTGCCCGTTCCAACCTGCTCTCGATCCCGACCGACTGCCCGCAGCGGGACGAGCGGCTGGGCTGGACCGGCGACATCGCGGCCTTCGGCGCGACCTCCACGTTCAACTTCGACACGTACGGCCTGCTCGCCAAGTACGCCGACGACCTGGTGGACGCCCAGCGGAGCGACGGGGCGTTCACCGACGTCGCGCCGGACGTGCTGGGCTGGGCCGGCAAGGCCGGCTGGGGCGACGCGGGCGTCATCGTGCCGTACGTGCTGTGGCAGCGCTACGGCGACCTGTCCGCGGCCGACCGCCACTTCGACGCGATGGCGCGGTGGGTGGACTACCTGCGCGCCACGTCGGGGGCGGACCTCGTCCGCGACCAGGACACCTACGGCGACTGGCTCAATGTGGACGATCCCACGGCCAACGACCTCACCAGCACCGCGTTCTTCGCGTGGTCGGCGCGGCTCGTCGCGCGGATGGCGGCGGCCACCGGGCGGGCGGACCGGGCGGCGGCGTACGGCACGCTCGCCGACCAGGTCGCGGCCGCGTTCACCAACCGGTTCGTCGCCGCGGACGGCACGGTCGGCAACGGCAGCCAGACCGGCTACGTGCTCGCGCTCGCCTTCGACCTCGTCCCTCCACAGCGGACACAGGCGGTCGCCGACCGGCTCGCCGCCAAGGTGGCGTCCCGCGACGGGCACCTGTCCGTCGGGTTCATGGGCGTGGAGAACCTGCTTCCCGTGCTCGTCGAGCACGGCCACCTCGACACCGCCTACCAGATCCTGCGCCAGCCCGACTACCCCGGCTGGGGCTACATGGGCGCGCGCGGCGCCACCACGATATGGGAGCGCTGGGACGGCATCCGCACCGACGGCTCGCCGCAGGACCCGGGCATGAACTCCTTCAACCACTACGGCCTCGGCTCGGTCGGCGACTGGCTCTACCGCACGGTCGGCGGGCTCGCGCCGGCCGCGCCCGGCTACCAGCGCCTGCTGATCGCGCCGAAGCCCGGCGGGTCGCTCACGGCCGCCACCACGTCCCTGGCGACGCGGTACGGCCCGGCCCGCACCGAGTGGACGCGCGACGGCACGGCGCTGAGCCTGCGGGTGGTCGTGCCGCCCAACACCACCGCCACGGTCCAGGTGCCGGCGCCGTCCGCGGCGGCGGTCACCGCACCGCCGGAGGCCGTGTCACAGGGCTACGCGGGCGGCGCGGCGGCGTACGCGCTCCCCTCCGGCTCGTACACCTTCACCGTCGCCTGACGCCGTCCCCTTCGGATCGGTCCGCGGCGGGCGCGGGTCCGGGATCGTTTCTCCAGAACGACTTCCCGGGTCCGCGTCGGCCGCGCACCGCCGCTCCCGCCGGAGACCGCGGCGGCCGGCGGCTCGCTGGAGCGAGCCGAAATCCCCGGCCGCCGCTGCCAGGTCCGCGGGACAAGCCACGACGGCGGACATCGCGGCAGCTCGATATGAAGGTCTGTTGCCTTTGGGCCGGATCCCCTACGGATGGCCGGCTGGTGGTCCGACGAGCCGGGCGCAGGTCGGACCCACCAGCCGGGGTCTGTGGGTTACTGCCCGGTGGCGTGGAGGTCGGCCACCTCGGCCACGGTGAGCACGCGGCTGTAGAGGCGGAGCTGGTGCCGTTGAGGTTGACCGCGTTGCCGGTGCGGCCGGCGACCCAGCCGGCGCCGCCGGCGAGCGTGGCGGTGCGGCAGCAGCGTCACCGCGCCGGTGCTGGCCGTCGCGGTGAACCGCAACGGTGTCGAGGTCGCCGCGATCGTCGACGGGTTGAGCGCGGGCATCGTGGAGAGGTGGTGTCGAAGCCATCGCGTTACGCTCCTGCCGCCCACCCCAAAAACCGCCGGTCAGCCGCACCGCATCGACACCCAACGGGCGCAAGACACCCGCCGACGGGAGCACCGTCCGATCATGGTCACCCCTTCGGGACCGCTGGCCGCCCGGTGGCCGAAAACCTTTTCGGCAATGTAGCCACCATATTGCCCGGACGTCAAGAGATGAGTTCACGTATTTCGATGATGTACGCTTTCGGTCCGAAAGCTTTTCGAAAGGATTTCGGTGGGCAGGCAGCGATCCCGGACCGTCACGTTGACCGATGTCGCGCGCCTCGCCGGCGTGTCGGTGGCCACGGCGTCGAAGGCGCTCAACGCGCGCGACGAGGTCGCCCCGGAGACCCGGCGGCGGGTCCTGGAGGCGGCCGAGGAGCTGTCGTTCCAGCCGAACGTGCTGGCCCGAGGCCTGCTCACCGGCAACACGCGCACGATCGGGCTGCTCACCGACGAGCTGGCCCACCGGTTCTCCATCCCGATCCTGCTCGGCGTGGAGAACGCCCTCGCCAACGGCCAGATGTCGGTGCTGCTCTGCGACGCGCGCGGCGACGCCATCCGGCGGCAGCACTACATCCGCACGCTGATCGCGCGGCAGGTCGACGGTTTCGTGGTGCTCGGCGACTCCAACGACGTGCGCCCGTCGCTCACCCGCCAGATCCCGGTCCCGGTGGTCTACGTCTACGGCGAGTCGGACAACCCCGACGACCTGTCCGTGCTCGCCGACGACCAGCACGGCGCCCGCCTCGCCACCGAGCACCTCGTGTCGCTGGGCCGGCGAAACATCGCGCACGTCACCGGCCCGGAGAGCTACCGCGCCGCCCGCGACCGGGTCACCAGCGTGCGCAAGGTGCTCGCCTCCGCTGGCCTCGCCCTGGCCGGCGGCGACCCGCTCTACGGCGAGTGGTCGCAGCGCTGGGGCCGCAACGCCGCCCGGATCCTGCTCTCGGCCGACCCGGAGATCGACGCCATCTTCTGCGGCAACGACCAGATCGCCGCCGGGGTCGCCGGCGCCGTCCGCGAGCTCGGCCGCCGCGTCCCGGACGACATCTCGATCGTCGGCTACGACAACTGGCACGAGTTCGCCTCCGACTGCCAGCCGCCACTGACCACTGTGGACCTCAACCTGCAGCAGCTCGGCGAGACGGCCGTCAAGCACCTCTTCGCCGCCCTCGACGGCGAGCCCGCCTCCGGTGTCGTGCGCCAGCCGTGCCGCCTCGTGGTCCGCGATTCGACCGGCCCCCGCCCCATCCGCTCCGACGAGCGCGCCGGCTAGAGACGTAAAGAGATTTCCCGGGCCCGCGTCAGCGGCGGGCCGCCGCTCCCGCCGGAGACCGCTGCGGCCGGCGGCTCGCCAGGGCTCGCCGAGATCCCCGGCCTCCGCTGCCACCTC
>Ga0081539_10005748_pt1 | contig 12391 bp, 8 predicted proteins | sample TabmetS4T2R2_FD_71023 | JGI IMG/M metagenome (GOLD analysis project Ga0081539, IMG submission 71023) | Tabebuia heterophylla rhizosphere microbial communities from the University of Puerto Rico - S4T2R2 | ecosystem: Host-associated > Plants > Roots > Rhizosphere ...
TCGCGGTTGGTCAGGTGCAGCAGGTGACCCTCGACCAGGTCGATGTTGTTCCAGCCGAACTCGGTCACCGTGGCGTCGCGCTGCATGTAGCGCCATGTCGCGTAGATCATGGCGCCCGCGAGATCGACCTTCCAGTAACCGGCGCCCGTCGAGCTCGTCGGACTCGCGTTGCCCTTGCAGGTCTCCGCTCCGGCGGGACACGTCTTCGACTTCTCGGTCAGCAGCTTTTCGACCGCGTTGTAATCGACGACCGTCATCGAGAAACGGCTCGCTCCCTGCGTGGCGCTGTAGACGCGCGCTGGAAGATCCGCGCCGAACTGCGACTTGTAGGTGGTCTGCGTGACTTGGGGCATGCCGGGAAAGTTCGCCGTGAAGCGATCGTCGCGGCCGACGAACTCGGCCCACTCCTGCGCGAACGCGGGCGCGGCCATCGACAGCAGGATCATGACGACGACAGTGCGGAACACTTCGCCCCTCCGGTCACGGCGGCGGCCTTCGGCCAGCACGCGGACCATAAAGGTCCGCGCCGCATGCTTGGTCATCGTCCCCGCCGCATACGTCGAGGTCCGCGCCGCATCGCTCATCATCGTCCTGTGGGCGGCTGAGCGCCGGTCGCAGGCGCCGCGCCGCCAAGCCGCGCGCGTCCCGGCACGGCATACACGCCCATGCCGTGATACGAGTTCGAGTAGACCGTCGTGTAGCGGATCTGATTGCCGTCCTTGTCGACCCATTCCAGCGACTGCTGAAACAGCCCAGGCTCAGGATACCCGGCCGGCACAGTGCCTTCGATGATGTACAGCTTCTGCTGATGCATGCCCACCCAAGCGAAGGTCCGCGACTGATCCGGGTTGGTCAACTGCAGCAGGTGCCCCTCGACCATGTCCTGCCATTCCCACGCGTAGAAGTTCAACTTCGCGTTGCGCTGCAGCAGTTTGAACGTCGCGTAGACGATCGCGCCACGCTCGTCGTGATGCGCGTAACCGTCGCCGAGCGCTGCCGGCGCATTCGCGCGGCAGTTCTGATTCCCCGGCGGGCAGTTCTTCGCGCGCTCGATCCCGAGCTGTTCGATCGGCGCGTAGTCGACCACGGTGACCGAGTAGCGCTCCTGCCCCTTCTCCGCGCTATAGACCTTCATCGGCAGCTTGTAGTTCAACTGCGAGGTCCACGTATCGGTGGCGACCTTGGGCTGACCAGGGAAGTTGATGCGGAAGCCGTCCTGCAGGCTCGTGAACTGGTCCCACTCCTGGGCGGACCCACGGACAGCAATGGCCAGGAACGCGATCGCGAAGAGGGCGATCCGCATGGACGGCCTCCTAGAAATCAGTGGGCGCCGGCGCGTTGTTCCCGTCCCAGTCCTTGATCGACCCGTCCGGGGCCTTCAGGAACCCGAGCAGGCATCCGTTGCTGCCGTCACGCAGCGGATGGCAGCGCGCCTTGATCGTATCGCCCGGCTTGAGGGCGTCACGCGTCACGCCGATGCGTTCGAGCCCGGGGCGGCTGGTCGCCTCGAGCGCCCACAATTGCGGGGCCCCTCCAGCGTTCTTGACCTCTATGTACACCCAGGAATGCGGCGTCAGCAGGTGCACTTCCTTGACGACGCCCGAGATGTCCTTGAACGTCTCCTCGTACTGCCCATGCGAGTGATGCGCCGCGACCGATGCCACGAGACAGGCCGCACCCACTGCTGCAAGACCGATCGTGAACCGCATGTTCGCCTCCTCACGCACGAGAAGAACCCGAACGAGTCTATAACCGTTGCGTGGCGCGCCTAGCCTAGGGTGACGCAGGCGACAGTGTCAAATCGGAGTAACAACTCGCCAGGCCCCTGGTCGCGGGCTCCAAAAGACGAGACTGCATGGCCCAAAAGGTCTCTTAGCCTGTAACAAACCGCGCAAAGGTAACCAACCGGCGGACTAAAGATTCCTCCGGCGAGACCCAAGACGATGGAACCCAATAAACCTTGAGGAATCGAAGCTGGGCCGACGGTAGACTCTTTGCTCTTGCGCGCGGCGACATTTGCGCGGGCGGATCGATACGTGTGCCTGCAGGGAGAGGAATGATGCGGAAGTTTCGGATGGGATATGTAGGAATCTTCGCTCTTGCCGCAGGCATCTTTGTGGCGCCTGCATCGGCACGCGCGGCGGAGTTGCTGCTGAATGGCGGCTTCGAGGCCGGGTTGACGAGTTGGACTGTGGTCGATCAGCCAGGCGGTTCCGGCAGCTGGTTCAGCCAGACCGGCACCGGCAGTCCCTTGAACGGGTTCCTGGTGCCAGCGCCGCCGGAGGGATCGTTCGCGGCCATGACTGACCAGGGAGGGCCTGGGTCGCACGTGCTGTACCAGGATTTTCTGGTTCCGACGACCGTCACGAGCGCGACCCTGGAATTCCAGTACTACATCCAGAATCTGGCCGGCGCCTTTTTCACGCCGGACTCGTTGGATTTCACCGTGGACCCCAACCAGCAGGCACGCGTCGACATCATCACGACGACGGCCGACCCGTTCAGCGTGCTCGCCGCTGACATCCTGCTCAACCTCTATCAGACGATGGTCGGCGATCCGACGGAGTCCGGCTATACGTTGCTTTCCTACGATCTGACGGCCTTCCTGCAGGCGCATGCCGGTGAGACGCTGCGCCTGCGCTTCGCGGAAGTCGACAATCAGTTCTTCTTCGCGAACGGCGTCGACGCGGTAAGCCTCGACGTGGCGGCGGTTCCCGAGCCGGCCACGCTCGCGCTGCTCGGCATCGGCCTGGCCAGCGCCGCCTGGCGGCGTCGCCGTTCGGCGTAGCTGTCCGATTCGGGTTTGCGACAGAGGTGCTGCGGATTGCAGCACCTCTTCTTTTGTACGGGCGCCGGGCCTAGAAGCCGTGGTCTTCCCCGAACGCGTGCAGCGCTGCGAACGGCTCCGGCCGATCCGGCGCGAACAACAGCGCGCGCAGCGGATCCCCGGCAACCGTCCTGGCAAACGCCGCGACCCGCTCCCGGCGGTCGTCGTTCATGATCCCTTTGCCGATCTGGTACTTGATCGCCGACGCCGACAGGTCAACCACCAGCGTCGAGCCACCCCGGAAAGTGAATGGCGGCGCGTCGGGCTCTTCGATCCGCTCTGATTGCGTGAGCGCGACGATCGCCTGCGGTACGTGACGGCCATCGGGACCCACCCGCATGGCGCGACGAAGTGCGTGCACTTCGAACTTGCGTTCCGGATTGAGTCCAACCGCGATCGCGAACTGAGGCACGGCCTTGAAGGCTTGCTCCAACTCCTCGTGAATCAGCCGCCGCTGCTCCCGCGTGTGCACGAACAGCTGCTCTCGATCGGTGACATAGAAGCACGCGTCCGCATATCGCCTCAATCGCGCGACGATCGCGTCGTACCCGGTCTGAACGGCGTCGCGGTGCCGCGGCTCGATCTTCAGCCGCTCGAGCAATTGCGCGACGTTCAGCCCGCCTTGCCATCGCAGCGTGTCCACGGAAATCGGCCGCCACTCGGGGCCCTCCGCTCCGCCCAGCCGTTGAATGCCACGGCGGCGAAACGCCTCGACGAACGCGACGCGGTAGTTGAATCGATCGTCGGAGACGATGTCGTAGTCGGCGGTGATCAGCGCGCGCAGGTAGTCGAAGAACGTCACGTCCACCGGCGGCAGGTAATCGAGCGCCCTGATGCACATCGTCAGGACATGGCTGGCGGCCTTCGACGCTTCGTCGGCGAACCGCTGCACCACATCGGGATGAATGGCGCCCGCCGGACGTATGCCCGTGCCGCCGGTGGCGATGCGAAGCAGGTCGGCGGTGCGCACCTTGTAAATCGCGAGAAACGCATCGAACACGGCCGCCACGAGCACCGCGCCGCGCGCATGCGGCGTCAGCCGCTTCTGCAGATCCGCGGGATCCGGCTGAATCCGCCGCCACACGTTGTTCTCGTCGAACCGTCCGATCGCGTCGCGCAGCGCGGCGCGAGCGCCGGTGGCACGGCCGAACTGCACGGCCAGGCTCCCGAGGATCGATTCGGCTTCGATGTCGCCGCGCGTGCGCGCGATCTCCTGGCGGAGGATCTCGCCCATCGTGAAGTGCTGCATCAGCGCCACGATGTCGGCGAACCCCTCGTGGAACGCGAGGACGTCGACGTTGCTCGCTTCGTTGAACCGGCGATGCATGCCGTCGAGAAGCGCGTGGGTCGTCTCGTGCGCGACGATGTCGTGTGACAGGCACGAGTAGACGCGACTGCCGGGGACGTGGTCGCCGGGGTCGTCGCCTCTCGCCTCGAAGTAGCCGAAGAGCAGCGCGACCTGCTGCGGGCTGTAGAACGCGTTCGCCTGCCGCAGCGCGTGCGGCCGAATCACGAGACGCGGCACGAACTGGCTGTCGTCGTTCTCGTCGTGCGGGTTGGGCCACGGCCGCCACTGCACCGGCCGGCCGAGCGCGCGCTCGAAATGCTCGATCGTCTTCATGGCGACGGCGTACGCCATCTGCTGGTGGAACTGCGGGTTGCCTTCTGAAGGCGCCCATCCGTCCTGCGCCAGCAGTTGCGGACGATTGAGATCGACCGGTTCATACCGGCGCCTGGTCGCGTCGACGTCCTGCACATCGAGGTAGTCGCCGCGCGGCCCGGGCTCGAGGCGCTCCCAGCGCACCTTCAGTGCGAGCTCGTTGATGTCGACGGTCTCGAGACGGGTCGAGAAGCTCGGATCCATCGCGTAGACCCTGATGCGCCGGAATGGCGGATCGGCCAGCGGGGGCGGATCATCGCACGCGCGCAGTGGCTCTGGAATGACGTCTCTCGTTTCCGGTGTCGTCGGTGCGGACTGACCCGTGACGACCGGATACCGCAAGGCGACCTGTTTGCGCAGGGCGAGTGAGGCGCCCTTGTCGGCGATGATCGCGTCCAACACCCGACGCATATCGGCGGACGAGAGCGCGGCAACGGCGGCCGGATCGGGAACGAGGTCCTCGAGATCGCGGTTGACGAGCCATCGCTGCGCCAGCTCCAGGTTGAACATCCGCTCACGCGGCGGCGGCTCGGCGATGCCAAGACCGGTCAGGAGGCGGAAGAGTGCAAACGAGTTGTCGGCGACGGGACTCTTCGGCAACGTGAGGACCGGGCGAACATCGAGTGCGGCCCGCGCCTGCAGGATGCCGTTGCCAAGATGTTCGCGATCGCCCGGCTGCTTCGCCGTCGTGAAGAGCGCGCGTCGCACCGCTTCGATGCGCCGCCAGTCGCGCGGCAGGTCGTTCTTGTACTTCTCGAACCACAGCGCCACGGCGGCCGCCACCTGCGGCGTGGCCGATGACGTCCCCTCGCCGTTCAATCTGATGACCGTGGGACAGCCGAACACAGCCCACGGGATGTTCGGCGTGTACGACGCGATTGCGGTCGTCATTGCCGACGCGGGCCCGAAGCTGCCCTCGAGCACGTTGTCCTTCAGGCTGGCGTAGGGACGTCCGTCGGCCATCACTCCGCAGACGGCGATGACACGCGCGTAGCGCGCCGGATACACCAGCCGGCGTGGAGGACCGATCCCGACGTGATTGCCCGCGGCCGCGCAGACGCAAAGGCCCGCCTCGTACGCGTCATTGACCGCTTCGGCCCACGCCTGCGACGGCACACCGCCCATGCTCAGCGTCGCGACGTCGCAGCGCTGCTCCACCGCGTAGCGAAATGCGCGAGCGAGGGCGCTGGTCCGCAGCAGCACCACGCTGTCTGCCACACGCAACGGGAGAACTTCCGCGTGCGGTGCGCCGCCCATGAACACACCGCCCTGCGCGTCGATGCGACCACCGGCAACGATGCTGAGCGTCCCAGTGCCATGGCCCGAGTTGTCGAGAATCAGGACGCGATTGTCCGGATCCTCGGAGCTGCCTGGATCGACGTCTCCCTCGACGAAGTTGCGCTCCAGATTGCGGAGCACGTGCTCGGGGACGCTCACGTGCGCGCGGTAGTAGCCCGTGTCGATGTGCGCGATCCGCGTGCGCGGGTCCGAGAACGCGACGGCATCACGCGCCGATCCGAGCTGCGAAAACTCGTCGCGCAGGTGCCAGCCGAACAGGTCAGGGCCGATAGCTTTGCCATGCTTGGAATCCTGGGGCGTCGCGTCACACGATTCACCGACGGCCAGGCCGCGCGCCTGCAACTGATCGCTGTCGTCCGGGAAGATGTCGTGAACGAGATCCGGTTCGGCGAACACGACCTCGTCCCCGGACACGCCGAGCTGATCGGCCACCCGGGCGTGCGCGAGATCCCAAGGCGTCGCCGCGGGCTCGCGCATCTCGGCAACGAACCATTGAGGTTCGGTTCCGGCTGCGACGCCCATCGCCCGTTCTTCTCCACTGACTGCAGCGCGGACCTTTAGGGTCCGCGGTTCATAAAGCGGCTCGAGACGCGCACCGCTCGCCGCGGCACGCACCGCACCGCCCGGGCGCAGCTTCACCAGCACACGATTCGCGGCGGGCTCACTTGGCATCGTCTGCGAATTGTACGTACCTGTCAGGATTCAGGTATCAGGGATCAGGATTCAGGGCTGGGCCAGGAATCAGGGGCTGAATTGCGGGTAGGATTCAGGGACCGCTATGACTGTGGCGAACACACCAATCAACGACAACCGCCTGCTCGACGGCAGAGCCATTCGCGATCGCATCCTTGGCGACGTCGCCGAACGGGTACGACACGCGGCGGCGAAACATCCGATCGGCCGGCTCGTGTCGGTGAGCATCGGCGAACTGAAGGCCGCCGCGGTGTACGTGCGCGGTCAGGCGAACGCGGCCCGCAAGGTCGGCTTCCGCTTCGAGGACGAGACGTGGCCGAGCACGCTGACGCAGGCGGAGTGCAAGGCGCGGATTGTCGCGATGAACGATGACCCCGATGTGCTCGGCGTGATTTTGCAGCGCCCGGTGCCACCGCACATCCATGGCCGCTCGCTCGCCTCGGCGATCCACCCGCTCAAGGACATCGAGGGCATGAACCCCGCCTCGATCGGCGACATCGTCTACAACGACCTGGCGCTGGCGCCGTGCACTGCCGCCGCGTCAGTCGAGCTGATCAAGGCCACCGGGCTCACGCTGCACGGTCTCGAGGTGGTGATGGTCGGCCACTCGGAGATCGTGGGCAAACCGGCGGCGTTCATGCTGATGGCGGAAGGCGCCACGGTGACCGTGTGTCACCACATGACGCGATCGGTGGCCGCGCATTCGCGCCGCGCCGATGCCGTGCTCGTGGCGGTCGGCAAACCGAAGTTCCTTCACGCCGACATGGTCAAGCCGGGCGCCGCCGTCATCGACATCGGGATCAATCAGGTGACCGGTCCCAACGGGGAGCCGCTGATCGTCGGCGACGTCGATACCGATGGCGTGAAGGAAGTGGCGAGCTGGGTGACGCCGGTGCCGGGCGGCGTCGGCCCGGTGACCGTCGCGATGTTCATGCGCAACGCCATCACCGCGCACGAAAAGCAGCTCGCGGCTGGATGGCTCTGACCGAGCTACAATCCCGCATCCAAAATTCGTGCGTTCGCAGCTGGTGATATGACCCTGACGCGCGTCCTGTGTGCGGCGACGGTGTGGGCGCTGTCGCTTGCCGCTCTCGAGCTGAACGAGGTGGTCGGCCCGCTGGTGCCCGAGCGGATTCATGTCCGCTGGACGACAGCCGTGCCGGCCGGCGAGCGCGCACGCGTCGAGCGCGAGCTCGGTCTTCGAGCGGGTCAACCGCTGGATTACCGGACGTTTGCGTACATCCTCGATACCCGATCGCGCCGGAACATCGAACGCGTCGTTCGCCACCCGCTCATCGAGGGCACCGGTTCCATCGATCGTGAGCGGTTCACGCTCATCCCTGATCTGACGGGCGAGCCCGCATGGATACAGGCTGTCGCACTCAATCCGCTGTTTCAGGAGTGGGAGCCGCGATTGACACTGCTCGCACTGTCGTTCGCGGCAGTAGGCCTGGCCTTCGTCTGGCCGCCGGTGAGCTCGTTCCTGCGCGCACTGCCGCGACGTGCCGCTGCGATGTTCGTTGATGGGAAGGTGCATCCGGCGGGTTCGAGATGGTCGCTGGGACGGCCCGCATCAACGGCCCTGGCGCTCGTCATGCTCGTGTCGCTGTCGCTGCGCGCCGCGCTCGTCTTCTCGGGCGGCCAGTTCTACTGGGCAGACGAAGGCCAATACCGGCGGGCGCGCGAGATCGCGGCGACAGCGGGACACGGCGCGGTTCCGCTCGCGCTGCAGCGAATGAGCAACGGCCAGCATCCGCTCTTCACCGCCATCGCCGTGATCCCCGCCATGATTGAACGCCTGACGGGCGCCGACACCAGGATCCCCGGCGTGTTCTTTGCCACGTTCTCGGTCCTGAACATCGGCCTGTTGGCGCTCATTGCGAAGCGCAATGGCGCATCCGATATCGAGGCCGTGCTGGCCGCGGCGCTGCTGGCGGCGTCGGCTTCGTTCTTCTACTACGCGCGCCATCTGCTGCCCTACGATGCGGCGATGTTCTTCGGCCTGGTCGCACTCTACTTCGGTGCCGACGAGAGGGCGTCTGCGTCGTCGACCATGCGTTGCGGCGTGTTCGCGGGCTGCTGCTTTCTCACCTATCTGGGGTATTGGACTCTGGGAGGCGCAGCGCTGGTGATTCACGTCCTGCGCGCCCCCGACAGAGCGACAGCGCTGCAGAGGACGTTGCTCGGCGGCCTCGGGCTCCTGACGCCGATCGCGCTGGTTCTTGGCGCGGCGGCATTCGCCGGCGGTCACGTCATGTCGGCATTCGTCGACTTCTCGGGCAGCATCCGTCAGGGAACATTCAGCGAGGGCTGGCGATTGCCGTTCGAATATCTTTGGCACGCGGAGCACGCGCTACTCGTGCTGTGGCTGGTTGGAACGGCGTGGTGCCTGGTTCGGCTCCGATCGGGATCGGTCTCGCGAAGCGCCGGCGTCGGCCTCGCCGGGCTCGGGCTGATCTACGGATCGCTGGTGCTCTCCTCCGTCTTCCTGCACGCGTTCGTGGTGTATGGGCGACTGGCGCGCCAGTTGGTGCCATTCCTCTGCCTCGCGACCGCCGGCGCCATACACCTCGCGCAGAGTCAGCGTGCCCGCCGCGCGCGAACGCTCTGGCTGACGGCGGTTGCGCTTGTCGCACAGGCCACGTTCAATTTCGCCACTCCGCTCGCGCAGGTCTTCTCGGCGGAGTTCGTGCGCGACGCGAGAATGCTCAGGGGGACAGGAAACGCGCCGGTGCACGTCATCAACGCGAAGCATCTCTATCCGGGTCCGGAACCAGTCTCGCTCCCACCTCGCTACATCGTCATCAAACAGGCGCTCCATCCCTTGCAGTTCCTCCCGTATCAGTACGAGGGGTACACCCCGGAACAGAGGGCAGCGCTTCGATCGGCGGACATCAGCATGCGCGTTGTCGCAGAAGTGCCGTAGCCCGAATCAGGCGCCGGCACGTCGCGTATCTCTGGCACCGACGTGTCAGCTTTTCTTTACCGCACCACTGCTACGCGCCCATTCAGCTCCGTGATGTAGATCGCGCCGGAGCGCTCGTCGCGGACCATCGACGTCGGCCGGGCAAGGCAGTTCGCCAGCACCGTTGTTCCACCATCGAATCGCGTCAACGAGCCGGGGCCGCTGAAGGGCGGCAGCAGCGGTCCTGACGCGTGCTGCAGAACGACCAGGCTTGCCGGATCCGTATCGTCCGCGATCAGCACGTCAATTGCGGTTCGCAGGCCGCTCACCACCGGCGCATGCGCACCCGTTTCAGGATCGATCTGTTCGACGACGGAGGTTGCAGGCGGAAACGGGAACCCGCGGAAGAGCGTGACGAACAGCTGCCCTTCGAATTCGCGGATGCCCGTTGGAACCGCCTCGAGGATCGGGGCGCCGATTCCGGTGGGATTCGGGATCGGTGGAAACGAGGCGAGTGGTGCGAATGCTCCGGTGTGAATATCGGTCTGCCACACGAGATTGCGGCCGCCGTCGGTCACGTACAGCTGATCGCCGATCAATTCCACGTCGAACGGATTCGATCCCTGCACGTGGTTCGGCGCAATCGGCAACGGATTCGGGATGTAGTCGGGAAAGTTCGCGACGACCTCGATCGTCAGGACGTTACCGGCGCCGTCGAAGAGCGTCACCTTCTCGCCGTGCTCGAGCGCCTCGCGATCATCCGCAGCGAGCGAGAAACCGGACGTCGTGCGCTCGGCATCAGCAGTGAAATGCATGACCAGTACCGAACTGAACAGGCGCGACGAGGGGGTCTGGTTTCCGATTCTGACCGGCGTCGTGCCCACCGCGAGGATCGCGTCGCCGATCCCGATGGCCACGTAGAGCGACCTGCCGCGCATGACCAGTCCCGATGGTCCGGCCGGCGTGTTCGCATCGCTGGTTGCCGACGGCAGTCCGTCGATGAGCGTGCGCCGGGCGCCGTCGAGGCCGACGATCGAAATCCGGCCCGAGTGCAGCACGCCGAGATCTCCGCTCTCGGCGACGATGAGATTGCGCTGGTTGGACTGGACGATGCCGAGCGGGGACCGCAGCCCAAAGGTCAGTTGCGAAGCGGGAGTGCATGTCTGCGCGTCCGCGCTCACAGCGGCAAGCATTGCCGCCACGACAATGACCGCGGCCAACGCCGGTCGACATCTCATTCTGCTGTGCGTAGTCATCGAATCGCTCCTCTCAGGATCGGTGAAATCGACGGCCCTCACGCGAGGTCACGCCGCGTCACTCGATCAATGCGCAGCGGGCGACCGAACCATGCAACAGGACGCGTCGATCGGCCCAGTGCATGTTTCAACCGGCTTTTGCGCCTTGTTGTTCATCAGGGTCCGGCGGCATCTCGGCTGATGCACGCCGGGCTGGTGACGCTTCTGCTAGACTCGGGCGCCAATCCCCGGTTGATGCAGAGAAACGACCCCGGTGCGTCCCGTGAGCTGACCGGACTGCTTCGCGCCTGGAGCGACGGCGACACTCGCGCCTTCGACGAGCTCCTTCCGCTCGTCTACGACGAGCTCCATCGCATGGCGCTGCGGTCGCTGGCCGGTGAGCGGGCACACTCGCTGCAGGCGACGGCGCTGGTGAACGAGCTGTGCCTGCGACTCATGGGATGGGACGAGGCACGATGGCAGAATCGGGGACACTTCTTCGGCGTATCGGCCCAGATCATGCGACGCGTGCTCGTCGACATTGCGCGCCGGCGTCGGGCCATTCGTCGCGGCGGCGCGCATGCAACGATTCCGCTGGATGGCATCGACGTCTCGGCCATCCAGCCTGACGCAGATCTGGCAGCCGTCGACGAAGCGCTCGAACGGCTCGCCCGCGAGGATCCTCGGAAGGCGCACGTCGTGGAACTGAGATTTTTCGGCGGCCTGTCGATGGAAGAGGTCGCACACACCCTGGGCATCTCGCTCAGAACGGCGCACAACGACTGGGCGTTCGCGCGCGCGTGGCTCTATCGCGCGCTCACCGGTGGGCAGGTGTCATGAGCAACGCGCGCTGGCAACGTCTCGACCGCCTGTTCGTCGACGCGCTTCAACACCCTCCGGAGCAACGCGACGCGTTCGTCAGCGAACAGTGCAACGACGACGAGACACTCCGCGCCGATGTGCTGTCGCTGCTGTCGGCAGCAGACGGCTCCGGCGAGTTCATGACGGCTTCGGCATTCGACCGGCTGGCGAATGCCGTCGGCGACGAAGGCTGGACGGTCGCTCCCGGCGTGCAGGTCGGCGTGTATACGATCACGGAGCGCCTCGGCGCCGGCAGTTCGGGCGAGGTCTGGCGGGCGCGCGACCACCGCTTCGACCGCGACGTGGCCATCAAGATCCTGCTGCCGCATCTTTCCGAGGACGCCGGGCGGCTGCGCCGCTTCGCCGACGAAGTGCGCGCGATCGGTTCCTTGAGCCATCCCAACATCCTGGCGGTGTACGACGTCGGCAACCACCACGGGCTCCCGTACCTCGTATCGGAGTGCCTCTCCGGACAGAGTTTGCGCACGCGCCTCGATGCCGGCGCTGTGCCCGCGCCCGAGGCGATCACCATCGTGATCGGCATCGCCCGCGGGCTGGCGGCGGCGCACAAGCACGGCATCGTCCATCGTGATTTGAAGCCCGAGAACGTCTTCCTCGACGACAACGCCACGGTGAAGATTCTCGATTTCGGCGTGGCCAAGCTGCTTCGCGGCGATGACCGTGAGCACACCGAATCGGCGACGATTGCCGGCTTCATCGTCGGGACCGCCGGTTACATGGCGCCGGAGCAGGTGCGGGGACAGGCGATCGACGCGCGCGCCGACCTGTTTGCGCTCGGTGTCGTGATGTACGAGCTGCTGACAGGTAAGGCACCGTTCAGCCGTGACAGCGCGGTCGAGACACTGCATGCGGTGGTGACGGCCGACCATGCGGGCGTCGCGGATGTGAAT
>Ga0081539_10005749_pt1 | contig 12388 bp, 11 predicted proteins | sample TabmetS4T2R2_FD_71023 | JGI IMG/M metagenome (GOLD analysis project Ga0081539, IMG submission 71023) | Tabebuia heterophylla rhizosphere microbial communities from the University of Puerto Rico - S4T2R2 | ecosystem: Host-associated > Plants > Roots > Rhizosphere ...
CGACGCTGCTGTTGCACGGCGAGCGCGACACGACCGATACGATCGGCCAGAGCATGATGTTCTACCAGGGGCTCAAGGATCGCGGGGTGCCGGTGCGCTTCATCCGCTTCCCGCGCGAGCCGCACGGATTCCGGGAGCCGCACCATCAGCGGATCCGCGATACCGAAGAGATCGCCTGGCTGATGAAGCACGCCCGCGGCATCGACTGGAAAGCGCCGGAACGCAAGGACGCGGGAGGGCCCGCCCAGGGAACGAAAACCACGGATCAGCAGCCATGAACTCATTCTTCACGCACTTCATTCGCCGGGCCGCCGCTCCGATTCTGGCGGTCGCGATCCTCGCGTCCGCCGGTGCCGCGCTGATCGCGCAGACGCTGAACCTGCAGGACATCATCCCGTTCGACAAGGCGATCCGCACCGCCGTGCTCGACAACGGGCTCACGTATTACATCCGGCCGAACGGCCTGCCGGGCCGCCGCGTCTCGATGCGCCTTGCCGTCAAGGCCGGGTCCATGATGGAGGCCGACGACCAGCTCGGGCTCGCCCATCTCATCGAGCACATGGCCTTCAACGGCAGCACGCACTTCAAGTCGGGCGAGATCTTTTCCTACTTCGAATCGATCGGCGCGCGCCTCGGCCCGCACGTCAACGCCTACACCAGCTTCGATGAGACGGTCTACATGCTCGACCTGCCGTCGGACAAACCGGAGATTCTGGAGAAAGGCATGCTCGCGCTCGCGGACTACGCGGGCGGCCTGACGCTGAACCCGGCGGAGATCGACAAGGAGCGGCCGGTCGTGATCGAGGAATGGCGGCTGGGTCTCGGCGCGAACGCCCGCGTCCGCGACAAGCAGCTGCCGCTGCTCTTTTACAAGTCGCGCTATGCGGACCGTCTGCCGATCGGCAAACCGGACGTCATCCGCAACGCGCCGGCGAAGCGGCTGCGCGACTTCTACGACGCCTGGTATCGCCCGGATCGCATGGCGCTCATCATCGTCGGCGACATCGATCCGAACCAGATGGAGGCCTCGATCAAGACGAACTTCGGACCGATGCAGGCCCGCGCGCCGCGCGCGCCGCTGCCCGATCGCACGGTGCCGATCCACAAGGAGCTGCTCGTCAGCGTCGTCACCGATCCGGAGCTGACGCGCTCGAACGTGACGATCGAGCGGAAGCGGCCGCGCGAGCGCGAAGATCGCGTCGTCGACTACCGCCGCGACTTGGTCCAGCGGCTGCTCGAGCACATCATCAACGAGCGTTTCAGCGAGCAGCTGCGCAAGGCGGACGCGAAAGTGCTGGGCGCCGGCGTCGGCGGCGGGTCGCTGAGCCGCGACGTCGCGACCTTCGCGATGGGGGCTTCGGTCGAGGACGGCCGGATCGCCGACGGCATCACGACCATGGTGCAGGAAGCCAATCGCGTCAAGGAGTTCGGATTCAACGCGAGCGAAGTCGAGCGCGCGAAGAAATGGCTGGCCTCGTTCTACGAGAGCGCCTACGCCGAGCGCGACAAGAGCAACAGCGTCACCCTGGCCGCCGAGTACGTGCGCGTCTTCCTGAACGGCGAGCCGAGTCCGGGCATCGCCTACGAGTACCGTCTGGTGCAGCAGGTTCTGCCGACGATCACCGACGCCGAAGTGTCGGCGATGGCCAAGGCGCTGCTGAGCGACGACAGCCGCGTGATCCTGGCGACCTCGCCGCAGAAGCCCGGCATCAAGGTCCCGACGGACGCGGAACTGCAGGCGGCGATGGCCGCCGCCAGCGCGGTCCGCGTCACGCCGTGGACGGATACGGCGGCGTCGCGCACGCTGATGGAGCGCGCGCCGGCTGCCGCGCCGATCACCGAGAACCGCTCGATCGACGATCTCGGGATCACGATCGTCCGCTTCGCGAACGGCGTCGAGGCGTGGCTGAAGCCGACCGAGTTCAAGAATGACCAGGTGCTCTTCACCCTGACGGCGTCGGGCGGCTCGTCGGTCGCGCCCGAGTCGGACTTCATCGAAGCCTCGATGTCCGACGACTACGTGATGCTGTCGGGCATCGGCGGGCTGAAGTCGATCGACCTGCAGAAGATGCTGACCGGCTCGCTCGCCGGGGCGCGGCCGTTCGTGAATCTGTCCTCACACGGCATCGCAGGCTCGGCCGCGCCGGCGCAGCTCGAAACGGGTTTACAGCTCCTCTACCAGGAATTCACGGCCCCAGGAGACGACCCGGAGGCATTCGCGCTGCTGAAGCGTCAGCTCGACGCGGCGGTGGCCAATCGAGGCCGGGCGCCGGGCCAGGTGTTCGGCGAGAAGGTCAATCAGATCAACACGGCCAATCACTACACGGCCCGGCCGCTGACCGCCGAACGCGTCGCCGCGCTCGATCGCGGCAAGATGGTGGCGTTCTACAAGCAGTCGTTCGCGAACGCCTCGGACTTCACGTTCTTCATGGTCGGCAGCTTCAAGCTGGATCAGGCGCTGCCCCTCGTCGCGCAATACGTCGGCTCGTTGCCGTCGACCGGGCCGAAGAAGTCGAAGTTCAGGGACGTCGGCCTCACCTTCCCGACCGCGAACCAGCAGGCCAAGGTCGAAGCGGGCCGCGAGCCGCGCGGCCAGGCGGTGATCAGCTTCTTCGCGGATCCAGCCGAGGATCCCAACGAACAGGAGCAGCTCCAGGAAGCGGCGACCGTCCTGCAGATTGCGCTGCGCGACATCCTGCGAGAAGAGCTGGGACAGACCTACAGCGTGTCCGCGTCGCTCTCGCAGCCGCTGCCGCAGCGTGGCAACGGGCATGTCGAGGTGCGGTTCGGCGCGGCCCCGGAAAACCTCGACTCGATGACCAAGCGGGTCCTCCAGGAAATCGCGCGCCTGCAGCAGGAAGGACCGTCGGCGGATCTGACGAATCGCGCCAAGGAAGCGGCGCGCCGCAGCTACGAGCTGAGTCTGACGCAGAACGACTACTGGCTGGGCCGCCTGCAGTCGACGCAGATGTACGGCCGCGATCCGCACGAGATCCTGACGCGGCGCCAGCGCATCGATTCGGTCACACCGCAGGCGCTGCAGGCGATGTTCAGGAAATACTTCCCCACCGATCGCTCGACGATCGTCACGCTCGTTCCGGCGCCTTCGGGTCTGTAACCCGCCCGACGTACTTCGTGGACAGCTGCTCGCGCCAGCGGGCAGCTTCCTCGAAGACCTCGGCGAGGCGGTCGCCGGACGTCAGATCCGCGCGCAAACCTTGCAGGACGCCAATCAGCGCGTCGAGCGCCGTCCCGAGCTCGTCGGCGTTGGTCTCGGCGATGTCCTTCCAGATGTCTGCGGGGCTCGACGCCAGCCGCGTCGTGTCCGCGAGTCCCCGGCCGGCCAGGCTCAGGCCATCCGCGCCAACCGCCCTGCCGACGACCTGCATCAGCGCGCTGGCCGTGAGCTGCGGCAGATGACTGAGGAACGCCACCAGATGATCGTGGGCGGCGGCCGTCATCGTCCGCGGCACCGCGCCGAGCGCCCGCACGAACTCGGTCAGCTTCTCGAGCCCTTCGACGGCCGGGCCATGCAGCTCGCCGGCCGATCCGGCTGCGGGAGGTACCAGCACCCACGGGCGCTCCTGAAAGAGATCCGGCCGCGCCCGCTCCAACCCGCCGCGCGCGGCTCCTGCCAGCGGATGCCCGCCGATGAATGTGAAGCGCGGCGGCAGCAGACGCCGCGCCGCCTCTTCGACATCGCGCTTGGTGCTGCCGACGTCGGTGACGACCGCCGGCGTCCTCACGAACTCGTCGAGCTGCCCGAGCAGCGCGATGTTCTGGTTGACCGGCGCGGCGAGCACGACCAGGTCGGCCTCGGCGAGGACGATCAAGTCGTCGGCGGCGACGTCGATCGCGTGGAGCCGCATCGCGGTCTCGAGCACGTCCTTGTTGTCGACGGCAATCACCAGCGACGACGGCCACAGCGCGCGCGACGCGATCGCAATCGAGCCGCCGATCAACCCGAGGCCGACGATGCCGATCTTGTCGAAGACGACCGGCCGCTGCGCAACCGGTCGGCCCGGTTGGATCACTGGGAGTTGAGTCACCCTGAACCCTTGGCCCTTAACCCTAGCCGTTAGCCCTCAGCCCTCTTAGGAACCCCAGCCGCGACGAGTGACCGGCTCCAGGCAGATACTGCGACCGATCGCCGGGGCGATGATCCGCAGCTCCGCCATCAGCCGATCGAACTGCGGCGGGAACAGCGACTGCGCGCCGTCGCTCAGCGCGTGGTCGGGATCGTGGTGCACTTCGATGATCAGACCGTCGGCTCCGGCGGCGACAGCCGCGCGCGCCATCGGCACGACCATGTCGCGGCGCCCCGCGCCGTGGCTCGGATCGGCGATGACCGGCAGGTGACTCAGCTTGCGCAGGACCGGGATCGCGGAGATGTCGAAGGTGTTGCGGGTCGCGGTCTCGAACGTGCGGATGCCGCGCTCGCAGAGCATGACGTCGTTGTTGCCGCCGCTCAGCACATATTCCGCCGACAGCAGCCACTCTTCGATCGTCGCGGAGATGCCGCGTTTGATGAGCACGGGCTTGCGCGCGTGCCCCAGCTCGCGCAGCAGCGTGAAGTTCTGCATGTTGCGCGCGCCGAGCTGGAAGACGTCCGTGTAGCGATCGATCAGCTCGATCTGGCTCACGTCCATCACCTCGGTGATGAGCTTCAGGTTCTCGGCGTTCGACGCGTCGCGCAGCAGACGGAGGCCCTCTTCGCCGAGCCCCTGGAAGCTGTACGGCGAGCTGCGCGGCTTGAAGGCGCCGCCGCGCAGGATCTTGGCGCCGGCCCGCCGCACCGCGGCCGCCGCCGCCCGCACCTGCGGCTCGCTCTCCGCCGAGCACGGACCGGCCATGACGATCACCTCGTCGCCGCCGATCCGGACGTCGCCGATGTTGACGATGGTGCCTTCCGGCTTGAAGGTGCGGCTCGCCAGCTTGTAGGGCGACGAGATCCGCACCACTTCGTGCACGCCGTCGAGCATCTCGATCAATCCGGCGTCAGGGTGGCCGGCGCCGACGGCGCCGAGCACGGTCCGCTCGACGCCCGTCGAGCGGTGGACGTCCATTCCCATTTCAACGAGACGCGCCACGACCTGCTCGATCTGAGCCTCGGTGGCGCGTTCCTGCATTACTACGACCATGGTGCCTGCTGCCTCCGAACTTTTCGTCGTCATGTTACCGTGTGCCCGTATCCTCGCCGTGAACGAGGCGCCGTTCCAGGCGGCGGGCTTCGTCGATGATCCGCTCGAACAGCCGCGCGATGGCGTCGGACCCGAGCGGGCCCTCCGCCGCAATCCCGCGGACGTGCGCGAGGACCTGCTTCTCGCGCTCGGGCTGATACACCTCGACGCCCATTTCCTTCTTGAGCCGTCCGATCTCGCACGCGACGCGCGCCCGCTCGTTCAGCAGGCGCACGAGCACCTCGTCGACTCGATCGATGTCCTCGCGAAGTTCGTCCAGCGTGCGCATATGACAATCGACGCGCTCGCGCGTCAGCCGCGGCTCCCTTTCAACCAGCGTACGTATTCTTCCACGCGCTCGGCGACCGCCGCCGAGCCTCCGTGCTCCGCGACGATCGACACGAGCGCGCTGCCGACGACCGCCGCGTCGGCGTAGGCGCCGACTTCGGCGACGTGCTCGGGCCGCGAGATGCCGAAGCCGAGGGCGATCGGCAGCGCCGTGTGCCGCCGGATCCGCCGCACCATCGCCTCGGCGCCGGTCGCCACCTGGTCGCGCGCGCCCGTCACACCCAGCCGCGAGATGCCATACAGAAACCCGCTGCCCAGCTCCGCCGCCCGCTGGATTCTCGCATCCGTCGTCGTCGGGCTCAGGAGAAAGATCGTGTCGAGCCCCGCCTCTCCCAGCGTGGCGCGGAACTCCCCCGCTTCTTCTATCGGCAGGTCGAGGGCCAGGACCCCATCGACCCCTGCCGCCGCCGCCCGCCGGGCGAATGGACCGAGCCCCATGCGCAGGAGCGGGTTCGCATAGCTGAAGATGACGAGCGGCGCGCGCAGGCGCGGGCGCAGCCGCTCGACGAGATCGAGGACGCCGCCAAGCGTCGTGCCGGCGGCGAGCGCGCGCTCCGTCGCGCGCTGGATGACCGGTCCGTCGGCCAGCGGATCCGAGAACGGGACGCCGACCTCCAGCACGTCGGCGCCGCCGCGATCGAGCGCGAGCAGGATCTCGGCCGAGCGCGCGAGGTCCGGATCGCCCGCCGTCGTGTAGGTCACGAGGCCCGGCGCATGGTCCGCGCGGATCCGCGCGAACGCCTCAGCGAGCCGGCCGGTCGCCAATCGCCTTCTCCACGGTCTGGACGTCCTTGTCGCCGCGTCCGGATAAGTTGACGAGCACCGTCGCAGCCGGCCCGAGCTCCCGGGCCAGCTTCATCGCGTGGGCGACGGCGTGTGCCGATTCCAGCGCCGGCAGAATGCCCTCGAGGCGCGCCAGTGTTTGAAACGCCTCGAGCGCCTCCGCGTCGCCGACGTGCGCGTACTCCGCCCGCCCCAGCGCGCGCAGCCACGCGTGTTCCGGACCGACGGCCGCGTAGTCGAGGCCCGCCGAGATCGAATGCGTCAGCTCGATATTCCCATCGTCGTCCTGGAGCACGAAGGTCCGCGTGCCCTGGAGCACGCCCGTGCTCCCGCCGGCGAATCGCGCCGCGTGACGGCCGCGCAGGATCGCTTCACCGCCGGCCTCCACGCCGATGAGCCGCACGTCGCGATCGCCGACGAAGGCGTCGAAGATGCCCATGGCGTTGCTGCCGCCGCCGACACAGGCGACGATCGCCGTCGGCAGCCGTCCGATCTGTTCCTGGATCTGCGCTCTCGCCTCGCGGCCGATAATTGCCTGGAACTCGCGAACCATCAGCGGATACGGATGCGGGCCGAGCACCGAGCCGAGCAGATAATAGGTGTCGGCGACGTTCGTCACCCAGTCGCGCATCGCCTCGTTGATCGCATCTTTGAGCGTCCGGCTGCCGGCGTCGACCCGGTTCACTTCCGCGCCGAGCAGACGCATCCGGAACACGTTGAGCGCCTGTCGGTCCATGTCCTCGGCGCCCATGTAGACACGGCAGTCGAGACCCAGCAGCGCACAGGCGGTCGCCGACGCCACGCCGTGCTGGCCGGCGCCCGTTTCGGCGACGATGCGCTGTTTGCCCATGCGCTGGGCGAGCAGCGCCTGGCCGAGCGCGTTGTTGATTTTGTGCGCGCCGGTATGCGTCAGATCCTCGCGCTTCAGATAGATCGTCGCCCCGCCGGCCGCCTGGGTCAGGCGGGCCGCTTCGTAGATTGGCGTCGGCCGTCCCACGTAGTGCGTCAGGAGGCGCGACAGCTCCGCCTGGAACGCCGCGTCGTCGCGCGCCGCGAGGTACGCCTGTTCCAGTTCTTCGACGGGCTCGACCAGCGTTTCCGGCACGTAGCGCCCGCCGAACTCGCCGAAGTAGCCGCGGCGGTCCGGGTCGCGTCGTTGATTGGTCGGATCAGTGTGAATCATGCTGCCCTCGCCGCCTGGATCAACGCGCGCAGGCGGTCGTGATCCTTGATGCCCGGCGCACGCTCGACGCCCGACGAGACGTCGATGCCGAACGGGCGCACCTGTGTGATGGCCTCGGCCACATTGTCCGGCGTCAAGCCGCCGGCCAGCAGTACCGGCCGCGCGGCGGCCAGGCTGGCCGCGGCCGTCCAGTCCGCCGTGCGTCCGGTGCCGCCGCGGCGCACGGGATCCTCGGCGTCGATCAACAGCATGACGTGCCGGGACCACTGCTGCGCCGCCCCGGCGTCGCGCGCCGTGATCGCCTTCAGTACCGGCCGCCGCAGCGCCGCCGCGAAGGCCGGCGACTCCGCGCCGTGGAGCTGAATCGTCGAGAGCGGCACCAGGCTCGCCACGCCCTGCACGTACTCGGCAGGCTGATCGACGAACACGCCGACGGTTCCCACCATCGGCGGCAGCGCCGCCGCAATCGCGCGGGCGCGATACGGATCGACGAACCGAGGACTCCGCGGCCAGAAGATGAAGCCGACCGCGTCGGCGCCCGCCTCGACGGCCGCCCGCGCGTCCTCGATCCGGGTAATTCCACAGATCTTGATCAGCATGACGTCTCGAGCAGGCTCGCCAGTGCCGCGCCGGGCGCCTCCGCCGTCATGAAACGCTCGCCGATCAGGAACGCTCGATAGCCAAGCGCCTTGAGCCTTGCGAGATCGCCTGCCGTCTTCAACCCGCTCTCGCTGACGGCGATCACTTCCGGAGGCATGCTCGCGATCAGCGCTTCAGACGCCGCGACGTCGACGTCGAGCGTCCGCAGGTTCCGGTTGTTGACGCCGACGATCCGCGCGCCGGCGTCGACGGCGATCGCGAGCTCGGTGCTGTCGTGAACTTCGACCAGGACGTCGAGGCCGAGCGCGGTGGCGTGATCGTGCAGCACCTTCAGCTCGATCGGCCGCAGCGCCGAGACGATCAGCAGCACGGCGTCGGCGCCGGCGGCGCGCGCTTCGAGCAGCTGGTACTCGGACACGACGAAGTCCTTGCGCAGCAGCGGGAGCTCCGCCGCCGCCCGGACGGCGCGCAGGTCCTCGAGCGATCCGTCGAAGAACGTCGGCTCGGTCAGGACCGAGATCGCCGCCGCGCCCGCGGCCGCGTAGCCCGCGGCGATCGCCGCCGCGTCGTAGTCCGCACGCAGCACGCCGCGCGACGGCGAGCGCCGCTTGCACTCCGCGATCACATTGACGCGATCGAGCCGGGCGAGCGCCGCCGAAAATCGCCCGGCCGGCGGCGGCACGGCCAGTGCCCGCCGCTCCAGATCCGGCCGCGGCTCCGCCGCCTCCCGCACCTCGACGATGCGGCGGGTCGCGGCGAGAATCGTCGCCAGGAGATCGGCGGGCGCCGGAGCGTGGACATCGACCTTCATGCCGGCGCTCCGCTCGATTCTTCGGCCATCGACAGCGCGATCAGCCGGTCGAGTGTCCGCTTCGCGTCGCCGGCGTCGATCGCCCGGGCCGCGAGCGCGATGCCCTCCTCCACCGACTTCGCGGCACCCGCGATGAAGAGCGCCGCCCCGGCGTTCAACAACACGACGTCGCGCGCCGGGCCGTGGCGGCCGTCGAGAATCGATCTGATGATCGCCGAGTTCGCCGCCGCGTCGCCGCCGGCCAGCGCGCCCGCCGGCGCTTTCGGCAGGCCGACGTCGCTCGGGTGAAGATAGAACGTGTTGACCATCCCGTCGCGGCACTCCGAGATTTTCGTGTAGCCGGTGGTCGTGAGCTCGTCGATGCCGTCGGCGCCGTGAACGACCCAGGCGCGCGTCGTGCCGAGGAGCAGCAGCGCACGGGCCAGCAGCTCGGTGAACTCCGGACGCGAGACGCCGACCAGCTGCCGAGTCGCGCCGGCCGGGTTCGTCAGCGGGCCCAGGAGGTTGAAGGCGGTCCGCACGCCGAGCGAGCTGCGCACCGGACCGGCGTGCTTCATCGATGGATGGAAGGTCGGCGCGAAGAAGAAGCCGATCCGCGCTTCGTCCAGGCACCGTTCGATGACGGCCGGCGACGCGGCGATCCTGACGCCGAGCGCCTCGTAGACGTCCGCGCCGCCGGTCTGGCTCGACGCCGAGCGGTTGCCGTGCTTGGCGACCCGCACGCCGGCGGCCGCCACGACCAGCGCCGCGCACGACGAGATGTTGAACGTCCCCGATCGGTCGCCGCCGGTGCCGCAGGTGTCGATGACGCCGTCGTGCCGTCGCGCGACCGGCACCGCGCGCGCGCGCATCGTGCGCGCCAGGCCGACGATTTCCGCCGGCCGCTCGCCTTTCATGGCGAGCCCGACCAGCAGCGCCGCGATGTGCGCCGGCGCCGCCTGCCCGTCCATGATCTCGCCCATGGCGGCGGCGGCTTCGTCGCTCGTCAGGTCCTCGTGCCGCGTCAGCTTGTCGATGAGTGTTTGGAACATATCGTTGACGGCCCCGCTAAAGCGGGGCCCTACCGACGATCCTTGGGGCCAGCCTTCAGAAAATTCCGCAGAATCGTCTTGCCCTCGCCCGTCAGGATCGACTCCGGATGGAATTGCACGCCGTGCAGCGGCCACTGCCGGTGCCGCAGCCCCATCACGATCCCGTCTTCCTTCGTCCGGGCGGTCACCTCGAGCTCGCCGGGCAGATCCCGATCGGCAACCACCAGCGAGTGATAGCGCGACGCCACGAACGGACCGGCGATCCCCGCGAACACGCCGCGGCCGTCGTGCTCGACGGTCGACGTCTTGCCGTGCATCGGCAGCGTCGCGCGCGTGACGGTTCCACCGAACACCGCGCCGATCGCCTGATGCCCGAGGCACACGCCCAGGATCGGCGTCCGCGGCCCGAGCGCGCGAATCACCTGCATCGTGACCCCGGCATCCTCGGGACGTCCCGGCCCAGGGGAAATCACGATTCGATCGGCCTGCGCCGCCGCGACGTCCTCGACCGACGCCGCGTCGTTGCGCACGACACGGATCTCCGCGCCGAGCTCGCCCAGATACTGAACGAGGTTGTAGGTGAACGAATCGTAGTTGTCGATGACCAAAACCATTTCAGATTTCAGATTTCAGATTTCAGAGTTCGGATTTGAGAGTTCGGATTTGAGAGTTCGGATTTGAGAATTGAGCGTTCATAGTTGAGAGTTGAGAGTTGCTCTACAGTCCTGCTTCTGCTAGTTCCAGGGCCCGCAGCAGCGCCTTGGCTTTGTCGCGCGTCTCCTCGTACTCCGCGGTCGGGTTCGAATCGATGACGATGCCGGCGCCGGCCTGGACGTAGGCCCTGCCCTTCGACATGATGACCGTGCGAATCGCGATGCAGAAATCGAGGTTGCCCGCGAAGTCGAGATAGCCGACCGCGCCGGCGTAGAGGCCGCGCGGCCCCGGCTCGAGCTCGTGGATGATCTGCATGGCGCGCACTTTCGGCGCGCCGGACACCGTTCCCGCCGGAAAACACGAGACCAGCGCGTCGAGGCGGTCGCAATCGTCGGCGAGCTTCCCTTCGACGATCGACGTCAGGTGCATGACGTGCGAGAAGCGCTCGAGGCCCATGAACTGCGGCACGCGCACCGAGCCGTACTGACACACCCGGCCGACGTCGTTCCTGCCGAGATCGACGAGCATCACGTGCTCGGCGCGCTCCTTTTCGTTCCGCTTCAACTCCTCGGCGAGCCGCATGTCCTCTTCGTCGTTGCGGCCGCGCGGCCGCGTCCCCGCGATCGGATGGGTCTCGACCCGCGTACCCTCGACGCGCACCAGCATCTCCGGCGATGAGCCGACGACCGAGACGCCGCCCATGCGGATGAAATACATGTACGGCGACGGGTTGACGTGGCGGAGCGCCCGGTAGACGGTGAACGGATCCGCGGCGACGGTCGCCTCGAACCGCTGCGACAGCACCACCTGATAGATGTCGCCGGCGGCGATGTGCTCCTTGCCCTTGCGCACGCTGTCCTCGTACGCCGCCTGGGTCATGTTCGAGGTCACCTGCAGGCCGTTGCCGCCGGCCGGGCGCGCGTGCGACAGGTTGCGCTCGAGCTCGCGCTCGAGGAACTGGATCTTCGCGCAGGCGAACTGATACAGCGACTCGAGCTCTTCGTCGGCGGTGACCCGCGCGTTGGCGATGATCAGGATGCGATGCCGGACGTGGTCGAAGGCCAGCACGGTGTCGAAGACCATGAAGCCGGCGTCATCGCCCCCGGCGGCGGCATCGGCGCCGCCGCTCAAGTCGCCGAGCACCGGCTCGAACCACGAGGCCGCGCCGTATCCGAGGTAGCCGACGGCGCCGCCGGTGAAGCGCGGCAGGTCGGGCACGAACGGCGACCGGAAGTCGGCCATCAGACCGCGCAGCGTCGCGATGAACGGCTGGTCGCTCTCGGTGACGACGCCGCTGCGCTCGATGGTCGTCTTGCTCGACCCGATATCGCCACCGGGACCGCCGCAGCGGCCGCGCAGGATGAGAAACGGGTCCTTGCCGAGGAACGAATACCGCCCGACGTGCTCGCCGCCCTCCACGCTCTCCAGCAGGAACGCATAGTCGGCGTGCTCGGCAATCTTCAGAAACGCCGAGACCGGCGTCAGGAGATCCGCGACGATCTCCTTGCAGACCGGCACGAACGTGCCGCGCCGCGCCAGCTCCTTGAACTCCTCGAACGACGTGATCTTCATGATGCAAACTCCGCGAGCCGCCGCTCCGCGGCGCCGCGCATGATGCTGGCCCGCGCCCGCAGGCCGGTCCACGACGTGAACTGTTCCTGAGCCTGCGCCACCAGCATCTCGAGGCCGCCGATGGTCTCGCACCCTTCCTCCGCCGCCTCGCGAAGCAGCCGCGTCGCCTGCGGGTTGTAGACCAGGTCGTAGACGCAGCGTCCGGGCGGTCCGGCCAGCCGCTCCC
>Ga0081539_10005750_pt1 | contig 12385 bp, 10 predicted proteins | sample TabmetS4T2R2_FD_71023 | JGI IMG/M metagenome (GOLD analysis project Ga0081539, IMG submission 71023) | Tabebuia heterophylla rhizosphere microbial communities from the University of Puerto Rico - S4T2R2 | ecosystem: Host-associated > Plants > Roots > Rhizosphere ...
TGGGCGCGCTCGCCGTCGTCTTCGCCCAGCACAAGCTCCTTGCGATAGGCCGCCTCCACGCGCTGGTTGCGGAATTCCAGGCCGGGCAGCCGGATGCCGGCGAGAGCGAGGCCGACCGTGCCAATCGCGGCCCATATGATGGCGACGAACACCAGCGCCTGCGGAACCTCGCCGATCAGCGGCAACTTCTTCACGTGCACCGAGAGGCCCCACAGGATCGGCAGGAAGGCAATCAGCGTCATCAGCGCGTCGATCAGGCTCGCACCCAGCTGCTCCAGGGTGGTGGCGAATTTCTGGGTGTCCTCCTGGATGCGCTGCGAGGCGCCTTCGATGTGGCGCAGGCGATGCCAGTTGGCGACATAATAGTCGTTCATCGCCGTGCGCCAGCGGAAGACGTAGTGGCTGGTGATGAAGGCGTTCAGCACGGCCGTCGCGATGTAGACCATGGCGATGCCGCCGAACGTCGCCAGCTGCGCGAAGAACTGGACCTGGGTGACGGCGTCCGGCTTGGCCAGGGCCTGTTGGACCATGTTGTAGAAGGTGCCGAACCAGTTGTTGATCATCACGTCGAGCTGCACCTGGAACCAGATCAGGAAGATGATCAGCGCCGACACGGCGACCGACCATCGGAACCAGCGATGCGGCAGCAGCCAGCCGACCAGTCCGACGAACAACGCGCCCATGGCGATCATGTACTGGTAGAGCCAGATGTTGCGCGCGGTCTCGACGGCGACGGCGGCACCGTCGGCGTTCCCGGGCGGATAGGGAAGGCCGACCAGGTCGCCGAGACTGAGCTCCGGCCCGAGATCTCGGGCAAGAAGGTACCAGAGGGCCATGCTGACGGCGGTCCACAGGATGGCGGCGGGGAAGAAGATCTTCGGGTTCGGGAAGAAGGAAGAGAACATCCTTCATCAATAGCGCCGCAATCTCGACGGGGCCACGCCGTGTGAGGCAACATGCGGCCCTAAAGCAGGAGTTGCGATGGATTTCGATCTCGTGTTGCGCGACGTGCGGTTGGTCGACACCAGGCCGGGCGAGCCGTCGACCGACATCGGCGTGAAGGACGGCCGGATCGCGGCGATCGCGCCGGGGCTGGACGGCGACGCCAAGGAGGAGGTGCAGGGCGGCGGCCGGCTGGTCTCGGCGGGATTCGTGGAGACCCACATCCATCTCGACAAGTCGTGCATCCTGGGGCGCTGCGACGCCGAGACCAAGCGGTTTCCCCATCTCGCCATGGAGCGGGTCTCGGCCGTCAAGCACACCTTCACCGTCGAGGACGTGAGCGAGCGCGCCGCAGGTACGCTCGAGAAATGCATCAGCCACGGCGCCACCCGCATGCGCACCCATGTCGAGGTCGATCCCAAGGTCGGTCTGCGCGGACTCGAGGGCGTGAAGGCGTTGGTCGAGCGTTACTGCTGGGCGATCGATCTCGAGATATGCGTCATGCCGCAGGAGGGCCTGACCAACAATCCGGGAACCGACGAGCTGATGGTTGCGGCGCTGAAAGCGGGCGCCACCGTGGTCGGCGCCGCGCCCAACTACGACACTGACCGGCCGGCGCAGATCCATCGCGTGTTCGAGCTTGCCCGCGAGTTCGACGCCGACATCGACATGCATCTCGATTCAGGAGCGTCGGCCGAGGAGCTCGATACCCTGCTGGTCTGCGATCTCACCGAGAAGTACGGTTGGGGCGGGCGCGTCGCCATCGGCCATGTCTCCAAGCTCGCCTCCATGCGTCCACCCGACATGGACAAGGTGGCGCGGCGGCTGAGCGACGCCGGCGTGGCGCTAACGGTCTTGACGGCGACCGACCTCTATCTCGGTGGTCGCCACGCCGACCACAACGTGCCGCGCAACGTCGTCGATCTCAACCGACTGCACGAGCACGGCGTGCTCTGTTCCGTCGCTTCCAACAACATCCTCAACCCGTTCACGCCGTTCGGCGACGGCCAGCTGCTGCGCCAGGCCAACATGCAGGCGATCGTCACCCAGCGGGGCAACGACGACGAGGTGCGCGCGATCTGGGACATGACGACGACGCAGGCGGCCAAGCTGATGCGGCTATCGGACTACGGCGTCGCCGTCGGCGCGCCGGCCGACCTCGTGATGCTGGACGCCCCCGATCCGGTCACCGCGCTCAGAACCGTGGCGCCGGTTATCGCCGCCTTCAAGCGCGGCCGGCGGACGGTGTCGCGCGAGCCGGTGCGCCTGCACAGGCCTTGACCGTGTTCAATGGCGCGACTGCCAGGCGGTGATGAAGTCGAACTGGTGGAAGAAGCCCAGGATGTTCAGGGTGAGATTGTCGTGGATGAACCACGCGACGCCGACTTCCATCGCGACGGCGAGCCCGAGGGTCCATTTCCAGGGCAGTTTCCAGGCCAACATGAACCCGACCATCATCGAGACGTTGTCCATCAACGAATTGATGATGCTGTCGCCGACATAGCCCTGGGCCAGCGCTTGGCGTCGATAGGCTTCGATGACCCAGGGCGTGTTCTCGGCGATTTCCCACGACGCCTCCAGCGCGACCGCGATCGCCAGCCGCCACAGGACGGGAAGGCGGGGAGCAACGAGCCATGACAAGGCGTAGAAGATGAAGCCGTGGATGATGTGCGAGAACGTGTACCAGTCGGTGAGCTGCTGCGACATTTGCGACGACCAGACGTCGGCCACGAACAGCGTCACGTATCCGCACGCACAGATGAAAGGCTGGCCAAGCAGGTAAAGCGTCGTCGCTTGCGCCAGCAACAGGACAGCAATGGTGAGAACGGCGCCGGTGGCGCGGTCCTTGCGGTCCGCGGCCGGGATGGCTGATCCGGAGGTCACGCTTTCAGCTGCCGCGCGATGAATTCCTTCGCCACCTCGCGTGCCTTGTCCGTCTGCGGACCCGTCTCGGCAACCCATTCGTGGACCGAGTTCTCGAACAGCCGATAGTCGCAGGCGCCGCCCGCCGCCCGGTATGCATTGGCGAATATCTCCTGCATCTCGGGCAGTACGTTGTCGTCGAGCGCGCCTTGCATGATAAGCAAGGGCACCAGCCTGACCTTCTCGCCGCGCTCCAGGATCTCCTGCGGATTACTCTCGTGGATCGTCTCCCAGGGAGAGAAGAACGCCTTGTTGTAGGTCATCATGCTCTCGTTGCGGCGACGCTCGGCGTTCTGGTAGCGGGCGAAGGTGTTGCTGATCGGCGAACGCATCGCCGCCCAAGCGACGGTGGCGTCGACATCGGACGCGCCCGCCAGCGGGATCGCGTTGTAGCGCGGATCGTCGGGTCGCATCGCCAACAGCTCGGCGACGTGGCCGCCGCTCGACGAGCCGTAGATGCCGATCCTCGAAACGTCGCCGTTCCAGGCGGCCGCCTTCGTCTTGAGCCAGCGCACGGACCAGTTGGCGTCGGCGACGCAGGAGGGGTAGGGCGCTTCGGGTGCAAGCGTCATGTCGACGGCGACGACGAGCAAGCCGCTTCCCGCCAACGCGCGATCCATCGGCTGTTCGGCGAAGCGGTCCTTGCGGTTCCAGGCGCCGCCATGCAGGTCGAGGACGGTCGGGAAGGGGCCGGGCCCCTTGGGCTGATAGATGCGGGCCATCAGCATGCGGCCGGCGACGTTGCGCCGAAGCTCGACCTCGCTCACCACAAGGTCGAACGTGGCGTGCGGATCGTAGGCAGGCGGGCCGGCTGCCCGGGCAGCGCCTGGCCGCAGCGTGCCGACGCCGGGCAGGGCGACCGCGCTGGCGGCGGCCATGCGCTCAAGAACGTCACGGCGAGAAGGAGTTCCTTCGGTCATGTTGGCCTCCGGCAAGACGGGACGCCGTAGTTGACGCCTTTATGCGGTCGTCGCCAAGGCCTGCGTCAGATCGGCGATCAGGTCGTCGGGGTGCTCGATGCCGACCGACATGCGGATCGTCGTGTCCAGCACGCCGATACGGGCCCGCACCTCGGGCGGAACGCCGGAATGCGTCATCGCGGCGGGATGACTGGCGAGAGACTCGGTGCCGCCGAGGCTGACCGCCAGTTTGAAGATCTGCAAGGCATTGAGGAAGGCGAACGCCTGCTTCTCGCCGCCCTTGATGTCGAAGGAGAAGGTCGAGCCGGCGCCCGTGCATTGCCGGTCATAGACGGCCCGCGCAGGCGAGCCGGGCGGCAGGAAGCCGAGATAGTGGACGCGGTCGACCTTGGGATGATCGCGCAGCATTTCCGCCACCAGCCTGGCATTGGCGTCGGCCCGCTCCATCCTGAGCGAAAGCGTCTCCAGGGAACGGCCCAGCATCCAGCACGAATGAGGATCGAGTTGTGTGCCGACGCTGCCACGCAACGCCTTGATTGGTTCGACGGTTCGCTTGGCGCCCAGGGTGGCGCCGGCGATGAGGTCGGAATGGCCGCCGACATACTTGGTCAGCGAGTAGACCGACACATCGGCACCGTGCGCCAAGGGACGCTGGAAGAGCGGTCCGAGCAAGGTGTTGTCGCAGACCACGATTGGCCGGAAACCCTGGGCGGCGCCAATGTCGTCGGCGACCTGGCGCACCAGCCTGATATCGACCAGCGTATTGGTCGGGTTGGCCGGCGTCTCGATCAGGATGATCGAGACGCGACCCCTGTCCTGCGCCTCCCGGGCGGCGGCGCGAACTGCGGGCTCGCTGACGCCGTCGACGAAGCCGGTGGCGCCGATGCCGAAATTTGCCAAGGTGCGCGACAGCAGCGTCTCGGTTCCGCCGTAGAGCGGCTGGGAATGCAGGATGACATCACCAGGACGGGCGAAAGCCAGGATCGTCGTGGTGATCGCCGCCATGCCCGACGCAAACAAGCCGCAGGTCTCCGCGCCCTCGTAGACGGCCAACCGATCCTCGACGATCTCGCTATTGGGATGATTGAAGCGGGAGTAGACGAGGCCGGCGCCGCTACCTTCCGGTGGTTGCTTGCGGCCCGAGACGTAATCGAAGAAGTCGCGGCCTTCCTCGGCAGACTTGAATACGAAGGTGGATGTCAGGAAAACTGGCGGCTTGACCGCGCCCTCCGACAGCGCCGGATCATAGCCGTAGCTCAGCATCAGGGTCTCCGGCTTCAGCACGTGATTGCCGATGCGAGTCTTGGACGGGCGCGGGGCGGGCATGGGTGTCTCCTGTGGAGCTTCGAGGACACCAGACTATGTAGGGCGCACGGCGCCGTTCGCGACACGCAGCGTCGTGCGCCTCAGTAGACCGACTCGAGGATCGGCACGACTTCCTGCGCGCCCTGGATCGGCCGCGGGTTGCTGAACGTCCAGTCGTCGAGCATGCAGTTGGCGGCGATGCGCTGCAGGTCGTCGCGGTTCACGCCGACGTCGCGCAGTCGGCGTGGCAGGCCAAGCCCCGATATGAAACGGTCGAGCACCTCGGCGGCCGGCTCGCCGGCGGCGCCCAGCGCGGCGCTGATCTCGGCCTGGCGCGCGCCATTGACGGCGGCGTTGTACGCCAGCACCGCGGGCAGCATGACGCAGGACGTGTAGCCGTGTGGCACGCCGGCGCTGCCGCCCAGCACGTGGCCGATGGCATGGCTGGCGCCCATGCGCGTGCCGCTCACGATGCCGGTCATCGAGATCCAGGCGCCGACCTGGCAGTCGAGCCGCGCCGACAGGTCGGCCGGATCGCGCTTCACTGCCGGCAGTCCGCGGCCGAGCAACCTCAGCGCCTGCAGCGCGGTACTGTCGGTGTAGGCGTTGCCGTCGATCGAGCAGTAGGTCTCGACCGCATGATCGACGGCGCGGATGCCGGTCGAAAGCCACAGCCATTCCGGTGTGTGCACCGTGATCGCCGGATCGAAGATCACTTCGAGCGGGATCAGGCCGGGATGGATATAGGCCTGCTTCAGCCGCAACCGCGGCTCGGTGACACCGGCCCGCGCATTGAACTCTCCGCCAGAGAGCGTGGTCGGCACGCAGATCTGGCGCACGCGGGGCGCGCGGTACTGCGGGAAATGCCGCGTGCCGGTGATCTCGTCGACCACGGTGCGAAAGGGTTCCAACCCGTCCGGCTCGCGGATCTCGTGTTCGAGACAGATCGTTACTGCCTTGCCGCCGTCGGTGGCCGAGCCGCCGCCGACGCTCAGCAGCAGATCGCAACCGGCCTCGCGGGCTTTGTTGGCGCAGGCGACCACCGCATCGCGCGGGCTGTGCGCCGGCATCTCGTCGTGCACACCAGCGTAGCGCGATCCCAGCGCAGCGGCGATTCGACCGATCGCGTCGGTCGCGCGATTAAGCGTGCTGCCGGCGAGGATGAAGACGCGCTTTGCATCCAGTCGTTCCGCCGCTTCGGCCACCGCTTCGGCGGCCGGGCGGCCGAACACCACGCGTTTCATTCCCGTGAAGACGATCTCGCCGGTGCGCATGGCCGCAGACGCTATAGGCTAGCCACCCGGAGGGGAAGGCGCGCATAGTACGGGCAGAGCCGATCGGTTCCACCCACAGAAATGCCGCGGAGGACGCCATGCCAAACGCAAGTGTTTCGCAGACGAGCAACCCTGCAAGCGGACGCAGCGGTGCGCAGCAGGTCGATGTCGCAGTCGTCGGGGCGGGCTTCGCCGGCCTTTATCTTCTCCATCGCCTTCGCCAGGCGGGCTTCACGGCGGTCGGGCTGGAATCGGCCGATGATGTCGGCGGCACCTGGTACTGGAACCGCTATCCGGGAGCGCGCTGCGACATCCAGACCACCGACTACAGCTACACCTTTGATCCGGAGCTGGAGAGCGCCTGGCAGTGGTCCGAGAAATACGCCACGCAGCCCGAAATCCTACGCTACCTCGGCTTCGTCGCCGACCGGTACGACCTCAGGCGCGACATCCGATTCGGCACCAAAGTCACGTCGGCGACCTGGGACGAGGCCGCGCAGCGCTGGCTGCTCGAGACCAGCACGGGGGCGCCGGTGTCCTGTCGCCATTACATCATGGCGAGCGGCTGCCTTTCCGCGCCGAAGCCGCCGGAAATCGAGGGCGTTGGCGACTTCAAGGGCGAGATCTATTTCACCGGGCGCTGGCCGCACGACGGCGTCAAGCTCGAGGGCAAGCGGGTCGCCGTCATCGGCACGGGATCGTCGGGCATCCAGGCGATCCCGTTGATCGCCGAGCAGGCGGAGCACCTGACCGTTTTCCAGCGCACCCCTAACTTCGCGTTCCCGGCGCACAACGGCCCGCAGCCGGTGGACCGCGTCGCCATGCTGGAAAAGAATCGCGCCGAGTACCGCGAGCAGGCCCGCCTGTCGCTGACCGGTGTTCCGCTGCCGCGGGCCACGGAGTTCAGCTGGCAACTGAGCGAGGCCGAGCGTCGCGAGCGCTTCGAGAAGGCGCTGGTTGCGGGCGATCTCGTGGCCATGCTGTCGCAACTGTGGGCCGATCAGGGTGGCGATCTCGAGGGCAACGCGCTCGCAGGCGACCTGCTGCGCGAGAGAATCCATTCGATCGTGAAGGACCCCGAGACGGCCGAGGCGCTCACGCCGCGCGACCATCCGTTTGGGTCCAAGCGTCCATGCCTCGAGACCAACTACTATGCGACCTTCAACAGGCCCAATGTCACCCTGGTCAATCTGCGGCAGGAGCCGATCCAGTCGATCACGGCATCCGGCATAAAAACCGGCAAGCGCTCCGTCGACGTGGACGTGATCGTGTTCGCAACAGGGTTCGACGCCATGACCGGCGCCATCATGGCGGTTCATCCGGTCAAGGGCCGTGGCGGCAAGTCACTCAACGATGTCTGGGCCAATGGTCCGCAGACCTATCTCGGGCTGACAGTGGCGGGCTTTCCCAACCTGTTCATGATCACCGGTCCCGGCAGTCCGTCGGTGTTCTCGAACATGGCCGTGTCGATCGAGCAGCACGCCGACTGGGTGGTCGATCGCCTGATCGAGATGCGCCAGGCGGGGTTCACGTCCCTTGAGGCGACCGAGACAGCGCAGGCGGGCTGGGCACGGCACATGGCCGACTGCACGGCGCTCACGCTGCACCGACTCGCCAACACCTGGTACACGGGCGCGAATGTGCCCGGCAAGCCGCAGGGCGTGATGCCTTATCCCGGTGGCGTCGGTCCTTACCGCACGATCTGCAATGAGGTCGTGAGCCGCGGCATGTTGGGTTTCCGGATGGCCGGCCCCAACGGCGCCGAACAGTGCAACGACGGTGAGGTCGTGCGTCTGCAGCCCGACGTGCGGCTGGTGCTGAACATGCTGGCGGACCTCAACTTGCCGCCGCTGGAATCGTTCGGCGCCCTCGGCGCACGCGCCTTCGTCGCCCAGTTCAACGCAACGCGCCCCGCCGGCCGGCCGGTCGGTGAAGTCATCGATGGCACGCTTGCGGTTCCCGATGGTCCGCTGCCGTATCGTCTCTATCGGCCAGCAACGCCGGGTCCGCATCCGATCGTCGTCTATTTCCACGGCGGCGGCTGGGTGCTGGGCGACGAGCAATCCGACGACCCGTTCTGCCGCGACATGTGCCGGCGCACCGGCATGATCTTCCTGAGTGTCGGCTACCGGCACGCACCGGAGCATCGCTTCCCGACCGCCGCCGAGGATGGTTACGCCGCGCTGCGCTGGGTCGGCGATCATGCTGCCGAGCTCGGCGGCCGACCCGGTCCGCTGCTGGTGGCAGGCTGGAGTGCCGGGGCCAACATCGCGGCGGTCACCTGCCAGCTGGCGCGCGACCGCGGTGGCCCGTCGATTGCCGGCCAGCTCTTGGTCTGTCCGGTCACCGACTGCACGTTCGATCGCCCGTCCTACAACGAGAATGCCATCGGCTACTTCCTGACGCGCTCGCTGATGTACTGGTTCTGGGACCTCTACTGCTCTCCGGCCGACCGGACCGATCCGCGCGTGTCGCCACTGCGCGGCGCGCTTTCGGGACTGCCGCCGGCGTTCGTGGCGACGTGCGAGTTCGATCCCCTGCGTGACGAAGGCATTGCCTACGCCGAGGCGCTTGCCGCCGCAGGCGTGCCGGTCGAGCAGCTCAACGCACGCGGTCATTTCCACTCGTCCTTCGCCATGGTCGACGTGGTGGTCACCGGTGTCGAGGGTCGCAAGCAGATGGCAGAGGCGCTGCGCCGGTTTGCCGGGCTGGGCCTCGAAGAGGCGTTGCCAAAAGCCGCGGAATAGCCCGTGACGCTTCCGATCGTGGATGTCGGCGGTCTATGGCGGGATGCCAGTCACGGCGAGCTGACGGAACTTGGCGCGCAGGTCCATGACGCCTGCCGGTCGACCGGGTTCTTCTACGTCGTCAATCATCGCGTGCCGCGCGAGCTGATCGATGCCGCCTTCACCGCTTGAATCGTTCTTTGTTCGCCACGAGGTCGAGCCGTCGGATCCCGGTTATCGAGTGAAGCCGTTGCAGGGCCCGAACCAGTGGCCCGACGATCCGGCGTTCCAAGACGTCGTCAGACGCTACGACGCTGCGATGCAGGATGCGGGTCTGCGCCTCTTGAAGGTGTTCTCCACGGCGATCGGTGAGAGAGCCGATTTCTTCGCTGAACGGTTCTCGCCGCCCACCACGGCGCTGCGTTTGATCCACTATCCGCCGGCGCCGCGCAGCCGGCCTGACGATCTGTATGGCGCCCACCCGCACACCGACTACGGCTTCCTCACCATCCTGGCGCAGGACGACGTCGGCGGCCTCGAGGTGCGCGGGCCGGGCGGCACGTGGATGCCCGTGCCGTTCGTGGCGCACGCGTTCGTCGTCAACATCGGCGACGTCCTGGCGCGCTGGACCAACGACACTTTCAACTCGACGCCGCATCGCGTGATCAACCCATCGCCCGACAGGGACCGCTATTCCGACAGGGACCGCTATTCGATCGGGTACTTCTTCGACCCCAGCCTCGACACGCAGATCAGCACGCTCGCGCCCTTCCGGGAAAGCGGCGCAAGCGGCAAGTACACTTCCGTTCGCTATGCCGACTACTTCAGCGCGCGGCTCGATGCCAACTACACGGACCGAGCAGGCATCTGAACACGACGTGAGGGGAACGCGACCCGCCGCCCCAACGGGACGGCAGGTCTCGTTCCCTTTCCTAGTGGACTACGCCAGCTAACGCTTGGTGCCGGGTGTCGCCGGCCCGGCCGGGGGAGCGGCGGCGGTTTCCGGCGGCGCGGTCTTGCGACGCTCGGTCTTGGTGTAGTCCGGCAGGCCCATCAGTGCGTCCTTGGTGAGCGACGTGGTCACCACCAGGGATGTGCCGTCCTGGCCGAACGTGAGGTCACTCCACTTCACCCCCACGTCCTTCGACCCGACGCCGAGGAAGCCGCCGACTGAAATGACGACGGTCGTGATCTTGGCATCCTTGTCGAGGTACACCTCGTCGACCTTGCCGATCGATTCCTTGTCCGCGTTGCGCACCTTGGCACCGATCAACGCGCTGCCCGCCATGTCACCACTGGCGTTGAAGTCGCCGGTCGACACCGTGCGCTCTGCCGGGGCGGTGTCGCGCGTCGCGGCACCTGGGGACGGGGAAGTTGGTTGAGTAGGCGCGGTTTGAGCATAGGCGCCGACTGCGGCACAGCTTAAAAGGGCTGCGAGAGCAATAGGTTTCAGCATGTCTTGGCTCCTTGGAAGCGGCAGACATGGGCCTAACGGCCATGTTTGGGATGCGTTGCGCACAAAGGTTGCAAAAATGACACCGTCACGGCCGCGGGCGCATCGCGAAGGCGGGGGACGGGACGCCTTATCCGTCAGGCGACCTGGGCCCTAGGCCGCCTTGCGCACTGCGCGCGCCACTTCACCCCACCGCTCGAGAGTCTTGGGATCGACTTCTCGCCAATGCGAAGCGAGATAGATGACCAGCCGCGTGGCGATACCCTGGTAGCGCTCGATCATGCGCTCGGCCACGTCGTCCCAGCGGGCCACCACGGCGAACTGGTCGAGGATCTCGTCGGTGATCAGCGCCTGGCTGCGCTCGTTGTCGCCGGACTTCAGGCAGTCTGCGAGCTTGTCGCGCAGGCCCGTATGCCCAAGGTCGTCGAACTGGAAGGCGTAGTTCGGCGTAGCGCCATAGAAGGCGAGTGTGGTCTTGGCCTCCTGGATCGGCTTCACCCGCTCCTCCGGCGTGTTTCCGGCCGCGACGATCACCGGGATGATCTTGTCGATCTTCGCCGGGTCGCGTCCGGCGCGGTCGGCACCTTCGGCCAGACCCGGCAGCAATCGATTCTTGATGTAGTGCATCGAATGCATCGGATGGACGTGCACGCCGTCCGCGACCTCGCCCGCCACCCGAAGCATGAGTGGGCCGACAGCGGAGATGTCGACCTTCACGTCCTCGTAGTCGTGGCGCGCCGGGGTCCATTGCTCGGGCAGCAGGCTCAGCTTGTAGTAGGGTCCGTCATGCTTCAGCGCGCCTTCGCGGCGGAAGGCGCTGAGGCAGGCCTTCACGGCCTGCACGTAGTCCTTCATCTGCGGTGCGGGTTTGTCGAAGGGGCTGGCGTAGCGTCTGGTGATGTGCGCCTTCACCTGGCTGCCAAGCCCGAGGCGAAACCGGCCCTTGGTGTTGTGCGCCAGCTCCCAGGCGATCTCCGCGCTGATCATCGGGCTGCGCGCGAAGGCGATGGCGATGCCGGTCGAGAAATGCAGGGATGGCGCCGCCAGCGCCGCGGCGGTGATGTTCATCCACGGCACCTGGTGGCCTTCGGTGAACAGCATGCCTGAGAAGCCGGCCGCTTCGGTGCGGCGGGCGAGATCGGCCACATGCTCCCAGGTCGTGGCGCGCGTCATGACGTCGAATTCCATGGCCTTGTTCCTGTGCCGCGATGCGGGCGAGCGCGAGACGGTGTCCTCCCGCGGCCTTGCCATGGCGGTGACGAGCGGGTCAAGTTCGACACGGAAGGAGAGCGCCGAGCATGTCGAGCAACAAAGGCCCTTATGACTACATCGTCGTCGGCGCCGGCTCGTCGGGCGCGACGATCGCCGGCCGGCTGACGGAGAGCGGCGCCTACCGGGTGTTGCTGCTCGAGGCCGGCACCGAGGGATCGGGCTACTTCTGGTCGCGCATTCCAGTGGGCGTCTCCAAGATGATCGACTTGCCGGCGGTCAACTGGTGCTTCTCCTCCGAGCCGGACGAAGGGTCCGGTGGGCGACGCATCGAGGTGCCGCGCGGAAAGATGCTGGGCGGCTCGAGCTCTATTAACGGCATGGTCTATATCCGCGGCCAGGCGCAGGATTACGACCACTGGGCGCAGCTCGGCAACCGCGGCTGGAGCTGGCAGGAAGTCCTGCCGGTCTTCAAGCGCATGGAGAGCTACGACGGCGGTTCGGACGAGTATCGCGGCCGCCACGGGCCGCTTCGTGTCACCGATACGCCGCGCCACAAGATTCCGCTGCTCGAGAAGATGATCGAGGCGGCAGAGAAGATCGGCCTGCCCTTCAATCCCGACCTCAATGGTG
>Ga0081539_10005751_pt1 | contig 12383 bp, 19 predicted proteins | sample TabmetS4T2R2_FD_71023 | JGI IMG/M metagenome (GOLD analysis project Ga0081539, IMG submission 71023) | Tabebuia heterophylla rhizosphere microbial communities from the University of Puerto Rico - S4T2R2 | ecosystem: Host-associated > Plants > Roots > Rhizosphere ...
AGAAATAATATTGTGGAAACAAAAAAAAAACGTAAATCTAAGATATGTCAAGATTTGGGGTATTTTTCTCCAGAAACATTGAAGAAAATGTGTTTATTTTTTGTTGGACATTATTTTCCAAAAGATTGGTTAAATTGTCAAATGATACCATCAAAACTATTAACTGAAATTCTAAATTTGGAATCATATATAGGAAGTGTTAATGAATTAAAGGATAGAAGTAAGAAAATGGAAATAGATTTTAATAATATTCCTTACCACGTATAATTGTATTGAATAATTTAGGAATAGTGAATGTATTGTGAATGTATTGTGAAAAGTGAAAATAAATTTGAGTAACTCTTTTCTTGCTCCGTTTTCAGAATTTAAAACAGATTTTATTAACAGTAGAGCATTTATTGGAACATGCACTTTTAGATATGTTTGTCATTTCATTTTTTATTCATGTCATTTTTGTTAGTGAGATATTGTTTTTAAAATGTATGGATTATATTTGAAAGAAATTATTAAAAATGATTTGAATAAGAGTTTACTTCTTTCTTTATCTAAATTTAAGACAGATTTTATAAACAGCAAAGCATTTATTGGAACATCTAGTTTTGAAGATGTTTGCCATTTCATAAATTTTCATAAATATTCTTTTTTATATGTATTATGGATTGATAGATTGACAGGAAAAATGTGTATAAGTTTTTCTTCATTTAATATATTTGAAAGAAGAGTACAAATTTATATGATAGAAATTGTTCGTCCTTGTTCAGTTTGGTTTCATGATAAATATTTGATTAAGATTATTGGTGAAAATATTTTTGATAATAATTTGAAGTATGATGTTTACCTTACTGATTGGTTTCCTTTACAAATGTCTAAATTTAATAATCAAATACAAAGGTTACGAGAATCAAAATATAATGATTTACAACATGATATGCTTGCTAAATATTCAGTTATTATAGATTTTTCAAAGTGTTTTTTTCCAGAATTGTTGCCTTTGGATAAAGGATTACACCACTGTAATCGATACAATAAAGATAATTTTATTGAAATAAAAACATCATGTGAAACTGAGATATTTTCAGATATGAATTGTGTTATTCCAGAGACATTAAAGAAGTTGTGTTTATTCTTTATTGCAAATTATTTTTCTAAAACTTGGTTGTATACTCAAATTTTACCATCAAAATTATTGACTGAAATTGAAAATGTTCAACCATACATAGGAACAATAAAGAAAATAAAGAATGTACGAAAGATAATCCCAATGAATTTTAATAATATTCCATTGAGAGTTTAGAAACTGTAGTTTTTGTGAAAATGGATTTGAATAAGTCTTTTCTTATTCCGTTTTCAAATTTTACAAAAGATTTTATAAACACCAAAGCATTTATTGGAACATGCACTTTTAGAAATGTTTGTCATTTCATTTTTATTCATCGAAATGTTGTCACATATGTTCTGTGGATTGATAGTGAAACAAAACGAATGTTTGTAAGTTTTTTGTTCAATAAATATATTAGAATATAAAATTGAAATTTATATGATCGAAATTTATATGATTGAAATAATTGGTGATGGTTATACAGACGATTTGGAAGAGAGTTATTTGGTTTATTTTTCTCATAGGTATCCTTCACAATTATGTACATTTAAAAGCTTAATACAAAAAGTAAAAAACTCAATTTTAAATGAGTTACTGCATGATATGTTTGTTAGATATTCAGTTTTAGTTTTATTTTTTGATTAAATAATAATGACGACAACGAGGAATGTGTGAGAATAATTCTTATAATTATTTTCTCTGACGTACTTGATCATGAGATCATGCTGATGATTTGGAAATAATAAAAACATGACGTAGTTGTTCATGAGATCATTCTAATTTTGTATGACATGCTAAGGAATAGAATGTAATGAATTCGTCAGATATAAAAGACTGTTTTGATAATTCATTTTCATTCATAAAATGTGTGATCAGTTTCTCATTTTTTAAACTTTGTTTTAGATTTTGAGAAGACAAAATCTTCAAGCTAGATTGGCCGAGTGGTTTAAGGCGTTAGACTTAAGTTCTAATTCTCATAAATGAGAGCGTGAGTTCGAATCTCACATCTAGCAGTGACATTTTTTATTTGATAAAAATGTATTATGTTTTGTTTTGAAATTTATCATGGTTTTATTCATTGAAGTTGGATGTTTACGTGGAAAAGATAACGAACTTGTAATCAAAGAATTAGCTTTTGTGAAAGTTGTGTCGTTGTTGAATGCTGGTAAACTATCAAGTAATAATGTAATACGTTCATTCATATTTCAATATCCTTATTGGCATTGCAATTTATCTGAATCTGTAAAACGTACAAACAGATGGTGTACTGAAAATCTTCATAATTTACGTTGGTCTGACGGTCTAGTTCCTTACTCTTATCTTCATCGAATTCTTGTTGATTTTGTTCATAAACATTCACAGGGAATTGTTTATACAAAGGGTAGTGAAAAAGTGTCTGTTTTACGAAACATATTGTTATCGAATCAAAAAACTTCTTCCAGAAAAAGTGGTGAACATATAGATATTCGTGATTTGGATAACTATTCTTGTCCAAAACTTGATTCACAATATTTTCAGGAATTAAAACGTCAAAAAAGTAACGATAATTTGTTAAATACATTGTGTGGTTTCGATCATCAGGGAAAAGATTGTGCATTGAATAAAGCACTCAAGTATAATTATTGGTTTAGAAATAACGAAATTGCCTGTTCGTCTTAGAAAAATGGAAACAACAACTATTGATTCTGAAATGAATGTATATTGTGTATGGTGTTTAGAAAATGGAAGTTGCGAAAAATTTAGTAAAAAACTTGACGGTTCATATTGTTGCTGTTGTTGTAAAGAAAATTGGAAAATACCTCACGTTGAAGTTGGTCATAAATGTTTAGTTTGTTGTCAAATTTGTATGCACGTAAGAGTCTTCCATTCGTGGTTTCCACCATCGTCTGGTGAAACATTAACAAAATGTGCACACTGTTCTGAATATGTTATTTTCTTTTATGAAAATATAATTTTCAGCTCATTGGAAGCTCTTCATAATTATGATATACACGCAAGTGATAGTTTTTCGTGTCAATAAAAAACGCAGTGTATGAAAATTGATAAATAAAATACACAAGTTTTAAAGAAGAATGCGTCTGCTTTTATTTTTTCATCACATATTTTGAATTGAAACAATATTTACCTTTAGCATCAAACCACGGTGCTGGTTTTAAAGGTATACATTTACAATAATATTGAGATATTTGTTCACAGTTACCAACTCGACAGTGTTCTTTTACAATTGCTGTAAGTGCAGATTTAAATGAAGAGAAGTAATGAAATTGTGTTGGAATGAAAGAGACGCGTACACTATTACATCTGTATACTTCAAGAAAATAATTAGACATTTGATGTCCATCAGTAAAAGTAATTCCTATTGATTTGTATGTATTTCCTGGACGTATTGTTTCCCAGAAGAAAAAATGTGTTTGATTACTAGGTACGCTGTTAAATATTTCCCAATGTTGTCTTTTAATGAATAACAATTTACTGAATTCAACAAATCCAAAATAGTTGCACTTATTATCAATCAGTTCACTTTTTTCCCATTTCAATTCACTATTTATATTTTCAAGTGCTAAAAGTGCATGTTGTCGTTTTCGTTCTTTTGGTTCATCTTCCTCCCACCACCATGTTGTTGATGACATGTTCTGCAGGAAAAAAGAAATTGAAATTATTTTGTTATTCAATAATGTTGTTTATAGGATTATTATTCTTTTTAAAAAATAATCAAATTTTTGTTATAAATGAATAATAGTTTACCTGTTTGAATGTTCTTTTTCCAGAGGTAGTGTATTTCCAACTTCGTTGTATGTTCACTTTTAATAAAACTTAATATTTTTTCTGAAAACAATCTAGATTAGAGAATATAGTAGCCATAATTAGTTTCAACCATTGATAATCAAATCTCTTCAAACCACTGGTGGTATTGCTTTGCAGGTCACATTGCAAAAAAGGTATGTTTCAAAAAATGTTGTTACTTTTTTTAATTCATATAAAATTAATGAATGTTATAGTCATGAATTTAAGATTTTTAATTTGACTGAAATTGAACAAACTTGTTTTTTTCTTATTTCTAGTTTATATTTGAATATTGAATTAACATTTTTTTGTTCAATTTATTTTTTCAGGTAATGGAACAAATAGAACAAGAAGAAGAAACTCAATCATCCGTAAGCAGCAGTGAAAATATGTTAATAAATGATGAACAGATACCTAGCACCAGTTCTTCCTTTACGTTTAATGCACCATTAGATTTGAGAATAAAAACTGATGGTTCCTTTTTAAGAATAAATGAAAAAGAACCTGAAGATGGACAGGAAACAGAGGAAGAATTTCAAACACGTATATTGAAACATCTTTATGAAGTAATGTTGGATGAATCTGGAAAACCTAATTTATTCAGACGTTGGTGTCTTCCAGAAGGAATTGATTTAAGAATTGGATTAGGAACATTTGGAGTTGTATTAAGAATATCATCTATTGAAAATGAACTCATTGAAAAAGAAGTACCAAATCCATTTCTTTCTTCAATTACATGTCAATGTGCATGTAAGCAGAAATTATTTGATTTGGAAAGTCAACGAGTAATTAAACAGGAAATGATAAAAACAAATGCTGATTTTAAAGTTGCACAAACAGCATATTTGGATTATTTTCAAGCAAAATCTCTTGTAACTGGTCTTGATATGTTACTGAAAAATTGGTTGAGAGCTGATGAATTGAAAGAAGCTGCTGCACTAAACAATGAAATATTAAGTTTAAGAACACATGTAAAACAACGTGGTGGTCGATATGATTCAGAAATGAGAGTTGATCCAGCTGATAATTGTGCTTATTTTACTAAGTACACTGCTGATCGTGAAACTACACGTATTAAATTCTCTCGTGTTGCATTCATGTCATTTTCAGCTGTTGCAAAAAACATTGCTTCACATCTGTGTAATGTTCAAGAATCACTTAGACAATTTAAACCATACATTCTTAAACATGCCGGTGATACATTGAGTAGAATGTTGATTACAAAGTGTGGAAATATTAAAGATGAATATTTTAAAGGAATGTTGAGAAAACCATTTCATAAAGAGTTTGAATCTGTATTGAAAAAATTCATGACAATGGGCTACGTTGATAGTTTAACTGAAAAAATAGTTAACATTGAGAAGGAAATTATTGCAGATACATGTTCCATTGATATGAAATCACTTGTCATGAATGTACTGCTAACTTATTCAGATGAACTATTTGATCCACACTATTTACACAATTAACATTTGAAAAAAATTATTTGATCTTTTCTAATTCATTCGATTGTATTACTGATGATGATATACTTATTTACTTGACTTTATTGTTGGTGATGGTATATTTATTCAATGGAAAAAATAAATAAATATTCCACAAAATTGAAAGTTGTCTTTTATTTATTACCTTCCGCGTGTACATTGACGAGAAATAAAACACAGAGTGTATTCATGTTCTCTTCGTTTAATATGAATTATTCTATTTATTTTTAACAAACATACATACAAGGTAGACATATACAACAATTACTCAGATTTTCTTAATCGTTTACTGTAACGACGTCTGTTTTTTAATTCTTCAATATAAACTGGATCTTGTAAGAATTCATCCCACATATTAGAATTCCAATATTTTAATGGAAGAGCTCTTTTCATATTTAATTGCATTGAATTTGTATCATATTCTGTAAACATTGAATATGGAGAAGTTAATAATTTCAACGTAGTCAAATTTGCATTTGACAATGTAATATCTTTACTTTCAATACTATAATTGAATGGAATGAAAATTTTTGTGGATTCCAATTGAACTAAACGATCAGCACTGAATTGTAATTTAATCTCACAATCAATATTTGGAATTTCATCACCATGAACAATTTCTTTTGAATTATATACACATCCATTTTTAGAATTACACATATGTTCAGATTCAACACTTAAACTTATTGCTTCACAATCATCGTAGACTAATTTAATTTTATATTCACGTGTTGATTGAAGTTGAGAAGGAAATAATGTTCTTAATGGAACTGTATGCAAGTTATGACTTAGATGTGAAGGAAAATCGTTTCTCTGTAATAAACACACATTTGATGATGTTTGTGTACAACTTTCTTTAACTTTATTCATTTTTCATAACAAGGGGAGTTATCATTATTCCAATTGGTTTTCCAAATGCACTGGGATCTTCCTCTTTATTTTTATCGTCTTGTTTTTGCAACGATGAAGATATGATGGCATTTGAAGTAATATTCAGAATTGTATCTCTATTGATTTTCTCTACAATACTACTAATAACTGGTTTTGATAAATTCCCACTAGTCACTGGAAAAAGATTCTTTTTCACTTCTTTTTCTAATTCCAAACTATCATGCCAACCTAAACAGACTGGATTGAAACGTTTCACAATATTACCACATGAAATGTGTAAACTACATGAACAATGTTTTGTTAAAGTTACTTCCCACTTTTCTGATGACAATCCAAATGTTTCTTTGACTTTACAATGTTCTAAATCATCTACAAAGAATGGACATTTACACGAATTTTTACATCTAAGTTCTACTGAGCAGATACACGGACGTCCTTCAGTGAATGCAATTGATGACACTCTTCCAGGCAATGATGGATGAACGATGGGAACTAAAGAGTATCTCTTCTCTTGTTTTAACTGTGCTTGAGCCATTTTATTACAATCTAACAATAATTGTGTTGACGTGCATAATCATGTGCAGCAGTAATGGATTTAAAATCTGTATTTTTAAATCTAACTTTAATAGCATAGTCACAACTTGAACAGATATAACTACCAAATGTAGGAATATGTAAAATTTCCATTTCTTGACATACAAGACAACAAGATGATTCTTGAGATTTATAGTGTGTTGTAGAGTATTTTAAATAGTAACAACAACAAAATTTTTCAGATACAACATTTTTACTTTGATTAAATTTATCTAGTTCTTCCTCTTCTTGACATTCTTCGCAACAGAAGTGAATTGAATTTTCAATGAAATGTTCTTTCTCAAGAGTTAATATTTGTTTTATTGATGGCATTATTTACGATTCAATTATACATGATCTAAAGTTTAAGTTATGAGCTACTGTGTGAACTGCGGATAAAGAGTTAATATTAATGTAACGTAAAAATTGAATTTCTATTGAAGAATTACAATATACACAATTTATTGCATATGGTTCATCATCTAGAATAAAAGGTGATTTGTGAATTGATATTTTTCTACATATACGACAGCACATTGATTTATCCTCCTTATAAGTACGTCGGTGATTATTTTTAAGTTTTAATTTTAAACAGCAACAAATCCATTCATTATCTTCAGGAGCATACAATTTATTGTCACATTTGCACTGCTTTTTATTTTCACAATTACAATCAACTTGACAAATTTCACAACACAATCTAATAGAATTTTCAATCAACCTATCTCTTTCCAACTCTTCTGAACTGATATTTTCTGCCATTTGTTTTTTTAAAAATTACAAAATAAATTTTAGTTATTCTCAAGTGAACGAACATAATCATGTAGAGTAACAACTGAATGTCGATATTGATTATTGAACAGAAATTTAACAATACATTTACAATGTAAACATCGACATTCAATATTGTGAATTGCTAAATAATCAGTTGGTAAAATTATCATTTCACAACAAACATAACAACATGTATCGTTAAATAATGGATTATGTGTTGTGGAGTATTTTAAATAATAGCAACAACAAATATAGTCAAATTTTTTATAACCATATTTCTGTTGACAATCAATGCAATATAATTTAACTAACTTTTCAATAAATTTTTTTTTTGTAAGTGAAATACTTTCTTCATTAGTTACTGATAAATGCATATTTTTATGATCCTGTTGTACTTAAATTGAAATTAAGAAATGCTGCAATATCATGAACTAGAGATAAAGTTGAACAATGATTATACTCTAAAAATTTAATATTTACAAAATCTTTACAGTATATACATTTAGTTGGCGAATCAGTTGAACTTGTATAATGAATTACAACTTCTTTACAGACAGTACAACAAGATTTGTGTGTTTTATTTTTTCCAAATTTTAACTCTAAACAACAACAAATTGCAGTTGCATACTGTGGATGATAAAATTTATTATCACACATTTGACATTCATCACATGATAATTTTATTGAATTTTCAATAGATCTTTCTAGTTCACTACGATTCATAACAACAACTGATGATATTTACTCTTCTTATTCAATTATTAATATTGAGAGTAGAGTTTAAAATTGAAGCTATTTCAAGTGAACGTGCATATTCATGTGCTTCAAAAAGTGTGTTAAATGTATAATCTATAAATTGTACAATTATCAAATCACAACATTTTGAACATTGCTCTCTATCAATAATATCATTTTTATATATTAATTCACATGAAATACTATTAATTATTTTCACTGCAGAACAAACTGAACAACATTCTGATCTTACAATTTCAAACTGTGTATTTATTTTACATTTATGGTGTTCATCTTTCAATTGTAAACAACAACAATACCAATGTGCTGGATCCGTTTTAAGATTATTAAATTTATCAATATATGACTTTTTATTTTGACATTCTGAACAATATAATGGTAAACAGTGTTCAAATGCATTTTTTAATTCTGATGATGATAATATTTCCATTATTTTTTAAAAAAATTAAATATGTTCTTCACATAACAATTTTTTACAAAAAGTAGTTAACTTATATTGATCATAAAACTATGTCAACGAATATTCAATTTCTCTTTCTCAATCAACTTTGATTGTTTTCCATCACATTATTTGCTTCAACAAACTCGTGAACTGCATGAAGTGAATAGAATAAACCTACATTTAAATATCGAATAGTTACATGATAGTGACAAATTTGACAAACTGCTGAATCTAAATTCCAGAATGGTTCCGTTGTACGAAGTATATCTATTTCTTGACAAATAGAACAGCACTTTACACAACCATCAGAATTAGTTTCTTTATGTCCTAAAATTTGATAACAACAACAAATTACTTCACCATTGAATGTAAATTTACCACTACAATTATACGTAAGTACACATTCAGTACAGTAAATATCAATCACTTTATCTATACTTCCTTCCTGATATTGTTCACTACTTTTTGCTGACATTTTTTCTACCAAAGAACAATTTCATGAATTATTTCCACTAGGGAAGCTGTAAATTCACCAAAACTGATACTTACATGTCTTTGACATATCCTACACTTTGCAAAGTCTAAATTTTCATCAATTTTATTATCTTCAATACAATTTATTTTCATATCAACACATACTTGACAACAAATTAATTCTCCATCACTATAACGTTTATGTGAATTAAAACAGCAACATATAGTTTGTCCTTTTCGCGTTAACTTTACACATTGATATTTTTTCCTACAGTGACTGCAACACACTTCAATATCATCCATAGTATTAATCTACTTCTTCCCGAAAAGATGCAAAATCATGAACAACTTGAAATGACCAAGCACTTGAATCTCCACAACTAATATGAACATTTCCCTGACAGAGTTTACATTTTGACATTTCAGATTCTTTCTTATTCTTATTCACTATCATTTCCCTGTTATCATCGTTCAATCTTGTCACTTCAATATCTTTACAAATTTCACAGCACAGTAGGTTTCCTTCTGAATCTTCACTATGATTATCTTTCATTTCGAAACAGCAACAAATATATTGACCACATCTACTTAGTTTACCAACTTTTGATGTTCGCACACAATCACTGCAACATATATCAATATTATCTGTATTTGAAAGTGGAGAAACATTTCTAGTAATTATTATGTTGTTTTTCACTGACATTTTCTCTCTTCAATTCTAATCAAACTCTGTAATATTTTTACGTATGTAGGTATGTGCTTCGTAAAGAGAATGAAATATCTTTCCCTTATAAATTAATTCTATTTGTTGAAAACAATATGAACAGAATGTATTTCTAGTTTCAATATCACAATGCTCAGATTTTTCTCTAAGAATTATTTCTATATCAAGACAAATTTCACAACAAAGGGAAATACCTTCGTCATTTATAATGCTCTGCCAAAAATGATTTTTATCTTTTAAACTATAACAACAGCAATGTTCATCAAATATACCAAATTTTCCACACCCACTGTTCACTTGACAATCAGTACAGAAAAGAACGTGATCATTGATACTTTTATATAAATCCATGAACGGAGAATAATATTATTTCATAAAAACTTAGTGATGTCATGTAGTGAAAGAGACTCCTATTTAAATCATATGATAATAATAATAATCATCTTGGAAAAAATAATATTTCTACGTTCATGATGCTCTCATCATGCTAATAATAAGTATTACTTTATCTTTCTGATATCATCACGAATAGTCTCTAGATCAGGAGAGGTTTTAATTAAATGCATCTTAATTATTGATACACCACCAACAAATTGTACTGGATTTCCATTCTGATCTGTAATGTAGATTTTTACAGCATGGAAAAAATTACTATTCACATCATAGTAATGAACAGAATTAGGACGATAGATTTGAACATCTGTACTAGAATGAGGTTTAGCTGAAGGAGAAACAAGTGCTATCATTGGTGCACGCACCTTACCTAAAAATGAAAAATGGACAAGATCACAGTAAATAATAAATGCACTTATTCCATCATTACTGAGATCTATTGATTTATCACTTTCATATACATTTCCCTCCTCATACCACTCATCTGCTTTAAAATTACCTAACAATTGAGCAATACGTTGAGAGAATTTAATTTGTGTCTTATCAGCTAATTTCAATTGTACTTTTCCACTCTGTAATTCTTTAAAATTAAATGGAAAAGCATGTAAATTTCTTAATTCTTCATTTTCTTCCTTATATGTTTTTGCTTTATTGTTTAACAACGTAATGAAATCTTCTTTACTTTCATAACGTTTATGTTCTAACTTAATAATTGTAGAATCAAGAAATATTTTCTCCTCTGTTGTTCTTTGAACAGGATTTGTCATTTTTACAAGTTTAAAAGTTAAAGCTGGAAATGGATGTTTGTACTTTGTTGGAACGAAAAAATTAAGATCAGAATAAGGACGATTTATATTTACATTTTGTAGTTTAATTATCTTCTTCCATTCATTACCTACAAGTGTAAATCCTATTTTATCAGTAACTTCACTTGTTGTTTGAAATGTTAATAAACCTAAACTCTCAAATGAACTTGTTTGAATACCTCCAGGAACCCATATTTTAATTTTACTTCTCCAATTTTGTGGTAAACCTTCATTTTTTACAAACAATAAATATTTTTCAAGTAATAGTTCATTATCACTATTATAGAAATGTCGAGGTGGTGATGGTATTGTAATTGTTTCAATATCTTCATATGTATACTCTGTATGTTGATCTGATTCAAAACGTATTTGTCTCACTTCAAACCAATCATTTTCCGCAGATATATTACACCACTTTGTAGGAAGTATCACATTTGCAATTCCAATTTGATGTTTTCCTTTCAATTGAATATGATTTGCCAGTGGAACTGTATATTCAGATGAAGTATTATTATAAACATTAGTATCAACAGGAACGTTACTTGGAAGTAACAGATATGTATTACTTTCATTTCCAGTTGTCATCTTTTAAAACAACAATGTTTTTATTCTGTTTAATATTATTCATTGTATTTATAACATTTTAATCTTGAACTTTAATTAAGTGCATTTTTATTATTGTTACACCACCAATAAATTTTACAGGATTTCCACTCTGATCTCTAATGTAAATTTTTACTGCATTGAAAAAATTACTATTCACATCATAGTAATGAATAGTATTTGGACGATAAACTTGAACATCTGTAGTAGAATTTGGATGTGCTGAAGGACTTACAAGTCCCATCATTGGTGCACGGATGTTACCAACATATGAAAAATGGACAAGATCACAGTAAATAATAAATGCATTCACTCCATCATCAGTAAGATCCATTAGATTAGTACTTTCATATACATGTCCTTCTGGAATCCATTCATTTACTCTAAAACCACCACCTAATAACTGTACAATACGTTGAGATAATTTAATTTGCGTTGTATCATTTAATATCAATCGAATTTGTCCACTCGTCGATTTCTTAAATTCATATGGTGGATGTTTTAATGCTTTTAAATCTTCACGTGTCTCTTTATATTTTTCAGCTGTATTATTTAATAATGTTAAAAATCCAGTCGGACT
>Ga0081539_10005752_pt1 | contig 12379 bp, 9 predicted proteins | sample TabmetS4T2R2_FD_71023 | JGI IMG/M metagenome (GOLD analysis project Ga0081539, IMG submission 71023) | Tabebuia heterophylla rhizosphere microbial communities from the University of Puerto Rico - S4T2R2 | ecosystem: Host-associated > Plants > Roots > Rhizosphere ...
CGATGTGCTCGGCGTAGAGCGCCTCGGCCTCCTCGTCGGTGTCGGCGACGCCGACCAGTTGCAGGAACGCTCCGCGGTAGGGGTTGTTGTCCTTGCCGTTGGCCTCCGCCCGCTGCCAGAAGCGGTCCATCACGTTCTCTGCTGACTTGCCGCCGAAGTAGCTCAGGAACGCGTAGGGCACGTCGTGCTGGTGGCAGTAGTCCCAGGTCGACGAGCTCGCGGCGCCGGGCACGATCAGGGGCGGGTGCGGCTCCTGAACCGGACGCGGCCAGAGGTTGACCTTCGGCAGCTGGTAGTACCTGCCGTTCCAGGCGAAGAACTCCTTCGCGGACCAGGCCTTGAGCATGAGCTCGATCGCCTCGCGCCAGCGCTCACGCTGCTCGATCGGGGTCACGCCGTAGCTGATGTCCGCGTCGCAGCCGAGCCCGAGCGGCAGTCCCGCGACGAGCCGGCCGCCGCTGATGCAGTCGAGCACCGCGTACTCCTCTGCGATCCGGATCGGCGGCGACGTCGCCGCGACGGTCGCTCCCAGCTGGACGAGCGCGACGTCGTCGTACCCCTGGTCGCGCGTGTACTTCGCGAGCACCGCGGCGAACAGGTTCGGGTTGCACATGAACCCGTACACGTTCTGGTGGTGCTCGTTGGTGCCGAGCCCGTCGAAGCCCATCTTCGCTGCGAGCATGAGCTCGTCGAGCGACTGGTTGTAGAAGTCGCCGACCTTCTCCGCGTCTCCGAGCTCCCACCACGGCGCGTCCACCCAGGCCGACGGGTAGCGCTCGGCGAAGTCGTCGGGCAGCTCGCGGTACGGCATGAAGTGAAACGACGTGACCTTCACGGCTCTCCTCCTCCTTTCGGCTTCCCGCCGCCAACGGTTGCCGCCGCACGCAGCCGGCGCTATCCGCTTTGTGCTCGAGAAGTCCGTATCGCGAAGCGCATCGTCTTGTCTGCCCTGAGGGGGTCCCCTACGATCGGCTCCCGGCATGGGTCCGTCCGTACGCGAACCGTGGAGCGCGACGCCGTCGCGCCGCGCGCCGCTGGCACACCTTGGTGTCTGCAGGTCCGACGACCTGGACGTCTTCCGCGCGCACGTCAACGACCTGTTCTATCCCGCGCGCGTCGAGACGCTGCACCCGCGCGCCCGCTTGGAGGGCGCCTGGCTGAGCGGCATCCGCCTGCGGCACCTCACGCTCGGGTTCGTGCGCTTCGGCGCCGACACGTCGGTGGACTGCGGCCCGCTGGGCTACTACCACGTCAACGTGCCGTACGCGGGCCGCGTGGAGTCCGTGTGCGGCGAGCGTCACGAGGTCGCGCGGCCGGGTGTCGGCACGTGCTACACGCCGGCCCCGCACACCGTGCTCCCGCGCTGGAGCGCAGACGCGGCGAAGCTGTGCATCAAGATCCGCCGGGACAGCCTCGAGTCCGAGCTGGAGGGCCTGCTCGGCCATCCCATCTCGTCGTGGGTCGACTTCCGCTTCGCCGTCGACTACTCGACGCCCGCCGCTCGAAGCTGGCTCGGGACGCTCGGCCTCCTGCTCACCGAGCTCGAGCGGACGGGGAGCCTCGTCCGGGCATCAACACCGTACCGCGAGCATCTCGAGCGGCTCGTGATCGCGGGCCTGCTGCTCGCGCAGCCCAACGAGTTCAGCGCGGAGCTGCGCTCCGGGCAACGCCCGGCGCGGCCGCGGACCGTCAGCCGCGTCGTCGCGCTGATCGAGGAACATCCGGAGCGCCACCACACGCTCGCCGACCTCGCCCGACACGCAGGCGTCAGCGGCCGCCGCCTGCAGCATGGCTTCCGCGAGCACGTCGGCATGACGCCGCTGGAGTTCGTGCGCGTGACGCGTCTGGAGCGCGCGCGTCGCGACCTCGTCGACGGGGACGGCTCGGTCACCGACGTCGCGCTTCGCTGGGGCTTCAACCACCTGGGCCGGTTCGCCGACGCGTACCGGGAGCGCTTCGGGTCGCTGCCGTCCGAGACGCGTCGCGGGCTGGGTTGACGCCTACCGGCCGCCGTAGATCTCGTCGAGGAGCGCCTGGCGCTCGGCGGGCGCGTACAGGCCGGCGAGGTACCGGTCGGCCGTCTCGCGCGGCTGCCCGCCGTCGGCCATGTTGAGCACGACGAGTCGCGCGCTCTCGCGGGCCTCCTGCGTGGCCGCGTGCTGCGTTGGCGCGGTCGCGCCGGCCGTCCACGCCGGCGGGCCTTGGGCGAACCAGCCGGTGCGCGCGTCGGCCGGCTGCGGCTCGCGACCGAAGCGGCCCTCGCGCTCGGGCGGGGCGGGCGTCTCGGCCGGCGGCGCGTCCTCGAGGATCGGCTCGAACGCGACGGTGTCCTGCGGCTCCGGGGCGGCGACCACCAGCGGCTCCGGCGCAGGCTCCGCGGTCACGCCGCCGAGCGTGCCCTCGAGCGCGTCGACCTCGGCAAGCAGCGACTCCAGCCGCTCGCGCAGAGCGCGCGAGGCGGCCCCCAGCGCCCCCACCTGCTCCCGCGCACGGACGAGCGCCTGATCGGCCGCCTCCTGCACGCGACCGGCCTCCTCCCATGCGCGACGCTCGATCTCCGCGGCGCCCGCCTCCGCGGCGTCGAGGATCGACTGCACCTGCGCGCTCGCCGACGCCCCGATCGTCGGGCGCTGCAGGAGCTCGATCTCGCGCGCAAGGTCGTCCAGATGGCGGTCGACGGCGATGCGGTCGTAGCCGCGTCGCGAGAGCGGGAAGTCCGTGCGGGTTACTGAGAGGCGATCGAGAGCCATGGTTTTCGCCGTCCTTGCAGGGGTTCTCTGAGCCCGGAACCTAGCGCGCACGGCGCGCGGAGCCGACCCCTGCAAGCGACCTCCCAATCCCCGTCTACGGCAGCCGGATCTCGTCGCCGTCGCGGACGACGAGCCCGTCGCGCAGCAGCCCGGCGACGGCGCGCTCGGTGCGCTCCGCCCCGAGGCCCTCCGGCAGCGGCTCTCGCGCGGCGAGCGCGGCGACGATCCGTCCGCGCGCGAAGCGGTCGCTGTCCTGGAACCGCTGGCGCGCCTTCCCGGGCCGCGGCGGCGCAGCCACGGCGCCGGCGGACACGCACCGCGCCGCGACCGGGCAGGCGCCGCAGGACGGGCGGCGCGCGGTGCAGATCGTCGCGCCCAGGTCCATCATCGCGTGGTTGAAGGCGGCCGCCCGTCCCGCCGGCAGCAGCGCATCGACCTCGCGCCCCAGCCGAGAGGCGACCCGCGCGACGTTGACGTCGACGGCGGCCACCTGCTCGCCGAAGGCGAAGGAGGCCACCGCCGCCGCCGTGTACGGCCCGACTCCCGGCAGCGCGCGCAGGTCTTTCGCCGTCCGTGGCCATCCGTCCCGCGCGACGACGGCGCAGGCGTCGCGGAGCCGCAGGGCTCGGCGGTTGTAGCCGAGCCCCACCCACTCGCGCAGGACGTCCGACGGCGGTGCCGCGGCGAGCGACGCGGCCTCGGGCCACCTGTCCAGCCAGGCGAGGTAGCGCGGCACGACGCGAGCGACCTGCGTCTGCTGCAGCATGACCTCCGAGACGAGGATCGCGTAGGGATCGCGCGTGCGCCGCCAGGGCAGGTCGCGGCCCTGCGCCACGTACCACGCGAGCAGCGCGTCGGTCACCACGGGCGCCTCGATGCTATACGACGACCTATATCCTCGCCGCCGAGGTCTTGACTCGACGAGGAGAGCGAATGTCCGCCCGCACCGCACCGCCGTACCGCGCCGACCACGTCGGGAGCCTGCTGCGCCCGCCGGAGCTCCTGCAGGCGCGGGCCGACCACAAGGCGGGCACGATCCGCGACGAGGACCTGCGCGCGGCCGAGGACGCGGCGATCAAGGACGTCGTGCGCCTTCAGGAGGACCTCGGCCTGCAGTCGATCACCGACGGCGAGCTGCGTCGCGGCTCGTGGCACATGGACTTCATCTACCAGCTCGACGGCGTCACGCGCACGACCGACGACATGCACATCCAGTTCCGCAACCCCGAGGGCGTCATCGAGTTCACGCCCGCGGCGTCGAAGGTGGAGGGGAAGATCGGCCTCTCCAAGACGATCTTCGGCCCCGACTTCGAGTACCTGCGGTCGGTCGTGTCGACGGGGACGCCGAAGCTGACGATCCCCTCCCCCAGCATGGTCCACTACCGCGGCGGGCGCTCCGCGATCGACGAGAGCGTCTACCCGGACCTGAGCGCGTTCTGGGACGACCTGGGCGCCGCCTACGCGGAGGAGGTCCGCCGGCTGTACGACCTCGGCTGCCGCTATCTGCAGTTCGACGACACGAGCCTCGCCTACCTCAACGATCCCAAGCAGCGCGAGGAGATGGCGCGGAAGGGCGCCGACGCCGAGCACCAGCACGAGATCTACATCCGCACGATCAACAAGGCGCTCGCGGACAAGCCCGCCGACATGGTCGTCACGACGCACATGTGCCGCGGCAACCACCGCTCCTCCTGGGTCGCCGAGGGCGGCTACGACTTCGTCGCCGAGGCCCTGTTCAACGACCTGCAGATCGACGGCTACTTCATGGAGTGGGACGACGAGCGCTCCGGCGGCTTCGAGCCGCTGCGGTTCGTGCCGAAGGGGAAGACCATCGTCCTCGGGCTCGTCACCTCCAAGCGTCCCGATCTCGAGAGCAAGGACGAGCTCAAGCGGCGCATCGAGGAGGCGTCCAGGTACGTCGACGTCGATCAGCTGTGCCTCTCGCCGCAGTGCGGCTTCGCCTCCACCGAGCTGGGCAACGCCCTGAGCATCGAGGAGGAGGCGGCCAAGCTCCGGCTCGTGCTCGACGTCGCCGAGGAGGTCTGGGGCGGCTAGAGGCGCGCGAACGCCGACAGCGGGATCCAGCGCCCGTGCGCGGCGAGGTGCGCGAGCACCTCGTCGGCCGGGATCGGACGCTGGAGGAAGTAGCCCTGCCCGTAGGGGCACCCCAGCTCGAGCACCGCGGCGGCCCCCGCGGCGTCCTCGATGCCCTCGGCGACGACGAGCATGTCCAGGACCGTTCCCAGCTCGATGATCGTGCCGGTGAGGGCGCGGGTGCGCGCGTCGTCGAGGTGGGCGATGAACGACCGGTCGATCTTGAGGCGGTCGACCGGGAACGTGCGGATGGAGTTCAGCGACGAGTAGCCGGTGCCGAAGTCGTCCACCGCGAGGCCCACGCCGAGCCCTGAGAGCTCGGCGAGACGCGACGCAGCCAGGTCGACGTCGCTCATCATCACGCTCTCGGTCAGCTCGAGGATGAGGTTGCACGGGCGGATCCCTGCGGCCTCGATCGCGCAACGCACGTCGTCGACGAGCGCGTCGCTGACGAACTGGCGAGGCGACACGTTCACCGACACGCGCATGGGCTCCCCCTCGGTGCACGCTCGATGGAAGACGGCGGCCTGCCTGCACGCCTGGTGCAGCAGGTCGCGGCCGAGCGCGATGATCAGGCCGGTCTCCTCCGCCAAGGGGATGAAGTCGCACGGCGGCACGAACCCGCGCGTCGGGTGCTTCCAGCGCGCCAGGGACTCGTAGGCGCGGATCTCGCCGGTCCGCAGGTCGACGACGGGCTGGTAGTGCAGCGTGATCTCCTGGCGCTCGACCGCGCGCGCCAGGTCGGACTTCAGCTCCAGGCGATCGACGGCGGCCGCGTGCATCCCGGGATCGAAGATCGCGTAGCCGCCCTTCCCGCGGTCCTTCGCCAGGTACATGGCGGCGTCGGCGTCCCGCAGGAGCGCGTCGGCCGTGTCGCGGCCGTCGGCGGCGAACGCGATCCCGAGGCTCCCCTCCGGGCGGATCGTGCGCTCAGCGACGCACAGCGGCTTGGCCACCTCGGCGAGGATGCGCTCGGCGATCGCAACCGCCTGGCTCTCGTCGGCGAGGTCGTCGACCAGCACCGCGAACTCGTCGCCGCCGAGCCGCGTCGCGGTGTCCGAGCCGCGCAGGCAGGCATCCAGCCGGCGTGCGACCTCCCGGAGCACCGTGTCGCCGGCCGCGTGGCCGAGCGTGTCGTTGACGTTCTTGAAGTCGTCGAGGTCGATGAAGATCACCGCGAGCGGCGCCTGGGTGCGCAGCCGCCGGGCCAGCGCCTGCTCCAAGCGGTCGCGCAGCAGCATCCGGTTGGGCAGGCCCGTGAGCGTGTCGTGCGTCGCCTGGTGCACGAGCCGGCGCTCGAGGGCCTTGCGCTCCGTGACGTCGCGCGTGTTCAGCACGATGCCGTCGACCGCGCCGTCGCCGAGCAGGTTCGTCGCGAGCGTCTCGACGTGGCGCCACTCCCCCGAGGCGTGGGGCACGCGGAACTCGATCCCGCCCGACGCTCCCGGCGCGAGACCGGCGAGGAACCGCCGCACCGCCGCCTGGTCGTCCGGGTGCACGTAGTCCCAGCAGGTGTCCTCGCGGCTGGCCTCGTCGGTGAGGCCGACGAGCGACAGCGCCGCGGGGCTGGTGTAGACGAGCGTGCCCTCGGCGTCCACGATCGCCACTGCGTCCGACGAGTTGCGCACGAGCGCGCCGAGTCGCGCCTCGAAGCGCGTCCGCAGCGTCTCCTCCGCCAGCTCGTCGTGCACGCGGACGAGGTCGCCCACCCGGAGCAGCACGAGCAGGAAGATCACCCCCGAGACGATGCTGATCGCGGCGCGGTGCGGCTCCCCGAGAAAGGCGTGGACGATGGCGACGGCCGGCGCGAGGATGCTCGCGAGCGCGAAGATCGCGAGCCGGGCCGGCGTGAGCGCCTGGTCAGCTCGTGCCATCGGCTCGGTCAGCATGCGCATCGACGGATGCAGCGCCGCCGCGCCCAGGGCGCCGACGAACAGCACCCAGGCGAGTCCGTCGAGGTTCGTCGACCGGTGGCCCGTGTGGACGGAGAACCACATGAAGAGCAGGTGGCTCGCGATGAGCGCGGTGAGCCCCAGCGCCAGCAGGTGCGCCGCCCTGCATCTGCGAACGGCCCCGAGGAGCATGATCGAGCCGAGCGCGACCAGTGCGACGTCGACCGCCGAGGCGACGCTCCCCCAGACGGTGGCGATCCCGTTCACCCGCGCGGCCGATGCGAACGGACCGAGCAGGTAGAGCCAGTTCAGCCCGGCGAACGCGACCGAGATGATCGTGGCGTCGATGGCGGTCGCCCTGTCCGGCCAGCCGCCGCGATCGCGCACGAACACCACGAGCGCCGCGACGACGAGCAGCTCGCCGAGCATGTACAGCACCGCGAGCATCGGCCGGCCGACGAGGCTCGGAATCGCGCAGAGCGCGAGGCCGCCGGCGACCAGGAGCCATGCGGTGCGCCGCTCGGGCCGGTGGCGGCGCATCCCCTCCACGACCGCGATGACCGCGGAGATCGTGATCAGGGGCGTGATCCGGCCGCCGGTGGGAGCGCCGGCGACCCGGAGCACTGCCAGCACCGCGATCGCGGCGGCGTAGCACGCCCAGAGGGGCGCGCGGGGAAGCGCATGGACACGGTGGGCGAAAGGCCCCATGGTGTCCAGATCATCGGCCGCGCTCAGGCGACCTGGAGGATTGTCCAGGCTGCGCGGACGGAGTTGCTACGCGGGCGCCTCGTTGGCCGTCGCCTCGCGCAGCTCGCGACGCAGGTCGCGGATCTCGTCGCGGACGCGCGCGGCGTACTCGAAGCGCAGGTCCTCCGCGGCGGCGAGCATCTCCTCCTCGAGCTCGGCGATCGTCTTCTCGAGGTCCGTGAGGGTCATCGTCTCGTCGGCCCGGCGACGCCGGCGGCTGCGCCTGCCGGGGACCTTGGACTCCTGCTGCAGGAACTCCGCGATGTCCGAGATGCCCTTGACGATCGTCTGCGCGGTGATCCCGTGCTCCTCGTTGTAGGCGAGCTGGATCGCACGGCGCCGCTCCGTCTCCTCCAACGCCGCCTTCATCGCCGCCGTCTCCTTGTCGGCGTACATGAGCACCGTGCCCTCGACGTTGCGGGCGGCCCGCCCGATCGTCTGGATCAGCGAGGTCTCGCCTCGCAGGAAGCCCTCCTTGTCCGCGTCCAGGATGGCGACGAGCGACACCTCGGGCAGGTCGAGCCCCTCGCGCAGGAGGTTGACGCCGACCAGGACGTCGTACTCGCCCAGGCGGAGCTGACGGATGATCTGGATGCGCTCCAGCGTGTCGATCTCCGAATGCAGGTAGCGCACGCGGAAGCCCATCTCCAGCAGGTAGTCCGTGAGGTCCTCGCTCATCTTCTTCGTGAGCGTCGTGACCAGCGTGCGCTCGTCGCGGTCGACGCGCCTGCGGATCTCGTTCATGAGATCGTCGATCTGGTTGCGCGTCTCGCGGACCTCCACGAGGGGGTCGACGATCCCGGTCGGGCGGACGATCTGCTCGACGATCTCCTTCGAGCGCGTGCGCTCCCACTGGCCCGGCGTCGCGCTCACCAGCACGAGCTGCGGGGTGATGGAGAGGAACTCCTCGAAGGTCTGCGGGCGGTTGTCGAGCGCCGAGGGGAGCCGGAAGCCGTAGTCGACGAGCGTCTGCTTGCGCGAGCGGTCGCCCTCGTACATGCCGCCGATCTGCGGGACGGTCTGGTGCGACTCGTCCAAGAAGCAGACGAAGTCCTCGGGGAAGTAGTCGAGCAGGCAGTACGGGCGCGAGTGCGCAGGGCGCCCGTCGAGGATGCGCGAGTAGTTCTCGATGCCGTTGCAGAACCCGACCTCGCGCAGCATCTCCATGTCGTACTGGGTGCGCTGGCGCAGGCGGTGGGACTCCAGCAGCTTGCCCTCCGCCTCGAGCTTCGCGCACTGCTCGTTGAGCTCGCGGCCGATCTCCTCCACCGACCGATCGATCGTGCCCTCCTTGACGTTGTAATGCGTCGCGGGCCAGATCGCGAAGTGCTCCATGTCGTCCTCGATCAGCTCGCCGGTGAGCGGATCGAAGTGCTGCAGGCGCTCCACCTCGTCGCCGAACAGCGTCGCGCGGTAGGCCGTCTCGGCATAGGCGGGGAAGATCTCGAGCGTCTCGCCCCGCACGCGGAACGTGCCGCGACTGAGCGCCTGATCGTTGCGCGTGTACTGGATCGAGACGAGCTTGCGCAGCAGCGCGTCGCGGTCGACGTCGTCGCCGCGGCGCAGGATCTGCATGTTGCGGTCGTACGTCTCGGGCGAGCCGAGGCCGAAGATGCACGAGACCGACGCGACGATGAGCACGTCGCGCCGCGCGAACAGCGCCGCGGTCGCGGCGTGGCGCAGGCGATCGACCTCCTCGTTGATCGCCGAGTCCTTCTCGATGTAGAGGTCGCGGCTCGGGACGTACGCCTCGGGCTGGTAGTAGTCGTAGTAGGAGACGAAGTACTCGACGGCGTTGTCCGGGAAGAAGGTCCGGAACTCGTTGCACAGCTGCGCCGCGAGCGTCTTGTTGTGCGCCATGACGAGCGCGGGGCGCTGGAGCTCCTGGATGACGCCGGCCATCGTCATCGTCTTGCCGGTGCCCGTCGCGCCGAGGAGCGTGACCGCGCGATCCCCCCGCTGGACCGCCTCGGCGAGGTCGCGGATGGCCTTCGGCTGGTCGGCCGTCGGGGTGTAGGCGCTGTCGAGGCGGAACTCGGGCATGGACCTTCTTAGGCTACGGACCGCACCGGACGGAACTGCTCGGCAACCTGGTCGACGATGCGCCCCTCCTCCTCGGTGAGGCCACGCAGCGGCGCGCGGACGTCACCGGCGATCCCCACACCGCGCCGCGCGAGCACGCGCTTGAGCCCGGCGATCGTGGGCGCGGCGCCGAGCGCCCGGCGGACCTCCGCCAGTCGCTCACCACCGTCCGGGCTCGGGTCGGCGACCACGGCGGACACCAGCTCCGGGAACGCCGCCGCCAGGCCGGAGACCGCGCCCACGGCGCCCGCGTCGATGCCCTGCGGGATCAGCGGCTCGGCGCCGATGAAGACGTCCAGGCCGTCGAGCAGGTACGGACGGACCTCGTCGAACGTGCGATCGGACACCTTCATGCCGGTCAGCGACGGGTGCGCGTCGCGCAGGCGCTGGACGACCGCGGGCGGGATGGCGTAGCCCGTTCTGGCACGGAACTCGTACAGGTAGGCGGGCATGGGGGCGCAGGCGGCGATCACGGCGCCGAAGTGCGCCTCGAGCTCGGCCTCGTCCAGTGCGTAGTACGGCGGGCCGATCACGGCGACCGCCGCGGCGCCGGACTGCGCCGCGTGCTCGGCGAGCGCCACGGAGTCCGCCGTGGTCTGCGCCCCGACATGCACCGCGACGGCGAGGCCCGGTGGCGCCGCCTCGAGCCAGCGCTCGGCGAGCGCCCGGCGCTCCTCGGTCTTCAGGAGGATCCCCTCCCCCGTCGTCCCGGCGACAAGGACGCCGTCGCATCCACGGGCCGCGGCGAAGGTGGCGAGGCCGCCGATCGCGTCCTCGTCGAGAGCGGCCCCTCCGTCGCGCAGCGGCGTGACGACCGCGGCGACCGTTCCGTGCAGCGCCATGCCGTCCACGATATTGCGAGGTCAAGCCCGGCTCCCCCGGGCACGTTCGACGGCCGGTCGAGCGGGTTCGTCCCGCTGGTCCCTATGGCGCCTCAGCGGCGGTCCCGACACTCGGCGTGTCCGTTCGCAATCACGAGGAGCGCGCATGGCAGTCGAGCCGAAGCTCAGCGATCAGGAGATCGCGAGCCTGATGGAGATCCCCCACCCGTCGAAGGGAGTCGGCGAGTCGATCTACGGGTCGACGAAGGTCTTCCCCGACTACCAGGCCGAGCCGGGCGAGACCTACCTGGGCATGGTCCACGGCATCGTCCACGAGTCGTCCGTGAGCTTCGTGGCCGTGCTCCTCGCCATCCGCGCGCTGAAGAAGGGCTTCGACTCGGGGCTGTACTTCTTCGGCATCGGCTCCCTGAACTGCCTCGCGACGCGCGGCTTCCCGACGATCGGCAACGAGCTGTTCCCGGGGATGCGCAACGAGAACAACACGCTCGCGCGGTTCATCGACGACGGCGGCAAGGTCTACGCGTGCAGGCTCGGCCTGGCGCTGCACGGCGCCCGTGAGGAGGACCTCATGGAGGGCGTCATCCCCTGCCATCCCCTGGACATGCAGGACGCGATGATCGAGTACGCCCGCAAGGGCGCGATCATCAACACGACCTGGATGTTCTGAGTCTTGGATATCGGGCTCCGGGCCGAGCTGGCCGTTCGCGGCCTGCGCGCGGCGCCGCCGCTCCGGCGCCGCGCGGGCGCGGGCCCGAGCGACGACGGGCACTGGCTGCTCGGCGGGGGGTGCGCGGCGACGCTGCCGATGGCGCCCGACTCGCCGTTCGCGCTCGACCGCGAGGGGCGGCTCACCCGCGACGGCGTCGTGGTGGAGGACGCGCTGCTGGAGCCGATCGAGCGGCCGCGCTTCTACGACCTGCGCACCGAGGACGGCATCGCGTACGAGCAGCTCGCGCGCCTGCACGGCGACGGCGTGCTCGCGACCACGGTCGTGCAGACGTGCATCCGCTACCGCGAGGAGGCCACCCGCTGCCGGTTCTGCACGATCGAGGAGTCGCTGAAGGCGGGCGCGACGACGCAGGTCAAGCAGCCCGAGCAGCTCGCCGAGGTCGCCGCGGCGGCCGTCGACCTCGATCGCGTCGGCCAGATGGTCATGACGACCGGGACGTCGAACGGCCCGGATCGCGGCGCGCGTCACCTCGCGCGCTGCGTGCGCGCGGTGAAGGACCGCGTGCCGTTCCTGCCCATCCAGGTGCAGATCGAGCCGCCCGTCGACCTCGTGTGGATCGAGCGGCTTCACGAGGCGGGCGCCGACGCCATCGGCATCCACATCGAGACGCTGGACGCCGAGGCGCGGGCCCGCTGGACGCCCGGCAAGGCGACCGTGCCGGTCGAGGCCTACGAGGCGTCCTGGCGTCGCGCGGTGGAGGTCTTCGGCCGAAACCGCGTGTCGACGTACCTGCTCGTCGGGCTGGGAGAAGATCCCGATGCGCTGGTCGCCGGCGCGCAGGTGCTGATCGCGATGGGCGTCTACCCCTTCGTCGTCCCCTACCGGCCGCTTCAGGGGTCGCTCGCGCACGCCGACGGCGTGCCGGCTCCCGATCCGGCCGTGCTGAGCGACGTGACGCGTCGCGTCGGCGAGGCGCTCCGCGAGGCGGGGATGCAGGGCGCCGACCAGGTGGCCGGCTGCGCGGCCTGCGGCGCCTGCTCGGCGCTGCAGGCGGTGGGTGGATGACGGCTGCCGCGACGAGCGCGGTCCCCACGGCGTTCACCGTCGTCGACGCGACGGGCGACGCGGCGCGCGTCGACGCGTACCGGCTCCTACGCCGCCGGGCCTTCGTGGAGGAGCAGGGGCTGTTCGACGGGCACGACCTCGACGAGCACGACGCGTCCGACGCGACGCGCGTGCTCGTCGCACTCGCGCCGCGAGGCGAGGTTGTGGGCGGCGAGCGTCTGCACCCCGAGCCCGCCC
>Ga0081539_10005753_pt1 | contig 12379 bp, 12 predicted proteins | sample TabmetS4T2R2_FD_71023 | JGI IMG/M metagenome (GOLD analysis project Ga0081539, IMG submission 71023) | Tabebuia heterophylla rhizosphere microbial communities from the University of Puerto Rico - S4T2R2 | ecosystem: Host-associated > Plants > Roots > Rhizosphere ...
GGGTCCCGGGCAGTGGTGGCATGACCAGGTCCGGACGGCGCTCGACGAGCCGTCCCGCCGGTACTGGCTGTCCGACTGCTTCGAGGTGGTGGAGCTCCACGTCCGCCCGGCCGCGCAGGGGCATGGCGTCGGCGCCCGGCAACTGCGCGCGCTGCTCGCCATGGCCGACGGCGCCACCGTGCTGCTCTCCACCCCGGAGGCGGACGAACGGCGGTCCCGGGCCTGGCGGCTGTACCGCCGCTTCGGTTTCGCCGATGTGCTGCGCGACTTCCTCTTCCCCGGCGACGAGCGGCCTTTCGCGATCCTGGGCCGGCCGCTGCCGCTGGCCGAGGCCCCGGCCGGAGACGCGCCCGGCGTCGCCGGTATCTGAATGGCGTGGGTGCTGCTGGGCGCGCTCGTGCTGGCGCAGATCGCCTACCCGTTGACCGGCGGTGGCGTCCGCGCCGGGCTCACCGTGGTCACGGTCCTGCTGGGCTACCTGTTGTCTCTGTCGCACGCGCTGCTCACGCGCGGATGGCGCACGGCCGCGGCGCTGGTGGCGACCGCCACGCTGGGCGGGTTCGCGGTGGAAGCGGTGGGGGTGGCGACCGGATTCCCGTTCGGCGCGTACGACTACAGCGGGCGGCTCGGGCCGAAGCTGCTCGGCGTACCGCTGATCATCCCGCTGGCCTGGACGTGGATGGCCTGGCCGGCCTGGCTGGCCGCGCTACGCCTGACCCGTTCCCGGTCGGCCCGCATCGCGCTGGCGGCATGCGGCCTGGCCGCCTGGGACCTGTTCCTGGACCCGCAGATGGTCGCCGAGGGGTACTGGACATGGCGCGATCCCGCACCGGCGTTGCCGGGTGTGCCCGGCGTTCCGATCGGTAACTACCTCGGCTGGCTCGGCTTCGCCGTAGCGCTGATGGCGGCGTTGGCGGCGGCCACAGGTCAGCGTGCGGCCGTTCCCGCCGGTCCGGACCGGCCCATCCTCGCCCTCTGGTTCTGGACGTACGCTTCCTCCGTGCTCGCCCATGCGGTGTTCCTCGGGCTGCCCGCATCGGCGGCCTGGGGCGGCGTGCTGATGGGCGCGGTCGTCCTGCCGCTGGCGGTCAGGTTGCGCCAGTGAGGTGGCTCGCGCTGCTGCCCTGGATCGTGCTCACCGGCCACACGGTCGTCAACGCGGCGCTGCTGCGCCGGCCCGGTCCCGGCACGGCCGCCGAGCGCGTCGCCGTCCTGCTGCCGCTGCGCGACGAGGCCGACCGCGTCACGCCGTGCCTCGCATCCCTGCTCGGGCAGCGCGGCGTCGCCGACCTCGACATCGTGGTGCTCGACGACGGCTCCACCGACGGCACGGCGGACGTGGTCCGCGCCGTCGCCGGGGACAAGGTCCGCCTGCTCTCCGGCGCAACGTTGCCGCCGGGCTGGCTCGGCAAGCCGTACGCCTGCCAGCAACTCGCCGACGCCGCCCCGGACGCGGACGTGCTCGTCTTCCTGGACGCCGACGTCGTGCTCGCGCCGGACGCCGTCGCCCGCGCGGTCGGCCTGTGCCGGCGGATCGGCGTCACGCTGCTGTCGCCGTACCCGCGGATCACCGGCGCGGGACGCCTGGTCCAGCCGCTGTTGCAGTGGTCCTGGCTCACGTTCCTGCCGCTGCGCGTGATGGAACGCTCGGGCCGGCCGTCACTCGCGGCCGCCGGCGGGCAGTGGCTGGTGGTCGACCGGGCCGGGTACGAACGCGCCGGCGGCCACGCAGCCGTACGAGCCGACGTCCTGGAGGACATCGGCCTGGCCCGCGTCGTGAAGCGGTCCGGCGGCCGGATCGCGCTCGCCGACGGGTCCAGGCTGGCCACGTGCCGGATGTACGCGTCCTGGTCCGAGCTGACCGATGGGTACACCAAGTCGCTGTGGGCGTCGTTCGGCTCGCCCGCGGGCGCGGCCGCCGTCGTGCTCCTGCTCATTGTTCTGTACGCCGTGCCACCCGTCGCCGCGCCGGCGTTCCTGGCCGCGGGGGCCCGCGAGGCGGCCGGATGGTGCCTGGCCGCGTATCTGTCCGGTGTGGCCGGACGGATCGTTCCGGCGGCCCTGACCGGCGGCCGTCCGTGGCCGGACGCGCTGGCCCATCCGGCCTCGGTCGTGGTGTTCGCCTGGTTGGTGTGGCGCTCCTACCGGTTGCGGCGGTCGGGCCGGCTGATGTGGCGCGGGCGGCCGCTGTGAGGGTCCCATGAGCCGCGTGGTAGTGATCGGCGCCGGCGTGGGTGGCCTGTCCGCAGCAGTACTGCTCGCCGCCGCTGGACACGACGTGGTGGTACACGAGCGATCCACTGTGGCCGGTGGCAAGCTGGCGGTGTACGAGCGGGACGGTTTCCGCTTCGACACCGGTCCGAGCCTGCTGACGCTGCCGCAGGTGTTCGAGGATCTCGATCTGGCCCTGCCGCTCCAACCGCTGGATCCGGTGATGCGGCACGTGTTTCCGGACGGCACAGTACTCGACTCCACATCGGACCGATTGGTGTTCAGCGAGCGGATCGCTTCGTCTTGCGGTCCCGGAGCGGCCGCGGACTGGTCCCACTTCTGGCGGCGGGCGGAACGGATCTGGGCCGCCTCCTGGAGATCGGTGCTGCAACGGCCGATCCGCCCGACGACGCTGGCGGCGCTGTCCTGGCGGGTCGATGATCTGGCGACCATCGCGCCGGCCCGCTCGTTACATACGCTGGGGCGGCGCTATCTGCGTGATCGGCGGCTGCGGATGATGCTGGACCGGTACGCGACGTACACCGGCGCGGACCCGCGGCGGGCACCGGCCGCGCTGGCCGCCATCCCCTACGCGGAGTTGGCGTTCGGCGCCTGGTATCTACCGGGAGGGCTCGGCACGCTCGCATCGGCGTTGGCCGCCCGCTGCGGGGCACTGGGCGTCCCGATCGAGTTGTCCTCGGCCGTGACCGGCATCCATGTCACGGATTCCCGGGTGTCCGGCGTCCGGCTCGCCACCGGCCGCCTCGTGCCGGCGGACGTCGTCGTGTCCAACGTGGACGCGTTGACCACGTACCGGGATCTGCTGCCTACCGCGCAGCGGCTGGACCGGCTGGCCGATCGGAGCCTGGCCGGGTTCGTATTGTTGCTCGGCGTCCGCGGGACGACACCGGCCCTCGCCCACCACACCGTGTTCTTCCCCCGCAATTACGGCGCCGAGTTCGACGCGGTGTTCGGATCCGCCGGGCAGCGCGCCCGGCCCGCGTCCGACCCGGCGATCTTCGTCACCCGTGCGGCCGACCCGGCCGTACACCCGCCCGGGACCGAGGCGTGGTTCGTCCTGGTGAACGCCCCCCGGCACGGCACCTCCTGGTCCGCTGTGGACTGGTCCCGGCCCGGACTGGCCGAGGCGTACCGCGACCACGTTCTGGGGCTGCTGGCGGCGCGCGGCCTGGACGTACGGGACAGGCTCATGTTCGCGGAGGTCCGCACGCCCCGGGACCTGGCCGACGCGACCGGTACTCCCGGCGGCGCCATCTACGGCACGGCAGGCGGCTTGCTGCGACCGGCCAATCGCGGCCCGGTCGAGGGACTGTGGCTGGTTGGCGGTTCCACCCATCCCGGCGGCGGCCTCCCCATGGTCACGCTCTCCGCCAAGATCGTCGCCGAGGCCATCGGCCCTGCCACCCCCACCCCACCCCCGCGATCTTGGAGTTGTGGTTGACCTTTCGCGGCATAAAGCCCGATTCGCTCCAACCACAACTCCAAGATCGCGAGAGTAATGCTCACTCTGAACGGCCGGCTCGCCAACCACAACTCCAAGATCGCGGGGTTAACGCTCACTCCGATCGGCCGGCTCGCCAACCACAACTCCAAGATCGCGGGGAAAGGAGGGGAAGCTTATGAGACGGTGCGGTGGACGGTGGATGCCAGCTGCGCCAGGCCGGCCAGCGCCAGGGCCAGCCACGCCGCCGCCGCGATCGCCAGTACCGGCGCCGCCCACGTGTCGTGGACGAGGCCGGCCGCGCCACCGATCACCAGACCGGCGACCGCCACGGCCACTCGCGTCGGCCGCTCCCCCACGGTCACCACGCCGATCCCGGCCATCCCGGCCGCGGCGGCCCGCGCCCGCACGTACTCGTGCAGCCAGCTCACCGCCCCGGCTGTCACCGCGAGCCACCCCGGAACCCCGGCCACCCAGAACGCCACCAGCCACGCCGCCTCGCCGACCCGATCCGCCACCGAGTCGTACACGAACCCGAGACGGCTCGCCCGGTGCGTCACCACGGCGACAGCGCCGTCCAGCCCATCCGCCACGCTCGCCAGCAGAACGACGACACCGCCCGCGAGCAGGCCGCTCGGACCCAGCGCGGCGGCGAACGGCACCGCGACGCACAGCAGCAGACCGGCGGCGGTCACCGCCCCCGGACCCACCCGCAGCCGGGCGAGCAGGCGGCCACCCCGGTACGCGAGCCGCACCCAGCCCCGGATGAGCGGCGAGGCCGTCGCCAAGTCGAAGCCGCCGTGCAGGTCCGACCAGGTGGCGGCGTACTCCTCCCAGGTCACCGCGGCTACGCGGCGATATCGGACGCGCTGCTCGGCGCGAGGTGCTGCCACACCTCACGGGTCGCGGTCGAGCGGTTCATCGTGATGAAGTGGATCCCCGGCACGCCCTCGTCCAGCAGCCGCCGGCACATCTCGCTGCACAGCTCGATCCCGAGCGCACGCACCGCGGCCTCGTCATCGGCGACCTGCTGGAACTGCGACAACAGTCCGGGCGGGAACGGCGCACCGGACAGGTGCTCGGAACGCGCGATCGTCGCCATCCGTACCACCGGCATGACGCCCGGCACGATCGGCGTGTCGCAGCCGGCGGCCGCCACCCGGTCGCGCAGCCGCAGGTACTCGTCGGCCTCGAAGAACATCTGCGTGATCGCGAAGTCCGCACCGGCCCGGCATTTGCTGATGAAGTTGCAGGTGTCGCTCTCGATGTCCATCGAGCGAGGATGCTTGTACGGGAATGCCGCCACCCCGACGCTGAAGTCGCCGGACTCGCGCAGCAGCCGGACCAGCTCCTCGGCGTACAGCACGCCCTCCGGGTGCTGGATCCACTCGCCCGCCGGATCGCCGGGCGGGTCACCGCGGATGGCCAGCACGTTGTGGATGCCGGCGGCGGCCAGCCGCCCGATCATGTGGCGCAGCTCCGCCACGGAGTGGTTCACCGCGGTGAGGTGCGCCATCGGCAACAGCGTGGTCTCGGTGGCGATCCGCTCGGTCAGGGCCACCGTGGTGTCGCGGGTGGTGCCGCCGGCGCCGTACGTGATCGACACGAAGTCCGGATGCAGCGGCTCCAGCTGCCGGATGGTCTGCCACAGCAGCTTCTCGCCGTCCGGCGTCTTCGGCGGCATGAACTCGAACGAGAACGTGGGCTTCGAACGACGGATCAGCTCGCCGATCGCCGGCGAGGCGGGCAGCCGCGAAGGAAGTCCGAGAGACACACACCGACTGTACCGGTCCCGCCGCACGGGGCGTGACCGGCTAGTTTTGCCACGTGACCGCACACGGGACTGCACCCCTCGAGCGTGCCGGGCTGCGTTCCCGCGTCGACAAGGCGTTGGCCGCGTTCCTCGCGGTGCAGCGGGCCAGGCTGCTAGACATCGACGCCGCGCTGGGCGACGTCGCGGACGCCGTCGAGGCGTTCGTGCTGGGTGGCGGGAAGCGGCTGCGGCCGGCGTTCGCGTACTGGGGATACCGGGGCGCCGGCGGGCTCGACGGCGAACCGGTCGTGGCGGCGGTGGCGGCCCTGGAGCTGGTCCAGGCCAGCGCGCTCATCCACGACGACCTGATGGACCGGTCCGATACGCGGCGCGGCGAGCCGGCCGTGCACCGCCGGTTCGAGGCACGGCACACCGCGAGTGGCTGGCGCGGCGGCGCGGCCGCGTTCGGCGACAGCGTGGCGGTGCTGCTCGGGGACCTGACGCTGGTCTGGTCGGACGAGCTGCTGCACGCCTCCGGCGTCGGACCGGAAGACCTGGCCCGCGCACGACCAGTCTTCGACGAGATGCGCACCGAGGTGACCGTCGGCCAGTACCTCGACGTGCTGGCCCAGGTGACCGGCGACACCTCGGTGGAGCGGGCCGGAAAGGTGGCGCGGTACAAATCGGCCAAATACACGGTGGAACGCCCGCTGCTGTTCGGCGCGGCGCTGGCCGGTGCGCCACCGGAGTTGTGCACCGCGTACTCGGCGTTCGGGTTGCCGCTCGGCGAGGCGTTCCAGCTGCGCGACGACGTCCTGGGCGTCTTCGGCGACCCGGACCGCACCGGCAAGCCGGCCGGCGACGACCTGCGCGAGGGCAAACGGACGTACCTGGTGGCGTCCGCGTTCACCACCGCGCCGCCGGCCGACCGGGCGGTCCTGGACGCGGGTCTCGGCAGTCCAGGTCTGGACGACGACGGCGTGGAGGGGCTGCGATCGATCATCCGGGACAGCGGCGCGCTGGCCCGCACCGAGCAGCGGATCAGCGCGCTGACGACCGCGGCGCTCACCGCACTTCACCATGCCGACGTCGACGCGGAGGCCCGCTCGGTGCTCACCGAGCTCGCGGACGCCGCCACCCGCCGTGTCGGGTAGACCCCGCCACCGGCGTCCGCTGCACCCCGCGCCGGCCCAGCCACACCCAGAGTGACAGCGCGAACAACACCATCGCGAACCCGAACAGCAGATCCTCGACCGGTGCGTACGCGATCCGCCAGCCGAGAATGGCCGCCGGGTCGTAGATGACGATGCCCCGGCCGGTGAGGATGCCGTTCGACAGCAGCTGGAAGCCGATGATGATCGGATACGTGGCCCAGAACACCGCGCGCGTCACCAGCCGCGTTCGGACCACGAGCAGGTCGACGGTCAGCGCGCCGGCCACTCCCAGCAGCGCCGCCGCGGTGTACGTCATTCGTCGCCCGCCGGAAGCCGCAACACCGCGCGTACCGCCTCGAAGCCCAGGACCGCGCAGACCGGGACGACCACGAAGAACAGCACCTCGTCCAACGGCAACTTTCCGGGCAGCACGATGCCGGTGGTCTGCGATGGGTCGAACCGCCAGTGGCCGGCCGCGATCGCCAGCAGGTCCCAGACCACGAACACCGCCACGACGGGCAGCAGCGTGAGCAGCAGCCGGCGGCCGCGGCGGACCACGTTCACCTTGAGCACGGGTTCGAGCCAGAGCGCCGCGGCCAGACACCCCGCGAGGACCAGGAGGTACGAAAGATGCCGCATGCCGGCGGTCAGAAGCCGAGCGCCTGCGCGCGCCGCTTCACCTCTCGGGCCCGCGGCCCGGCCAGGCCGAGTGCCGCGCTGCCGTCCAGCGCCTCGTCGGGCTGGTAGAGCCACCGCAGCGCCTCTTCGTCGTTGTACCCAGCGTCGTGCAGCAAGGTGAGGACGCCAGGGAGGTGCTTGAGCACGGTGCTGTTGGCCACCAGCTCGGCCGGCACCATCCGGACGCCGTCACGCTTCACCGCCAGCAGCGCTCCGTCACGGATCATCTGGTGCACCTTGCTCACCGGCACGCCAAGCCGCGTGGCGACATCGGGCAGAGTGCTCCAGCCAGACGGGCCTGCGGTCACGGAATCGGTCACCCGCCCAGCGTGCCATGCGGCAGTTCCAGCCCACCACACGGTGCCGGGCGAGTCCCGGTCCTTCTAGTTCGGAGAACCAACGGCGATGAACCTGTGGCGGAGAACCCGCACCGAGGTGGCCGGCGCCTGGCGATCGGTGCGCTATGACATCGGACGGCGCCCCCCGGAACCCGCGCCCGGGCCGGAGGTCACCTCGACCGCGATGAACACCTTCGCCGGCGCGGTCGACCAGGCGACCGGCGCACCGCGCCGGCTGGTGACCGTGTCGGCGTTCGGCGTCCTGGCGGTGGCCGGCGCGACCGGCACCTACGTCGCCGTGGCCGGCGGGCTCGGCACACTGCTGACCGAAAAGTCCGCGGCGGCGCAGCCGTACCCGCTGGCCACCACGGCACCCCCGAGGGCCGGCACGTCCAACGCGGGCCTGGGACAGGGTCCCGCGACGGTCGGCCGCCCGGACGCGCCCGCAACGGTGCTTTCCACCACGCCGCCGACGCTGAGAGCGCCGGCCGCCGTGCCCGGCCGCGCGTTGCCGCCCGCGGCACGGGTCACGCCGGAACAAGTGAAGCCACCGGCACGGCGTCCGTGCGCGTGCCCGGCACCGCCGGTGCCGACGCCGACCCAACCGTCCACGTCGCCCAGTGCCACTCCGAGCCCGTCCGCCTCGCCCAGCGAGTCGGCGAGCCCGTCCGCCTCGGCCAGCCCGTCGACGAGCGGGAGCGCTGAGGTGTTGATGCGCCGCTCACATATCCGCGGTTACTGAAGAGCGATTTATCATGTTATTCCTTCCGAATAGGTCGTTGCGTCGCGTACCCGTTCGGTTCCAGCTGTGACATCCTGGACTGTCGCCAACTCCAGGACACCTACACTTCACGCCGATGGACACCACTGTCGCCGACACGATGATCGGCACCACGATCGACGGGCGGTACCGGATCACCGGTCGCATCGCCCGTGGTGGCATGGCGACCGTGTACGCGGCCGTGGACGAGCGGCTGGAACGCACGGTCGCCCTGAAGATCATCCATCCGTCGCACGCCACCAACGTCCACTTCGTCGAACGGTTCACCGACGAGGCGAAGACGATCGCCCGGCTGACCCATCCCAATGTGGTCGCGGTGTACGACCAGGGCGATCACGACGGCCTGCCGTACCTGGTGATGGAGTACGTGCAGGGCCGCACGCTGCGTGACCTGCTCACCCAACGGCGCCGGCTGAACCCGGTCGAGGCGGTCGCCATCGCCGAGCAGATGCTCGCGGCCATCGCCGCCGCGCACCGCGCCGGCCTCGTGCACCGCGACGTCAAGCCGGAGAACGTGCTGGTGGCGGAGTCGCCGAGCGGCGGCGTCGCGAACCTCGTGGACAGCGTCGTCAAGGTCGCCGACTTCGGGTTGGCCCGCGCGGTCGAGGCGAGCACCGACGACTCCGGAAAACTCATGGCCACTGTGGCGTACGTGGCGCCCGAGCTGGTCACCGAGGGCCACGCGGACGCCCGCACCGACGTCTACTCCGCCGGTGTCGTGCTATTCGAGATGCTCACCGGCCGGGTGCCGTTCGACGGTGACGAGCCGGTCGACGTGGCGTGGCAGCACGTCGACAACGACGTACCCATGCCGTCCGCCATCGTCCGCGGCCTGCCGCCGGTACTCGACGATCTGGTGGGCCGCGCCACCCGCCGCGACCCGGGCGCCCGCCCGACGGACGCCGGCGCGTTCCTCGCCGAGGTCCAGGTGGTCCGCGACGACCTCGGCGCGGCGAGCGTGGAGACCGCATTGCTGCGCCAGGTGCCTGCGCGGCACGCCGCGGCGGGCGCGACCGCGCTCGTGCCCGCCCTCACGGCGGTGGACCGGCCGGCCTGGGCGCGCCTGCCGCAGCCGGCCGAGCACACCCGGATCCAGCGCACCATCCCCGGCACCCGCCGGCAACAGCTTGCCGCCCTCTTCGGCGCCGGCGACCGTCGCCGGGCTCTGATCCTGCTCGCTGTGGCTCTCATGGTCGTGTCGGTGCTCGGCAGCACGTGGTACGTGACGCTCGGGCGCTACACCGAGTCGCCGCAGCTGGTGAACATGACCAAGACGCAGGCCGAGCAGAAGGCGGCGCGCGACGGCTTCAAGCTCATCTACGTCGACGGCCAGTTCAGCGAGACCATCGCCAAGGACACCGTGCTGAAACAGAAGCCGCGGGCCGGGGACCGTGTCGTCAAGGACGGCACCATCGAGCTGTCGCTGTCGCTGGGCCCGGAGCGCTATCCGGTTCCGGATGTGACCGGGATGGAGCTGGCCGCCGCCAGGGGCCAGCTCAACGCCACGAAGCTCCAGCTCAAGGAGGGTGACGCCGCGTACAGCGACACCGTCCCCGAAGGCATGGTGATCTCCACCGATCCCAAGGCCGAGACGTCGCTCAAGCCTGGTTCGGTGGTGACGGTCGTGGTCAGCAAGGGCCGCGCGCCGATCACAGTTCCCCAGCTCACCGGCCGGAACATCAACGAGGTACGGGCGCAGCTGCAGCAGCTCGGCCTCACCGCGGTCGAGCAGTACAAGGACAGCGACCAGCCGGCCGACACGGTCATCGACCAGTCGCCGAAACAGGGCGCCGGCGTGGGCAAGGACGCCGAGATCAAGCTCGTGGTGAGCAAGGGACCGCCGCTGATCGCCGTACCCGATATGTCCAACCAGCCGTGCCAGCAGGCCGCGCAGACGCTGCAGAGCATGAACCTCCGGGTCCGCGTCGACTTCAACCCCAACGGCATCGTTCGCAGTCAGCAGCCGGCCGCCACGACGTCGGTGCCGCCGCAGACCGAGATCGCCATCCAGTGCGCCTGAGTGCGATCGGCTCGCACTACCGCAGCAGCCCGGTGAGCACCTCGATGGCGAGGTCGATGCCGGCGTCGTCGACATCGAGGTGCGTGACCAGCCGGGCGAGCCGCGGCAGCATCGGCGCGAGCAGCACGCCGCGATCGGCCGCGGCCGCTGCCAGCGCCGGCGCGTCCAGTACGGCCTTGGACAGGTCCAGCAGCACCAGGTTCGTTCGTACGGGGGCGTCCACCACGCCGAGCGGCTCCAGTGCCGAAGCCAGCCGGCGCGCCCGGGTGTGGTCCTCGGCGAGCCGGCCGATGTGGTGGTGCAGCGCGTACAGTCCGCCGGCCGCCAGGATGCCGACCTGGCGCATACCGCCGCCCATCCGCTTGCGCAGCAGCCGGGCCTGGGCGATCCGCTCCGCGCTGCCGATCACCAGGGAGCCGACCGGGGCGCCCAGCCCTTTGGAGAGGCAGACCGACAGCGTGTCGAACAGCTGCCCGTACGACGCCAGCGGCACTCCGTCCGCGACGTGCGCATGCCAGATCCGGGCACCGTCACAATGCAGGCCGATCCCCGCGGCGTCCGCCGCCGCGCGCAGCCCGCGCAGTGTGTCCAGGCCGATCACCGTGCCACCGCCCAGATTGTGCGTCTGCTCCACCGCGATCGCCCGGGTCGCGACGGACGGGTAGCCGGCCGGCCGGATCATCGCGGTGATCTGGTCCACGTCCAGCGCGGCGCCCACCGACGGCCAGGTGCGCGTCGAAATGGCGCCGATCGCCGCGGCGGCGCCCAGCTCGTAGCTGACGACGTGCGCGTCCGCCCCGGTCAGCAGCTCGCCACCAGGCGGCACGAGCAGCTGCACCGCGATCTGGTTGGCCATCGTGCCGGACGGCGTGAACAGGGCCGCCTCGTGGCCGAACAGCGCCGCGATCTCCGCCTCCAGCCGGTTGACGGTCGGATCGTCCCCGAAAACGTCATCGCCCACCTCGGCGGCGGCCATGGCGGCCCGCATCGCCGGGGTGGGCCGGGTGACGGTGTCCGAGCGCAGGTCAACCACGGAGCATCTCGGCGACCAGGAAGGCCAGCTCCAGCGACTGCTGGGTGTTGAGCCGCGGATCGCACGCGGTCTCGTACCGGTCGGGAAGGTCCAGGTCCTCGATGCCCTGGGCGCCGCCGAGGCATTCCGTCACGTCCTCGCCGGTGAGTTCGACATGGATGCCGCCGGGATGGGTACCCAGGCCCCGGTGCACCTCGAAATAGCCGAGCACTTCGTCGACGATCCGGTCGAAGTGGCGGGTCTTGTACCCGTTCGACGACTCGTGGGTGTTGCCGTGCATGGGGTCGCACTGCCAGACCACCTTGGCGCCGGCGGCCGTGACCTTCTCCACGATCGGCGGCAGCGTGTCCCTGACCTTGCCGTTGCCCATCCGGCTGATCAGGGTCAGCTTGCCCGGCACGTTGTCCGGGTTCAGCCTCTCGCACAGCTCGATGGCCTGTTCGGGCGTGCCGGCCGGGCCGAGCTTCACGCCGATCGGGTTGGCGAGCCGGCTGGCGAAGTCGATGTGCGCCCCGTCGACCTGCCGGGTCCGGTCACCGACCCAGAGGAAGTGCCCGGACAGCCCGTACGCCTTGCCGTCCGAAACCCGGGTGAGCGCCCGGTCGTACTCCAGCGCCAACGCCTCGTGCGAGCAGTACAGGCTGACCGTACGCAGCGCCTCGTCGTCGGTCAGGCCACAGGCGCGAATGAAGTCCAGCGCACGATCGATCTCGCGGGCGATCGCCTCGTAGCGCTCGCCGGCCGGCGACGACCGGACGAAGTCCTTGTTCCAGGTATGCAGGCCGGCGAGGTCGGCCAGGCCGCCCGCGAGGTAGGCGCGCAACATGTTCATCGCGGCGGCCGAGTTCGCGTACGCCCGGATCATCCGTTGCGGGTCGGGTACCCGGGCCAGCTCGTCCGGGTCCAGCGAGTTGATCATGTCGCCCCGGTACGCCGGCAGGCCGAGGGC
>Ga0081539_10005754_pt1 | contig 12377 bp, 14 predicted proteins | sample TabmetS4T2R2_FD_71023 | JGI IMG/M metagenome (GOLD analysis project Ga0081539, IMG submission 71023) | Tabebuia heterophylla rhizosphere microbial communities from the University of Puerto Rico - S4T2R2 | ecosystem: Host-associated > Plants > Roots > Rhizosphere ...
CAGGGTGTCGCCGAGCAGGGCCACCGAGTGGCTGCGCCACACCACCAGGGCCTGGAGCGCAGCGGTGACGGCCAGGACGGCGAACGAGATGATGAGCGCCCGGATGCCCTTGCGGCTGGTCTCCAGGGGGGTGTCGACCGCCACCGCGGCGTCGTGGCGGTGCGGGGCCACCAGCGCCCTGAGCCGCCCCAGGAGCCCCCACCGGTGCGCATGGTCGTGGTCACCCTGATGCTCGGCGCCCTGGTCATGGGAATGGTGCTGGTGGCTGTCGTCGTGGCGGGGTTCGCTCATGGGTTCCTGCTCCTTGCGGGATGGTTCGCTGGTACGCCGTTCAGGCACTAGGGTTGGTTCACCCGGCGCGGGGCCGGTGGCGGCCGGCGGCGGGGGAGCTGCCGGGCATGGCGCAACGCGGTCACCGCCAGGCACCCCGCCAGCACGGCCACCACGCCAACAGCACCAGCGATGACCTCACCCAGGAAGTCTACCCGCGGGCCTGGACCGCCCTGCCTGCCTGGCGGGCCGAGGCCAGCGCCCGGACCTGGCTCCAGCACCTGGACTTCGACCGCCGGACTGCGTTCGTGCTCACCCAGCTCCTCGGCCTGTCCTACTCCCAGGCGGCTGAGGTGTGCGGCTGTCCAGGGGGAACCCTTCGTTCCCGCGTCGCCCGTGCCCGCACCGACCTCCTCGATTGGCTCGACGGCCCCGAAGCAAGAGCGTCGGAGCAATCCGCCATGCGCGAGCATTGAGCGCCCGGCCCCCGCAGGTCGGTGCGGGCCCATCGGCTGTGGTGTGCTGACATGGGCGGGCCACTTGGGCCAACGACCAGCATGGAGGATCGATCATGATTGACCCCGCGCCGCAGACCGCGGCCGGCAAGGTGCTCTGGCACTTCTTGATCTCGTTGGACGGTTTCGTCGCCGGACCTGGGCACACCATGGACTTCATGGCGGGGACGACCGTCCGCGACGGGCTGCACCGGGAGTACATCGAAACCACTGGCGCTATTCTCGCGGGGCGCGACGGCTTCGACAGCGCGATCGGTGACTCCCGGCCGTACGGCGGAGCGTGGGAGGGCCCGATTTTCGTGCTCACCCACCATCCTGAGGACGCTCGTCCCGCCGAGGGGATCACCTTCCTCAACTGCCCGGTGGATGAGGCGGTGCGGATCGGGCTGGAGGCTGCGCAAGGAAAGAACCTCGAAGTGTTCTCACCCTCGATCGGCAAGCAACTGCTGCCACTGGGCCTGATCGACGAGATCGATCTTCACCTGGCGCCGGTGCTGCTCGGGGACGGCATCCGCCTCTACGACGCACCCGGCGGGAATCTTGTGCATCTCCAGCGTGACGGTGACGATCCCACCCTCGCCGTCAACCTTCGCTACCGGCCGATCCCCCCGACCTCCGGCTGAGGCCGTTGGGCCCCGGAGGCAGCCGCGGCGACCGCCACATGCATTCTGGTCTCCGGGCAAAGGGTGCTATGCTCCCGCACGCCCTCTTTTGCGCCCATTCCCGATGGGCCCGATGCCCGCCGTAGTGCCCCCAGGATGAGCTGAATGCTGGACAATCTCCCGTCGCCGCTGGTGCTGCTCGCCGCCTTGGCCACCGGCCGTGTGAACACCCTGGCCATCCGGCGGAGGTAGACGGATGGCCTGGACTCGGGCGAGGCGGCGCTGGGCGTGGGCGCTCGTCCTCGTGCTGGCCGCGCTCGCGGTCGCGGTCCCCCTCACCGTGGCCCGCCGGCAGGAGCCCGCACCCACCGGCACCCCCGTGAACGTGCTGCTCGAGGATTTCAAGGTCCGGGAGGACGCGGCCGTTGTGCCCGCCGGCACCGTCAGCTTTCGCATTCGCAATCAGGGCCCGACCACCCACCAGTTCATCGTCGTACGGACCGACCGTGCCCCTGACAAGCTGCCGCTGCAGCGCGACGGGCTGACGGTCAACGAGGAGGCACCCGGTATCGACCTTCTCGACCAGGTCGATGGCCTCGACATCGACGACCACCGGACCCTGAGCCTCCGCCTGGCGCCAGGCACCTACGTCATGTACTGCAACCTGGAGGGCCACTACCTGGGTGGGATGCATGCCACGCTCACCGTCCGCTGACGTGCGAGCCGCAAGCGCGACCCAGCGCAAGGCGGCGGGCGGCCGGTCCGGCTTCGGCCGGTTGATCCCGCGGCTCCCGATCCTTGGCGACCTGCGCCTGGGTCGCCGGCTCGGCTGGGTCATCCCCGTGTTCATCGTCCTGGTGACCGCGATCGTCGGCTACAACGCGCGAGCCATCGACCAGCAGCGCGGCTCGGCGCTGGTTGTCTACACCGCCGCGCGCCAGCGGGCCTTCGTCGAGCGCTATACGACGGACGTCCTGCTGGTGGTTGACGGCTTCCAGGCCGACCCTGAGGAGAGCGGCGAGGACGTTCGCGGCCCAGTCGATGTGCTGCTGGACGGCGGCAGCGTGCGCGCACCCCAGGGCGGCGGCCAGAGGGTCGAGATCGCGCCCGCCAGCGACTGGAGGGTCCGACGCAAGCTCGAGCAGGACCGTCGCCTCATCGACGAGTTGATCCGCACCGGCGACCGCCTCCTGAAGGGCGGCCGCGCCGACCCGGACTACGACGCCAACGTGACCCAGCTGCGGGTGCTGAGCGCGCAGCTGTCGAGCGTCTCCAATGACGCCGTCCGGGAGATCACCCAGCAGACCGAGGCATCCCTCAGCCGGCTGGTCCGGATCGGGATCGGCCTCGGGGTGCTCGGCGCGCTCCTAGCCCTGGCCATGGGGCTGCTGCTGCGGCGGGCCGGCGCAGAGCAGGCTGCCCAGTTCCGCTCGCTCGTGAACAACTCCTCGGACCTCATCACGGTGCTTTCGCCCGACGGCACGATCGCCTATCAGAGCCCCTCGGTCGAGCGGGTGCTCGGCCGGCGACCCGCCGACCTCGTCGGCACCGCCTTGGGCAACCTCGTCCACCCCGACGACCGGGACCAGGTCATCATGTCCGTGACCGAGCTGGCCGAGACCCCGGGAGCGACCGCCTCCTTCGGGTGCCGGCTGCACCACGAGGACGGGTCGTGGCGACACGTGGAGAGCATCTGCACCAACCTCGCCGACGACCCCCGCGTCAACGGGCTGGTGCTGAACATCCGCGACGTGACCGAGCAGGCCGCGTTGCGGAAGAGCATCGGCGACCTGCTCCACAACCTCGCCAGACGGAGCCAGGGACTGGTCGACCGGCAGCTCGAGCTGATCGACGAGCTGGAGAGGAACGAGGTCGACCCGGACCGGCTCGACGAGCTGTTTCGCATGGACCATCTCGCCACTCGAATGCGGCGCAACGTGGAGAACCTGATCGTGCTGTCGGGCGTGGACCAGCGCCGCCGGTGGAGCGAGTCGGTACCGCTGCGCGAGGTGGTCGAGGCCGCGGTGGGCGAGATCGAGGACTACTCCCGCGTGCTGGTGACCGGCATCTATGACCTCACGCTGGCCGGCCAGGCCGCCAGCGACGTCGCCCATCTGCTCGCCGAGCTGGTCGAGAATGCCACCTCGTTCTCGTCGCCCAGCACCAGGGTGGATGTCTCCGGTGGTCCGGCCGGCACCGGGTACGTGCTCGAGATCGAGGACCACGGGATCGGGATGAGCGACGCCGAGCTGGCCGAGGCCAACAAGAGGCTGGCCGAGCCGTTGGCGGCCGACGTCGCCATGTCGAGAATGATGGGCTTCCACGTGGTCGGCCGCCTCGCGGCCCGCCACGGCATCAGGGTGCAACTCCGTCACTGCTGGTTCGGCGGGGTCACCGCGCTGGTCCTGCTGCCAGCGGCCCTGCTCGGCTCGGCTGGCGAACGCCCGCCGATGGCACCGCCGATGCCGGCCGGCGTCATGGTCTCGCCGGAGCCGCTCCTGCTGGCCAGCAGCTGGGAGTCCGGCTGGCAGCCGCGTGCGCACCTGCCGCTAGGTCGGCACGCAGCGCCGGCACCACACCGTGGCGGAGACCCGGATGCTGCCGCTGAGGCAGGCGAGCCGTTCGAGTAGGCGCCGCGATCACGATGGGTCTGTGGGCATAGGATGCGCACATGACGCTGGAGGATCCCTGGCTGGATGCGGTCTGGCCGTTTGTCCGGGACCAGCTGCCGCCGGCGCCGGCGCGCGTGCTGGAGCTCGGCTGTGGCTCCATGGGCGGGTTTGTCCCGGAGCTGGTGGATGGCGGCTACCAGGCGGTCGGGGTCGACCCCGAGGCGCCGGAGGGGCCGACCTACCGGCGGATCGAGTTCGAGCGGTACAAGCCCCCGCAGCCGGCGGAGTGCGTGGTGGCGTCCCTGTCGCTGCACCATGTGGCCGACCTGGATGTGGCCTTGGACCGGCTACGGGACCTGCTGGTGCCTGGTGGGGGGCTGGTGGTGCTGGAGTGGGCCTGGGAGCGGTTCGACGAGGTCACGGCCCGCTGGTGCTTCGCCCGGCTGGCGCCGCCGGCGGCGGGTGAGGAGCCGAGCTGGCTGTACCGGCACCGGGAGCATTGGGCGGCCTCGGGGCTGCCCTGGGACGGCTACCTTCGTGCCTCGGCCACCGAGAAGGGCCTCCACCCGGGCGAGACGATCGTGCGGGGCCTGGATGCGCGGTTCGACCGCCAGCATTATGCCGAGGCGCCGTACTTCTTCCCCGATCTGGCCGGGACCAGCGAGGCCGAGGAGGAGGCCGCGATCCACACCGGCCAGATCCGAGCGGGCGGCATCCGGTACACCGCCACGCGGGCCTGACCTCGCCCGCCGCCTGCGGGCCAGGGGAGCGGCCCGGCCGAGGAGCTCAGCTGTCGGGTGGGCGCGGCTGGGTACTCGTCGTCGGTGACGGGCTCGCCTCAGTCGGCCTCGGGTCGATCGCCGCCGGGGGCTTCGGTGATGGACAGATGGGTCATGTTGGCGAGGTGCTGGCCGAACCAGTCGAGGACCTTGGCGTAGGCCTGGGTGGCGGCGGCCTGGTTGTAGCGGGCGCCGGTGTCGTTGAAGAAGGCATGGCCGGCGCCCTGGTAGGTGACGATCTCATGGGTCAGGCCGGCCCGCTCCAGGGCGGCCGTGGCCGCGTCGCGGGTGGCGTTCACGCGGTCGTCCTGCTCGGCGTAGACGCCGAGCACGGCCGCGTTGGGCGAACCGGAGAAGTCGGCCCCGTCGGGGAGCGGCCCGTAGAACGGCGCCGATGCGGCCAGGCGCGGCTCGCCCGAGGCCAGCAGCAGCCAGGTCATGCCGCCGCCGAAGCAGAACCCGATCGCGCCCAGCTTCTGGCTGGGCGCCCGCCGCTCCAGCTCGTCCAGGCCGGCCCGCATGTCTGCCACGAACCGCCCCTGCGGGGCGCTGGAGAGCGCGGCCATCGCCTCGGCCTCGCCGCCGACGGCGGCGGTCCCGCCCTCGGCCGAGAGCAGGTCGACGGCCAGGGCCGAATAGCCGTCGGCGGCCAGCCGGCCGGCGACCGAGCGGATGTGGTCGTTGAGGCCGCGGTTCTCGTGGATCACCAGCACCGCCCCGCGCGGCTGGTCGGCCGCCGCCCACGCCCCCCGGACGGTCCGGCCCTCCGGGCCGGGGAAGGTGATCTCCTCGGTCTCCACCGCCGGGGTCGGGGGCGTGGCCGCCTGGCCCGCTCCGGTGGTGCTGGACGAGACCGGCTCGCCATCGCCCCCGCAGGCCGGCAGCAGGGCCGAGGCCGCCGGCACGCCCAGCCCGAGCAGGGTGAGGCGCCGCAGCGCCTCCCGCCGCGAGTACAGCCCGTCGGCAAGGTCGAGCGCCACCTCTTCGGCCAGGTACTGCCGAAACGCCATCGCCGCCTCCCAGGGTGAGCCGTTCGGTTCACGGTAGCCGGTGGCCTGACGTTCCGCTGGCGGTCCTCACCCGTCACCCGCCCGGCCACCGACCGAGAGGTGGACCGGCCGGGCGCTCCCTCAGGCGCCCGCGTCCGGGTCGGCCGGGGCGTGGCGGCGCAGGCGGGGGCTCGCCGGTGGCTCGGCCCTGTCGGTGGCGGGGGCGATGAACTCGCTGTCGGCCCCGGAGCCGGCCGGGGTGTACTCGAGGCCGTAGTACTCGTACAGGCCGGCCTCCTCCTCGGCGCTCAGGTGCCCATGGGGCTCGATGTTGGGCGCGCCGTGGATGTGGCCCTGCTCGTAGGCGACCTGGACGCGCATGCCGTGCGACGTCGCCTGGGACAGGGGCACGAAGGTCACCCGGTGACTGAACAGCCCGGTCTTGACCGCGGCCCACTCCGGCTGGCCGGTGGCCTCGTCCACGTACAGGTCGGTGAGGACACCGACCGGATGGCCGTGCCGGTCGATCACGTCCCGTCCGCGCCAGTTGGGGACGTCGTCGATGTCGAACCCGGACATGGGACTCCTCCTCCGTGCCTGCTCAGGACGACCGTGAACTCGATGGTGGAGACCTCAAGGACCGCGCGCATCACCCGATGCGGGTGAAGGTGACAGCGGGCGTATCGAATCACCTTTCTCGGACGCTTCTACCTAGTGGAGTTGTCTGTTCCAGAGGGGGGCCAATGCCGGATCGCCGGGTCAATCCTGATGGCTGGGGACCGCCGCCACGCCGGCCGTCCAGCCGTGCGCCGAAGGGGAAGGGCTGGCTTGTGGGTGTCGCTGCCGCGTCGGTCGTCCTCGGGGTCGTCGCCCTGGGGAACGCGAACGACGGCACCAACGAGCCCGGTAGATCCACCGCTCCACCGACGACGAGCTCGCTCCTGCCGACCGTGACCACGAGCACGACCTTGCCGACCACCACGACGGCTCCGCCGACGACCGTCGCCACGGTCGAGGTCCCCAAGCTCGTGGGGATGAAGCTGGCCAGCGCGAAGGCCGAGCTTGCCGACCGGGGACTCAAGGCAACGGTCACGTACAAGGCCTCGGCTCGCTATCCCGCGGGGACGGTGATCTCCCAGTCTCGCAGGACGGGAGCCGCGGTCCTTCCCGGCAGCAGGATCACCGTGGTGATCGCCAAAGGGCCGCCACCCCCGCCGACCACCGCACCCCCGCCGCCCTCGACCAGGCCGTCGCGGAACTGCGATCCGTCCTATCCGGACGTCTGCCTCGACCCGGACGCGGTGGACTACGACTGCGCCGGCGGTTCCGGGGACGGGCCCAGGTACGTGGAAGGGCCGATCCGCGTCCGTCCACCCGACCCCTTCGACCTCGACCGTGAGGGTGATGGCTGGGGCTGCGAGCGGGGCTGAGCAGCTCAGCTTGGGCCCAGTGGAGAGGCCGGGGTCAGCTGCGCTCCGGCTCGGTCGGGTGGCGGGCGCCGCGGAAGAGGTCGACGACCTCGGTCACGGTGGTGGCGTCCTCGGGGGACTTGTCGTCGCGCCAGCGGCCGGTGAAGCGGGGGAACCGCAGGGCCAGACCTGAGTCCTCCTTGAGCAGGCCCCAGGCGGCGGTGTGGGTGGGGGACAGGGTCAGCTCGGCGGCCAGGACCTCGACGACCACGGCGGGTTCGAACCAGACGTCGGCGTGGCGGCGGGCGTCGACCCGGCCTGGCCGCTCGTCCCCGGCCCGGGGGGCGAGGCGCGATGGCACTATGTCGGCGTGCTTCATCCTCGATACCCCGTCGAAACCGCCCGGCTGCGGCTGCGCCCGCTCACCGAGAAGGACACCGACGCCCTGCTCGCCTACCGGGCCCTGCCCGACGTGTGCCGCTACGTACCCTTCGAGCCCATGACCGCCGACGTCATCCGGCAGCGGCTCGCCACCCAGTGGGCCTACACCGCGCTGACCGACGAAGGCCAGTCGCTGACCCTCGGTGTCGAACTGGCCGAGACCGGCGACCTGATCGGGGACGTCATCCTGTTCTGGCACAGCCGCCTGCACAGCGGCGGTGAGATCGGGTACGTCATCCATCCCGGGTACGGCGGCCACGGCTACGCCACCGAAGCGGCCCACGCGATGCTCGGCCTCGGGTTCGACGACCTCGGCCTGCACCGCATCGTCGCCCGGATCGACGAACGCAACGAGCCGTCCGCTCGGGTGGCCCGCCGCCTCGGCATGCGGCACGAGGCGCGCCTGGTGAGCAACGAATGGTTCAAGGGGGAGTGGAGCACCGAACTCGACTTCGCCATGCTCGCCGACGAATGGCCCGCCCACCGGGCCGGCTACCGCCCGAGCTCGGCGGTGCCGAATCGCGCGACGTAGTGCCGGACCCGTTTGACGGCTTGGTCGTCGTACCGGCCGCTGCGGGAGGCCTCATCGGTTCATCCGGGTGGGCGATCCTGCCTTAGAAGTGCCTTAGAAGCGTTGCCTCACCCCGGGATCGGCCCGAAGCATGGCTCAGCGTGACCGCTCACACCCGGCTGCTGCGCCGGCTCGCCACCGGCGGTGTCGCACTCCTCGCGGGCGTGGTCGCGGTCGTGGTGCTGCTGCGCTCGCCGGCCTGCGCGACCCCGCCGGACTCGTCGCCGCACCGGGGCAAGGCCACCTTCTACGACCTCGCGGGCACCACCGGAAACTGCTCGTTTCCACCCCCGACCGATGATTTGTACGTCGCACTGAGCCGCTCCGAGTACACCGATGCTCTCGCGTGCGGCGGCTACCTGGACGTCACCGGGCCCCGTGGCACCGTCCGGGTCAAGGTCTTCGACACCTGCCCCGAATGCACGCCCGGCTGGCTCGACCTGAGCCGCACCGCGTTCCAGAGAATCGGGTCCGAGGTGCAGGGCGTCATCCCGATCACCTACCGCGCGGTGCCGAACGCCGCAACGCCCGGGCCGCTGAGCATCACATTTGTGGAGGGGTCGTCGCGCTACTGGTGGGCGATCCTGATCGACAACCACGCCAACCCGGTCCGCTCGGTGCAGGCCCGGACGCCGAGCGGCGCATGGATGACCGCGTCCCGCACCGACTACAACTACTGGATCATCGACCAGGACACCGGCGACGGTCCGTTCGCCATCCGGATGACCGACGTCTACGGCCACACCGCCACCGCGTACGGCATCGACATGGTCCCCGGCAAACGCCAGACGACCCCGGTCGCACTCACCCCCAAGATCCTCAAGCCATCGGGCACGAAGCCCAGCCCGTCGCCGTCCCGGACCCGCACCAAGCCGCCCCGCATCGAATCAACTCACGCCACCGCTCAGGCGCCGGCGATAGAGTCCGCGCCGCAGGTCGCGCTGGCCGCCGCTCCGGCCGAGTCCTGCGGTTAGACACAGTGGACGAGCGTCAGGTGGCTCCACTCAGGCGGTAGCTCCGCGGAGTTCCGCTCGTGGCCACGTCGGCAGAGCGAATGTCAAATCTTCGTACAAATTGATGTACGACTGATGTCCGTCGATCGTCTTCGACCAGGCCGGTCTCTCGTGGCCGGTCGGCATAGAAACCGAATACGTCACGGATCGACTCCGCCGACGTGAACGTGATCGTGACGGATGGCCCGTGCCATCCGCGGCCCTCGAACATGGAAGGACTGCGCCACGCCGGCTCTTGCTGCCAGTTGGTGCGAGTCCCGCCGGGCGGCAGTTTGGCGAAGATCCCGCCGGTGGCCAGCGCGTACGCGGGAGCGTCCCGTTACCAGCACCGCCGCCGACTCAATCCCGTGGGTCGATCACCGAGATTCCCGCATCTTTGGCCGCAGCAGCCAGCCGGTCGTCATAGGTTGCCAGCGGCGTGAGCCTGCGCATCGTCTTCACCCCTAACGCCTGGCAGGACTACGACGACTGGCCACGCCGGGACATGAAAATGGCCCGCCGCATCAGCAAGCTGATCATCGATGTGCAGCGCGATCCACACGGAACCGGGATCGGCAAGCCCGAGATGTTAAAAGGTCCGCTAAGCGGATGGTCGTCCCGCCGCATCAACGACGAGCACCGGCTGATCACCGTGTCCGGGGCAACGACTTGGAGATCGCGGCCTGCCATGGCCATTACTTCGACAAATGACAATCCGGCACTTCATGGCGGACGATGCCAGGGGCAATTCAACTGCGAGCGCCACCTTCCCGTCCTCGGGCCCAGGACCACGGGGTTCGCGCAATGCCTCATTCGCCCTGCGCGCCTTACGCAGGTCAGCTGATGGGTGGGCCCGCGGTATCAGAATGCGAAATCCGTGCTGATGGTCGCTGGTGAACCGCTGCCGGTAGGAACTGCCCGGTCGCGAGCGTCGAGCGGATGAGTCGGGCGGCATCCGTCTCGGCGAAGACCCGGAAGGGAAGCTGGTTCAGGCCACGTTGAGTTGGATGTTCCCGATCCGAGCGACGATGTCGAGGTGGCCACCAAGGCCGACGACGTAGGCGCGCAGCGTGTCGAGCCCGACGGCGTCGCCGTTCTCGATCTGACTGATCCGGGCCTGAGACAGCCCGGTCGCCTCGGCCAGTTGGACCTGGGTGAGCCCGAGTTGCTGGCGGATCTCGGCCAGTTGGGCGCCGCTGACGGCGGCGAGCATCTGTTCGCGCATCCGCTGACGCCGGGCCACCCGCTCGGCACTGTCCCAGGTCGGGTCGGCTGCGCGGGCCTTGGCCTTGACGTCGCGCCAGTTCGCAGACTCGGTCATGACTGCTCCTCTGCTTTCAGGACGGCCAGGTGCTCGGCGAAACGGGCGTCGGCCAGCGGGATCGCCGACTGGTACCAGGTCTGCCATCGTCCCGACTTGTCGCCGGCGACGAGGAACACCGCCTCCCTCGCCGGGTCGAACGCGAAGATCATTCTAACGTCGGTCGAGCCCGCGGAGCCGGGCCGTAGCTCCTTCATGTTGTGGTAGGTGCTGCCCTTCAACCGGTCCACCAACGGGCGGCCGAGAGCCGGACCCTGTTCGACGAGCACGTCGATCGCCTCTGCCACCAGGTCCGCGGTGGTCGCAGCGGTTTGGCAGAGGTCAAGGAACCATGCCTCGACCTCCGGATGGAGCCGCACTTCCCACATCACCGCAGTATAAGTCAGGCTTATATTGGCTGTAAGTCAACAGCCTGATTGAGCTATCGACTCCCGGAGCCTTCGGCAGTCGTCGGGAAAGCAGAGGCCATCCCCACAACCGGGGACAACCCTCCGCCTGATCTACAAAGATCGACGACAGCCCCGACCCACCTGGGTATCCGCTTCGGGGTCCCTCCAGGACGTCCGTTTCGCTGGTGGACCGGACGTTGCACCATGCGAACCGACCCGTCGTCGTTCCGGGTGAACCGCTTCCAGCGCACTCGGCCGTCTCCCGACGGAGATGAGTGGCCTGGGATCGCCTCACGGCGTTGAAACGCGTGACCAACTCGTCAGTCGCGGTGACGGCGACGCAGTAGCGACGCTATCTCCAGCTCGAAGGAAAATGGCTCCTCGGAAACAAGCGCCTGGCCAGGGCCTGCGACCACGACCGAGTCGTAGTGTCCACCGACCAGTCGCTGAAGGTGCAGTTCGACCGAGTCATCCGGTTGCTCCACCCTCAAGTCCCAGCCGATCCCGGCCGCAGCGTACAACTGCGGCTTGAGCAATCGGTCCGTCCCGGCATTGCTCGGCGACACCACTTCGACGACGAGTTGGGTCTCGGAGGCCTCAACGGTGTTTCCGACGTCGTCGGTGTCGGCCACGACGATGTCCGGTTGCAGGATGCGTCCGCCCGCCAACCGGAGGTTGACATCCTGCAAAACCAGAAGACCGGCTCGCTCGGCCGCTTCGTAGAGACCCTTCGCCAGCAAGAACGCAATGTGCTGATGGCGCTTGCTCGGCGCGGGGCTCACCCACAGGCTCCCATCGATCAGCTCGATCCGGTTCGCGGTCTCGCCCAGCGCGAAGTATTCGTCCTCACTCCACGGCTCCGGATGTTCCACCACTGCCACGCTCATCGGATCGCCTCACCTCTCGGCGGATGCTGTCGTAAGCGTGCCATGCCCAGCCCTACCCGTGCGACAACAACCGTTGCGGTCGACCCTCGCGCCGCGGTGCCTCGCTCAATAAAACTAGTCGCGAGACAACATGGCACAAGACCACCTATGTCGTCAAGCTACGTCCATATGGAACATTTTCTCCGGCTCACCCTCGCCGAGCCCCGCGGTCGACCAAGCCGCACCGAGCCACCCACTGGCCCACCGCTCGGCCTCAGCACACTGTCCTCGGACACTGTCAAGGGTCAGGACGAAGCAGACACGAGCGTCACCGCGTCACGCATCAACCGATCCGACGCACCGGGCCCTGCGGAGGCCTCGGCTTACCTAGTCCCGTGGACGACCACGGCTCTTGGGCATGTACCCAGCCATCACATCCAGCCCGGGACACCCCTGAACGACCCGCGGTTCGCGCAATGCCACATCCGCCCAGCACGAATACGCAGGCCAGGCGTGGAGTGGGGCGGGCGGGACTCGAACCCGCGACCGAGGGATTATGAGTCCCCTGCTCTAACCCACTGAGCTACCGCCCCGTACCGGCGGCGATCCTAACCCGCCTCG
>Ga0081539_10005755_pt1 | contig 12377 bp, 9 predicted proteins | sample TabmetS4T2R2_FD_71023 | JGI IMG/M metagenome (GOLD analysis project Ga0081539, IMG submission 71023) | Tabebuia heterophylla rhizosphere microbial communities from the University of Puerto Rico - S4T2R2 | ecosystem: Host-associated > Plants > Roots > Rhizosphere ...
CCTCGGCCAGCTCCTCCCGGGTCTCGCCGCGCACCACCCAGTCCGGCGTGGGCTCCTCGCCGTGGTAGCGCGCCAGCCCGTACCGTTGCAGGTAATGCCGGTCGAACACCATCCAGCAGGGGTGGTTGACGTACTCGAAGCTGGTGACGTCCAGAACGTGGAACGCCGCGCCGAAGGCGTTGTAGTTCGCCGCTTCGTTGGTGAACCGGTGGCCGGCGTCGTTCACCATGATGCAGTGCGGGCGTGATCGCTCGCCGTTGACCTGCCAGGCGACGCGGCCGCGTCCGGGGTCGTCCGGATGCGGAACGTCGATCGTGGGGACCCACCAGGCCTCCCGCATGTTTCCCAGTGCCGCGCCCACCCGCATGGCCATGCGCAGCCCGTCACCGGTGTTGGTCGGCACGGACACCGAGCGCGCCAGGGGACCGCGCACGAAGCTGCGGACCAGGTCGTCGTCCCATTCGAAACCGCCGGTGGCCAGAATGACGCCCCGGTCTGCGGTTACGACGCGGCCGTCGCCGTCGCTGTTCTCGAAACGGACGCCGGTGACCCGCCCGGCGTCCCGGATCAGCTCGACGCCGCGCGTTCCGGTCTGCGGCTCGACCCCTCGGTCCAGGCAGGCCCGCAGAAGCCGTCCGACAAGACCTTGCCCCGCGCCCCGTTCGTCGTGGATCCGCCGCCGTCGCAGCTCTTCCGGCGCGACTCCGCCGGGGGCCCCGCGCCCGAGCGGCGTCTCGCTCATGGTGATGTTGCCGCGGAGCTGGTATCCCACGGTCACCCGCTCGGCCCAGGGGCCCAGCTCGTCGAACGGGAACAGCGGGCATTCCAGAGATCTGCCGCCCTGCGGCCGTCCGCCCGGATGTTCGGGGTGGTAGTCGGGGAAGCCGGGCATCGCGGTGAAGACGACCGGGGTATTGGCCTCCAGCCACCGCACGAGCTCCGGACCGGTGTCGACGAACGCCGCCGCCAGCGAGTCGTCGATGAGACCGTGCGACAGTGACGTGAGGTAGGTCAGGGCGTCCTCACGGCTGTCCGCCAAACCGTGGTCCGCCATGTGGGGATTGTTCGGGATCCACACCATGCCGCCGGACCAGGCGCTGGTTCCACCCACGGTGTCCGCGCGCTCGAACAGGCCCACGCTCGCCCCGGCATCCGCGGCGCGTGTCGCCGCGGTCAGGCCGGCCGCTCCGGTGCCGAGGACGACGACGTCGTACCGGTCGTTCAGCCCGCCACCCACGCCGGCTCCTCCTCGAGTATCGAGACGGTCAGCACATACAACATGCGCCCTATAGTTACTGTCAATGATGTCCGGACTGGGCCGGGCCGCCGCGGCGGCTCACGCCACGGGTCAGTCGGTGGCGGGCGCTGCTAGCGGTGGGGAGGCTCGCCACATCTTGGCGCCGTCGAAGCCGATCCGTCGCCCCGGAACGACCTCCAATACCACGCGATTCGGCGAATCCAGCTGGTCGCGGAATGCCGCGGCGCGGCGCGGATCCTGCGGACGCATGGCCGCGGCGAAATCCGGATAGAACCAGGCTTTCGTCGCGGCGTCGTCGTGGACCAGGCATCGTCCCAGGTAGGTGAGCGATTGACGGGCTGCGACGGAAGATCCCTTCGAGCTGATGACGATGCTGACGCGGGGGTCCCGGGCCATGGCCGCGATCCGCTTGCGCGCCCGGGAGGCGGTCAGCCAGAACCGGCCCTGGCGGAAGATGTAGTTCATGATTACACCGACCGGGTGTCCGGTGGCCCCGGTCCAGACGAAGGTGCACTCAGTCTGGGCGGCGAGGAGTGCTGCCTCGTCGGCCGGGTCCAGCCCAAAGCCGCGGACGTCTTCCCAGTCCCGAACGACGTTTCCTGACATGGCCTCGCCTTACTCCGTGACCTTCGCCCAGTAACTAGTGTTGCACTAAAGTTCTGCTGGCCGGAAGGGTTTGCGGAGCGAGACCGGAGAAAGTCCGGCGCTGAGGTGCTGGTCAGGATCGGCGCCGGGAACCCCTCGCCCGGGGCGGTGTCGGCACGACGATGCGGCGCGCCAATTGCTGAACCTCGCGGCGGAACCGGGTTCGCCCCAGGGTTTGGAAGATCTCGTCGCTGGACAGCTGGGAGCGTACGGCGGAATAGATCAAAACGAAGAAGGCCACCGCGGACGCGCCGGCCTGCGCGGGCGTGATCGAGGGGACAAGCCTGGACCCCGTCCTGGCGAGGGAGGTGACGATGCGCTGCCGGGAGTCGGCGCGGCAGGCGTCGACTCCCGGGGTCGAGCCGACTGCGCTGGTGAAGAAGACCAGTGCCTCGGCATGGTGCTCGTCCACCCAGTCCAGCACGGCGTCGGTGAATTCGCCCAGATGGTCGATGTCGGGAATCTGTTCGGCGAGATCGTCGATCGTGGCCACCCAGGTCTGGGCGAAGGTGCTGACCAGCTCCTCGAGCAGGTCTTCCTTGGAACCGAAGTGGTAATAGAAGGCGGCCGATGTCATCCCCGCCCGATCGGCGATGTCGGCGACCGTGACGATCTCCGGTGCCTGCACCTTGAACAGGTCAATCCCGGCTGCCACGATGTCGGCACGCCGGGAGGGTCGGTGCGCCGGCCTCGGCGCGGCGGAGCTGGGCATTCCCGTTAGGATGCCAGATTCTGTAATCCGGCACCATTATCGGCGAGGGACGACTTGATGATCAAGAAGACCGCTGCTGCGAGGCCGGCACACCGCCCCTCGCGCCGGGAAGAGATCATCGACGCGGCCATCCGGGTCTTCAGCCGTGCGGGGTACACCGCGGCGAGTGTCGAGGACATCGCGCAGGAGTGCGGGGTCGCCGCCACGGCGGTCTACTACCACTTCGGGGGAAAGGACGAGCTGTTCAACCAGGCACTGCGCACCGCCCTCGACCGGTTCAGCGAGGCGGTGTACCTCGCCCGGCTGAAGGGCGACCCCACCGCCCCGGCCACGCTGCGCCGGGTGATCCATGCCGGATGGCTGCGGACGCAGTCCCATCCGGAGGAGATGCGCTTCCTGCTCCAGCACACCTTCCGGCCCACCCCGGAGGCGCGCAAGCTCCAGCAGGACTGGGAGGAGCGGCACGTCGAGCGCTCGCTGGACTATCTGCCGCCGCCCGCCATGCCGCCCCGGACGCCGCGTGAGGCGCGAGTGCGGCATGCCGCCCGCCTGCTGTCCTCGCGGGTGATGGTGTACACCACGATCGTCGCCCAGGAGTCCCGGCTGGCTGGTGGGCCACTCGGCGAGGTGGCCATGCCAGACGTGGCTGAGGCGGTGGAGGACGTCTGCATCCGTCTCGTCATGGGTGCCGCCGAGGCCGACTCGGCGCTCGAGGGCGCCATCGAGCCGGTGCCGGCTACTGCTGCGGCCCGCCGTCCCGCACGGGCACGCGCAGCGCAGAAGACCGCGGCCAAGACTCCCGCGAAGACCGCGGCCAAGGCCGCGGCCAAGACTCCCGCGAAGACCGCGGCCAAGAGCGCGGCCAAGAACACCGCCGCCAAGTCCGCGGTTGAGACAACTGTGGCCAAGACGGCGAAGTCTGCGAAGTCCGCCGCCAAGAGTCCGGCGAAGTCCGCCGCCAAGGCCGTGGCCACGTCACCGTCGAAGTCCGCGACGAAGGGGGCCGAGAAGGGCACGACGAAGGGCGGCACGCCGAGGGCCCCGGTCACGACGGCGGCGACGGCACGGCGTTCGGTCGGAAAGTCCGGGCGGGGCGGCTCGATCTGACCGCACCGATCCGGACAAGTTTCTTGACGCTCACCCTGCTAAGTTGGACCATTACTAGAGTCGGACTTAGGTAAGTGCTGCGCCTCGCCATGGTGCGGCCTTGCCGTGCCCCTCTGTCCGTGATCGAAGGCGACGTCGGTGTTCGAGCAGGCGGGAAGGCGGTGCCGGTGGCGGACAGGGCAGCGACGCCGATAGGTGCTCGCGCGCAGGTATCCCCGCGTGACCTGGCGCTGGCGGATCGCACCGGCGAGATCACTTGGGAACAGCTGTCGTGGATCGTGGATCGCGCCGGAGCGGCGCTCACCGCGGCGGCGCGGCCCGGCGAACGCTGGGCCGTCCTCGGCGACAACGCGGCCCCCACTCTGCTCACGCATGCCGCCGGTCTGCTGTGCGGGGTCGGTACGGTCGCGCTGTCACGGCAGCTGACCAGCGCCGAGCTCGCTTACCAACTCAAGGATGCCGGCGTCGTGGCAGTCGTGACGGGCGCAGCGGGCCTGAGCGCCGTTCTGGAGGCGGCAGAGCAGGTGCCACTGCGACAGGTCGTCGTGCACGGTGCCGCGCCGGCCGGCCAACCCGTCCCGGTCCAGGCCTGGGACGACTGGCTGATCGCCGCTACGAGCCTCCCGGCGCCGGCGGCGCCACCGCGGCCGGCGGCGCCCATGCTCGTCTACACGTCCGGAACCACCGGCCGCCCCCGTGGCACCGAGGTGCGTTGGGTCGCGGGTGAGCATGCCACGTCGGCCGGCTACCTGCGTGCTCTGATCGAGGAGTCGCACACGCCACCCGGCGTGCATCTCGTCGCCGGGCCGCTGCAGCACAACGGCCCCCTCACGGCGGTCCGGCACCTGCTGTGCGGGCAGCCTGTCGTGATCCTGGAACGGTTTGACGCCGAGCGCGCGCTCGCCGCCATCGACCGGTACCGGGTGACGTCGACCGTCATGGTGCCCACGCACTTCCAGCGGCTCCTGGCCCTGCCGCGGGCCGACCGGGAACGGTACGACGTCAGCAGCATGCAATTGCTGGCGCACACCGGCTCCTCCTGCCCGACGGCGGTCAAGGAGCGCATGATCGAGTGGTTCGGACCGGTGCTCGTGGAGTCCTACGGCGGCAGTGAGGTCGGCACCCTGTGCCGGATCGGCAGCGCCGACTGGCTCGCTCGGCCGGGCTCGGTGGGCCGCGCCGTTCACCCGTTCGAGGTCGTCGTGCTCGATCAGGACGGCGCGGAGCTGCCGCCGGGTAAGACGGGGCTTCTGGCATTCCGGGCGCCGCCGGACCGCGGCATCAGGTACCTGCACGATCCGCAGAAGACGGCTGCGGCCTACGTGGCGCCCGGCGTCCTGACGCTCGGCGACGTGGGGCACGTGGACCCCGACGGCTTCGTCTACATCACCGACCGGGCGGCCGACGTCGTCGTCTCGGGAGGGGTCAACCTCTACCCGGCCGAAAGTGAACGGGCGCTCGGCGCGCACCCCGGTGTGGCCGACGTCGCCGTCATCGGTGTCCCGGATTCCGATCTCGGTGAGGCCCTGCTGGCGCTCGTGGTGCCCACCGATCCCGCCGATGCCCCGGGTGAGGAGGAACTGACGGCCTGGTGCCGGCGCGCCCTGGCTTCGTACAAGTGCCCGAAGCGTTTCGAGTTCGTCGCCGAGCTTCCCCGCAACGCGATGAACAAATTGGACAAGCCGGCAATGCGTCGACCGTATTGGCCCGCGAGCCGTACCGTCGCCGGTTGAGGCAGCTCCCCGCGAGCCGCACAGAGAGGTGCCGCAATGACCGACACCGTAGACGCCGCCACGCTGCCGGCGCCGCAGCGGGATGCCCTGGTGGATCTCGTGATCCGGGGGATGCACCGAGGCGCACGCTCCGCGGCGCAGGACTCGCTCGTCGACCTCGGGCTGGCGGCCGTCAAGGGTCCGCTGATCATGCCGGTCGGCGGCGCCGTCGCCGCGGCCGGGTCGCTGCTGCGGATCGAGCCGGGCTCACTCGCGGAGGCACGGGTCCGCCAGCTGCTGGAGGCCTTCCTACCCGTCAACCGGCGCTTGCGGGACCTGTGCACGGCCTGGCAGTGCCGCCCCGACGGCACCCCCAACGACCACAGCGACCCGGCGTACGACGCGGATGTGCGGGACCGGCTGGACGACGTCCACGACGCGATCCTGCCGATCCTGAACCGGTTGGCGAAGGAGCTGCCGAAGGTCGGGCGGTACTCACACCGGCTGGAGGCGGCGCTCGAACAGCTCGACGCGGGCGAGGTGTCCTGGCTGGCCTCGCCGATCCTGGACTCCTACCACACCGTGTGGATGCAGCTGCATCAGGAGCTCCTCCTCTGTCTCGGGATGACCCGCGAGGAGGACGAGAAACTCGAGACGCGGCTCGTCGGGCAGCAGGTTGGGTGACATGTCCGTGTCCGTGAACGGCGAGGCGGCGGCGGGGCGGCGCGCCGCGACGCCGGCCGGGCCCGGTACGCCCGACATGGCCGGTACGCCCGACAAGGGGTGCGTCCCGTACGGCCTCGGCGCGGCCGCCGGATTGGACGCCGAGACGCTCGGTACGCGGGGCTCGTTCATGGATCTGCTGATCGAGCTCGGCCTGCCCGCCCCAACGGGGGTCACCATCCCTGTCGGCGCGGCACCGGCCCTGGGCGATCCCGGCTGCGCGCAGATGGCGGTCAGCACAGTGCTCGACCTGCCCGCCGGCGGATCGCCGGGCGGGCAGCCGGGGCTGTTGCGGCTGACGGCATCCGCTCCGGTGGAGCTCGCTGGGCTTCCGCCGCAGGCGACGTGCCTCGGGCTGACCCCCGACAACGTCGGGCACCACGCCGCCGTGCTCGGCCGGCCGACGCAGCTGCACGCAGCATGGGCCGCCACCATCCGGCTCGCCGCCGAGCATGCCCTGGGGATTCCGCCGGCCACCATCAGCGACGTCACTCTCGACGTGCCAGACCCCGTGGACCAGGTCGCTGCCCTGCTCAAGATCTGTGCCGCCGAGGGCCGGCCGTACCCGGTGACTGTCGCTGATCAGGTGGCGATCGCCGCCTCCGCCCTGCTGGCGCGCTGGACCACGCCGCGCGCGGCGCGGGCCCGCAAGGCGCAGGGACTTCCGGCGGACCTCGGGATCGCCCTGCACCTGGAGGTGCAGCCGGGCGGTGACTGGGACCGTATCGGATACGGCGTCGCGACGTCCCGCGACGCCGCGACGGGCGCCTTCGTCCCCAGTGGACGGTTCCACCGGGGGTTTGCCGCATCGGCCAGGACCGCGGACGACGGGGAGCCGCTGGAGGCCCTGCCCGTTGGCCGGGATCAGCTGACGGCGGCGCTGCGGGCGCTGGAGTCCGCCCTTCGCGGAGTCGTAGAGGTTCCTTTCGAGTACGTGGACGACGAGATCCGCCTGTTCGGGGCTCGGGTGGATCCCCAGCCACCGGGTCGGGCCGTGGTCGCCGTCTCGGTGGAGCTCGCCCTGGTCGGCGCCATCGACCGGGACAGCGCCGTACAGGCGGTCACGCCGGACGTCGTGCGGCAGCTGCTGCACCCGCGATTGCAGCTCACGGGGCGGGAGTCCGTGCTCGCTCGCGGCCTTCCGGCGTCGCCGGGCGCCGCTCGGGGCCACGTCGCCCTGACCAGCGAGCGCGCGGTGGAACTCGTGACCGACGGGACGCCGGTGATCCTCGTCACCACCGAGACGACGCCGGCGGATCTGCCGGGAATGCTGGCGGCGCAAGCGATCGTGACCAGCCGTGGGGGATCGGCGTCACACGCCGCTGTCGTGGCGCGGGGCATCGGCCGGCCCGCGGTGTGCGGCGTTCAGCAGCTCACCATCGATCATGCGGCGCGGGTCGTCCGGGCGGGGGACGCAGTTGTGCGCGAAGGCGACGTCGTCTCGGTCGACGGATGGAGCGGCACGGTCTACCGCGGTGAGGTTGCCATCGGCCGGGCCGAGCCCATGCCGGAGCTCGTCACGCTGCTGGACTGGGCGGATGGCCTGCGCGTGCTGGGCATCCGGGCGAACGCCGACACGGCGGGGCAGACGGCGTCGGCGCTTGCCCTCGGTGCCGAGGGAGTCGGGCTCTGCCGCACCGAGCACCAGTTCCTCGGCGAGCGACTGCCGCTCATTCAGCGCGTTCTGCTGGCGTACGACGCCGAGACGGAGGAGCGTGCACTGCGCGAACTGGGTGCGGCGCAACGGGAGGACTTCCGCGATCTGTTGCGGGCCGTTGGCGACCGGCCGGTGACGGTCAGGCTGCTCGACGCGCCGCTGCACGAGTTCCTCCCGGCACACGGGGAATGGGCGGCGCCGGTGCCCCCGGAGCTTGCCCAGTCCCTGACCGAGGCCAACCCGATGATGGGGGTTCGCGGGGTCCGGCTCGCGGCGCTGCATCCAGGTCTGTATCCGGCGCAGGCGCGTGCGCTGTTCGGCGCGTGGCTCGACGTTGCCGCGGAGGGGATTCACCCGCTGCTGGAGGTCATGGTCCCGCTGGTGTCGACGGCGCAGGAGCTGCGTTTCGCGGCTGCCCTGATCCGCGACGAGGCCGGGTTGGTCGAGGAGCGGACCGGCGTCGCGCTGCCCTACCGCATCGGCACGATGGTGGAGACACCGCGTGCCGCGTTGCTGGCGGGGCGGCTCGCCGAGGTGGCGGAGTTCCTGTCCTTCGGCACGAACGACCTGAGCCAGCTGACGTTCGGGCTGTCCCGGGACGACGTCGAACGGCAGCTGATGACGCCCTACCTGGACCAGGGCTTGCTGGCCGCGAACCCGTTCGTGGAGCTCGATCCGGACGGCGTCGGAGAGTTGTTGTCGCTGGCGATCACCCGCGCCCGTGCCGTCCGCCCGGACGTGAAGCTGGGCCTGTGCGGTGAGCACGGGGGTGACCCCGGCTCGGTGGCTCTGTGTCACCGCCTCGGTCTGGACTACGTGTCCTGCTCGCCGCAACGGGTCTCCGTGGCGCGGCTTGCCGCGGCCCACGCCGCCATGGCCGACGGCCGGACGCGGGTCGAGGGCGTCGGCGGATGACGGTGGAACTGGTGCGGTCCGAGGAGATCGCGGCGCTGTGCAGCACGGTCGCACAGGTGTGCCGGGACGCCGGTGGGACGGGCGTCGTCCGAGGGCTGGACCCCGACGGTCCCGGCTTCGCGCCGCGGGTGTGGCGCACGCTTGCCGAGGAGGTCGGCGTGAGCTGCCTCGGGCTGCCGGAGGACGTCGGCGGGCTGGGTGGCCTGGCCGAGCTGGCGGTCGTGGGCGAGTGTCTCGGTGCGTCGCTCGTCCCTGTGCCGTACCTGTCCAGCACGGTGCTGACGGGGCAGCTGCTGGCCCACTGCGGTACGCCCGCCCGGTCGCTGCTGAGACGAATCGTGGGCGGCGAGGTGGTCGCGTCCGTCCTGCTGGACCGGACCGGTCGGTGGAACCCGGAGGGGCTACCCGTGCGGGCAGTGCCGGGGGATGACGGGTGGACCGTGACCGGCACGGCGAACTACGTGCTGGACGGGCCGGGTGCCGCGGAGCTCGTGGTCGTGGCCGACGGGCCTGACGGCCCGGTGGTGGTGGGTGTCGACGCGGAGGCCACCGGCGTCTCGATCCGGCGCGTGGAGACGCTGGACCTCACGCGGCCCCAGGCGCGGCTCGACCTGACCGGTGCTCCCGGCGTACTGCTCGCCGAGGGCTCGCACGCGCTAGCGGCGGTGGACGCCGCTGTCGACGTCGCGCTCGTCGTGCAGGCGGCCGAGATGCTCGGCGGCGCGCAGGCGGCGCTCGACCTGACGCTGGAGTACGTGCGGACGCGGCGGCAATTCGGCCGTGTCATCGGCAGCTTCCAGGCGGTCAAGCACCGGTGTGCCGACATGCTGCTGGACGTCGAGCTGGCGCGTTCCGCCGTGGGGCGCGCGGTCGAGGTGGCCGAACGTGCGGATCGCGAGCCGCTTGCCCTGGCCGAGGCGGCGTCCGTGGCGAAGGTGTGGTGCGCGGAGGCGTTCGCCCGGGTATCGGCCGCGACCGTCCATCTGCATGGCGGCATCGGCTTCACCTGGGAGCACGACGCGCACCTGTATTTCCGGCGTGCGCGGGCCGACGCCGCGCTGCTCGGCGAGGCCAGCTACCACCGGGAGCGGATCGCGCGCCTGCGCGCCTGGTAGCCAGAGCGGTCGGGCACCGCCCGCCGAACTCAGGAGCGGTCGAGCTCGGCGAACGGGAGGTTCCGGTCGGGCCGGGGTTCGGCGGGCAGACCGAGAACCCGCTCGGCGATGATGTTGCGCTGGATCTCGTCCGTTCCGCCGGCCAGGTGGTATCCCGGCGCACCGAGCAGATGCTCGGTCCACGCGAACGTGCCCCACTCGCCGGTTTCCGCGGTGAGCCGGGCACCGAGGATCTCGGCGGCGACGTCGGCCACCAGCGTGAGGTTCGCCGAGGCGTTCAGCTTGCCGATCGAGCTGGCCGGGCCCGGCCGCTCCCCGGCCGCCGCGGCCCGGGCGACCCGGGCCGTCGTCGCGGCGTGCAGCATGCTCCGCACGTACAGGTCCGCCAGCCGCTGGCGGACCACCGGGTCGTCGCTGCGCCCGAGCGCCCGGGCCAACTCCAGGACGTCGTCGAACGTGCCGCCTTTTCGACGTCCACCGGATCCCGAGGACGTCCGTTCCAGCCCCAAGGTGGACGTCGCGATCCGCCACCCGGCGCCGGGCTCGCCGAGCCGCAGGCGGTCCGGTATCCGCACTTCGGAAAGGAATACCTCGTTGAACGACTCCGCCCCGCTCATCTGCCGGATCGGCCGGATCTCCACGCCGGGGGAGTCCATCGGGAGCAGGAACGCCGTGATCCCGGCCTGTTTCGCCACCGTGGGGTCGGTCCGGGCGAGCAGCATGCCGTAGTCGGCGAACCGGGCTCCGGAGGTCCACACCTTCTGCCCGTCCACCACCCAGTCCTCGCCGTCCCGCACCGCGCGGCACCGCAGACTCGCGAGGTCCGATCCGGCGCCCGGCTCGCTGAAGAGCTGGCAGGCCAGCAGGTCGGTGCGCAGCAGGTCGTGCGCCAGCTGCCGCTGGTCCGGCGACCCGAAGAGCGCCACCGCGGGTCCTACCAGACCGGTGGTGACGCTGATCAGCTCGCTGGACGCCGGGACCTCGAACGCCGATTCCTCCTGGCTGAACGCGATGGCGTAGATCGGCGCCAGCCCGGCGCCGCCCACCGACTCGGGGAGTGTGAGGGCGCCGTATCCCGCGTCGTACCGCTGCCGACGGTAGATCCGGATGCCGTCCAGGAGGGCGCGCTCTTCGACCTGCGTGACGTTCCGGAAGATAGAGAAGTCCGCCGTCCCCCGGCCCCAGCCGGTGCCGGACTGCCGCTTCGGGGGCAGGGTGCGCGCGAGCCAGGCCCGAGCCTCCTGCCGCCAGCGCTCGACGCCTGCGTCGGACATCACGCCTCCCGGACGAGAACGGCGCACGCGCTGATGCCTGGGGCGCCGTAGACATGGGTGAACCCGACGCGGGGATCACCCGGGACCTGACGGCCGGGTGCCCGACCCTGCAACTGGCGCACTACCTCGTGCACCTGACGCAGCCCCGAGGCGCCGATCGGCTCGCCGCAGGCGAGGCAGCCGCCGTCGGTGTTCACCGGCAAGCTTCCGTCCACCTCCGTGGCTCCGCGGGCCAGCAGTTCGGCCTGCTCGCCGTCTGCACACAACCCGGTCTCCGCCAGGTGAATGATCTCCGCTCCGCTGTCGGTGTCCTGCAGCTGCGCGACCTGGACGTCGGCGGGGAAGATCCCCGCCCTGCCGAATGCCGACGCGGCGGCGTCGATGCTGGGGCTTGTCCGCGCGCCGGGGGACAGCCAGGGCGAAAAGACCTCGAAGGATCCGAAGCGCCGCGAGCGCAGCGCGACGGCGGCCAGCGTGACCGGCGCGGGGGAGAGGTCCGCGGCGCGATCCCCCCGTGCCAGGACCAGCGCGACGGCCCCCTCGTTCGGCCCGCAGAACATGTACTGCGTCAAGGGCGGGTTGACCGGCGGTGCCGATCGGATCTCCTCCTCCGTCAACGGCTTTCGGCGCCAGGCGTACGGGTGCGCGGTGGCGTTGCGGAACGCCTTCGCCGCCACCTGGGCCAGCACCTCCTCGCCGATACCGTGCTCGAACAGGTACCGGCGCGCCTTCATCGCGAAGTACTGCGTAGTGACCATCATTCCGATCTCGCCGTACCAGTCGCCCAGCCCGTAGCTCGTCGGGCTCGACCCGAAGGCCCCCCGCTCGTGCTTGTCGAACCCGACGACAAGTGCCAGGTTCGCGTCCCCGGCGCGCAGCGCCTGGGCGGCCGTCGTGAGGGCGACGCCGCCCGTCGCACACCCGTTGCGAACCGTCACGAACGGGACGCCGGTCAGCCCCAGCCGCGACACCAGCGTGTCCGGCTTTCCCGACACGTTGCTGCCACCGACCGCGAGATCGATGTCCGTCCAGGAAACCCCGGCGTCCGCCAGCGCCGCGCGAACCGCCACCTCCGCCAGATCCATCGCGGAGACGCCGTCGAACCGGCCGAACGGGTGAATGCCCGCGCCGACAACCGCGACCGTCCCGGCGCCGTTCACGGTGCGTCCTCTGCCGGAGAGAACGCGAACGTGGCGACGTCGCCGTCCGCCTCGTTCCAGGCGGGCAGCCAGCAAGCGCGCATCGGCAGGCCGATCCGT